>Ga0163151_10001823_pt1 | contig 34834 bp, 29 predicted proteins | sample OliLakLV19MP5IB2_FD_145596 | JGI IMG/M metagenome (GOLD analysis project Ga0163151, IMG submission 145596) | Freshwater microbial mat bacterial communities from Lake Vanda, McMurdo Dry Valleys, Antarctica - Oligotrophic Lake LV.19.MP5.IB-2 | ecosystem: Environmental > Aquatic > Freshwater >... | reverse complement strand
GCGTGGCAGTAAACGCCGCCAGCTGTAGTCATTGGTTCGAGTGATCTGGGCATAGATGAAACGGTAAATGGTCTCGTGAGAGATCATCGGCCCTCGGGCGTCTCGGGCAAGTCGTCCAGCGATTTGTCTGCGTCTGTCCATCGATAGTACCTCCAGTGCCAAGCTAATCCAACCTTAGAAAACTGTCCACTAAATTGGGGCAAGATCAATCCGTCCGCGAACCCGCCAATTTCATGACCGTCAGGTCACACTTACTCCTCGCTGTTCGCTCGAAGTGACCAAGACCCGACGGAACAATTAACCGGGTACCCCACTCCGCCGTGGCGGACGGTGGGTTTCGTTGTTTTCGCAAAATACAGACTCGCGGAACCGCAGTCCGCCGCGGCGGAATCGCTACAAGACCAAGAGAAGACGCAGACCTTCACCACAGAAATACTCGCACAGCAACTGCCAAAACATATACGAATTTCCTTGACACGCGCCCCCCAATGTATTATCCTGTGCTCAGCAGACAGGACTGTGATCTACCGCCCCCGACATGAACCTCACACATGTTGCAAGCGCCTCACGCTTGGATCATCCTCACCTGATGCCTGCGTCACCTAAGTATTTTCAACTTCCCCACGCCGTAATGATTTTTTCCGCCATTTGATGTATTGAACCATCTACTATGGAGGGATTTGTTATGGACCATGCCCGTTCATCGGTAATCTGACAGAGAGGAAGGGTTATTGATGAACATAAGAAAAGGGAACCCTGTGAATTAACAACAGCGCAAAGAATTCTTTTTCTTTGCGATCACAGATGAGGCCCGTCGCTTGCCCATAGCGATACTGGATAATCATTCAGGAGATTCCCGATCAACACACACGTTCACCTATTCATCGATCGGAGCCGGGATTCATTTTAGAGGGGTTACTTGTAAGGTGTAGTAAACACCAAATATTTTCCACAATACGAGCAAAACCCGGTGGCCTTAAAAACCATCGGGTTTTGTTATTCCCTACCCTATGGGGATCTTTCTATACCACCACGGGAGGATGCAATAGTTTGGAACAGCTACAACTATCAGTCTCAATTAAAAATCAGCCGTAAGTCTATGTTATATAATGACATTTGCAATGCCTCCAGTTGTGGCTACGCCTCGGCATTGACCTTGCAACTAATCTATCTGAAGAAAAGATGTTTCGAAAAGGTAGGTCGCAATGAAGGTCAAATTTGTATTAACTATGGACAACATCGTGGTCAATGACCGCGCGATTGATCAGGTGATTCTTGACTGGGTGAGCGATGTCAACCAGCAGGAGATAATGGAAGTATCGCACCGATGGATAACGACCCAAAACTTTTTGACCCAGCGGATGGTTGGCTTGACTCGCGTTGGCGAGTCATCGCTCACTATTGAACCGCTCGAAGAAGCGACGAATGTTTAGCCAAGAAACGATGCAGCAGATAAGCCTTTGGATTGAACAGGCTGCTGTTACATTTGGAACATACAGTATATATATCATAACCGCCAAAGACCAGATTCTGGCTGAATTTGGAACTCCGGGGTTGGTCGCGGCAGTTATCGCGCTTGGGGCTCTTGCCATAATGTTAATCATTCGACTTGTAAAGCTTGCCTTTGCGGCAGTCATCTATCTCGTGCTGCCGTCATTTGCATTGGCTTTTTTGGCAACACTTGTTCTGCCATATCCTTTCAGCGCAGTGCTTCCGGTAACGGTAACCGCCTGCTCGCTGTTTCTTGTATTCAAGAGTTAAGGTAAGCACTCTCACAATATAAGTCTTCCGCGCTTCCTCTCCTCGATTCACGCTGAATATCTTACTGGTCCGCCGAGGCGGAGTATCCAGTATTCTCCTTTATCTCGCGTATTGAAAATCCGCTCACTTTTTATATTCTCTTCAGAAGAGAGTTAGCGCACAGGGCTTTCAAGTCCGCCGTGGCGGGACGTACACCAACCACTGTAATTTAAATATCTGGATTTCGGCCTGCGCCGGAATGACATTTATGGGGGTATGCTGGCAGTGTCGGGCGACCCTGCTCCTTTTCATAGACTCACAGTTATTGTCACCCCAGCGCCTGTCCGCCGCGGCGGGAAAGCTGGGGGGTCCATCTTCTTTTTATACCAGTACCCCACTGATTTCGTCGCGACGGTGTGATAGAGGTGCAGGCCAGAGATTTTCGAATCCGCCAATGGAGGACGGCCTGCACGAACAATTCGGGTACCTTATTTCGCCGTCGACAATGGCGCCTTTCTTCCCAGAAGAAAATGGCTGGTTCGAAGACGGACCGTCCCTACTCATTGAAATAAACCCTGAATCTCCACCTATACCCTATCGCCTCCAACCAATATAATCTCACAAAAACAACAAGGCCCTCAGGCCTGCAAATCGAGTCAATCTATTGTCTACAAGTCGGTTAGCTGTCTCTTTCTAATCCGGCAAATTCCTTGCAATTGTTCTTATCAGAACCCAAGCAAAGGATAAACAGGTATGAATGAGAACAAGATTTGTGTGAGTTGTCAAAAGCAGTTGATTCATTCTCAAGGCATTTGGTTATGCTCAACATGCAACACGTCAGACATTCTGGGGCTGCGACAAACCTTTGAAATTGATCTCAGTGATGATTCCGATGAGTTTATCTTCATCGAATGCCCCGGCGCGACACTATATGATCCCGAGACTATGAATATCACTGAGGGTGTGAAATTCCTCGACGAAAATGATCCATGCAAAGGGCACAAAATAATTGGCCAGCCTGTTTTTGCCCCGACTCATACAAAAAAGCGGCGGATTAAACGCGAGGCCTTGGGGAAAATCCGCCGATGCCAAGGCTGTCAGGATTACACTGTGAGAATGCGGCGTCCTGAAGGGCCTGATTTTTTCATCCCATCATCGAAATTCCCGAACCGGACAAAGCTCAAGACAGTAGTGGCAAGTCATCGCTCATAGAATCTTAACGGCGCATAAATCTTGAATAGCCCAAGCCGAGCTTTGATCATGAGCGGTGGCGCATCGCGATAATTTCCTTGCTCCATATCGCCAAATATCGGTTACTATAAACATGAAGATTCGCAAAGTTCTCCTATCTGTGCTCCTCGTCGGCGGAGTGGCGGCTCTTCTTATTATTCTTGACTACATGCCTAAACCGGCAAATACTTTTTTCTGGCGGACACTCTTTGATGGCGGCCATGCTCCGCTTTTCGGGGTAATGTCTGTTCTTGTCTTGTTCCTCTCAACACTTGTCATACGTGGACAAAATGCCGTTCGCCTCTGGCATTATGCCGCAGCTTTTGGAATCCCAACATTTATCGGGATCGTTGTCGAAGTCCTGCAAATAAACTCCCGCCGCGATGCCGATCCCTGGGATGCGGTGACAAATATGATCGGCTCTCTCGCTTTTCTCATTTATTTTGCGACAATTGATACGAACTGGCCGGATCGTCTTGGAAAAATTATCAGCCGGTTTAAACTCTCGCTGCGGCTTATCGCGCTTCTGCTCATGGCCATCCCGCTTGTGCCGCCGCTTTTGTGGGCGGTCGCGACACTTCAGCGCAACAGCGAATTTCCGGTGCTGCTCACATTCGAAAAGGGATGGGAGGAGAAATATCTCGAAGCGACATACGCGACTATTCAGTATGTCGAACCGCCGAGCGAGTGGGTTAACAACCAAAGCGAACAGGCCGGATTGATATTTTTTGATACAACCAAATGGGGATACCCATCGCTTGCATTGCGCGAGCCATTTCCTGACTGGCGAGGATATGATTCGCTGGCCTTTGTTCTCTATTCACCGCATAAGCAGAATAAGAAGGTCTATATCCGTGTCAATGACCGAAGGCACAATGAGGCATATTCAGACCGCTACAATGAATCTCTGACAGTTCGTCCCGGCGAAAACCGGTTTGCTATACCCATATCGAGAATCGAGTCCGCCCCTGCAGGCCGGTCGATGAATCTCGGGCTAATTCGTGAACTGAAACTATTTATAGACTCAAAAAACGCCCCGTTTGAGTTGTATGTCGATGATATAGAACTTAGGTAACCAGCAGCAGCCCTCCGTAACTTCATTTTTTCTCGTTGAAACTTTGTACCACGCTATCCGTAGTGAGTGCTATAATAAAACATTTACGAAAATTATTCGGAGGTCAGAAATGAAAAAAGCGCTATCGTTAATCATATTAGCAGGGCTGATGATTTCTTTGTCTGTCGGTTCGGTTACCGGCTGGCAGAAGTCCCGCACAGTCAATATTTGGGGGGAAAATCATAAAGTCGGTTCAGGTGAGATAGTTAGCAAGACGTTTGATCTCGAACCGTTTACAGTGATTGAATCGGATGCTGCAATTAATATCACAATTGTGGTTGGAGGAAGTCAGACGGTCAGTCTTTCTTTCGATGACAATCTCATCAACAATCTTGAGCTCGAAGTTCACAATGGCATTCTTGAGATTTCAGGCCGCGGGTCGTACTCCGCCGAGAAGAGCGGAGAACTCGTTATAACTATGCCCAAACTTGAGGAGATCGACACACGCGGATCGGGCAGTATTGAAATTGCCGAGTTCAAAGGCGGACGTTTCTTCTTTCATAACTCCGGCTCCGGAAATTTCCGCGCAAGTGGGACAGTCGATGAACTGGATATTGATTTGGACGGTTCAGGAAACATTGACACCCGTGAACTTATAGCGAAAGAAGTCACAGTCAGCCTCGACGGCTCAGGGAATATCAGGGTCTTCGCGCAGGATAGTTTTGACGGCTCGCTCAATGGTAGCGGAAACATCTATTATTATGGCAACCCGTCCAACCACACAGAAGAACGTCAAGGCAGCGGGGAGATTAGACGAAGGTAGCGGGAGATTTTTTGGCTCATTTTACCGATGATTTTTCTCCAATGTCATTCCCGCAAAAACGGGAAGTCAGATATTTGTTCTTCGTGCGGGACATGCCTGTCGCTCGCTATGTCAGCTAACGGTCTCGACTCACATTACCCAATAAAACCCCACCCGGTGGATGGGCTACAAAGAAATAACGATGAGAATCTTTATCCATCAAAACAAATTTGTCCATCCAATTTTTCCAGGTAAAAACTACTTTTAAGTTTTTACTTTTCAACAACTTACATTCTCGTATTCCCTTGCTATCCCATATAAAAATAGTTATCTTTTCAGGTGTCAAAACAGAGAGAGAATCAGCCATTTTCAAGCGATAGATCGCATCGTCCGGCAAGGCCAATTTCAGGCATTGTCGATGAAGTTATCTCATCGCTCGGACTCACAAAAAGCTACAACGGCTGGCTCGTTGTGTCCAATTGGCGCGAAATAGTAGGCGGACAAATCGCCAAAAAAGCGCCTGCTATACGATTTACCGACGGCGTAATTTATGTCGCTGTACAAGACTCCGCATGGAGACAAACTTTGCATCTTCAACTCGAAGATATTCTCAAAACTATCCGCAGTCATCCCTGCGGTCGGGGCGTTCAGAAAGTGATATTAGTCTCCGGAGAGAAAGGAAAATTATCCGATGACAATTGATTTAGACGATAAGGCCAAAGCAAAGAAAAAAGAAAAGAAAGACGGAGAAGGGGCGTATGACGCCTCGTCTATTCAGGTCCTCAAAGGACTTGAGGCAGTACGCCATCGCCCGGCGATGTACATTGGCGATATCGGACAGCGCGGACTTCATCATCTCGTCTACGAAGTCGTGGACAACTCAGTTGATGAAGCGCTCGCAGGATACTGCGATACGGTCACAGTCGAAATCGGGACCGATAACTCAATCACCGTAACCGACAATGGCCGTGGCATCCCGGTCGAAATGCATCCCGAGGAAAAAATCTCGGCCCTCCAGATAGTGATGACAGTGCTCCATGCCGGCGGCAAATTCTCCCATGACAGCTACAAAGTATCCGGCGGTCTCCACGGTGTCGGTGTGTCGGTTGTCAACGCCCTCTCCGAATGGTGCTGGGTCGAGGTCAGCCGAGATGGAGCGATTTATCGCCAGGAGTACGACAGAGGCGAACCGCGTAAACCCGTGGCAAAAACCGGCACCAGTCAAAAAAATGGGACCAAAACAAGCTTCTTCCCCGATGGCAACATCTTCACCAAAGTAGATTTCAAAACCGATATTATTGCCGCGCGGCTTCGCGAACTGGCATTCCTCAATTCCGGCTTGACCTTAATCCTGATAGATCATCGCACCGAGAAGGAGCAGAAGTTCTTCTACAAAGGGGGGCTGGCCTCATTTGTGGAATACCTCAACGAAAACAAGACCAAGCTTCATCCCAAACCAATTCATTTTAAAAAGAGCAAAGATGACGTTGAAGTCGAGCTTGCCATCCAATACAACGACAGCTATTCCGAGTCGGTACATTCGTATGTGAATAATATTAACACAATCGAAGGCGGCACACACCTCACCGGATTCCGAACTGCCCTCACCCGAAGTATCAACAACTACGCGGTCAAATTCAAAATGCTCAAAAAAGAGAACTTTACCTTCATCGGCGATGACAGCCGCGAAGGGCTTACCGCCGTTCTCTCTGTAAAAGTGCGCGACCCTCAGTTTGAAGGACAGACTAAGACCAAACTCGGTAACTCAGAAGTCAAAGGCGCCGTCGAGTCAATAACAAATGAATATCTCGGCGCATTTTTTGAAGAGAATCCCGCGGTAGCCAGAAAGATTGTCGATAAAATGGTCACCGCCGCATCGGCGCGCGAAGCCGCACGCAAAGCTAAAGAGCTCACCCGCCGCAAAACGGCTCTTGATTCTGCCGCGCTTCCCGGCAAACTTGCCGACTGTAGTAACACCAATCCCGAAGACAGCGAAATCTATATTGTCGAGGGAGATTCTGCAGGCGGTTCAGCCAAACAGGGACGTGACCGTCGCTCACAGGCTATCTTGCCGCTCAAAGGAAAAATTCTCAATGTCGAGAAAGCCCGTATCGATAAGATTCTTGGCAATGAAGAAGTGCGCACACTCATCACCGCCATCGGATGCGGTATCGCAGAAGATTTCGATCCTGAAAAAGCCCGGTATCACAAGATCATTATCATGACCGATGCGGACATCGATGGCTCGCATATCCGCACCCTTATTCTGACCTTTTTCTTCCGCTATATGCGAAGTCTTATTGATCTTGGCCGGATTTATATTGCTCAGCCGCCGCTCTATCGTCTCCGGCATGGCAAAAGCGAAGTCTATGCCTATTCCGATGACGAGCGCGACCGCGTATTGAAAACCCTTCCGAATACCGGAGTGACCATCCAGCGTTACAAAGGGCTCGGTGAAATGAATCCCGAACAGCTCTGGCGGACTACAATGGATCCAGAAACTCGGACTTTGTTGCAGGTCACGCTTGATGACGCCGCAGGCGCGGATCATATATTCACGACGCTCATGGGTAGCGAGATTGAGCCGCGAAGGTTGTTCATTCAGCAAAATGCCCAGTACGTTCGCAATCTTGATGTATAATTGAATTGATTAAAAGTCCCGGGGAGAGAATCTTCGGGATCTTTTGTTCTATTATATCATATCAACTGTTAGCTGGAGAAGAGTTCGCTATGTCATTGCATCGTCTAATTCGTCGCATTCAACCGCTCGTGACTGCCCTGCTCTTCCTATTACTTGCAGTGTCGGCATTTGCCATTGGTTCAGGTGAGAAGTCCCCAAAGGAGGAAGCCGAGGACAACGACAAGAAAGCCCTGAGTGAATACAACGATGGTGTGAAGCATATGAACAAGGCCAAAGAAGCCGCACAAAAAGGGGATTCGGCCTTTGCTTTCAATTACCGCGCGACCTCCGATGCAAAAGCGAGAAAAGAATTCGAGAAGGCAATTGAGAACTTCACAAAATCAATCGGACTGAATCCAAACATGCCCGAAGCTCATAACAACCTCGGTTACTGTTATCGGAAAGTAGACAAACTTGCCGAATCTCTCGCAGCGTATGATACCGCAATCAGACTAAAGCCCGATTTCGCCCAAGCGCGGGAATATCGCGCTGAGACGTATCTTGCAATGGGCGAGATTGACAAAGCCATGGCGGAACTTGCCTATTTAACTAATCTCAAAAGTCCATATGCAGATTCACTCTCGCAGTCGATTGACCTGTATAAATTGCAACACGTCGAATCTAAAATGAAAAGCGAAAAATAGGATTATCTATTTTACGATACCTGAGTAGGGGGAGTCAGTCTTCAAACCCGCAAATTTTGTGACCATAAGGTCATCCGCCGAGCCACGGCGGAATGGGGACACGGTTAATTGTTCCGTCGGGTCTTGCTCACTCCGAGGAGACAAGGAGTGAGTGTGACCTGACGGTCACACGATGCAGGGCGGGGACACCCCGCACGAAGTGGGGTTGCCCGAATTGACGTCTTTTTGTGGCTGGCGTACGTCCCACCAACGGCGGACTCGAGATCCTCGTGCGCCAGTAATTCTTTTTCCTCTTCCCCCTTTGGAGAAAGCAGAATCACGTATTCATCTTTGGCGTAAGCTCCACGGTATTTATCCGTAGGGAATTTGTCACCACGAAGACCGATGAGAGGCTCATCGCAAGTGCGGCCACAACCGGCGATAATGTCAGGCCGAGCGACGAATAAAAAACACCGGCCGCCAGCGGAATAGCCAGAATATTATAGAAAAACGCCCAGAAAAGATTTTGTCGGATAATCTTCATACTAAAATCGGCCAGTTCAAACATCCGTGAGATCGCAATCAGTTCAGAACGAATAATAACCACATCCGCGGTCTGCTTGGCAACATCGGTGCCGCTTCCCATAGCAATTCCGACAGTGGCCGCGGCAAGCGCGGGTGAGTCATTGATACCGTCTCCGACCATAGCAACTTTGAGCCCGGATTTCTGAAGCGACTCAATCGCTAACTGTTTGTCCGAAGGCGACAACTCGGCTTCGAATTGGGACACCCCAAGCGAATGCGCAACTCCTGCGACAGTTTTGCGGTTATCACCGGACATTATTATTGGTCTGAGTCGTTTGCGAATGGACGATATCAATTCCCGCGCGTCATTACGCAGTTGATCCGAGAGCGAAAAAAGTCCGATAACTTCACTGTCGAGCGCGACAAAGATAACAGTCCTTCCCTTGGCCATCTCCTGCTCGGCGAATTCAATCGAAACGTCAAACTTGATTCGCTCAGATTCCATAAATAAGCGGCTTCCGATGATGACTTTCCTGTCATCCAAAAATCCCACCACACCATACCCCGGCTTCGTTTCGGCGCGCTGAATATTGCGCAGTTCTATTGTCTGATCTTTTGCGTACAAGACGATACTTCTGGCCAATGGATGCTCGGATCGGTTTTCAAGCGAGGCCGCGATTGAGATGAACTCCCGAAGCGGGAAACTGCCGAATGTTTTGCACAGGACAACCTCATGACGGGACTGAGTGAGTGTGCCGGTCTTGTCGATGGCAAGGATATCAATTGACGCGAGCTTTTCAAGAACGTCGCCTCCTCTCAGAATAATCCCCTCACGCGCGGCCCTTCCTGAGGCCGCAAGAATCGCTGTCGGTGTGGCTAAACCGAGAGCGCAGGGACATGCGACAATCAGAATGGCGATGACCGACCGAATGAGCATCGGACTTTCCGGAGCAATCAGATACCATGCAAGCCAGGTTAGTGCGGCCAACCCAAGAACTATCGGGACAAACACTCCGGCTACTTTATCTACCAGCCTTTGAATGGGAGCCTTGGCTGATTGCGCCTCTGATACCGTTCGTATTATCGTGGATAGAAAACTATGCTCGGCCCCTGCGGTGACTCTCATCGCAAACGGGATATTGCCGTTGTGGGAACCGCCTATCACCGGATCAGTTAGCCGCTTATCCACAGGCACTGATTCTCCGGTTATCATCGATTCATCGACAACCGGATTTCCATCTGTGATAACGCCATCGGCAGCTATACGCTCCCCCGGCTTTATCAGAAGTATCATTCCGGGTTGCGCCGCCGAAGAATCAATCTCTATTTCCACCCCATTAATGACGGCTGTAGTGGTTGACGGACGAAGATTCATCAACGCTCTGAGTGAATCACCCGCTCTTCCTTTTGCCCGCGCTTCGAGATAGCGCCCAAGCAAAATCAATGTCACGATCATTGCTGCCGTTTCAAAATATAGATCAGCGTGGCCATGGCCGTCGGATGTGAGCGCCGAGTAGAGACTCCAGCCGAAAGCTGTCAGGGTTCCGATGGCTATCAGCGTGTTCATATTTGAGCGAAGATGCTTTGTCTGCAATAGGGCATCGAAGAGAATAGAGCGGCCGGCATAAAAGAGAATGATACCGGCAAGCGCCGCTTGTATGAATACATCAATGGCGGGCGAAAATGCGGTCGCGTTGTTTCCATTTATCATGGGAAACATCGCCAGTGACATGAGTGGGAATGTCAGCAGAGCAGCAAGCATGAATTGTCTTTTTGCGGAGGCAAGCTCTTCCTCGTTGACCTTGAATATATCAAGCTTACCCGGCTGGGCGGTGTAACCGAGTGATTTTATGATATCGATTATCTGGCCCTGATTGGTTGCCTGTTCTTCAAAACGAACCGTGGCCGAACCAAGCGCCAAATTGACCTGGACGCGTTCCACGCCCGGAAGCGCTTCCACACCCTTTTCGATGCTGCTGACACAACTGGCGCAGTGCATTCCTTCAACGCGCAATGTAACTTCACTCATAAGACAACCTCTCTCCGTGAAGATACAAACATGCCAAGAGAAAGAAAGTTCAAATGTTGAAAGCTTAGAACTGATAGAGGGCGGTCGGAGACGAATTGGCGTGAGATTTTCGCAGTTCGTGCATGAGCCGTTGTTTCGCCTTCAGCAGACACCAGCGAACTGTTGTCACCGGAAGTCCAACTATTCGGGCGACATCGGAAACCCGACAGCCTTCGACAAAGCGCAGTGTGAACATCTTCAGCTGAGGCTCATCGAGTGATTTGATGGCCTGGGACATAAATTTCTGCAGTTGAACGCGGCTGTAGGCATATTCGGGATTTGTAACTGTGCTGACCAAATCGTTGTTATGACTTTCAAGCGATTCATGGCGGTGCCGTTTTTGTCGTCGGACATAATCAATCGCGGCGTTGAATGTTATCCGGTAGAGCCATGTGGAAAAACGCTTTGAGGTATCATAACGCGAAATATTCTGCGAGATTTTGACATAGACCATCTGGACTATATCTGATGCCTCGTCGTTGTCCCTGACAAGTTTATATGCGAGCGCCCTTACGTTTGGGCTATGAAGTTTGATTAGCCGGGTAAAAGCGGTCGTGTCCCCGCTCTTTATTTCGACAATGAGGCGTTTTGTCACCTGCTCGTCGATATCGATAACCTTCTTTGGTAATAACGACAGCTCGCCTTCCACCGGAAGGTGTTTTGATAAGAATGTCTGTGACCGCAGGCTCATATCCGCTTTGTCTCCCACCCGTATTATGCGCGGCTAATTGTATTCTGCTGGATTTGATGTAAATAATAATACCCTATGACGCAATAATATGCAAGGAATATTTGCAGGCTGTGTGAGTTTATGGCTGAGCTGCTGTGCTAAATGCGAAGGCAGATTCCGAATAACCGCGCTTGTCCAGAATTAAAACAAAGCGAGAGAACTACTTAGGGGAGTGTGGGATATAAACTTAGGGTCTGTCGAGAATATAGTCAGCCGGATTCACCGTATGTCCGTCTTTCCACACTTCGTAGTGAAGATGCGAACCGGTTGAACGTCCGGTCGAGCCCATAAGCCCGATGAGGTCACCGCGATGCACAAGTTGGCCATATTTGACTTTGGATGCCGAGAGATGACCATACCGTGTCGAAAGTCCGTCACCGTGATCAATAACTACGAATATACCCAGATCGCTCACTCTGCCGACTTCTACTATGTGGCCACCGGCCGGGGCATGTACATATGTGCCGATTGTGCCGGCGATATCCACGCCGCGGTGCATCTGGCGAGTTCCGGTAAATGGATCAAATTTCATCCCATAGCCGCGTGAGAACCAGCCCCGTGTGGGGTTTATGCATGGAGTCCGGTCCAATGAGCTTTTAAGGTCCTGCATTTTGGTTTCAACTTCACTAAATCTCTCAAGTTCAAAGCTCGACAGGCGAAGCAGGCGATCCACAACCGATTCGCTGCCGTAGGCGCCTATTGCGGCCTCGGATATGATTGTTTTTTCGAGATCGTCTGGCCCTCCCACACCGAGAAAGCGCTCTTCCACATCAATTTCAGGAAGTTGGAAGAGTGAACGGAGTGCGATTTCCTTCTGGACAAGTTCCTGGAAGCGGGTGTCGACTTCGGAAAGCTTCTCCTGGATTTCCCCAAATTTCGCAGAAAGATGATTGTTTTCGGCTTGAAGGGTGGCAAGCTCGGCTTGGTCAACCCGGGTATTTACATAAGCAGAGCTAAAGTAAAGCGCCGCAGAGAGTACCAGTCCGAAAAAAATGATGGAAATATAAAGCACAGCGGCTGAGACACTTACCTGACGTGAAATACCGTTGCTATCGGGAATGAAAATAAAAGTCAGTCGTTTTTTAAACATGTACACCCAGTTCTTTTCTAAGCGATTAGAGCCGCCCTGCACAGTTAACGGTAACACCGCGGCATCGAACCCAAGTCTTGAAAGTATACCCTCGAACTTTGGCTGTCAAGTTTTAATTAGCGAGAGTTATTTCACGACATAACAATCGCGTCTCAGTATCTTATTGACTACCTCGATTAGTTTGTTCGATTCCAAAGACTGGAGGCTATAGAGATGCCAGTAAGTCTTCTTTGTCAGCGTATCGCCTTTCTTCTTCTTTCCGGCCATAACCGAGGGTCCTTTCATTTGACTCCCGAGATCGGATAATCGGCTTGGGCCTACTATATGATATCGGGCAGTGTAGGAAAATCTCAATACTATTAAGAGGGAAAAGGCATAATCCATGCCCGAAGCCGCAATTCGTAGGAGAAAGGACTAATATTTATAGGTCGTTTGAGAGCAAGGACTTAGTTATTTATCCACAGGCGACGTTTGCATTCTAATTCACATAAAGTGAAGTGATTGGAAGGATGTAAAAGGGTTCGATGGTACATTATAAGGCAGTTGCGCAACAGATGAGCGACTGGTCGGTACACGCCTCGGGGGTGTTGGCTTCGGTGTGCACCGCCCTGACTTGAAAATGCCTCTGGCCTTGGATGCTTCCCTTGTTTAGCATCATTACCGTCGTGTCAGTCCGCCCCGCCTGACTGTCTCGACGTGTCGGGCATCCGCCACGGCGGACTGGCGTCTTAATCATCGGTGCGCGACAGAGACGTCCCGCACGAAGATTGATGTGCCGTCAGTCCTAAGTAGGTCAAGATCCTTGTGATCCTGACTTCTTCTCTGTGCTGTCTGGCGCCCCTGCCAGGGGATGGTATCCCCCGCCTGACAGTTTAATCATAGTGTCGGGCAGGGATAACTGCCCCGTCGGGGTCGCCCGACACCACTTCATACTGGGTTCCCGCGTCCGCGGGAAAGACAGAGAACAAAAGAATCGCTGAACCGCGGGAGTTCATCGCTACAAGACGAAAAAAAGATGTCGAGACCTCGGGAAGGTATCGACCTACTAATATCAGAGAAGAGGTCAGTCCGCCCCGCCACAGCGGGCAGGCGCGGCGGACTGACGTCTTACCTCACTGACACGCCGCCGTCGGAGCCAGCGAAATAAAGAGATGATCGATGAGCGCAGTGAGATCAGAAATATCGACAGGTGCAGTACCGTCCGTATTGGCTTCAGCCTCGCAACAAAGCGGAGCCAGAGAAATAAAGAGGTGGTCTATGAGCGCCGTCAGGTCAGAAATATCGGCTACATCAGCCAGATCGCAATCGACATTACCCGTTAATCCCACACAGCAGGATGCCAAGTTGCTGATGTTTTTCAGGATCGAGACACTGTCGGAAAAGAAATTCGCGACCGCCAGATCAGGTTTCCCGTCCCCGTCAAAGTCGGCGGATGTAACTGAAGTAGGATTAAGCCCCACCCCGTAATTCACCGCTGACGCAAAGGTCCCGTTGCCGTTGTTTTTCAGGATTGAGACATTGTTGTAACCGTTATTCACAACAGCCAGATCAGGTTTCCCGTCCCCGTCAAAGTCGGCGGATGTAACTGAATTAGGATTAACCCCCACCCCGTAATTCACCGCCGCCGCAAAGGTTCCGTTGCCGTTGTTTTTCAGGATCGAGACACTTCCGGAATTGGCGTTCGCGGTCGCCAGATCAGGTTTCCCGTCCCCGTCAAAGTCGGCGGATGTAACTGACCAGGGATTAACCCCCACCCCGTAATTCACCGCTGACGCAAAGATACCGTTGCCGTTGTTTTTCAGGATCGAGACATTGTTGGAACCATAGTTCGCGACCGCCAGATCAGGTTTCCCGTCCCCATCAAAGTCGGCGGATGTAACTGAATTAGGATTAACCCCCACCCCGTAATTCACCGCTGACGCAAAGGTCCCGTTGCCGTTGTTTTTCAGGATCGAGACACTTCCGGAACCATCATTCGCGACCGCCAGATCAGGTTTCCCGTCCCCGTCAAAGTCGGCGGATGTAACTGACCAGGGATTAACCCCCACCCCGTAATTCACCGCTGACGCAAAGATACCGTTGCCGTTGTTTTTCAGGATCGAGACACTGTTGGAACCATTATTCGCGACCGCCAGATCAGGTTTCCCGTCCCCGTCAAAGTCGGCGGATGTAACTGACCAGGGATTAACCCCCACCCCGTAATTCACCGCTGACGCAAAGGTGCCGTTGCCGTTGTTTTTCAGGATCGAGACATTGTCGGAACCATAATTCGCGACCGCCAGATCAGGTTTCCCGTCCCCGTCAAAGTCGGCGGATGTAACTGACAGGGGCTGAGTCCCCACCCCGTAATTGACCCCTGACGCAAAGGTCCCATTGCCGTTGTTTTTCAGGATCGAGACAGTGCTGGAACCAGTGTTCGCGACCGCAAGATCAGGTGTCCCGTCCCCGTCAAAGTCGGCGGATGTAACTGACCGGGGATTGCTCCCCACCCCGTAATTCACCGCTAACGCAAAGGTGCCGTTGCCGTTGTTTTTCAGGATCGAGACAGTGCTGGAACCGTTATTCGCGACCGCCAGATCAGGTTTCCCGTCCCCGTCAAAGTCGGCGGATGTAACTGACTGGGGAGAGCTCCCCACCCCGTAATTGACCCCTGACGCAAAGGTTCCGTTGCCGTTGTTTTTCAGGATCGAGACAGTGTTGGAACTTACATTCGCGGTCGCCAGATCAGGTTTCCCGTCCCCGTCAAAGTCGGCGGATGTAACTGAATTAGGAACGCCCCCCACCCCGTAATGCACCGCTGACGCAAAGGTCCCGTTGCCGTTGTTTCTCAGGATTGAGACACTTCCGAAGAAAAAAGAATTCGCGGTCGCCAGATCAGGTTTCCCGTCCCCGTCAAAGTCGGCGGATGTAACTGACTCGGGCCAGCTCCCCACCCCGTAATTGACCGCCTCCGCAAAGGTCCCGTCGCCGTTGTTTTTCAGGATCGAGACACTGTCGGAGTTTCTATTCGCGACCGCCAGGTCAGGTTTCCCGTCCCCGTCAAAGTCGGCGGATGTAACTGACCGGGGATTAAGCCCCACCCCGTAATTCACCGCTACCGCAAAGGTCCCGTCGCCGTTGTTTTTCAGGATCGAGACATTGTTGGAACCATTATTCGCGACTGCCAGATCAGGTTTCCCGTCCCCGTCAAAGTCGGCGGATGTAACTGACCGGGGAAAACTCCCCACCCCGTAATTCACCGCTGACGTAAAGGTTCCGTTGCCGTTGTTTTTCAGGATCGAGACACTGCTGGGACCCTCGTTCGCGACCGCCAGATCAGGTTTCCCGTCCCCGTCAAAGTCGGCGGATGTCACTGACTGGGGAGAGCTCCCCACCCCGTAATCCAATCGAGCGTCAAAAAGCGGTTCAAAGGCAGTCGCAGAACTTGGAATCAAGCCGCACAGGATAAGTGATGTTAGCATTAGAATACGATTCATGATTTTCCCAACCTGTCTCAAAGATTTAACAGAGCGCATGTGTCTGTATAGTTAAATATATATAGTGGTTTTCAGGGATATGTCAAGAGGGATAATGGTAACAGGGGGAACTGAGTATAGTGTGGTGTCGGGCACCCCTGCTGGGGGCGGTTCTCCCCGCCCGACACAAAGAAGACAGTCAGGCGGAGGCGCCTGACTGCACGTCTATTTACCCTGGATTCCGGCCTGCGCCGGAATGACATTTTGAGGGATTGACATTGTGAGGGGAATGATTATGTGGTGTCGGGCGCCCCATGCTGGGGATGCTATCCCTTGCCCGACACAAATGAAGACAGTCAGGCGTGGGCGCCTGACTGCACGTCTGTAAATCTGGTGCAGGCCAGAGATTTTCGAATCCGCCATAGGGACGTCCCGCACGAAGAATTAAGAAGTGCAGTCAGCCTTCTATTTTGTCATTCCAGTCCGCCACAGCGGACTGGAATGACAGAATGATGACGGATGGCATTGTTGAAGGGGTTCCTGATTCAGGAACAGGGTGCTCTATTTCAGGAGGCGGCGGGTGATTTCGTCGGCGAGATAAATGCCGTCATCGGATAATCGCAACACGCCGCCATCGGGAATAAGGTGGCCCGATTGGATAAATATGTCATATTGCGAGCGGTCAAAGCGATCCTCTATCGACGCCCCGAATCGGGTCGTGAAGTGACTTCGATTTATCCCGCGCGAAGTCCGCAGGCCAAGCATTATTGCTTCGGTCATGCGATCTTCGATTCCCGACTCATCTGGCACAAGCGGGCGTTTGCCCATGCGAAGTGTCTTAGTGTATTCGACTATGTCCGGTGTATTGGCGAACCTTCGTCCATTCATAAACGAATGCGCCGACGGTCCAAGCCCCAAATAGTCTCTTCCTTCCCAATAGCCGATATTATGCGCGCACTCATGCCCCGGCTTGGCAAACGAGGAGACTTCGTAGCGCGTATAGCCAGCTTCGACAAATCGCTCGCACCCGCTTCGGTACATCGCAAGCATTGTGTCGGCATCGGGCACTGTCAATGCGCCGCTTGTGACTTTATCATAGAGCCGCGTATTCTGCTCGACCGTGAGCTGGTAAAATGAAATATGCGGCGGAGAAATATCCATCAGTTGGTCGATGTCGGCCGAGAGCATGGCTGTGGTTTGTTTCGGGAGTCCGAAAATCAGATCCACTCCGTACGTCTGGAACCCGAGCGCGTTTGCAAGATACGCCGCTTTTTGGCTGTCTTCGGGTTTGTGAGGGCGGTTGAGAAGCCGCAGCAGTCGCGCATTGAAGGACTGGATTCCAAATGTCGGGCGGGTTATCCCAAGCTCTTTTATTGCCTGCAACTGCTCGACTGAAACCGAATCAGGATTATTTTCAAACGAAAACTCAATACCGTCCGGGACAACGAAGAATTTCTTGAAATGCTCAAACCATCGGCCGAACTGCTCAAGGTCGACCATCGACGGAGTCCCGCCGCCAATAAAAATAGTGCTGATTTCATTGTCAAAAGAATCCGCCGCGGCGGATTCGGCGGCAAGCTCGGTTTCGATAGTCAGACCTTCAAAGAAACGCTGTTGAAGTCCCGCATCGAAAAGCTCCTTATAAAAGTCGCAGTAGGAACATTTATAGGGGCAGAATGGAAAGTGGAGATAGAGGCCGAAAGGCATTAGTCAGTTATCGGAGTGAGAATCCGGTCCCAGCGGACATGAGTCGGGAAGTTGTACATCCCATGCCCAATCCACTGAATCAGATCCACAATGTATGGAAATCCCCATCCGGGCGGATTTGAGTCCGGCTCCCACGACCAGTAGATGAACACTGCTTTCCCTCTGATATATTCATTGGGCACAGTTCCCCAGAAACGGCTGTCTTTGCTGTCGTCGCGATTGTCGCCCATGACGAAAAATGTCCCTTCGGGGACAACAAACGGAGCCACATTATCCCTGAAGCTGAGATCGCCGGGGATACTCCGTTTGTCGATATTTTTGGCGTGAGTCGGGATAGTCGCGACGGCGTTGTCGACATAGACAACCTTGTCCGCAATCTGTATCGTTTGGCCGCCTATGGCGACGATCCGTTTGATATAATCCTGTTCAAGATTATTGGGATACTTGAAGACGATGATATCGCCCGGTTGGGGCGCGGTTCCGTACTGGTAAGCCAGCTTATTAACGAAAATATAATCGCCAGTCATAAGCGTGTCTTCCATTGAGCCGGAATTGACCCGGTAGGCAGAGACGACAAAAAGGCGAAGCAGGACTGCCGCGACGAGCGCGACAATTGCCGTTTCCAGATATTCACGCCAGAGCGGTTTCCGTTCTTTCCGGTTAAGGAATTGACGAGCCGCGCGCTGGCTTTCAATCTGCTGGTGTTCCTTGATGAGGAAATCATTCTCCATACCTTGTAAGTTATCGGTTGTGCCCGGCAATACTTTAGCGATGCAGGGCTGTTTTCAGGGTTAAATATAGGCAGGAATGGTGGGAAGGGCAAGGAGGGGCGTTTTGAGGCTGTGCTGTCAGGCGCCCTCGCCTGACAGTCTTCATCTTAGTGTCGGGCGGGGGCGCCCGACACCACGGATTCCACCCTCATCAAAAATCCACAGTCACGCCGGCTTCTGCCTTTCCTGTGTTCCAGCTTTTAGCTGAAGAAAAGCGATAGTTTTCGGCTTGCTCAACCAGCTTGGCTTTGACTGGATTAAAATGAATATAGTTAAGCTTGCGTCTGAACTGTTCTCCACTCGTGACTGAGACATCATCAAATCTTTCCATCCAGATCCCCTTCGAATTCGGGAATATCTGGCGTGCAGAGAGAGATTTTATATCTCGCATCAATTTTGAGAGTCCAACCCCACCACCTTCCAGTTTGACAAGAAGATGGAAATGATTGATCATGAGGACATACCCAAATAGTGTGGCTTGATGGTATTTTACCCGCTCAAAGATGATCGAATGCAGAAGAGTTAGGAGTTCATTTGAATGAAATAATTTCGCGTGATTGCGCGTAGTGGTTGTTACGAAAAAGACACGATGATCTGATAGTTGCGTTCTACGTCTAAGCGGCATTCGTCAGTAAAGTGTTGAGTTTAGGGTGTTTCCGGCGCATTATTTGTAATGCACTTCTTTTGTCTGTGCAGTCAGGCGCCCTCGCCTGACAGTCTTCATCTTAGTATCGGGCGGTTATCCGCCCGACACCACGGAACAAGTTACTTTCTCTCACTAAGTACGCGATAATAAAAATCAGCAATCGCTTCATCATTCTCAAGAATTGACTTATAGCCAAGTTCTGACGAAACTATTTCTACCTGTGCGATGATAGTCGAGTCGCCATTAGCGATGGCTTGTGTTGTCCTATTTGCTCCGTCACGCAGAAAGAATGTATTGGTTATGATGTCATACGACACTTGAACTGGCTCGTCAATAACCCTTTCCGGCTTGTATCTCTTCTGATTGAGAGTCGAGAATGGATGACCTTTTTTTGGTGCGATATGGCAGACAGGCAGACGCATTTCGATCGCGTTGGTGAACGAATCACATTCCACTAATGACTGTTTGAAAGCCTGAATATTCTCGTATTGAACCAGCTCCGAATAGAAGGAAAACCCGGGCTTTTTGATTGATTTGCTTTTGATGCTTCAACCTACCTTTCCAGCCTGTACTTTCCATTTCCAAGAAATTGCAAATAACCGTTGTCTCTTAAAATCTGGAGTTGTTGTCTCAGCTTGTCTTTGATAAATCGATTATTGGGATGTCTCTCAGTCAAGAAGCCTTCAAATTCATATATGTCCGAAAGAGAAAATTCGGAATGCTTGAGCATATCTATACACTTCATCGTATCTACCAGCCAGCTTTTATTTTCGAATTTTTTCTCGCCGCGAAGGAACTCCCCTCTCGTCCATTCGCTCATAACTTGCTTCTTTGGTATCACGACCCCCTCTTTGAGAAAATAGACCTTTGCTGCTTCAGGCACCGAACCGATCAAAATAGAACAGCCTACATAAGGATATCTTTTTGCTGAGGGAGACAATGGATTACGCTTTTGAATCATTGAGGGAACGAAAAAATGTCTTGGAATGACCAGGAAATCTCGGACTGAATGATTGGTGCGGTCATACCTGAGTAACAGTAAGCTTGAGCTTTTATCGCTATTTAGACTCGCAATCATGCTGGAATAGGCGCCGTCAAGCACTTTTGCACCGAAGGCATTGGACGAGCTCTTTAGCTCGAAGTTCTCGTTACAGGTATCACAGTTGAAATCTTTTGACTGTTGGTTATTTTTGTACCGGTCTAATTTGCTTCCACAAGATGGGCAAAAGCCTTCCTGATGCACCCACTCTTCCGAGAACACTCTCACTTTTTGAGAAAGGCTTGTGTAGTTGTTTGCTAATCCGGGCGAAAGCTTGACCTGCATTTGCTCTTTCAGTAAACGCTTGGATTCTTTTAGAAAGCTCTTTCAGGAACGATAAGATCGATAATTCACGGTGGCAATCACAAAATTAGCGACCCCCATTACCGCTCTATCTTCAGCGCCGCCAAGAAGGCTTCCTGAGGTATCTCTACCGAGCCTATCTGTTTCATCCGCTTTTTGCCCTCTTTTTGTTTTTCCAAGAGTTTGCGTTTGCGGCTGATGTCGCCGCCGTAACATTTGGCAGTCACGTTTTTACGCAAAGGGCGGATGGTCGCGCGGCTTATGATCCGGCTACCAATTGCGGCCTGGATAATCACCTCAAACATCTGGCGCGGGATGAGTTTTTCAAGTTTGCTGTTGAGGCTCATTCCCCACTGATAAGCCTTATCGCGGTGGATGATAACAGACAAGGCATCGACCGGGTCATCGTTGATGAGGATATCGAGTTTGACCAGATTCGCGCGCCTGTAGTAAGGAAGTCCATAATCAAAACTGGCATAGCCACGGGTGCTGGATTTCAGCTTGTCATAGAAATCGAAAATGACTTCAGAGAGCGGGAAGGCGTAGTTGAGCGAGGCGCGGGTGGTCGAGAGATACTCGGTTGTTTTGTATTCGCCGCGACGTTCGGTGCCGATTTTCATAATCGCGCCGATATATTCCACTGGGGCAATGACCTGAGCGTCGACAATTGGCTCCTCGACATAATCAATTTCCTGTGTGGGGGGCATCTTGGCCGGGTTGTCGACAACAATCATCTCGCCATCGGTTTTGTAGACATGATATTCCACATTCGGCACAGTATTAATGATTGTCTGATTGTATTCACGCTGGAGCCGTTCGGTGATAATCTCCATGTGGAGCAGTCCCAAAAACCCGACGCGGAAACCGAACCCCAGAGCGGTCGAGGATTCGGGTGTCATGGTAAGCGAGGAATCATTCAGTTTTAGTTTCTCAAGTGAATCGCGGAGGTCAGAAAACTCTTCGGCGACGGCCGGATAGAGTCCGGAAAAGACCATCGGCTTGACATTGACAAAACCCGGCACGGCCTCCGATGCGGGATTGGCGATGGTTGTGACAGTGTCACCGATTTTTGTGTCGGCAACTTCCCTAATCGAGGCAAAGAAATAGCCGACCTCGCCAGCCTGGAGTTTTTCCAATGGAAAGGCGGTGAGCCGCATAAAGCCGACTTCGTCGACTTCATGGGCTTTGTCGGTGGAAAAGAAACGAACTTTTTCTCCTTTGCGGAGCGTGCCATTGACCATTTTCACAAAGGGCATGGCACCGCGATAGGCATCGAAAATGGAATCAAAAACCATCGCCTGCACCGGAGCATCGGGATCACCTTTGGGGGCAGGCAGGAGATGGATGATGGATTCAAGCAGGGTATCGATTCCGATTCCTTCTTTGGCCGAACACAGAACAATGTCGCCGGGCGGACAGCCGAGCAGATCGACAATTTCAGCGCGGACTTTTTCCGGTTCTGCGCTGGGGAGATCGATTTTGTTTATGACGGGCAAAATCTCAAGGTTATTATCAAGGGCGAGATAAAGATTCGACAGGGTTTGAGCCTCGATTCCTTGAGCGGCATCGACGACAAGGATTGCTCCTTCACAGGCGGAAAGTGACCGGCTGACTTCGTAGGTGAAGTCGACATGGCCGGGGGTATCGATGAGGTTGAATTGATATTCCTGGCCGTCTTTGGAAATGTAATCGAGGCGGATGGCATGGGCTTTAATGGTGATGCCGCGTTCCTGCTCGAGGTCCATTGAGTCAAGGACTTGATTGCGCATCTGACGGATTGAGAGCGTCCGGGTCGACTGAAGCAATCTGTCGGCAAGGGTCGATTTGCCGTGGTCAATATGGGCAATGATTGAAAAATTGCGAATTTTGTTAATATCGTACATAGGTCACAGGTAAAGCGTGGAGCGCAGTATCCTTACAGGGCGAAGATTCATATTTGTTATCGGATTAATTCAGCCGATTCTATCTTTTGTCAGGCAAGAAAAGGTAGGGCTTTTTGAAGTGCTTGTCAATTGACAGGAAGCAAGGTGAGAAATTGGCGGGTTTGTGGATGGAGACGGCCGGCGGCGCTGTGATGTTTGTTTTGATTTGGTGTACCACACCGCTTGCGGTGGGTTCTCTTTACTCAGGTGCGGGGCAGCGACGCCCCGCAGGAAGATAAAGATGGATTCTCCGCCACGGCGGACTGGAATGACAGAGTTGGCAGAACTGAGATTGCCGCGCCTGCCCGCCGTGGAGGGTCGCTCCTAATCCGCCATCGGCGGACTCGCAACGATATGGTGTGAGCGCAAGCCGCCGTGGCGGGACGTACACCAGCCACGGGTATAGGACGCCCTATTTCTTCAGATACATCGCGAGTCTATCCCTGAACTCCGAGCGCGGAATATCTGATTCAAAAGTACCTTCAAACGCTATCGATATCCCGCTTGTTTCCTCGGAGACAATCACCACCACGGCATCAGAAACTTCAGAGACGCCTATCCCCGCCTTGTGCCGCATCCCAAACAGTTCCCGGTAACGGATATTGGTTGTGAGCGGCAGGGATGTCGCTGCGGCCACTATTTTATCGCCGGACACAATCACGGCACCGTCATGGAGCGGGGTGTAGGGGGTGAAGAGCGTCACGAGCAGTTCTGATGACAACTCAGCGGTGAGTTCTTTGCCTGTCTCGGCGAAATTGCGAAGTCCTGTCTGTCGCTCTATGACGATAAGTCCGCCATAACGGAGTTCAGCCAAACGAACTGCGGCATAAGAAACTTGCTCGAGGATCTGCTTGTCTTCGAGCGGAACGAAGATGCGGAGGAGTCGATTTTGACCAATGGAAGCAAGCGCGCTGCGGAGCTCCGGTTGGAAGACGATCACGAGCGCAATGAATCCGAAAGTGGCGAGGTTTGAAAATAACCAGGTTAAACCTTCGAGCTGAAACCAGTATGCCCCAATCGCCATGATCGTCAGTAGTGAGAGACCAATAATAATCTGGGCGGAGCGTGTGCCTCTGGTCAGCTTGAGGACTTGGAAGATGATAAATGCTACAAGGACAATGTCGAGGAGGTCTTTTAGGCCAAGCCTCAAAAATCCGTATTGAAAGAGTGTCATTGGTCACCCCACAGGGCTTGGATGAATGCAAGGGCTTGGACTGTTTCACGGACATCATGGACCCTAATTATATTTGCGCCGTTCTGCACAGCGATTATTGCGCCGGCCAGAGAACCGCCGAGCCGATTGTCGGCCGCCTTCTCAGTTGGATGGATTTTGGAGATGAATGACTTTCGCGAGAGACCAATGAGTATGGGGAGACCGTGGTTTCGGAACTCACTTAAGTGATTTAGAATCGCAAGATTATCTGCAAGCCGTTTGCCAAAACCGATCCCCGGGTCGAGAATAATTTTAGATCTGTCAATGCCGTGACTTACACAAAAATCAATTCGTTCGGTAAAAAAGCTGTCTATCTCGCTTATCACATCGTCATAAAAAGGAGATTTCTGCATTGTCTTCGGTGTCCCCTGCATGTGCATAAGTACGAGGGGGGCTTTGCTTTTTTTCACGACTTCCGCCATGCGGCTATCGCCTTGAAGAGCGGTGATGTCGTTGATAATATCTGCTCCGTTTTCGATGGAAACCCTGGCTGTCTCGGCATGATAGGTATCGATTGAGATTGGAAGGGTTGACCGCGAACGAAGTTTTGTGAGGACAGGAATGACTCGCGCAAGTTCCTCCGAAACAGAGAGTGGCTCTGCGCCCGGCCGTGAAGACTCTCCTCCCAGATCAAGCATGTCCGCTCCTTCGGACTCAAGCCGAAGCGCGTGTTCGACAGCGGTATCGGGGTTCAGATATTGCCTACCGTCGGAGAATGAATCCGGTGTGATATTTATGACCCCCATAACAAGCGGCTTTGAAAGTGGCAGCAGTCTGCCATTGGCCAATGTTATTGCGTCTGTCGCTTGTTTCATGAGCATATCGTTTAGCATAGGAATACCGTAATCCAAGTATCACCTTTGGCGGGCAAAAAATCAAGTTCAGAGAACTTAGCGTGTATGTAATAAAAAAGCCCCGATTGTGCGTCGGAGCTTTTTCATATAAGACTGTTTTTGCTTTCTAAGCCGGTACCGGGGCTCCAACAGGCTGAACGTCGCCGGAAATGCGGCCAATGACAACATCGACTTCACGTGAGTCGAGAATCTCCTTTTCAAGCAAAGCCGCGGCGAGCTTATGGAGCATATCAATCTGGGCGCGGAGAATCCGTGTTGCAGTCGCCTCCGCGGCTTCGACCAGGCTGCGAATCTCTCCGTCAATCAGGACAGCTGTTGCCTCTGAGAAATCAGCACGCTGTTGAATTTCGCGGCCCAGAAAAATATGTTCTTCAGTTTTACCGAATGTCACAGGGCCGAGTTTCTCCGACATACCCCAGTTGCAGACCATCTTTCGGGCAAGTTTTGTCGCTCGTTCAAGGTCATTTCCGGCTCCGGTGTCGAGTTGATTGAAGACCAAAACCTCGGCAACGCGGCCTCCCATGAAAACGGCGAGCAGTGCCTCAAGGTAATCCTTGCTATGTGTATGACGTTCATCAACAGGCAGGGATTGTGTTACACCAAGGGCCATCCCGCGCGGGATGATTGTAACTTTGTGAATCGGGTCAGCTTTTGGCAGGAATTTGGCTACCAGCGTATGTCCTGATTCATGATAGGAAATCACCTTTTTCTCTTCGTCAGTGATAACCATCGATCGTCTGGCCGAACCCATCATGACTTTATCCTTGGCATCCTCAAAATCTTCCATTTTGATAGCATCGCGGTCTTTGCGGGAAGCCAAAAGTGCGGCTTCGTTGACCATATTAGCCAGATCCGCTCCGGACATACCGGGCGTTCCGCGAGCGAGTACCATAGCGTCGACATCGTCAGCCATTTTTACTTTGCGCAGGTGGACCTTGAGAATACCCTCACGTCCTTTTACATCGGGCATCGGGACAATAATCTGACGGTCGAATCGTCCCGGGCGGAGAAGGGCTGGATCAAGTACATCGGGGCGGTTAGTGGCTGCCACCAGAATTACGCCTTCGTTTGTCTCAAAGCCGTCCATTTCGACGAGCAATTGATTCAGTGTCTGTTCGCGCTCGTCATGCCCACCACCAAGTCCCGCACCGCGGTGACGACCTACAGCATCTATTTCATCGATAAATATGATACATGGTGCGCTGCGTTTGCCTTGCTCGAAGAGGTCTCTGACACGGCTTGCGCCTACGCCCACAAACATCTCAACAAAGTCCGAGCCCGACATTGAGAAGAATGGCACGCCCGCTTCGCCAGCCACAGCCCGCGCAAGCAGAGTTTTGCCGGTTCCGGGAGGGCCAAGCAGAAGAGCGCCTTTTGGGATTTTTCCGCCAAGCTTCTGGAATTTGCCGGGTTCTTTGAGAAACTCAATTATCTCCTGGAGTTCTTCTTTTGCCTCATCGGCGCCTGCGACATCGCTGAAAGTCACTTTGGGCCGCTCATCGGTCATGAGTTTGGCCTTGCTCTTGCCGAAAGAGAAGATTCCCTTCGGCCCGGATGCGCCCTGCATCTGGCGAAGGAAAAAGAGCCAGACAAGAATGATAAGGATAAACGGAGCGAAGGACATTACGATCTGCCAGAAATCTATGCTCTGTTCTTTTGCGATAATTTTGACGCCGCTCTGTTCGAGTCGGTTAACCAGTTCATAGTTGTTATCCGCAAATGGGATCCTTGTCTTGAAAATAGCTGCGGCTTCAGCGACTTTGGAATTGGGAAATACTTTCGGTTTGAAGAGTTTTCCTTCCACAGCGCGTTCAGCAAATGTGACTTCGGAAACATTGTGTGCGGCAACCTCGCCCAGAAATTCACTATAATTGATTTCGGCCTGCTGAGTATTAAATTTGTTCATGTATGAATACAGGAGAACCACACTCAGTATCATTGCCAGCCAGAAAATAAATGACCGACCCATACCTCGGAATTTCATAGGACCAGTGGGGGGACCGCTTTTACCGCGATTTTTATCTGGTTGACGATCGCGGCCAGTATCAGGATTCTTCACTTGTGCTCCATATTAGAAGTTGTGTCGATGTGCTGATTCCGTTGGAGAAATGCGCCTAATGTACTAAATCCCTGCACTGTCGACATATTCGTTAACATTATACTCTGTTATGCTGTTTTTAATGGTCTACAAGGCGGCCAATAAACGGAAGATTACGATATTGTTGAGTATTATCAAGACCGAAACCGATGACGAAATCATTACCTATCGCAAATCCCTTGTATTTTATATCGACTGTCGCGCGTCGGCTCGACGGTTTATCTAATAATGTAACAATTGATACCGATGCCGGTTCCATTTTTCTCAATTTCTCGGCGATGACTGCGATGGTCTTGCCTGATTCCACAATACCTTCCACCATTAAGACATGCCGGCCTTTAAGTGGTATACTGACTCCGCCGCCAAGGATTACGTCCTCCTCCTGACGTATGCCTTTCCTGTACGAAGCCGCGGAAATGAATTCAATTTCTGTGGGCAGGCTGATCTGTCGCATGAGGTCGGCAAGAAAGACCAGACAACCTTTGAGCACACCAACCAAAACCAGCGATTGTCCGGCATAGTCACGGCTTATCTCCGTGCCCAGTTCGGCTATTCGCCGGGCAATGCGATCCTGGTCGAGAAGCAATTCAAAGGGTTTGGTGTTGCTTTGTTTTGATGAGAGAGTTTTCAATGACAAACGCTTCCTTTGTTCGGACAGTTACCTTTACGCGTTCAGCTATTTCAAATCCAACCAACCAGACAATCCCAGCCCGGTCGCAAACGACAACGACCTCATCTCGAAAGGGCCGCGCTATTTTCTTATCAGTGAGATAATCACCGATTTTTTTATTTCCCGCCATACCCAACGGACGAAACTTGTCTCCGGGCCGGAACGACCGGACTTCAAGGGGCAGCGCAAGCGCCGCACCGTCGACAAAAACCTTCCTGGCCCTCCGCTTTTTTTGTACCGCGTTGCCAACAGAAGTCGTGCGCGAAGCCTTGATTTTTATACCAAGCGATTCAAGTTCGCACCATGCGCCAAGTTCTAACTCAGAGGAAAACTTGGCTGTCTTAGGCTGCCAAAGCAGAAGTTTTTTGCTTCCTCCTTCGATTATCCGCGCCGCTTGGACGTGGCCAGGAAGGGAAAACTCAGCCCCTTCTCGTATAACGAAGTCTTCCAGGCGGTTTACAACCTCTCGCTCCGGCGGCAAATGTCTTGGCTCTAAGCGCTCAAGGCAATGCCGTAAAATTCGGCGGCGTATGGCTTTATGATACTTGTCAAAGCGTTGCAAATCAAGAAATAATTTAGCGCCAGGGGAAATGGTGAGTGTGTGACTTAAGGCCTTTTTGACTTCTGCCTCAAAGTACAACTCCTCTTCGGCTAAGAGATCCGCGGTATTGGCCAAAGCAGTGTCGATTTGCGGATTTAAATTTTTCCGAATCGAAGGTAAGAGCTGGTTCCGGATGAAATTTCGACTGAACTGAGAGTTGCTATTACTCTTATCGAGACAATATTCCAAACGGTTCGTCTTCAAATATGACAAAATCTCCACTTTCGTGACCTCAAAAAAAGGGCGGATAAAAACTCCGCGTCGTGCAGGGATACCGATAAGACCGGTTCGGCCTGCGCCGCGGATAAGTCGAAACAGGATTGTCTCGGCACGGTCGTCGAAGTGGTGTCCCAACGCGACTTTGGAGCAGCCAAGCTCAAAACCGAGGCGGGAAAATGTCTCATAACGGAAATCCCGGGCGGTTTCCTCTATTCCTTTTTTTATTTTTGCGGACAGGAGGGGAATATGCTCCGTCACAATAGTGAGAGGAATATGGAGTTTGTCGCAGAGATTTTGGCAAAATATTTCTTCCTTTTTTGCGGCGCGCGGCCGGATCAGGTGGTTGATATAGACCGCTTGTAGAGTGAGCGAAAATTCCGACCGAAGTTTCGTGAGAATATGAAGCAAGCCAACTGAATCCGGGCCGCCTGAGAGAGCGACCAGGACGGAATCTTCATTTCTGAGGAGATTCTTATCGGCAATGGTGGCTCGGACTTTTTGAAGAATATCCATACAGTGTACAAGATACGCAGTGGGGGGCTGTGTGAGAAGTCTTTGTTCTCTTCTGTTTTTGCGCTGTGAAAGGCAAGGCTTGACGATTCGTCTTTTTCCTTCTATACTCCCGGCTCAACTTTAGCACAGAAATGAAAAGAACATGCCGAATACTGCCGAGATGTACAAACAGCCCGTCGTCACACCGGAAATGGTCGCATCGCACGGGATTACCCCCGAAGAATATTCGATGATAAAGAAAAGTTTGGGTCGTGAGCCAAATTTCACCGAGTTAGGCATATTCAGCGTGATGTGGTCGGAACACTGTTCATATAAAAATTCTATAGCCCTGCTAAAAACGCTTCCCCGTGACGGCGAGCATCTTTTGGCCAAGGCTGGCGATGAAAACGCTGGCGCGATAGATATCGGCGACGGACTTGCGGTTGTTTTCAAAATTGAATCGCACAATCACCCATCGGCCATTGAACCCTATCAAGGGGCTGCTACTGGTGTGGGCGGGATTTTGCGCGATATTTTTACTATGGGCGCACGTCCCATCGCGGCGCTTAATTCGCTTCGGTTCGGCTCTCCCGATAACCCTCGAGTCAGGCATTTAATTGACGGGGTGGTGCGCGGTATCGGCGATTATGGAAATTCATTTGGTGTCCCCACTGTCGGAGGCGAAGTCTTTTTCGATGACTGCTATACCGGAAATCCACTGGTCAATGCGATGGCTGTCGGGCTTGTCAAAAATAACAAACTTGCCACAGCGGCGGCTTCGGGGGTCGGCAATCCGATTATGATTGTAGGTTCCAAAACGGGCCGGGATGGTATTCACGGCGCAACTTTTGCATCAGAAGAAATTAGCGAAAAATCAACCGAGAAAAGGCCTTCAGTCCAGATAGGCGATCCATTCACCGAGAAGCTTTTGCTCGAAGCCACACTCGAAATTATCGATCAGGATCTAATTGTGGGCATACAGGATATGGGAGCGGCCGGACTTACTTGTTCATCGTCGGAAATGTCAGCCAAAGGAAATGCCGGAATTGAAATCGAAATTGACAAAGTCCCGATACGAGAATCCAGAATGTCCCCTTACGAGATTTTACTCTCTGAGTCACAGGAGAGGATGCTGGTCTGTGTGAAGAAAGGGAAAGAAAGTGCTGTCAAAGCGGTTTTTGATAAATGGGGACTGGACTCGACCATTATCGGCAAAGTGACCGATGATGGCATGATGGACGTCAAACTGCACGGGGAAACTGTCGCGCGAATACCCTCGCACGACCTTGTGCTTGGCGGCGGCGCCCCGATTTATCATCGCGAAACAAAAAAGCCGGCCCATATTGAGGCACTGCACACAATCGATTTTACCAAATATCCTCTGACACAAAATTGGAATGAAACTCTGCTCACTTTGCTTTCTTCGCCAAATCTTTGCCATAAAGGGTGGGTGTTTGAGCAGTATGATACAATGGTTCGCACAAATACCGTTGTCGGTCCGGGCTCTGATGCCGCAGTTATCCGTCTGCGTAAGACGGATAAGGCGCTCGCAATGAAAACTGACTGCAATGCCCGCTATTGCTATCTCAATCCGAGATTCGGGGCTCAGATCGCAGTGGCTGAATCGGCCAGAAACATTGTTTGTTCTGGTGGACAGCCGCTGGGTGTGACCAACTGTCTTAATTTTGGAAATCCGTATAAACCCGAAGTCTACTACGCTTTCGCGGAAACCATCGCCGGTATGGGGGAGGCCTGCACTGTTTTCGGCACACCGGTAACCGGCGGGAATGTCTCGTTTTATAACGAAGACCCGACTCGCGCGGTTTTTCCCACCCCGACTATTGGCATGATTGGCCTTGTTAATCATCTTCGGGATATCACCACACTCTCGTTTAGAGATGAAGGAGATGTTATTCTCCTGCTTGGTGTAAACAGAGAAGAGCTTGGGGCATCGGAATACCTTCATTCGATACACAATGAGACCCGCGGCCCGGTCCCTCTGCTTGATCTGGCTTTTGAGAAAAAACTTCAGGATAGCGCCCTTGCCGCAATCAGACGCCAGCTTATTAAATCAGCCCATGATGTCAGCGATGGCGGACTTGCAATCGCCCTTGCGGAGTGCTGTATCGGAGATCGTGAGAGGCAAATCGGCGCGACAATAAGGCTCGACGATTCTTTGCGAGCCGATTGTCTGCTTTTCGGGGAGAGTCAGTCGAGGATTATTGTGACTTGCGAGCGCAATGACCTTGCGACCCTCTTTGAGCATTTTTCACTGACTAAAATTCCTGCTAAAGAAATAGGCCGGGTCGGGGGAGAGCGTTTGAAAATTAATTCTCTTATTGACCAGCCTCTGTCTGTGCTTTCAGAGGCATTTTACAATGCCATGCCGCGATTTATGGACAAGGTTGGGTGACGCGGCATCGCCGCCTCGTCTGTTTTTGCGTTTTTGGTTAATATATTGTCGTGTTTTTGCCCTTAGATCAGAGCTATATTGACAGGCATGGCTCTCTACATTTTTTCCGATGCCCATCTCGGCTCAAGCACTCCTGAGCATGAATCGCACAAAGTTGAGCAAATCGGAAAGCTTTTTGAAAAGGTAAAATCTGATGGCGATCGGCTCATCATTTTGGGGGATCTCTTTGATTTCTGGTTTGAGTACAAACATGCCATTCCCAAAGATCACCACGAGGTTCTTTTTATGATTCGCCAGTTGGTAAAGTCAGGCCTGCCGGTTGACTATGTCAGCGGCAATCATGACTTTTGGATCGGTGATTTTTTTGAAAAACAGCTTGGCGTGAAAGTTCATCGCGACCATCTTGAGATGACTTATCGCGGCAAAAAACTGTTTTTAATCCATGGCGACGGTTTGGCCAAAGCCGATGGAGGCTACCGCTTTTTACGGAGGATTCTCCGCAACCGGCTTAATATTCGGCTCTACCGTTTGTTGCCGACTGACTGGGCGATTCCGATTGCCAAAAGAGTATCTGGCACCTCGCGCAAGCATACTTCGCAGAGGGATCATTTGTTCGCGCCGGATTATCGGGCCTATGCGGAAAAGAAGATTGACGAAGGATATGACGCGGTATTTATTGCCCATCTTCATATACCGATTCGAGAAAATATCTCAAAAGGAGTGTACATAAATACCGGAGATTTCATTAGTCACTTCAGCTATGCCAAAGTGACTCAGGATACAATCAGTCTGGAATATATTATATGAAGTACCTGACTCTTACCCAGGCGGCAGAGATGCCCCAAAGCGAGTTTGTGGCATGGCTTGAAAAACGTGTCAGGCAAGCCGGTCTTGTTATCCATGGCCGGGATACACTCAAAAAGTACCCGGGCTCAATTCACTGGCATTTCACTTTCCCGGGCGGGAAAGGGACATTGGAAGCAACATACATTCCTTCGGAAAAACGGGGATGGCTGAGTTATCATGACAACCGCCGGGCTTGGTGGATAGATGATACCTTGCAAAAAATAACAGGCACCGCCAAATTCTAAATTAGGCGCTTTCTCGCTCGACATTTTCAGATACGATTTTGGCGTTGCGTTGAAGCCCTTCGAGCTTGGGTCTTGTCAGCGGAGTGCCGGCTGTCAGTTTGAGGAAGTCTTCACGCGATTGAAGACTTAGAATCTTTTCACTGTCGATAAACTCGCCGACTCCCGCGCCTGCCAGCAATTCACCATGCTTAGAAAGATTTGCCCGTCCGTTGTGGGGGCAAACATCCTGACAAATATCACAGCCAAAGAGATTATCTCCCATGAGTTTTGCAAGCGATTCCGGTATGTTGGCAGGTCGCTCTATAGTCAGGTATGAAATACATCTGGTCGAATCGATTACACCGTCCGCCACTATGGCGCCGGTCGGGCAAGCATCGATACAGCGGTTGCAGTCTCCGCACCGGCCATGATTGGCCGTTTGGGGATTATCGGGCTTCAATTCGAAGGTCGTGATAATCTCCGCTAGAAAAAAGTAGGAACCAAAACTCCGGTTGATGAGCATGGAGTTTTTGCCAATATAGCCAAGCCCGGCCTGGACAGCATAGGCGCGTTCGAGCATTGGGCCGTAGTCAACATACCATCGAAAGGCTTCGGCGGCGGTGGCTTCGTCAAGCCCGGAAAGATGAGTGAGTCGTGCGGCCAGCGCTTTAAGTTTTTTGGCGATGACTTTATGATAATCCCGGCCACGGGCGTATTTGGAAATTCGTCCGGCTGAAATTGGTTTCTCTTTGCTGTCCGGCTGATAGTAATTCAGGCCGAGCATGATAACAGAGTTTGCGCCGTTTAGAATTCTTTGTGGGTCAACACGTCGCTCTGGTTCTTTTTCAAGATAGGCCATCTCGCCATGAAAACGGTTATCGAGCCATGCGTTGAATCGCTGGGCAGCTTGAGGAATTGTCTGCGCGGAAGAAATCCCGCACAGATCAAATCCGACATCGAAAGCCGCCTGCTTTATCTGAATTGAAGACAACTCATTCATAGTAAAGAATTTATAGGAGAATCACGAAATGTGCCATGCTTATCTGACAGGACTTCATTTTTCAAAAACAAGCCTATAGAAACCGAAGAAAATTCGGTCAAATCAAGTGTCACCGAGGCCTGCTTAGTTATTGAGTGACATAAACTTAAATGGTGTAAATTTTAATTAGGAAGCTCTTGGTTTTTTTGCCGATATGAGATATATTGGAGTAGTATATTTGCAATAACACAAAGCGAGGATCGTCTATGCATACAATAAAAGCGCCAAACAAAACTGCCACTGGTTTCTCGCAAATCCCAGACAATCAGATTATTGATTTTGAAGGCGTATACGGCGCAAACCATTATGGCCGACTCGAGATGGTCGTGCGCAAAGCAAGCGGGGTCTGGCTGACCGATATCGAAGACCGTGAATATCTTGACTGCCTCGCGGCCTATTCTGCCGCGAACCAAGGTCATCACCACCCGCGCATTGTACAGGCTCTTGTCGATGCCTTGCAGGGGGAATATGCTTCGGTGATATCAAATGTCGTCTATACCGATCCGCTCGGCGTATTTCTCAAAAAGCTCGCGACAACCGTCCCACAGCTTGGTACGCGATTTGGCGACCATGGCAACAAAGTCCTGCTCAAAAATGGCGGAGTAGAGTCTTGCGAGACGGCAATCAAAGCCGCTCGATTCTATGGTTGGAAAACCAAAGGCATCCCCGATGGAAAACAGGAAGTCATAGTTTTCGAAAATAACTTCCATGGCCGCATGATTACGACTGTCTCTTACTCTTCATCGAAAAAATATAAGGAAGGTTTTGGTCCGCTCACGCCGGGCTTTGTGACCGTTCCGTATGGCGATCTCTCAGCGGTAGAAAAAGCAGTGAACAAAAACACCTGCGCAATCTGGGTTGAGCCGATGCAGGGCGAGGGCGGCATGTATCAGCCGCCGGCTGGATTCCTTCAAGGTCTTCGCGACCTCTGCGACAAACATGATATGCTCCTTCTTTTCGATGAAATCCAGGTAGGACTTGGACGTACCGGCAAAATGTTCTGCTTTGAACATGAGAATGTCGTGCCCGACGGCATCACACTCGGCAAAGCCCTCTCAGGCGGACTTGTGCCCGTCTCGGCTTTTGTCTGCAACACAAAAGTTATGGACCTTGTATTCCAACCCGGACGCGATGGCTCAACGTACGGCGGCTATCCGTTGGCTTGTGTCGCCGGTATAGCCGCGCTTGACGTGCTCATAAACGATGACCTCCCGGGCCGGGCCGCGAAGATGGGGGCTATCCTCAGACGCAAAATTGAGACTATTGCAAGCCGGTCATCCCATGTCAAAGAAGTCCGCGGACGAGGTTTGTTTATTGGCATCGAAGTGCATGGCGGCGATGCTATGGTTTACTGCAAAAAACTGCTTGAACTTGGTATACTGGCAAATGACAGCCATGGCCACACAATCCGCATTTCTCCGCCATTGATTTTGGATGAAACGGACATTGATTATATTGCTGAACGTCTGGAAAAAATTCTGGTCGATTAGCAAAGCATCGGAGTATACATTCAAAAAGGCGGCCTGTTTTCACAGGCCGCCTTTTTTTATTTTGGGGAGGGTGCGCGCCTGTGACGGTGTTATACCACGTGACCGTCAGGTCACCCACCTGTGGCGGACTTCGGAAGCCTCAGCACCCACATCTTCGATGTGTGCAAGTTACTATGTTATCAAATAAATTGAGCCTGCCCGTTTCAAGGTGTAGTTTGTAGCGATAGTCGAACTACTCCAAACCCCTTTAGCAAGGAGGCTCAGATGAAAGGTATGAACGAATGTGGATTG
>Ga0163151_10001821_pt1 | contig 34854 bp, 29 predicted proteins | sample OliLakLV19MP5IB2_FD_145596 | JGI IMG/M metagenome (GOLD analysis project Ga0163151, IMG submission 145596) | Freshwater microbial mat bacterial communities from Lake Vanda, McMurdo Dry Valleys, Antarctica - Oligotrophic Lake LV.19.MP5.IB-2 | ecosystem: Environmental > Aquatic > Freshwater >... | reverse complement strand
CAAGGAGTGTCGCGCTCACGAGCGCGCTCGCAAACGCGCTTGCGCCAAGGCCGGACGTCAGAGCGGTGCGGAACGATTCACGCTGCATTCGCTTGATCATGTGCAATTACCTCCCAGGCGCGGTCGATGCGCCGCATCAGCCCCTTGAGCACGGTGCCCGGAGCGAGTTCCCATGACTTCGGCAAAGTCGCGCCGTCCGTCGACGTCGACTTGAGAGTCGCTAGCAAATCGGCGCACGACTGCGACCATCGTACAGGGTTCACAAGCTGCTCGACCAGCAACTTCTTCACACTTTCGACGGCCACACGGTCGTGCGGCTTGCCCGTCACATTCGACCAGACGTCGGCGGCAAGCGGTTGAAACGGGACATGCTCGAGTGCCTTTGCGAGCCCTGCGGCGGCCGGCGCCATAAGGGGACTGTGGAAGGCACCCGCTACTTGGAGGGGGGCTGCCCGCAATCCAAGCGTGCTGGCGACTTCGACGGCTCGTTGACACGCCGCCGCATGGCCGGACAGGACGATCTGTCCCGGAGCATTAAAATTCGCACAGACGAGGACATCGCCGGCCGCGGCACCGTCACAGACCGCTTGGGCCTGCGACTCGTCGGCGCCGATCAATGCGACCATTCCGCCTTTGCTCGCCTCGGCCGCTTCCTGCATGAGGCGGCCGCGCAGGGCCACAAGCCGGAGGCCGTCCGCGAAACTGAAGGCGCCAGCGAGGTGCAGGGCCGTATATTCGCCCAGCGACAGTCCCGCCGCGGCCCGGAGGTCGACGCCGCCATCGCGATCGACCAGCGACTGAAAGCAGGCGACGGCCGTGGTGTAGAGCGCGGGCTGGCTCACATCGGTGCGGTTCAGAACCTCTGCCGGCCCGTTCCAGCACAGGTCGCTCAGCTTCGCTCCGCCGGGCAGCTCCCGCAGTGTTTCGTCGGCCGCCGCGAAGGTCTGACGCGCGACGGGGAACGCGTCGAACCACGACTTCCCCATGCCGACGGATTGCGCCCCTTGACCGGGACAAAGAATGACGACCGCTTGTGACATGAGGGCAAAGTACCGGGGATCACATTTTCCAGACGCTGCTCGCCCACGTGAGTCCACCGCCGAACGCGACGAGGATCACCGGCTTGGGACTCGGGACGACACCGGCTTTCCAGAGTTCATCGAGACACAGTCCCACGGACCCGGCCGAGCTGTTCCCGTAGCGGTCGATGTTCACATACACTTGGTCGTGGCGGAAGCCAAGCTTTTCTCGCGCCGCTTCGATGATGCGGAGGTTCGACTGATGACAAATGACCTGGCCGATGTCTTCAGGCTTTGAACCCGTGCTCGTCAACGCATCCTCGATGACTTCGCGGAACTTGTTGACCGCAAATTTGAACACCTCGCGACCGTCCATGCGCAGGTAGCCGAGGCGAATCGGATTGCTTTCGTCGCCGACGACTTCCTGCGGTCGTCGCGGGATGTTCAGCGACCTCCATCCGCGTCCGTCACCGCCCATCGCTCGATAGATGCAGCCCTTGGCCGGATCAGGGTCGCGCGTGACGATCGCAGCGCCGGCGGCATCGCCAAACAGGATCGACACGGACCGTTCGCAATAGTCGATGGCCGACGACATCGCGTCGCATCCGACGACGCCGATCGCCCGTTGCGTGCCGGCGCGGATCAGTGACTCGGCGACGTTTATCGCGTAGACAAATCCGCTGCACGCCGCGACAAGATCGAACGCAGCCGCCGGCGTGGCGCCCAGTTCGCCGGCAATGCGGCACGCAACGGAGGGGCACGTCATCTCCATCGTGCACGTCGCGACGATCACCATGTCGAGATCGGACCCCTGCATCTGCGCCGACTCGAGCGCCCGCCGCAGTGCATCACGCGAGAGCGTGAAGGTGCCCTCCGTCATCGGATCACAGATGCGCCGCGCGCGGATGCCCGTTCGCTGCACGATCCATTCGTCACTCGTGTCGACGATCTTCTCGAAGTCAGCGTTGGTGAGAACGCGTTCGGGCACCGCTGAGCCGGTGCCTGCGATCCGCACGCCAAATGGCTGTTCGGTGGAACTCATGCAGGCAATGGCCAAAGGGAGCGCCTGCGTCAGGCGCGGGGAGTGAGTTCTGGTTCCGCGTTGACCGCCGACTCGGCGACGGGTGATGGCGCTGCTTCTTCGAGGGCCGCGATCCGCTTCGTGATGACATCATTGACGCGGCTCAGCACGAACTGACGGCCGCGCGTGATCGCGTTGGTCATCGTCCGTGCGACGCTCGATCCGTGCGAGATCAGGCACACGCCGTTGACGCCGAGGAGCGGCGCGCCGCCGTATTCGTGGTAATCGTGCTTGGCGTACAGACTCTTGATCACCGGCTCGAGGCGCAGGACGAGTTCGGGATCGGTATCGATCACTTCCCGCGACAACGCGCGGAAGATGCCCGCGGAGAGCCCTTCGGCCAGCTTGATCATCACGTTGCCGACGACGCCACCGGTGATGACAACATCGGCCTCGCCGTTGAAGACGGCGCGGCCTTCGATGTAGCCGGTGAAATTCATGCCTTCGGCACGGCGAAGAATGTCGCGGGCTTCCTTGATTTCCGCTGTGCCCTTCGAATCCTCGCCACCGACGTTCATGAGCGCCACGCGCGGCGACTTGATGCCGAGGATTTCCCTCGCATATGCCTCGCCCATGATGCCGTACTGCGCGAGCTGATGCGGCTTCGGCTCGATGTTGGCGCCGACGTCGATGAGCACGATCGGGCCGTTAAACGTCGGAACCGTGACGGCGATTCCGGGACGATGCACGTTCCGCAGGCGGCGCATGAACATCTGCGCCGCAGCAACGCACGCACCGGTGTTGCCTGCGGAGATCCATGCGTCTAGGCGGTTCGCGGACTTTGGTCCGGCGAGCTTCGCAAGAACGTTGATTGACGAATCCGGCTTCTGACGGACGGCTTCGACGGGCGACTCGTGCATGCCGACCACTTGCGTGGCGTGAATCACTTCGAGCTTTGGATCATCGATGCTCCGCTCGCGAAGCATCTCCTGAATCACCGCGCTGTCTCCCACCAGGACCAGCCGGTCCTCGGGCGGCAGCAACGGCAACGCGGCGATGGATCCCTTCAGGATCTGATCGGGAGCGTTGTCGCCCCCCATGACATCCACGCCAATGCGCATGGATCAGGATTCCGTGGGCTTGGTCGACTTCACTTGGAGGCCGGGGCGGACGTAGCCGCACGCCTGGCAAGCAGTATGCGGACGCTTGGCAGCACCGCAGTTAGGACACAACGTGGTGTGCGTCGACTGCAGCGCCTGGTGGGCTCGGCGGCGACGGGTTCGACCTGGAGATTGGCGGAATGCTGGGACCATTGGAGGGACTTCCCGAAACGAAGCGAGCTACGTCACGCTGCGACAAAAAAGGCTGGCAACAAAAGTCAGCCGAGGCGGGCGGGCGACGTTGGCGCGAAACGGAGAGTCTACGGAAGCCCCCGCGATTGTCAAAGCCTCAAACGGGCGTCGTCCACTACGCTGCCACCTCCGCAACGACTGGCACCTGCGACGCCTGAATCCCCGTATATGCCGACGCTCCGATCCGTCAATCGTTCGAACCCGTCGCCCGACGCTGCGCCGACGACGCGCGCCCCCGATCCTGCAACGAGTCCCGCCCGTCCCGCAGTCGAGCTTTACACCGACGGGGCTTGCTCTGGAAACCCGGGTCCAGGCGGTTGGGGCTACATCCTTCGTGACCCGGCATCGGGCAAAGAACTGGAAGGTTCCGGAGGTGACCCACAAACGACCAACAACCGCATGGAACTCAGTTCGGTAATTGAGGGACTGCGGTCGCTCAAGGCACCATCGAACGTGCGGCTTGTTTCGGACAGCGAGTACGTCGTGAAGGGCCTGAAGGAATGGCTCAAAGGCTGGAAGGCGCGGGGCTGGCGCAAGGCCGACAAGAGCCCGGTGATCAATCGTGATCTGTGGGAAGAACTCGATCGCTTGCAGATGATCCATGACGTGGCGCCCGAGTGGATCCGCGGTCATCGCGGCCATGAGTACAACGAGCGGTGCGATCGACTTGCAGTCGCCGCGATTGAGCGCGAGAAGCGCGCGCCGCGCTAGGTTATTGGCCGCCTTTCGGCGCGCGCACTGAACGCTGTGAAGGACGCCGGCGCAGCGCGCGCGGAGGTTGCTCGCCGCATCTCTTGCAGCAACGTGGGGCTTCCACTACATTGTTCCGTTCCCCCATAAGCACGCTCAGAGCGTGTTTGCCGTCCGAAAGTCGTCCGCGATGCCCACGATCAATCAGCTCGTCCGCAAGCCCCGGGTCGTTCAGGCCAAGAAGTCAAAGGTGAAGGATCTCGTCGCATGCCCGCAGAAGCGTGGCGTGTGTCTGCAGGTCCGGACCGTGACTCCGAAGAAGCCGAACTCCGCGCTCCGTAAGGTTGCCCGCGTCCGTCTCAGCAACGGCAAGGAAGTCACCGCCTACATTGGCGGCGAAGGCCACAACCTGCAGGAACACTCGATCGTGCTCGTCCGCGGCGGCCGTGTGCGTGATCTGCCGGGCGTCCGGTACCACGTCGTGCGCGGTGCGCTCGACTGCCTCGGCGTCGAAGGCCGCAAGAAGGGCCGATCGCAGTACGGCGTCAAGAAGAAGGCCGCGACCGTTGCCAAGGGCAAGGGCGGCAAGAAATAACGAGTTTCACGTGAGACCCCGGTGCACGTTCGCGTGAACGTGCGGAACGGGTCCACGGGCAGTAATCGCGGCACGACCTCAGGGCATGTCCAACGCCCCACCGCGGTGAACCGTGTTCAGTACAAATGACACGGCCCTTTTGGAGTCATTGAAGCGTCATGGCGAGCTTTACCCGATCAGAAGAACAACTCAAGCCGGATCCCCGCTACCAGGATCGCGTGCTCTCGAAGTTCATCAACTGCGTGATGCGCGGTGGTGAGAAGGCGACGGCGATGCGCGTCGTCTACGGCGCGATCGACCTGATTCAGGCGAAGCTCGAGAAGGAGAAGATCGAGACGATGCCCAAGACGGGCATCGAGGTCTTCCAGCGGGCACTCGACAATGTGCGCCCGGTCGTCGAAGTGCGTTCGAAGCGCGTCGGCGGTGCCAACTACCAGGTGCCGATGCAGCTGAACAAGCGCCGGCAGCTCGCACTCGCGTTCCGCTGGATCATCGCGGCAGCACGCGACGAGAAGGGCAAGCCGATGGCGAATCGCCTCGCGAAGGAACTGTGGGACGCAGCGAAGGGCGAAGGCAAGGCCGTCACGACGAAGGACAACACGCACCGCATGGCGGATGCGAACAAGGCATTCGCGCACTTTGCCTGGTAAGGCGACAACAGCCGAGTTTCCAATCAACTGAATGACACGCAGGGCGAGCCGAAAGGCTCGCCCTGTTTTTTCGTATGGATTTTCGGCGCTGCGCCAGCGGTCGCGACATTGCAACAATGAGCACGTGACTGACGATCTCGATCGCTATCGCCAGCAGATGCGTCTTGCGCCGATCGGCGCCGAAGGGCAGCGCCGGCTGCGCGACAGCCACGCGCTGATCGTCGGCTGCGGCGCGCTCGGATCGGTCGCGATCGAGCAGCTCGCGCGCGCAGGCGTGGGCCGGCTGACGATTGTCGATCGCGACGTCGTCGACGAATCCAATCTGCAGCGGCAGGTGCTCTACGACGAAGACAACGCGCGACGCGCCACGCCAAAGGCGGAAGCGGCAAAGGCGCGCGTCGCAAAGATCAACTCGAGTGTGAACGTGCGGGCGTGGTACGACGACTTCGCGCCGCGCAATGCGATGCGCTACATCGAAGGCGTGCACGTGATTGTTGACGGTCTGGACAATCTGGAGACGCGCTATCTGCTCAATGATCTCGCTGTGCGCACCGGCATCCCGTACGTCTACGGTGCCGCGGTCGGTACCGAGGGAATGTGTGCGGTCATTCGTCCCGGCGTGACGCCGTGTTTGCGCTGCGTGTTTCCCGAGCTGCCGCCCGCCGGGTTGATTGCGACGTGCGACACCGCAGGCGTGCTCGGTTCGTTGACAGCACTCGTGGCGAGTCTCGAGGTGACTCAGGCGATCAAGCTGCTCGTCGGCGCGGCCACGAGCGTCGAACCTGGACTGCTCGCGATCGACCTGTGGCGCAACACATGGCGGAGGATCGACACCGGCACTCGCGACCCCGCGTGTCCCTGCTGCGCGCGGCGCGAGTTCGCGTTTCTCGAAGGAGACCGTATTCCAACGACCACCGTGTTCTGCGGGCGCGACGCGGTGCAGATAGCACCGCGCATGAGCAGGGTCGTCGATCTCGACAGCCTTGAGCGGCGGCTCGCATCGCTCGGGTCGTTCAAACGGTCTCCGGACCGGTTGACCGGCGTTCTCGCCGACGAGCGATCGAGTAGCGGACTTCCGCTTGAACTCACGGTCTTTTCCGATGGTCGCATCCTGTTGCGCGGATCACAGGAGCCCGAGCTCGCGCGCGCGATCGCGGCGCGGTTCGTCGGTACGTGAACGGTCGCAGACAGAACGGCGTGTAAATTCCTAACTCGTACGGAATCAACCTGAGGGGTTGCAGGTAGGATTGTTTCGCGTCTCGATCAACAAGCCCGATTACATGAGGAATCCATGCCAGCCACTGCCGTCGCCACCGTCGCCGGGTCATTTGCCTCGCTCATCAAGCCCGGCGCTGAAGTTGGTCTGCGATACGCGGAAGCTCTCCTCAAGGGCATCACCCCCGAGACGTTCGCGCATATGCCGTCAAAGGATGCGTCGAAGGGCGGAACGGGCAAGGACATCAACAGTCCGGCCTTCAACATCGGCCATCTGTCGATCTACCCCGACCTCCGCATTCTGCCGCTCCTCGGGCGCGAGGACCTGGTGCGTCCCATGCCGTATTCGATCGACCAGTTCAAGGCCGGTGCGCCATGCATCGATTGCGGCATTGGCGAGCCCGGTGCGTATCCCTCGATGGACGTGATTGTCGCGACGTACTTCGATCGATACCGCGCTGTGCTTGATGTACTTCCGTCGGTCGCTGATTCGATGACGGCCCGCGAGAATCCGCTCGAAGGTCGCATGCGGGAGATCTTTCCGACGGTCGGTGCCGTCGTGACCTTCCTGCTCGTCGGTCATCCGCAGGCCCATCTCGGTCAGATCTCGATCTGGCGTCGGCTGATGGGACACGGGTCGGCCCTCTGAGTGATTGAAGTGAGTGATTGACGGACGTTCCTTGCCACGTACCTGCTGAGGGCTCTACCCATGCGGCTCGTCTCTCGCTTTCTCCTCGCGGTCACTTGCCTCGTTGTCTGTCTCGTCGCATCACCGGTGCACGCACAGGGCACATCAGGCCAGCTTCCCGATCCGATGTCGACCACCGACCTGTCGAAGCTCCTTGACCTCTATGTCAAGCCGACGATCGAGCAGCGCGCGACGATCGAGAGTCTCCACGATGACTACCGCGAGCAGTTCCGCACGCTGCGCGAAGGCGACATCCAGAAGTCAATGGACAAGATGGCGCTGATGCAGGGAGGGATGCCGACGAAGGAGCAGATGGACAGTTTCACAAAGGGCTTCGACAAGGTCCAGCGGCAGATCGCCGACATCGACGACGGACTCTTCGAAGCCATCGCCACGCTCGTTGGCGACGATCGGCGCCCGGCAGTCAACCGCGCTCGCGACGCCCGCAGCAGGAGGCGCGCGACCACCGGCCTGTCCGGTGGCCTGATGGGTGGACAGTCATTGCCGGACCTCTCGGCCATCGTGCTCGCAGCCGATCTCGACCCGGAGACGCTTGCAGCAATCGAGCCCGCGCTGCTGACCTATGAGCAACGGCTCACGGCCGGAACGAAGGAGCTCGGCACGCTCGGCATGCGGATGCTTCGCGACATGTTTGACGAGATGGAGCAGGCCGGCCTCGGCAATATGTCGCAAGAAGAAATGATGCAGGATCCCGAGAAAATGCAGGCCGTCATGGAAGTTGCGCAGGCGGCGATCAAGAAAGCCAGCGCACGCTTTCAGGCCAAGGCCAAGGATCTCAGCGAAATGAACTCCAAGACGTTCCAGTCTTGGAGGTCACAGCTTCCCGGCGACCCGGGGCGAAAGGTGCGAGGCCGCTTCATCGGCGCCGCGTATCCGATGCTGAGTCACGAGCCCACCCAGGCCGAGCGGCTCTTCCGAATGGCGCTGCGCATTCGTTCGCTCGGCGATGCGGAACGGCAGCAGGTGCGTAACGCCTACGAGGAGTGGCAGAAAGCGGACGACGCGATCGTTGACGGCGCGATGAAGAAGTTTGATGAGCTTGCGGCGCAGCGCGACATGATGATGTTCGGTGGTGCGATGGCCGACGAGGGGCGGACCGCCATGGACGTCACTGCCAAGCGGAGCGAGACTGGCACCAAGGCGCTGCAGTCGATCGCTGCACTCATCGGCGACGAGCGCATGAAGAAGCTGTACGAGAAGCAGAGCACGCCTGTCGAAGACGTGTTCGCCGAGACCGGTGACCCTGAAGCCGAAGGCGGTGCGGTGGAGGGACCCGGTGGCATCGGCGTGCGAGCCAGTGCAGCGGAAGCACAGCAGTTCGGATCGGTGCGTGGCTTCCCGGGTCCGATCGATGTGGCGACCATCGCGGTTCTCGCGCGGCAGCTTGGGGTCGACAGCGGCAAGCAGGCGCTGATTGAAATCCTCCACGTCGACTACGTGAAACGGTGGGGCGACACGACCGGACCGATTCAGGAGCGCGCGAATTCGGTCCAGGGAAAGATCTATAGCAATCCTGGAGAGAACGAGGATCCGGCCGATCATCTGGCAACGTACTTCGAGGCGTGTCGGTCGTTCATGAACACTGCAACGGAGATCGACGGGGCATTCCTCGACAATCTCGCGAAGGCGATCGACGATGAAGGAAATGTCGTCGTCGCTCTTGCCAGACTCGAACGAACGATCGGCCGGGCGAGCATGCCGTCGACTTTCACCGCCTTTTGGGGCACTTCCGAGAGCGCAGTGAATTTCATAGAAGTCCTGCGCAGTGCAGACCTGCCGAACGCCGATCGCGCGAAGGCGTATGCAGCTATCGGCGAAGACATCGAGCCGCTCATACAGACATTCCTCGCGAGCGCCCGCGACGAGATCGAGCTCCAGCGCGAAATGGCGGAGCTCAACGTCAACAACCTCCGGTTGTACCGAAGTGCCGGCGAGCAGGCTAATGCCGCGGAAATGCAGCGAGTTGCCATGGCGATCATGACTACACAGCAGCGATCGAGGGCCCTGCTCGCACAGCGCTCGGAAGCCGGTCGGGCCTCGTGGAACAAGGCAGTTGCCGTTCTCTCCGAGGCGCAGCGCGAGGCGCTGCAGCTCGAGTACGACCAGCAGGCCTTTCCCGAGATCTTCTCCGATCCGCGCTCGGCGCTTCCCTTCCTCGAACGCGCGGACGAGATGCAGGATCTCACGGAAGCGCAACGTCCGCAGGTCGCCGCGCTCAAGACTCGCTATCAGAAGGAGTACATCGACTTCTGCCGGCAGATGATTCCCAAGTCGGATGCAGTACCCGCAGTGCCGACAAGGCCGGAGGATGCGACGGAGTATTGGCAGCAGCAGATGGAGCGGGAGAACATCCGCGCCCGCATCGCGTTCGATCGCGATGAACGCAGCCATCGCACAGTGAGCCAGCTGATGCGACTTCTCACCGAGGACCAGATCAAGCGGATCCCCGGGCTGAGCGAGTACGAGAAGCAGGTCGACGACGGTCGGCGCGGACCCTGACGCAACTGGCTGCAATTGACGCGCGGAACTCACGTGTCGGGTGAGCCGGTGAGCACAAATCGTCCCGTCAGACGCGACACGCGCAGCGTCACGCGTTCGATGCCGGCCCAGCGCGCAAATTCGCGCGCCTCCTGCAGCGTGAATCCCTTTGCCACTGAAAGTCGTGCATCGTCGCGCACGATGCTCGGCTGTCCGATCGTCAGCAGATAGATGCCTACGCGGCTTAGTGGGGTGCGCAGCAGATCATTCCAGACGATCGTGCGCGATGCGAGCCGCGACATCGCGCGCAGTGCTCGGATCACATCCTCGTCGACGAGGTGATGCAAGAACATCCCCGCGTGCACGTAGTCAAAGCTGTGCGCGGCAAAGTTGGTGTCGCCGGAGCGAGTGTCGAGCGCCAAGGCATCTGCATCGATCACGCGAATCCGCGGATGATCGCCCACTGCCGCACGCGCGACTGCCAGGCATGCGGGGTGATGCTCGACGGCGACGCACTCGACCTTGTGACCGGCGCGACGCGCCCAGGCATCGATCGCGAGCGGAATGTCGGCAGCGCCGGTGCCGAGATCGAGCCAGCGCATCGGGCGATCCCTCGACCAGCGGCGCGCGTCCCTCTGCAGCACGCGCAGAAGCGCGTTGGTGCCGCCCATCCATCGATTCACGCGGCGGATGAAGCGGAACGCGACATCGATCTCCGCCTGCGGAACATCGGCCGCATCCATGTGTTCAGGTTCGGTGCGCCGACCGGAACTGGCGAAACCATTCATAACCAGAGACGATACGCGCATGCTCGCAACGGTTGTCGGTCTCGCGGTCCTTCTCCTCGGTCAGACGCCCGCCGGCCTGGTGCCGCAGCAGAGCGGCGACGGTGCCGCTCAGCCGCGCTTTGAAGACCTGCCGTGGCCCGTTCGCCTCGGCTTGCGTGCCGCGAAAGTCGAGGTGTCCCTGCCGGTCGCAAAGCAAGTGACGCTCGTGCCGGACACCGCGACCTGGCTTGACGAAGTGAGTCGGTGGACGCGCGAAGCGCGTTGGCCCGTGCTGATCGAAGACGACCGCTTGGCACCGATGTTTATCCGAGCGTTCCAGCCGGAGCGAGTTGTGCGCCGCACCTCATCAGGGGTCATGCCGACCAGCAAGGCGGACCGCGAGCAGGCGATGGACGCTGCGGTGAGGCAGGCTTGGGGAGGCGATCCTGCGCAGGACAGCCTGAGTGCGCTGAAGGCTGCGCGGCTGTCGCCCGCCGGGGTTGTGATCACGAGCGCCGAAGACACTGCGTGGACGGCTGCGGTCGCGCTCGCGGCGGGTCGCGGCCTGCCGCTGCTTTTTGTCGACGGTGACTTCGGCACCATTGACAGCACGCTCGACGCCGCGCGGTTCAGCGCGCTCAATGACGCGATCCGTGCGGCAATCGAATCCACGGGCCTCGCCTATACATCACTCGGCGACGCGGTGGACGCCGTCGCCTTGTGCCGCACGGTGGCCGCGAAGTGCAATCCCGCGCTGTCGCCCGCTGAGCGGATGCCGTTGACTCCCGATGCGAAGGTCAAGCATGGGGAGCCGCTTGCGACGACCGACTGTCTCGGTCGCGAAGCAGGCGGCGCGCGGTCGACCGTCGTCGGATGGATCCCGGGCGCGAGCGATCGCGCCGCGTACATGGCGATGTGTTCGCTCTTTCTGCCGCGCACGACATGGTGGTTCGTCAGCGGCTACGACGCGAGCGAACCCTGGAGTCACTACGCGCCGGACAACGCTGCCGCCGCAGCGCGCACAGCCGGTTTCACTACGCGCGTGTGGACGGGCGACCAGGCGACGATTTCGACGTGGCGCAAGATGCTGATGGGCGGATTCGACGCGGATGTGCTCGTCATGAATTCGCACGGCAATCCGGATGCATTTCATCTCAAGGGAAACGACATCGGCCGCCCTAACGATGTGCCGATGCTGAACCGCCCGCTCGCGCTGCACCTCGTGCATTCGTGGTCGCTCGTGCGCCCCAGCGATCGCGACACGGTCGGCGGACGATTTCTGGAGCGCGGTGTGTACGCCTACTTCGGCTCCGTGCAGGAACCGCTGCTTTTTGCGTTCGTCCCGCCGACGGCGCTTGCGACGCGCGCGACGGCGTACGCGCCATTTCTTGTATCGAGTCGCATGCTGGACGGGCCCTTCGATCTCCCGTGGAGACTGACGGCGATCGGCGACCCGTTGCTTGTTTTCATTCCACCGGCCAAGCGGACGATACCGACCGCGGCCTTGCCGGAACTGCGCGGCTCTGATGTGCGAGCTGCCGCGACGGATCGCATGAAGGCGATCGCTGCAGGCGGAGACACACCGCAACGAGACGATCTGCGGGAGGCGACGCGCGACCTCGTGCTGCTGGGTAATGACGAAATCGCGATCGGCGTATGGGAGCTCGCGCGATCGAAGAAGCTCGGTGACGCGTGCGCGAGCGAAGTGCTGCCCGCGTTGTTTCGGGCGCGCCGATTCGAAGACTTCCTGACCGCGTATCGCTCAGTTGCGAAGCCATCAAGTGACGCCACGGAAATGCTGTGGCACCTCGCCGGCCCGCGCGGCGCGCAGCTCGATCGGGCGACGTTGGAGCTGTTGCGTGGACGATTGCGTGGCCCCGACGTAAGCAGCGATCTCGCGATGATCCTCCCCGGAATCGATCGGACGATGGGCCGCAGCGCAAGCGACGGAATCGTGCAGTCAGAGATGGACCGAATGAAGAACGAAGGTCTTCGAAGTCGGTTGCGCGCTCTGCTGACGCGGTGAGGCTCGACTATGACTCACCGTGCAGCGGGCGGCTGCACCGGTTGTGACTTTTCCGGTGACGACGCTACACCAATTTTGCTGCGCCGCGCCAATGTCTCTTCCGCGCGCTCTCGGGCTCGCAGTCGTGCACTCGACTCGTCCGGCGCGACACCGATCGACATGGCCGCGCCGAAACGCTGCTTGATCGCATCAACCACTTGAAGGCTCAGCGCGATCGCCCCGCGGAACGTCGGATGCAGTTGATCCGATTGAATGAGACGGCCGCCGCCCTGCTTGAACTCCATGCCGGCGATGGTCAGGGTTGCGCCGCTCTTCAGCTTCTCGACGAGCGCACTCAGCGAGAACTGAATCACGTTGGGGCGCGAAGCAGCCCACGCCGTCAGCTTCGCGTTGAGCTTCTCGAGCGTTTCCAGCTTCGGCATCTGCGACGCGCTGATCATCTTGCCCACAGCGCGGCTCATGTCGGGGAAGTCACCGATCACGATGGGAGTTGATGCGGGGAAGCGCTCGAGCTGCTCCAGTCCAATATCGAGCTTCTCCAGCCGGTCCGCTTCGCTGCGCAGCGGTCCTCCTCGTCCATCGTCGGCGCCGTAGCCAAACCAGAACAGGAAGTCGACCGCGATCACGAGCGTCGGTGCCTGTGCGATGGATCGATCGACTTGCGTTGTGCCAGACGTGGCCGGGCTCAAGAAAAACAGTGGCGAACCGAAGTCGAGTGTTTCGGTCGGACTCGTGATCGAGCCAGCAAACGCCGCGGACAACGGCATCGGCACGAGCGGCTTCTTTCCGTCCGGGTCGACCGCCACGACACCGAAGCCAGCAGTCGCGCTCGCGCCGATGAACGCGACGCGGCGGAGCAGTTGACTCGTCTCGGTGCTGGCCCCGACGCTGACGCTGGTGTTAGTCGGGGTATCCGTCGCCGACACGACCGGAGCCGCGATCGACGGAACGCCCGACGCGACGGTCGGGGCCAACAGCCAGAACACACTGACGAAGAGAAGCGAGTGTCTCGAACTCCGTCGCATTGGGGCTTCCTCTTAGTGGTCTCGTGCTTAACGGGCTCCTGCCATCGCCGGCTGAAGCGACAGCGCGCGAGCCATCGTCGAGCCGAGATCCGCAGGACTCTCTGCGACCATGATCCCACACCGCTTGAGCGAATCCATCTTTGACTGCGCAGTATCGTCCGCTCCGCCGATGATCGCTCCGGCGTGGCCCATGCGCTTGCCCGGCGGCGCGGTGCGGCCGGCGATAAAGCTGACGACGGGCTTCTTCATGTGGGCTTTGATCCACTCGCCCGCCAGCGTCTCGTCGTTGCCGCCGATCTCGCCAATCATGACAACGCCATCGGTCTCGGCATCCTTGGCGAACAGCTCGAGCGCCTCGATGAAATTGACGCCATTGACCGGGTCGCCGCCGATGCCGACACACGTTGTCTGCCCGATCCCGAGCTGCGAGCACTGCCACACCGCTTCGTACGTCAGCGTTCCGGAACGGCTGATGATGCCGACCGCTTTGCCGGTGCGCGCGTCTTTCTTGTGCGTATGGATGTAGCCAGGCATGATGCCGATCTTGCAGCCGCCTTGAAACTTCGCCGACGAACCATCGCCGCTGACCTTCCAGCCGGGCGTGATGATGCCGGGACAATTGGGTCCGATGAGCGCCGAGTTGGGATACTCGCGCAACGCGGCCTTCGTGCGGATCATGTCCTGGACCGGAATGCCCTCAGTGATCGCGCAGATCACTCGGATGCCCGCAGCTGCTGCTTCAAGAATCGAATCCGCAGCGAAGGGAGGCGGCACGAAGATCATCGTGGCACTGGCGCCCGTCGCCGCGACCGCGTCGGCAACGGTGTCGAAAATCGGAAGTCCGTTGCCGTCCTTCTGTCCGCCTTTGCCCGGTGTGACACCGCCCGCCATCTTCGTGCCGTAGTCGAGGCATCCCTTGGTGTGGAATGCGCCTGCAGAACCGGTGATGCCTTGGCAGAGAACCTTCGTGGTGCCGTCAACGAGAATGGCCATAGTCGGAACAGGATACAGGAGAGGCGAAGCGGTTCTCTCGCGCAACTCGAACGCTGTCCATATCATGCGAGCCATGGCCTCCAGAACCGCCAAGCCCGCCAGAAAACCCGCCTCGAAGCCGCGATCACTGACCTACGCCGAAGCCGGTGTCGACATCGACGCGGGGGAGGAGGTTGTCGACCGCATCAAACCCATACTGCGGCGGACGTACGGTCCGCGCGTGCTCGGCAAGCACGGCGCGTTCGCCGGCATGTTCCGGCTTGATTACAACGAAAAGCTCTTCAAGAAAAACTACAAGGACCCGGTGCTCGTGGCGTGCACCGATGGCGTGGGCACCAAAGTAAAAATTGCCGCGGAGTTCAAGATCTTTGACACCGTCGGCATCGACTGTGTCGCGATGAACGTGAATGACTTGATCGTGCAGGGCGCGGAACCGCTTTTCTTCCTCGACTATCTCGGGCTTTCCAAGCTGGAGCCCGGTGCGACGACAGCGATGATTGATGGCGTGGCAAAGGGCTGCGAGCTCGCGGGGTGCGCGCTGCTCGGCGGCGAATGCGCCGAGATGCCGGACATCTATGCGACGGGCGATTTCGACATTGCCGGCTTTGCAGTCGGCGTGGTGGAACTCGATCGCGCGATGGATCCGTTGCGCGTCAAAGGAGGCGACGTGATCATCGGAGTCGCGTCGAGCGGCCTGCACTCCAACGGATACACACTCGTACGGAAAGTGATCGAGCGCGCGAAGCTTGATTATCGAAAGGTGTATCCGGAGCTGCAGGTGAAAGGGCAACCTGAACGCCGTCTCGTTGACGAACTGCTCGAGCCGACGCGAATCTACGCGAAGTCGATCGTCAAACTGCTCTCGGTCTATCGCAAGAAAAAAGTGGTCTCAGGCATGGCGCACATCACGGGCGGCGGCCTGCCCGGCAACGTGTGCCGTGCGCTCCCCGACGACTGCGATGCATCGATCGACGTGACGAGCTGGACGCCGCATGCGATCTTCAAGATGCTGCAGAAGCACGGCAATGTTGCGACCGACGAGATGTACCGCGTCTTTAACATGGGTGTCGGCTACGTGATCATCGTGCGTCCGGCATTCGCTGACAGCGTGATCGAGAAGCTCACGAAGAGCGGCGAGCGGGCATTCCGGATCGGCGAGATCGTGAAGGGGACGGGGCAGGTTCAGCTCGTCGGAACGTGAGACCAGCCCCTACGCTGACGGTCGCTGCGGCGAGCGGAGCGCCACCTCTGTCAACCTCCCTTGTTCCCAGACGCATTTCAACTCGCGGCGGAATGCGATCATGAGCGAGCACAGTCGAATGAACGAGAAGGCGAGCGCGAGCCGAAGCGATTTCTTCCACATGGGTGAGTTCGACCACCAGACGACATTCTTCGCAACGATCTGCAGGAAAAAGACCAAGCAAGCGGCGAGGAGCGACGCGCGAAAGAGGAGCGACGCGCGAAAGACGACGCGTGGATCAGACGCGAATTGCGATTGGAACACTCGCGCATTTTCGAAGCGATCCACCGCGCGCGCTGTACCAACCGCTGCTTGCGGGCGGGTTGCGGTGGCGCGAGACGCAGCATGATGGTCTCGTCGACGGAGCGGATCTCCGATTCTGTTTGCTGAGTGGGGCGCAAGAGGTTGTGCGGATCCGACGGATTGAAACGGTCTGTCCATTGTGGCTCCCATCGCATGTCCGTGAGGTGCAGCCGATGTGCCCCACGGCTGCTCCGATTCCCGTCAGTGAAAACCAGGGCAATGTGGCGAAATGCTGCGCACCGTCCAGGTCCGCTCGCGGCTGTGGCTGTGAAGTCGATTCTGGACTGGCTCCGTCTGATCCGGTGCATGCTGAATGGATCGCGCACGACGGACCGCAGAACGATTTGACTTGATCGAATCACTGAATCATTGAGGAAAGATCTGACAGCCGTGTAGCTGTCTGCTGTGATCGCGTCGCGAAGGCGTGCCGCAGGATGCAGCGTGGAGCTGCGCAGGCGCCGGCGCCTCCGGCGAGCCTGATCATCATGGTGCGGGAAACAACTCGAACTGGAGAGGAACAGGCCATGGACATTCCATCGGCGGTGGTGCTTTGGAAGTTTGGTGCACGGCGAACAACAAATACCTCATCTGGGACAAGGGCCAGCTCAGCGTGAACCTCGCGTTCAGCGATGAGGCGCAGCACAAGTATCACTTTCACCTTCCGGACGGGAAGGAACGCGTGATTCTCTCCGGCGAGACCGTAGCGATGGCGATCGGTGGCGGCGAGGCCTATCTGTACTACGGTCACCAGAAGATCGGCATCAATCTCAAGTGGAGCACGAAGCCGGTGTACCAGTGGCGCATCTACGGTGAGGACGGACAGGTCGGCGTACCGCTCAAGACCGGCACCACGTACGCCCTTCTCAATGAAGCAGTCGAGCCTGATCCCGACTTCATGATTTACATGAACAAGCATGTCCCAGGCGTCGTCTCGCTCGGCTGGACATCGACCAAGGACTGGCTGCAAGAGCTGGCGAACCGAGTGGCGCGCGAGGCCGCCAAGAAGGCCGTCGAGGCGCTCATGGCCTGATGTCACTCGAGAACTGACTGCATGAAAGGGGTGGCGGGCGAAAGGGCCCGCCACCCCCCAACGCGGTCCTCTCCATTCGCCTGGACTTGAACTATGCCTACCACACGTAAAAAGAACGACTCGCGGAAGGTGCTCGTCAAGCGGCTGCAGCGCGCACTCATGGATGCGGGACTTGGATCCGAACTGGGAGCGAACCCAGTCGACGGAAACTATGGCCTTGGGACTGAACGTGCAGTGAAGAAGTTCCAGAGATCCCATGGCCTGCCCGAAACCGGACTGGCCGATCCTTCCACATTGGAACTTCTGGGGCTGGATCCCACCACGGTCATGCCCGCGATTGACCCTGACGACATTGTGATCGACGACAGCGATCCGACCGCGACCAAATTCGCCGTGGAGCAATTCGTCGATCAGCTGGCCGATTTCCAGCAGGCGTACGCGACGCAGCTTGAGAAGGCCGCGCAGAGCTTCGTTGGATATCTGCTGTCCTCCTCAAAGACCGAGACGCAGAATCGCATGCTGGAGGTCTACGTCGACAGCATCGTGGAGGAGTTTGGCCCAGGCCTGCTGAAGAAGCTCCCGGTAGTTGGAGACGCAGTGGATGTCGCGATGGGCGTCAAGAAAGCCTACGACGCCGCGATGAGCGAGGACGCTCGCGCTGCCGCCGCGAGGCAGAGGATGGACGTCAAGAACTTTGCGGAGATGCACGGCCACCTTGCGCGGACGGTGGAGGCACGGATCGACAAGGTGGAGTGGAGCGAAGCACTGCACGCGGCGGTCGCGCAGAGCAGCGATCCCAACGCATACAGAGAATCACTCAAGGCCCACGCGCGGGCAATGAGCGACTCCCGGAGTTGGCTCATCGACCTGCTGTTCCACAAGTTCCTGCTCGAGACTGCCGAGCTGTGGATCAAGCTGGGTTCCCGGCAGGACATGCTCGACCCCGCAGGGTGCGTCGACGTGGTATTCGACACCGACGAAACGCCGTGGTCAGTGAAGGCGATCAAGATTAATGCAGAGAAACCTGACCATGTGCTGGGAGTGTTGGAACGGATCTTCCGCTGGCAGATGAACAACCCGTCTCATCTGATTCGACCCGGCATGCTTCGTCGTCCCAACGTCATGAATCTGGCGGTGCCGAAGCGGGTTGGACTCGGCAGCGTCGCGACCTCCTTCCTGCCGGAGAATCCGAGTCTGATCGGTGCACTCACGAGTGTCGGCCCCTTCATCGAGAAGTGGGCACAGTCCTCGGCGGCCCGGGCTTCGTGGTCGAACCACGGCGCGTGGGTCGATGCGTCCGGAAAGGTGGTCGAATGGCCGGCCGCTGACGCAAGCATGAAGAAGCTGAGCAAGCTGGTTGGTCCATCCAGACGCTGGCCGGGACTGTCCGTGGCCATGTGAACTCTTGAGATCAAGCCGCTGCCGCGCATGAGCTTTCATGCGCGGCAGCCGGCGCCCTGGGTGCCGGTGGCGCTCCTGTTGAAAAGCGACGATGCGATCACGCTCCGCGCTGTCGTGATGAGAAGGCTTCATCGACGGAGCCAATTGCCTTGGCAGCAACAGCGCCGCACTTCGAACACACGATCGAATACCCGACCGGATACCCGCGCGCGATCAGGACATTCGCGATCCAAGCATTTTGGCAACACATCAGAAGCGAGGGGTGAAAAGGAAGCGCAGGGGCGCAGTCCCCGCGCGCACACTCCAACGTCACTCAAACCGTTCCGTCCGCCGCTGCTTCTTCGCGCCGTCCTTCTTCTTGCCTTCGATTCGGCGTTGCACGGAACCACGACTTGGCTTCGTCTTCTTGCGTTTCTTCGGCAGCGTCGCTGCGGACGTGATGAGAGCGCGGAGCCGCTCGATGCACGCTTCGCGATTCTCAAACTGGGAGCGGTATTCTTCGGCCGTGAAGTGCAGCGAGCCGGATCCACCGTCGCCGCGCACGAGGTGGCTGCCCGCCATCGCGAGAAGCCGATCGCGCGCAGCAGGGATCAAGTTGCGAATCGCGTCGATGGCGAGATGCAGATCGGCACGGGTATTCACCTTGTTCACATTCTGGCCGCCGGGCCCGCTCGATCGACTGAATGTGAAAACCACGGCGCTCTTCGCGGCCCACATGCCCTTGCCGAGATCGACGGCGTCATTCGGGCGGACCGGTACTTTCGGCGGAGCCGTCGGGGACGACGACGCCGGCCGTACCGGTTTTGGCTGATCATTCGGCAAAGCGGGATCCATGCATGCAGTATCGCCTCCATGTGCGTCCCGCGATACGCTCCCTTCATGCGATTGAACCCATGGTTGGTTGCGGCGGTTTCGTCCGTTGGTCTCTCTTCCAGTGCGATGGCGCAGGACGCGGCGGTAGCTCGTCCGCAGTCCAAGTTCACGCTGGACTTCACGGCCGACGCCTGGTTTCCCCGCCTTGTCGGCGACGTGCATTCGGCCGGCGGCGCCAATCGAAACGTCAAGGATCTCGACTTCTCTGACAGCGAATTCGCGCCGTCACTGCAAGGTCGCGCTTCGTGGGACCGCTGGTTCGTCTATGCGAACGGGTTCAGCTTCGACACCGAATCCAACTACACGGTCACGAACTCCGCAGACAGCTTCGCGGCGTCGTTTGACTGGTGGTCGGTCTCCGCCGAGCTCGGCTATGCGCTCTACACGCCGTTTGCTGACCAAGTGGTTCCGTGGGGCGAGGCGTCGTTCGACCGTTACGGCGGCAACGTGAACTCGAACGGCGACTACATCACCGATCTGCGGCTCAGCCCGACGCTCGGCGTCTCGTACAACGATCTCGAACTCAACGATCGAAACGTCACGCAGATGACTGCCCGCGACGCGCAGGGCGGATGGATCGCTCCGATGTTTGGCGGAGAACTGCAGCTCTGGCTGCGACCCGGGTCGGACTTTGCGTTCCTGAAAGCGATCGTGATCGAGGCCAGCATGTCCGGCGGCCCGCTCTTTGGCATTTCCGGCGATGCCGACAGCAGCGGATTTGTGTACTCGATCGAAGCGGGTGCTCGCTTCATGGTCCATGACAACGTCGGCGTGCACATTGGCTACCGATTGATGGATGGCGAGTTCGACACGTCCGATGGCCGAGACGATCTCGCAGTCAGTCTCCAAGGTCTGCTCATTGGCGTCGCCATCCGATTCTGAGTTGTGAACGATCCGGCAACCAACTCCGCACCGTCGCAGGACGATGATGCCCGCACGCTGAAGCGCGGGAAGTATCAGCGCGCCAAGATGCGGCACCTGCTGTTCACGATCACCGCGGACCGGCTCACGCGCGGATTGCTGCTGCGCCGGCATATCGCGCAGTCCGTTGAAACGCGCGAAGTCGAGCTGCTCGTCGCGGGATGGCCGGCTGCGTTTGATGGACTGCGCATCGCGCACATCAGCGACTTTCACGTCGGTCATCTGATGAGTGCAGAGCGCGCGATCGAGATCATCGTGGCCGTGAGCGCTGCCAAGCCGGATCTCATTGCGTGCACGGGCGACGTGGTCGATCTCGACGCGGACTGCGGCGTCGACCGGGTGTTTGAAGCCATCGCAGCGTGTCAGGCACCGCTGGGATCGTGGCTCGTGCTCGGCAATCACGATCATCTTGATCATCCGCGACGCCTCGTGCGCACGGCGAAATCGCACGGGATCGGCGTGCTGCACGAGGACGTGGTGACGATTCGGCCCAAGGGCGGTCCGCCGGATCAGATGCTGCGCATCGGCGGCATCGACTGGGGTCGCACGATCAAGGAGTGTTCGCAGAAGGTGGGACGCACGTGGCGAGTCGGTGGTGGAGTGGATCTTCTGCTCGCGCACAATCCGAAAGCGTTCGTCGGTGCGGCGTGGCTCGGCATTCCGCTCACGCTCGCCGGTCACACCCACGGCGGGCAAGTGGCGCTTCGACGGCGGCAGCAGTCCGATGTCTCTTTCGCGCGCCGTCTCCGCGCTGGCATCTATCGTCGAGCGGAATCCACACTCTTCGTGACCGTCGGTCTCGGCGCGTGGTTTCCGCTGCGCTACAACTGCCCGCCCGAACTCGTCATGCTGACGGTCCGTCGGACGGAACGGTGACGACTTCCCGCGCCGTGGCCCGCGCCGTGGTACGGATGAGCTCCCATGCCGCACGCACATGCGACGCTTCGACGCGGGTCTGTCCGATCGACATCCGCAGGACATACCGGCCGTCAAGCCTCGTGTGCGAAAGGTACGCGCGTCCGCTCGCGTTGACGCGCTGAAGCAGCGCTTCGTTCGTCGCATCATCGCTGCGATGTCGGAAACACACGAGGTTCAGCGGGCGCGGCGCAACGACCTCGAATGCGCTGTCAGCGCGCACCCATTGTTCGAACGACGCCGCCAGCGCGACATGATGGCGAACGATCGCCTGCAGCCCTTCGACGCCATAGTGGCGGATGACGAACCAGAGCTTGAGCGCCCGAAAGCGCCGGCCAAGCGGAATGTGCCAGTCGCGGTAATCAAAGACCGCACCGCTCGCGGTCGCCTCGTTCTTCAAGTACTCAGGCAGCACTGTGAGCGTATTGATGAGAGCCGCCCGGTCACGTACCCAGAACACATCGCAATCGAAGTTCACAAACATCCATTTGTGCGGATTGAAGCAGTAGCTGTCGGCGTACTTGATTCCGTCGTGCATGCCGCGGAATTCCGGGCAGAGCGCTGCGGTGCCGCTCATTGCGGCATCCACGTGCAGCCAAAGACGCTCCCGTGCACACACCTCGCCGATGGCGCGCAGCGGATCGATCGCGTTGCTCGATGTCGTGCCAAGCGTCGCGCACGCGAAGAACGGCAGGCAACCGTCGCGGCGATCCTGTGCGACCATCGCCGCAAAGCGGTCGGCGCGCATCGCATGGCTGGCGTCGGTCTCGACAGCGCGCAATGCGGCTGCGCCGAGTCCCGCGATCCGCATCGCCTTTGCGAGCGACGAGTGCGTCTCGGCGCTCGCGTACGCCGTGAGCTGTGTGCCGCTCTGCGCGAGGCCGTACTCGTTCGATTGAAATCCGGTTGCCCGCTCGCGCGCGGCGAGCAGCGCACACAGCACGGAGCTCGACGCCGTGTCCTGCAGCACTCCGCCGCCGGCGCCCGTCGAACGAAACGCATCCGGAAGCCCGAGCATCCCGACGAGCCAGTCGAGCACGTGGGTTTCGACTTCCGTGCACGCGGGACTCGTCGCCCACAGCATGCCCTGAACCCCGAGTCCCGCGGACAGCAGCTCGCCGAGGATCGACGGTCCACTCGCATTGGCGGGGAAATACGCAAAGAAATTCGGGCTCTGCCAATGGGTGAGGCCAGGGACGACCACACGGTCGATGTCCGCGAGCCACGACTCGAACGGCTCTGGGGTCCGCGGAGGTTCTGCCGGCAGCTGGGCCCTGATGGCGCCTGCGCTCACCTGACTTTGAACGGGGAGTGTCTCGACGTTATCGAGGTACCGCGCAATCCAGTCGATCATCGCGTAGCCGGCGCGGCGGAACGCTTCGCCATCCATGTGGCGATGGGACGGCGAAGGGACGGTGTGCTCGGTCATGTGATTGAGGATAACCCCATCACGCCGGAAGCTTCGCCATCGCCTTGCGCGTCTCGCGCATGAGTTCACCCAAGACACGCTCGCTGAAATCAAACGTGCAGCCGGCCGCAGTCCAAAGTTCGGGCAGCGGCCGCGAACCGCCGAGCGAAAGGCCGCGGCGATAGTTCTCGATCGCTGCGCGCTCCGATCGCAGCGACTGCAGCCACAGCTGCATCGCGCCTGTTTCGGCGATACCGTATTCGATGTAGTAAAACGGCATCCCGAACAGGTGCAGTTGCCGCTGCCATGAACGTTCCTGAAACTGTTCGATCCCGGTCCAGTCGATCTCCGGGCTGAAGCGCTCATTCAGGCTGGCCCACGCGGCGCGGCGTTCGTCCTTCGTGTGGGTTGGTCGCGTGTAGACCCAATGCTGGAACGCGTCAATCTGCGCGATCCAGGGCATGAGCGTCGGAAACTTTTCGAGGCGCTCGCGCCGCGCACGATCGGCATCGGCAGCGTTGTAAAACGCGTCGAGGTACGGCAACGTGAAGAGCTCCATCGATGTGCTGGCGACCTCCGCGAACTCGATCGGACTCGAGCGGTAGTCGACGAGCGGATCCTCCACACACAGCAACGAATGGAACGCGTGACCTGCCTCGTGCACCATCGTCACGACATCGCGATGCAGCCCGGCCGCGTTCATAAAAATGAACGGCTGGCGCGAGCGCTGGCGCTGATACTGATATCCGCCGGGCGCTTTGCCCGGGCGGCTTTCGAGGTCAAGTGAATCACCGCGCTGCAGCGAGTCGAACATCGCAGCGAGTCCAGCGTCCATCCGCTCGAACATGGCGCGCGTGCGGTCGAGAAGATCCTTGGCATCGCGGAACGGACGAAGAGGCGGACGCCCTTTGGGATCCACCGCAAGGTCCCATGGCCGAACGCGATCGACACCGAGCGCTGCGGCGCGCTCGCTGTTGAGTTCACGCATCAGCGGCACGCACGCGCGCTCGACCGCCGTCTGAAAAGTGATGCAGTCCTGCGGCGTGTAATCAAAGCGATGAAATCGCTGATGCTGAAAGTCGCGGAAACTTTCGAAGCCGGCATGCAACGCCATCTGATGGCGCAGCGCGATCATTCGACCGTACAACTCGTCGATGCGGTCCGCATCCACGAGGCGGCGCTCGGCAATGACACGCCACGCGCGCTCGCGCAGCGAACGATCCGGCTCCTCGAGGTAGCGGGCCATCTGTGCGAGCGTCTGCGTGCGGCCATCGAACTCGACGGTCATGGCGCCGCAGATCTTTGAGTATTCCTGATCGAGTTTCGTGAGCTCCGTCTGGAGCGGGACGTTCTCATCGCGAAAGAGCTCGACATCACGGCGCAGGCGGCGAAGCAGTACCGCGTAGCGCTCCTGATCAAGATCCTTCGCGAAAGGACTCTGCGAAATCAGCCGATCGAGCTCGAATCCAACCCGTTTCAGCTGCGGCTCGACCTGATCGACAAATGTGGCAAACGCCTGCTGCGCTGGCTCCACGTCGGTGTGCCGTGTCATGTTGATGTACAGGTTCGCTTCCGCTTCGCCGGCCGCAGCGTCGAGCTCACTGCGATCGAGGATCAGCTCTTGAAGGCAACCGGCGCTTGTCAGCGTCCGTGTGAGCAGCGCGCGGTAGAGCGGCTCGAGCGACTCCCAGCGCGTCGCATCGATGGTTGCCGGCACGAACGGGCGCGACGAGGTGACAACGGATCCAAAGGGAGTGGCGGGTGGGCTGGCGTTCATGAGGAGTGTCATTCTGCAGTGGGGTCGAACGGAATCACCATGGCGCGCGGCGCGGTTCGCACCGCGACGGCAGGCAGGTTGAGTCGGGTGGTACAGGCTTCCGCAAGCGCGGTGGCATGCAGCTGGTCATCACAGAGAACGAACAGCGTTGAGCCGGAGCCGGACACGTGCGCCGGCCGCTCCGCCAGCGCGCTGAGTTCTTCGAGATCATCCGCGAGCGTCGGCGCGATCGTCAGCGCCGGTGGTGCGAGATCGTTGAAGCAGGCGTGGGGGGGAATGCGGGACGTCGCGCGAAACTCCGCCAGGGCCCGCACCCGCGCCGAGTCAACGCGCGCCCCCACGGTCATGCGGTCGAACGCACCGTACACCTCGCGCGTCGGACACGCGGTTTCAGGAAACGCGAGCACCGCGTGCAGCTCGGGCGGCAATGCGTGGCGCTCGACACGCTCGCCGAGACCTTCGACGATCGCACTGCCGCCGTGCACAAGAAATGCGACGTCCGACCCAAGCTCGCTGGCGATCTCGGCGAGCTCGTCGTCACTGCAGCCGAGTTCGAAGAGGTGGTTCAGCGCGTGCAGCATCGCCGCGCCGTCCGAGCTTCCGCCGCCGAGGCCGCCGCCCACCGGAATGCGCTTCGCCAGTTTCATCTGCACCGGAAGCAGACGCCCGCAACGGCGCTCCAGCGCCAGGTGGGCGCGCACTGCGAGATCCTGCGTGATGGACCAGTCGATGTCCGATCGGCGCTTCGCGTCGGGGTGCCACACGATCGCATAGCGCGAGAGGCTCTCCTCGGGCAATCGGGTCAGCAGCAGATCGTCGTGGAGATCGACGGTCACCATCCACGAACAGATTGGGTGCATGCGGTCGACGCTTGGAGGTCCGACCGAGAGCGCCAGATTGAGCTTGGCGGGAGCGCGTGCGAGAACAGAAGGGCCCATAGGGATCGGGAAGGATAGAGTGCGACACGGGGCTGCGGGGAGCTACGATGCGTCCAATGCTGTGGCAACCGGCGCTTCCTGAGAGCTATCTGACGATGTCCGAGGACGAACTCGGCAGCAAGATCGCCGCGCGGCGCGCGGAACTCGGCTCGAAGCTCTTGATTCTCGGCCATCACTATCAGCAGGATGACGTGATTCGGCACGCGGATCTGGTCGGTGACAGTCTCAAGCTCTCGCAGATGGCCGCGGAGGAAGCTCCGATGCGCGGCGCCCGCTGGATTATCTTCTGCGGCGTGCACTTCATGGCTGAGACGGCCGACATTCTGACGCCCGAGTCCGTGCAGGTGATTCTGCCGGATCTTTCCGCGGGTTGTTCCATGGCCGACATGGCCGCGTACGACGACACCGTCGACGCATGGGACATTGTGCAGTCGGCGATCGCTGGTACGGGACAGCGTGTGATTCCGATCACATACGTGAATTCAAGTGCTGCGATCAAGGCGTTCGTCGGCGAGCGAGGCGGTGCGTGCTGCACATCGAGCAACGCTGCTGCCGTGTTCGACTGGGCGCTGCGCGGAGGCGATGCGCCTCTGCAGCCGGGCGAGTCGATCAAGATTCTGTTTCTCCCCGACCAGCATCTCGGCCGGAACACCGCGAAGGCCAAGGGATTTGTGACCGAGTTTGACGCTACGGGTGAGCGCCGCGCCGAGACTGCACTGTGGGATCCGAAGAAGGCCGAGGGCGGAATTGATCGCGCGACGATCCGCGACGCGAAGGTGCTTCTCTGGGCCGGCCACTGCAGCGTGCACAAACTGTTTCGTCCGGAGCATGTCGATCAGGCGCGAGCCGAAGGTCGCACGGTGATTGTGCATCCCGAGTGCGCGCAGCAGGTGGTCGATCGTTCAGACATGCGCGGATCAACCGAGCACATCATCAACACGATCGCGGCTGCGGCACCGGGAAGTCGCTGGGCGATCGGAACCGAATTTCATCTCGTCAATCGGTTGGCGCAGCGCGCCGCGGAGCGCGATGTGTCGGTCCAGATCCTTTCCGATTGTCAGTGCCTTTGCACGACCATGTATCGCATTGATCAGCAGCATCTGCTCTGGGTGCTCGATCACCTCGCCGCCGGGCGCGTCGTGAACCAGGTGAGTGTGCATCCGGAGTGCCGGCGACTCGCAAAGCTCGCGCTCGATCGCATGCTCCGCAACGTGAGTCCGGTGGGCGCGCAGTCCGTCGTAGCGTCCGGTCAGCCTCAGGCGATCACAACGGTCGATTGAAGCCCGCCTCCGTGATCGCAATGAGCGAGCCGCTGTAATCGAACGCGACTCGCCGTCCCCACAGAGTGCTACGCTCTCTTTTCATCAATCGAACTCTGGAACCACGCTATGTCCACTCCCGAAAAGAAGCCCCGGCGGATTGTTCTGCGCACGCTGCTCGTCCTCGCAGTCCTTCTGATTGTGGTGATCGCGCTGGCACCCACGGTGTTGTCGATGGGTCTCGTCAAAGGCATCGCGCGCGACGCAATATCAGAGCGTGTCAATGGCGATGTACAGCTGCGCGGCGTGCGACTTGGCTGGTTCTCCGGCCAGACTGTCGAAGGCCTGGCGATACGCGACAACGACGGGGCCAACACAGTCGACATTGACATGACGCTCGATCAAGGACTGCTGGCCTTGCTCACCAGCGGCGGCAGCACGATTGACGCGACGATGACTGGCGCGGTCCTCAGCACCATCGAGGCCGACGGTTCGCTCGGAGTCATGAAGCTCGCGAAGCCGTCGGCGGACTCCGCCAACGATGGAGACGGTTCGCAGGGAACGACCGGCCTCCCTTCCGGGCTCAAGGTCATCGTCGATATTGCATCGCTCGAGGTCGCGTTCAATGACATCAAGAGCAAGCGAACGTATTCGCTCGACAAGCTCGCTGGCACAGCGGTCATCGATGGTGACAGCGGTACGGTGACAGCGAACCTGTCGTCGCCGACGAACTTTCTGGGGCACAAGGGGACGCTCTCGCTGGATCTCAATGCAGGGAACCTGCAGGGCCCGACGCTCGACCTTGCACAGGTGAACGTCGACGCGGCAATTCACGGGAAGAACCTTCGGGTTCCCGCAGGTGGTGATTCCACCGCTGATTTCTCGGTGGCCTCGCTGACGATCAAGAGCCCCGGACTTGGCCAGACGCTGGCGCTTGATGCGACGGTGGAAGGCACCGTGGACGGTGCGACAGCGAGCACGCTGCTTGCGAACCTCGTCATTGACAAGCCGGTGAAGCAGGGGGCGTTCGACGTGGGTGCGGCGAATGTGCAGGGAACTGTGAACGCGTCGAACCTTCCCACGGCGCTGGCGCAGCCATTCCTCGGGGCAACCAAGTTCGTCCTCTCGGAAGACATCGGCGCGACGATCGAGTCACTGCGCGTACACGCACCCGGTGGCGGCGAGGCACCGATCACGCTTGAACTCAAAGCGCCGAAAGCGCAGTTCGCCGCCACGGCGCGCGTCTCGCCGAGCGGCAGCGTGAACGAAGGCAAGATCGACGGCGTGATCGATATCTCCAAGGCGACGATTGAACGTGTTGCCGGAGTGAGCGTGAGCAACGATGCGAGCTTTGCGATCAGCGGTGATCAGCTCGTGTGGGCCACACCGCCCGAAGGGGCCAGCGCGCTGTCCACGTTGGTGGGAACGATCGCGCTTGAGCCCCGCAGTGCTGTCTCGTATCAGGATGCAGTGAAGAAGTTTGCTGTGGCGCTGGGGCCGGGAGGCCGTGTGACGCTCGGCCGCCCGAACGTCGATCAGCCGTTCGCAGCGCAGGCGCAGCTGTCCGTCGGATTCGGCGGAACGGATGCGCTTGCGGTCGCGCCGGCGCAGCCCAATCTCATCGCGAGTGCGATCGTTCCCGCAGCGCTCGATCGCGTGCAGGATGCGACGCTCCAGTTCGACGCGATGCTGGAGCCTGCGTTCTTGACAGCGGTCAGCGCGCAGAGTTTCTCGAAGGCGCTGCCGGTGACGGTGACCGTGCATGATCTCGACGCCGCTCTTCCGTTGAAAGGTGCGAACGGGCTCTCGATCAGTGCCGAAATGCGTATCACCGGCCAGAGCGGCGTGTACGTGCCGCAGCTCAATCGGGACGTGACGTTTGGCGATGTGGTCGCGACGATTGCAGCGCAGGATGCGTCGAAGGAAGCGCAGCTCAAGCTGACAGGCAGGCTCGATCAGGCGTCGATCGATGTGCAGCAGACGCTGCGCAATCTGCCCAGCGATTTCGCGAACATCGAGCCGCTCGCACTCGACACGCGCGGGACCGTGAGCGTGAGCGGGCTTGACGGCGCTTCGCTCACACCGTGGATTCCTGCGCAGCACCGTGCAATGCTGGACGCAGCGAATGTGCGCGGACTTGCGGTCAGTTTGAAGAATGAACCGCTCGCGGGACGGACCGGGCAGCGCATTGCCGTGGATCTTGGCGGCGAACCTGTACGAGGAACCGTCGTCGCAGGCGTTGAGCCTCGGCAGGCCACGATCGAGAAGCTGGATCTGAACGGCACGCTCAGCCGCGCGCTCATTGCGTCGTTGCAAGGCGATCGCGCGTCGAAGGTCAAGCTGGCGAAGGATGTCCCGTTCAGCCTCGCGCTTTCGAACGCGGCAACGATCAAGTTTGATGAGATGAAAGAAGGGAAGCTGCCGGCAGGCCTGGCGGCGCGCTTAAAAGTGCCGGAAGTCGTGGTCAGCGAAGCGCCGGGGTTGAGCTCGGCGCTGGTGATCCAGAACTTCGACGCAACAATTGCGGTCGACGCCAGCGCGAACGCCGCGAAAGCGCAAGGCAGTTTCGCCGCGACCGGCACGACCGACCCGCAGCATGAGATCGAAGGGGCGACGTTCGATCTTGCGTGGACGAAGGTCACTGGTCCGTCCCTGTTGCAGGGACTGAGCGGCGACGTGAAGCTCGCCGGCGTGTCGATGCCGTGGATCGAACTGCTCACCGCTCAGGCACCAGGGCGATTCAGCATGTGGACCGGCGACGCGGGCGGACTCGCCGTGACGCTCGGATCGTCGCCGCAAGGTGAGACGATCCGGCTGGTGCCAACGTTCCCGCGCATCACTGGAACGGTCGATGTGCTCGCCAAGGGTGAAGCTGTGTCCGCGAAGGCGACGGATGTCGCAGTGCGCGTACCGGCGGCAACGCTCGAACAGATGGTGACGAAGCCGGGGATGGCGGCTGACGCGACGCGCTACAACTTTCAGGGCGATCTCGTCGCGCAGCTTTCTTCCGCGAGCGTGACGCTGCCGAAGGGGCTCACGGAGACGGGTTCGAAGATCGCGGGAGCGACGCTCGACGTCGCGCTCGAAACGCAGCCGCTCGGCGTGCGCGTGGTTGCCGCAGGCGTGGCGCCGGAGAAGCTTGATGTTCCGGCGATCATCGCCACGCTCTCATCGAAGGATTTTGGTCAAGGCATCACGCTGACCGCGAAAGACCGCGGCGCGGCGCCTGGAGCGACCGGGCCGACGCCGTCGATCGTGATCGACGGAACGATTCGTCAGCTTGTCGATGCAGCAGGCGTGGTGACCTCGGACAAGGCGACCGTCGACCTTGACGCCACGGTCCGCGCGTTTCCGACGGTCTTCATCGATCTTCTCGCGGCAACGCCAGGCACGCTGACACGCAGCCTTGGAGACAAAGTCGATCTCACGGCGAAAGCGCAGGGGGCATCAAAGGAGGGCGGCACGATGTCGGTGGCGCTCAAGGCGCCGTTCGCCGACTTCAATGCGCCATCGGTCGTGGTGAAGGACGGCGTCGCGACCGTCGTTCCTTCGGCGCCCATCACCGCGTCGTTCACCATGTCACCCGGGATCAAGGAAGATCTGCTGTACGTGATCAATCCGATCTTCGCGGACATTGAACTTGCGAAGCAACGCGCGACGCTGTCCATGCCGACATTCAGCTATCCGCTTGACGGCAACTTTGCGAAGCTCAACGGCGACTTCAAGCTCGACGTGGGCGATGTGGTGCTGCGCAACGGTGCGCCGTTCTCGACACTTCTCGCGCTGCTCAAGGACAAACCGGGCGAAGATTCGCAGGGGCGCATCGAGCCGCTCACAGTCTCGATTCGCAACGGCCGCGTCATGTATGAAAACTTCGGTTTGAAGCTGTTCCGTGTCCAGGCGCCGGGACAACCGGCGGGAACGCTGACGTGGAAAACGCAGCTCGACATGAGCGGCGACATCGATCTCGCGCAGAAGCCGCCCTTTGCAGTCGGCATCACGACCGCGATTCCCGCGAGTCAGGCCGGCAACTTCTCATCCGATGCACGGCGCTTCTTCGATTCGATCGGTGGTATCGACAGCCCGCTTGCGCAGACGCTTGCGATCGGCCTGACGATGAGCGGTCCGTTGTACGACGAGCAGGGCAAGTCCAAGAAGCTCGAGCAGAAGATCACGCTGCCGAAAGTCGAGGACATCGCGAAGGACCCGGGCAAGCTGCTCGAAGAAGGCTTCAAGATCTTCGACAAGCTGAAGAAGAAGTAAGACGGAAGAAGGAAGAAGGACCACGAAACGGTGAATTGGGAAACGCAGCGGCCTCAGGCGCGGTGCTTCCGGCCGCCGTCCGGTCGATTTCGTTGGTGGCGAGACGCTGGTTCGCTGCTCAAAGGGCAGGCGAATCCAGATGATTTGCCATCCGCAGGTCACGAGCGGGCAGCCGTCGATTGTGACGCGCTGTCAGGTCGGGCGACGCTTCTCTACGATGGCGGCTTTGGACAAATTGACCTCTGGCCCGCCACTCACCATCGGCGTCCTCGTTCCTCAGGAGGGCCTCAGCGCATCAAGTGGACTGCGAACGCGAAGCACCCTGCGCGATGCCTGCTCCACGACGTGTGTGTAGATCATGGTCGTCTCGACGTGGGAGTGGCCAAGGAGGGTTTGGATCGTGCGAATGTCGTAGCCATCCTCAAGAAGATGCGTCGCGAAACTGTGTCGGAGCCCATGGCTCGTCACGCGCCGCGTGATGCCCGCGGCTCGTGCGGCAACGCTGATCGCCCTCTAGACGGTCGACTCGTGAATATGCCAGCGTCCGCAACGACTGGAAACCGGATCGCGGCTGAGGTCCGCTGCGGCGAACAAATACTGCCACTCGAGCAACCACGGTGCCCTCGACGACTTCCGTTCGAACGCGAAGGGCAACTCGACCCACCCCTCGCCCGCAGCCAAGTCCTTCAAGTGCAGTTCGCGGCGCCATTGGATCAACTCGCGCAAGGGCTGCACGAGTTGCTCGGAGAGCGGAGTCACGCGATCCTTGTCGCCTTTTCCTCGGCGCACGGTGAGCTGCAGGCGGTCGATGTCGACATCCATCTACCCGCACGGCACAGGCTTCGCCCACGCGCAGGCCGCCGCCGTACATGACTTCGGCGATCATCCGCAGGGACGGCGCGATCTGGTCAAGCAATGCTCGGACTTCCCGGCGACTCAGAACCGTTGGCAGGCGTCGTGTCGGTTTTGCCCGAACCGCGTGGAAGGACCCGAGGTCGGTCTGCAGCACCTGCTTGTAGAGGAAGACGAGGGCATTCAGGTCCTGGTTCTGTGTGGCCGCTGCCACGCGACGATTCACCGCGAGGTGTGTAAGGAACGCCTCCACGTCGGCCGGACCCAGCTCCGTCGGATGCCGCCATCCGCCGGGCCCACGGTGGAAGCGAAGGAACGCCACAGTCCACGCCCAGTAGGTGCGCTCGGTGCGGCGTGAGTAGTGCTTACGACGGATGACCGCCGTGAATAGCTCTCGGAGCTTTATACGGTGAACGACGGTACCGCACGATTCACCACGGCCCCCCAATTGGTGGCAAAAAACAAACGCCTCGGCTGTCCCCAAGTCGTCCCGCGATCGTCCCCGACGGTCTACGCACGCCGCATATCAGGCCCCAGCCGCCAGTTCTGCGGAACGAGATAACATCCGCGAGACACGCCGTTAGTCGGAATTCGCACAATCACCTGTTGGCTAAGAACATGGAATACGTGCAAATCAACACTGGACCCTGGGACGACAAGCCAGATTCATGGTGGGTGAAGTTACTGCGGCGGATTCTTTCCGGCGCGAATCAAGATTTCGAAAAGACACTTTACCCGCAGGCTCGAATCTGGTGGATCGAGCTTGATGATGATCGGATCCCACAACGGGAGATTGGATTCAATGAGGAGGGCGAGGCCATCGTTCTTGGTCCAGTCGGCCGGAACTATGGGTTTGCGGTTGATGAGTCCGCACCATGGGCGTCAACAGACGGCCAATCTGAGGAGGCGTCACAACGGTTCCAAGAGACTTGGGATGTCCTCTGGCCTCGCTTTGCACATCTCGAAGAAAAAGAAAGCCAACAAGACGCTCCATCCAACGGCGGGTAACGCTCCAGTTTGAATTCGGGCTTTTCTCCCCGCCGTGGATGAGCTAGATGTTAGGCCCCATGGCAGATCACACTACGACGGACAGTGAAGGCCAGCCAGTTAGCGCAGGCACGTCTGTCCGCGTCACCCATATCCATGACTCCACCGTCGCACCTCTCTCCCAACTGGAGAGGGACCGAGTTCTGTCCATGCTCGGCGAGAAGTTCGAGGTCTATGAGGTTGATGAGTGGGGACAGGCTTGGGTTGAAAAATGGGGTGCTTCAGGCTTTCGTGTGGGTAGCCGACCGCCCCGGATACAGATCAAGCCCCGTCGGCCCTTCGCCCCGGCGGACGAGGCCTGACGCACAGCACTCGAATCGCGCCGCCATCGGCAGATCGCTGTGCGATCCACTGAAAAAGAAGAAAGAGAGCCCGCCGTCGCCGTCGCATCGCCGCCGCAGGGGTCCGGCGCATGCGAGGGCGACGGCGGGCGGTCAGGCGCCCACATGACGCTGCGAACTCGCTGGAGCCCGAGCGGAGCCGCCCGAAAGATGGCCTTCCTTTTCTCTGGCGCCGGCCTGCGGACGGAGCCCGGGCTGCGGAACGCGGCAGCGTCACCCACAGGAAAGCCGGAAGACCCAAAAATGGTGGCACGAGCACGAGGATCGTGCTGATTCACACTCGTTGGGCTTAGAGCCTCAGCAAATGCTCGTAGTGCAAAATGCGGCCTAACAATTCATTCAACCCGATGCCGCTTCGCGGCTCGGCTTAATTCAGGCGTTAGGCGGCTCGGCCCCGACCGACCACTCGCCGACGCAGACAGACTGCGAGGCGAGTCGCGCGCCACGCACCACCAGCCGCGAGGTAGGATTCAAGCACTGGAGCACCTGTGGGCTACGAGTTCGAATGGGACCCCGACAAGTCCGAGTTCAATCGGCGGAAGCACGGAGTGCCGTTCGAGGAGGCAACCACAGTCTTCGCGGACCCCAGATCCATCAGCATGTACGATCCGGATCACTCCGATGACGAGGATCGGTACATTGTTCTGGGCCTGTCCCAACGCGGGCGCATCCTCGTGGTCAGCTACACAGACCGACCGCCTCGAGCTAGGATCATCAGCGCACGCCCGGCGACCCGCCGCGAACGGACCCAGTATGAGCAGCCCTAAGCCTACCCGTCGCCGAACGCCCGCCGCCGATCGAGACACCATGCGCCCTGAGTACGACTTCTCGCAAGGGACTAGGGGACAGACCGCGCGTCGCTTTGCGCGAGGCACCAACGTAGTCCTTCTTGACGCCGACGTGGCGAAGCACTTCCCCGATTCTGCTTCTGTCAACGAGGCGTTAAGGGTGCTTGCTCGCTTGGCTGCCGCTTCGCCCGCCCGACCTCGCAGACGAAAGACCGCCTAACAATTCGCCGCCCGTGCGTGCGGCATAGCTCATGGGTCGTTGGGCAGCGGAAAACTCGTCTGAGCTCCATTTCTCGATTGCTGCACGGCCGCCAGCCGGTTAGCCTAGCGACATCGTCGCGCGGCTAAACGTCGCCGCTGCCGGCGCGTTGGACAGAATCGGTTCTGTCTAATTACTCGTTCGGCCACAGAGGGCGCACCGATGGCGGATGACCGCCCGAAAGACTACGGCCTCGACAGCCCCAATGGGGCTTACCGCGCGCGTGTCGAGTTCGGGCCCGAGACGCCGAGCGTTCTGTCGTCGGGCTACGGCAAGCCGTATTACCCGACTACCGTCACAGTCACGGCAGTCGCGGAGGCGTCCAAGAAACTGGTCGTCTGGAGGGAAGACGCCGAACGGACCCAGGTAACCTTTTCGGCGCTTCCGGCTTTCGTGTGGGTAGCCGACCGGCCCGGATGCAGATCAAGCCCCGTCGGCGCTTGGCCCCGGCGGAAGAGACGCGGGCCAGATCCGCAGGTGGATCAGCTGTGACACCGGCCACCATCCGCACTCAGCGCTCGGGTGGAAGACGCCAGACGTGTTCCACACGCATCACACCGCGATCGTGCTGGTCGCTGTGCGATCCACTGAAAAAGAAGAAAGAGAGCCCGCCGTCGCCGTCGCATCGCCGCCGCAGGGGTCCGGCGCATGCGAGGGCGACGGCGGGCGGTCAGGCGCCCACATGACGCTGCGAACTCG
>Ga0163151_10001818_pt1 | contig 34928 bp, 31 predicted proteins | sample OliLakLV19MP5IB2_FD_145596 | JGI IMG/M metagenome (GOLD analysis project Ga0163151, IMG submission 145596) | Freshwater microbial mat bacterial communities from Lake Vanda, McMurdo Dry Valleys, Antarctica - Oligotrophic Lake LV.19.MP5.IB-2 | ecosystem: Environmental > Aquatic > Freshwater >... | reverse complement strand
GTATTAAATATTATAATATATTCTAAGTTATTTCAAGCCAAAAGCTTTTTTTAGTTTGTCTACGTAATCCAATTTTTCCCAAGTGAAAAGTTCCACTTTTTTAGTGATATTTTTACCATCGGGGCTACTGAAAGTTTTGGTAACAATTTCATTTTTGCGGCCCATGTGTCCATAAGAAGCAGTTTCTAAATAAATAGGCTCTCGCAATTTCAAACGCTGCTCAATAGCATAAGGACGCAAGTCGAATACTTCCATAAGTTGTGTTGCAATTTCACCATCATGCATGGCTTTGCCTTTTTTATCTTTCACTTTGCTCGAACCATAAGTATTCACAAACAAACCTACAGGTTTAGCTACCCCAATAGCATAAGCTACTTGAACCAATACCTGATCGCACATGCCACTCGCTACCATATTTTTTGCAATATGACGGGTTGCGTATGCAGCACTACGGTCAACCTTACTGGGGTCTTTACCACTAAAAGCACCACCTCCGTGAGCACCTTTCCCCCCATAAGTATCTACAATAATTTTACGGCCCGTAAGACCAGTATCACCATGTGGCCCGCCTATCACAAATTTGCCTGTTGGGTTTATATGGTAAGTGATTTTGCTATTGAAGAATTTTTTATACTCGGGATATTTTTTGGTCACGCGAGGTATCAAAATATTCACCATATCATCATGAATTTTTGTAAGCATTGCTTTATCGGCAGCTACTTCATCTTTTGCACTTTTGCTTTTTGGTTTTACAAAATCATCGTGCTGCGTGCTTATCACTATTGTATCGATACGTTGAGGTTTGTGGTCATCGCTATATTCAATAGTTACCTGGCTTTTGGTATCGGGTCTCAAATATTTAATTTGCTTACCTTCACGACGTAGGTCGCTCAACTCACGCAATAATATATGGGCTAAATCCAAAGCCAAGGGCATATAGTTGGTGGTTTCGTTGGTAGCATAACCGAACATCATACCTTGGTCCCCGGCACCTTGGTCTTCACGGTTTTTCTTATCTACTCCTCGGTTAATGTCGGCACTTTGCTCGTGGATAGCACTCAATATCCCACAGCTATTGGCATCGAACATATATTCGCTTTTGGTATAACCTATGCGGGTTATTACATCGCGAACAATGCTTTGCACATCGAGGTATGAATTTGATTTTACTTCGCCTGCCACTACCACTAGACCAGTGGTCACAAGTGTTTCGCAAGCTACTTTCGATTCAGGATCGAAAGCTAAAAAATTGTCGATAAGTCCGTCAGATATCTGATCGGCTACTTTGTCTGGATGTCCTTCTGATACGGACTCTGAGGTGAATAGATATGCCATTTATTATTGAATGATTTAATGATTTAATGATTTACGATTTAATGATTATTTTTTGCTGTCCTAATATACTGCTAAAAAGAGGGGCAAAAGTACGCCCATTCATTTAATAATCAAAACATATCGCTAGATAAATATAGTATATATTCTATCTTGGCTAAATTATGAGAATCATTTGGCACTTCACCTCAATTTCTGAAAGAACACTTTAAGCAGTGCTGATGCCTCATTGCTCATTAATCCATGTTCCACTTTGGTGCTCGGGTGCAAAATATTTTTACCTAAATATGAGAATCCTCTTTTAGGATCACTTGCCCCATAAATCAATTTTGCAGGGCGTGCCCAAAATATTGCTCCCGCACACATCACACAGGGTTCGAGGGTAATATACAACGTACATTCTTCCAAAAATTTGGAACCTAAATAATTCGCCGCAGCAGTAATAGCTTGCATCTCGGCATGGGCCGTTACATCACGCAATCGCTCCGTGAGGTTATGCCCTTTGCCAATGATGCGATTATTACAAACCACTACGGCACCTACCGGAACCTCATCGGCTTCAAATGCCCTGTGGGCTTCCTTCACAGCCTCACGCATCCAATATTCATCATTAAAAACTTCCATCTTTTGCTGCAAATGTGGGTACTAAATAGATAACTTTGCAAACTAATTTTTTAAAGGATAAGCAAACAGTTCAAGTACCAAGTACTTTATACTTTATACTTTATACTTTATACTTTATATTATCACAATGTACAGAACTAATACTTGCGGAGAATTAACCCTAGCAGAAGCAGGACAAAGCGTTACCCTAGCAGGATGGCTACAAAAAAGTCGTGACCTTGGCGGACTTACCTTCATCGATTTGCGTGACCGATATGGCATCACCCAACTTACTTTTAATATGGATGTGAACGCAGGATTGTGCGAGCATGCACGTAAACTCGGTCGTGAATTTGTGTTGCAAATTACTGGAAGGGTGCGTGAGCGTTCATCTAAAAATTTGAAATTGCCCACAGGCGAAATTGAAATTGAGGTAAGAGAATTAAAAGTGCTGAATGCAGCGGCCACTCCACCTTTCACTATTGAAGACGAAACTGATGGCGGCGATGAACTTCGGATGAAATATCGATATCTCGATATCAGAAGAAATCCCGTAAAAGAAAAATTGATGCTGCGTCACGAAATGATGAAGTATACCAGAAGTTTTATGGATGAAAAAGGGTTTATAGAAGTAGAAACTCCTGTATTAATTAAATCCACTCCTGAAGGTGCGAGAGACTTTATAGTGCCAAGTAGATTAAATCCAGGACAGTTTTATGCATTGCCGCAAAGTCCGCAAACATTTAAACAATTATTAATGGTGGCGGGAATGGATCGCTATTTTCAAATGGTGAAATGTTTTAGAGATGAAGATTTGCGTGCCGATAGACAACCAGAATTTACACAAATAGATTGTGAAATGAGTTTTGTGGAACGTGAAGATATATTAAATTTATTCGAAAATTTGGTGCGTCATTTATTCAAAAAAGTAAAAGGCGTGGACATACCGACCATGATGCGTATGCAATACGCAGATGCCATGCGTTACTATGGTTGCGACAAACCCGATTTGCGTTTTGATATGAAATTTGTCGAATTAAAAAGTAGCGAAATAGATTTAGTTTCAGGAGCTGGATTTAGTGTTTTCGATAATGCAGAAACTGTATTAGCTATCAATGCAAAAAATGCCGCAACATATACACGCAAGCAATTAGACGAACTTACCGAATGGGTGAAAGACCCACGCCGCGGCATCAGCGGACTTATATATGCTAGAGTGGAAATTGATGGAACTGTAAAATCATCCGTAGATAAATTTTACGACCAAGAAAAATTACAAGCATGGACAAAAGCTTGCGATGCTAAGACAGGAGATTTGATTTTAATACTTTGTGGTGAAATACCTAAAACCCGCAAAGCCATGGGAGACCTAAGGTTGGAGATGGGTAATAGATTAGAATTGCGTGACCCCAATAAATATATATGTTTGTGGGTACTTGATTTTCCCTTACTTGAATGGAACGAAGATGATAATCGTTGGTATGCTATGCACCATCCTTTTACTTCGCCTGTGCCAGAACATTTAGATATGCTCGATGCAAACCCGGGAGCAGTAAATGCAAATGCATATGATATGGTAATTAATGGTGTGGAAGTAGGTGGTGGTTCAATTAGAATACATGAAAGGACATTGCAATCAAAAATGTTTGAGGTATTGGGATTCACCGCAGAAGAAACCAAAGAAAAATTCGGATTTTTATTAAATGCTTTTGAGTTTGGTGCACCTCCGCATGGTGGAATTGCTTTTGGTTTTGATAGACTATGTAGTTTGTTTGGCGGCAGCGAAAGTATAAGAGACTATATAGCTTTCCCGAAAAATAATTCAGGCCGCGATGTAATGATTGATGCTCCAGGACCTATTGACAGCAAGGAGTTGGATATGGTTGGGATTAAACTGCTAAGTTGAATTACGAATTTCAAATTACGAATTACGCCATACGGCGAAAGCACATTCGTAATTCGACATTCGTAATTCGTAATTATTTACAATTCCCGTAACCCGTTTGGGTTCTTGTTCGTTCGATGTGTTATCCATTTGTCAAAAATATGGCAACAAAACTTCATTTACAAACCATGCCGCTGCAATTGCCGTTTTATAATATCTTTGCACTCATGGTTTTTATATTCAAATCGCAGCGGGCTATGGTGGTGGCAGTATTGGCTATCCTAGCTTTTATTGTAAAAGGTATGTATATACTGGAACCCAACGCAATCGACGTAAAAACCAATAATTATTTCGGGGATGCGTTCATGCAAATGTTTGCTAATACTCCGCTTAAAGCTCAATATATAATTGCAACCTTAATCATTCTTTTACAAGCTATATTCATTAATTGGATCGTTAAAAAGTTTGAGCTTCTAGAAAAATTTTCTTGGCTGCCCGCACTCAGTTTTGTATTGATGACCGCAGCTTTACCACAAACAAATCAATTATCACCCCAATTAATTGCAAATTTTTTTGTATTGGCTGCAATATGGAAATTGTTTGTAATATATAAATCGGAGTATGCTAACAAACATATATTTGAACTGGGTTTCATTTGTTCGTTGGCTACCTTATTTCGTTTCGAACTCATATATTTACTCCCGCTAATTTTATATGCACTGGGGGTATTACGAGTGCCTAACTTAAGAGAAATGCTGCTTACACTATTAGGTTTTATTACACCAATATATATATTGACATCCTGCTTATATATTTTCAAAACTCATAATTTTGCTATAGATCTATTAACAAGGAATTTTTATAAATTAAACGATCTCAATTGGGGCAATTATTATACTTGGATTCCATTGGGACTGTTGGTATTAATGTATCTTGCTGGTGCTATAATAATGCAAGAAAATATTCATAAAAGTATGTTAAAGATTCGCAAAATGTTGCGGATAATTATTATACTATTTCCTGTTACAATAGCCATTGCTTTTATTGATTACGAAAATCTACAATACGATTTAATATATATGATGGCCCCCACTTCCATATTGGTGGCCAACTATTTGCTACAGCCACGATGGTATTGGGTGAAAGAGTTTTTGATAACGGTACTCATTGCTGCTGAAATTTATCTGCCACTTATGCTAAAATATAATATTGAATTTTAGAAAAACACACAAAATGAAAATTACAACATTTATTATATATATCAAAAAATTTAGCATGCTTTTGATGATGCTGATGCTACTGCCCACGCTTGGTCTTTCACAAGGCAACGATGAGCAAATGGCAAACCAATATTATATAAATGGGGAATTCGACAAAGCCACCATTGTATACGAAAGCCTCATAGGAACTAATCCCAGTTCGCCATTTATATATGAGCGATTGATGGATTGTTATCTTAAAACTAAAAAGGTAGATCAAGCAGAAATACTGGCCAAAAAACAATCAAAAAGATATGAAATCAACCCACAGTTCAAAGTAGATATATATTGGCTGCAACAGTTACAGGCAAAAAAAGACAAAGGCAATAAAAGTTTAGAAAAACTTTTGAAAGGAATTGCACCAGTTAAATTTGAATATGAGAAAACTGCAGAAGCTTTTATCAAACGCAAATTGTATAATGAGGCTTTTAAAGTATATGAAAAAGGCCGCTCCGAATTAAACGACAAAGGGCTTTTCAGCATGGACTTAGGGCTATTATATAGTATTACTGGCCAAAAAGAAAAAATGTTCCAAGAATACTTGGACGCTCTCGAAAATGATATTAGCCAAATGGAAACCGTGCAAGGCAACTTGCAACAATATATGGCTGATAGTGCCGATGCAAATCTTTTCAAAAATGTACTGAACAAAAAAGTACAAGAAAAAGCTGGATATGAGCAGTTCCTCGAAATGTTGGTATGGTTTGCAGTCCAACAGCACGATTTTATGGGAGCTTTTATACAAGTGCGAGCCATAGACAAAAAGCAAAACTTATATGGAAATCGTGTAATGCAACTTGCCCATATAGCTCGCGACAATAAGGCATACGCAGCAGCAGGTGCCATGCTTCAATATGTGGTTTCATTAGGCAAAGAATTACCCAACTATTATAATGCCCGTGAACTGCTGATTGATATTCGTTACAGACAAATTAATTCAGGAAATTTTGACAAAGGTGATATAATAATTTTTGAAAAAGAATGTGTAGATTATATAAGAGCTGAAGGTGCAAATAATTATACCATGAACACCGTAAAATTATTGGCAGAGCTAGAAGCCTACTATTTGAACAACCCCGATACCGCAATTCAACTTTTAACAACCTTGCTCGAAACACAGCGACTGCCCGCTAAGTTTGCAGCCGATTGCAAATTAATGTTGGGCGATATCAATATACTTATTGGCGAATATTATGTACCTGTATTATTATATGGCCAAGTTGATAAAGATTTTACAGAAGATGCTCTAGGGCAGGAAGCTAAATACCGCAATGCCAAACTCAGCTATTATAAAGGCGATTTTGCATGGGCCCAATCGCAATTGGAAGTATTAAAAAGTGCCACCTCGCAACTTATCTCAAATAACGCTATCGAATTATCTTTACTCATCCAAGACAATACAGGGCTTGACTCTACTGAGGATGCCATGAAAATGTATGCCGCTGCTGAGTTGCTTATATTCCAAAATAAATTTGATGAAGCGAATAAAAAACTCGATAGTATATATACCATTTTTCCGCAGCATAGTTTGAGTGATGAAATATTATATGCCAAAGCAAAAATGTTTCGTAAAGAACACAAATGGACAGAATGTTTGGAGAATTTAGATAAAGTTTTTACGGTATTTAAATTTGATATACTTGCCGACAATGCATTGTTCGACGCCGCAGAAATACATGAGAACAATTTGAACGATAAACCCAAAGCCCAAGAGCTCTACGAAAAACTGTTCAACGACTATCCCGGCAGTGTATTTAGCGTAGAAGCACGTAAACGCTTCAGACAATTGAGGGGCGACGTGATGAATTAATATATGAATATTCACACAAATGGAAAATCAAAATATTGAATATAAAGAAACATGGCGTGATGAATACATCAAATGGATTTGTGGTTTTTCTAATGCTAATGGTGGAAAATTATATATCGGTATTAGTGATAAAGGCATCGTAACCGGCCTCAAAGAACCTAAAAAATTATTAGAAGAAATACCCAACAAAACAAAAGATATACTTGGTATTTTAGTAAATGTAAACCTTAAAACAAAAACCAAGAAGCAATATCTGGAAATTATTATTGAACCTTATCCTTCTCCGGTAAGTTATAAAGGACAGTATCATTACAGAAGTGGCAGTACAAAACAAGAACTTAAAGGTGCTGCATTGGATAAATTTATCTTACAGAAACAAGGCAAGCACTGGGATAGCGTTCCACAGCCCAATATCACAATAAAAGAATTGGCAAAATCAGCTTTTGATTATTTCAAAATTAAAGCTGCAGATACCAAACGGATGCCGATTGAATTCTTAAAAGATAAACCCAATATATTATTAGAAAGGCTTCACTTAAAAGCTGACAAAATATATTACAAGAGAGCTGTTGCTTTACTTTTCCATCCCGATCCAGAAAAATATGTGACCGGTGCCTATGTTAAAGTCGGCTTTTTCAATAGTGATGATGATTTAGCATTTCAGGATGAAATACATGGGCATCTTTTTGAACAAGTTGAAAAGACGGTAGATTTACTATTAACCAAATATCTAAAAGCTAGTATTTCATACAAAGGATTAAACAGAATGGAGCAATACCCCGTACCTGAAGCTGCAATTCGAGAAGCCTTGCTCAATGCCATTGTTCATAAAGACTATAGTAGCGGCAATCCTATACAAATAAGTGTATATAACAATAAATTGATAATTTGGAATGAGGGACAGTTGCCCGATGATTGGACAGTAGAACGCTTAAAAACGAAACATCCATCTCGTCCTTTTAATCCCGACATTGCTAATTGCTTTTTTCGTGCTGGTCTAATTGAAACTTGGGGTAGAGGTACCATCAAAATTATTAATGAGTGCAAGCAAGCAAAAGTTCCACAACCTATTTTCAAGTATGATTTATCTGGTTTTATTATAGAATTTAATTATACTGCTAAACGTCCATTTTTATCAACTATTCCAAAAGCTATTGGAACCTCAACCGATAAAGTAATGTACTTTATAGCCAATAACGAAACTATCACAATTAGCGAACTATCAGAAAAAATTAATGTAGGAGAAAGAACGATCAAAAGAATCTTAAAACAACTACAAGACGAAAATAAAATTAAAAGGCTAGGAGGCAACAAAGGCGGGCATTGGGAAATACGATCTCTATAAAAATGTCACCATAAATGTCACTATAAATGTCACCATAAATGTCACTATAAATGTCACTATAAATGTCACCATAAATGTCACCATAAAAAATCAGTTAAAACTATAATATATTATGAACTTCAAAGAAACATTTATATTCCTTAAAAAACTCAAAGAAAATAATACCAAAGAATGGTTTGATGCCAACCGCAAACAATATGAAATTATAAAAAAAGATTTCAATGGGTTTGTCAAAACATTATTAGGTGATATCCAAAAATGGGACAAGAGTATTATTGGTCTTGAACCTAAAGATTGTATATTCCGCATCAATCGTGATATCCGATTCTCAAAAGACAAATCACCCTATAAAACAAATATAGGAGCAGGTATATCAATGGGTGGGCGTAAATCGATGTCGGCAGGTTATTATATACATTTAGAACCAGGAAATAAATCGATGCTTGCTGGTGGTATGTATATGCCCGAATCCGATGTATTAAAAAAAATAAGGCAAGAAATTGATTATAACCATGCTGGTTTCTTGAAAATTATTAATCACAAAGATTTCAAAAAACATTTTGGTACCTTAACAGGTGAAACGCTAAGCTCGGTACCTAAAGGATATGATGCACAGAATAAAGCTATCGAATATTTAAAACACAAAAGTTTTTTAATGGTTCACAGTATCAAAGATACTGATTTCAAAAATCCTGATATATATAAACACCTACTCCAAGTATTGAAATCGATGAAGCCATTGGATGATTTCTTAAACGAATCGCTGGCAGATGCTTAAGAATAGGAAAATCCAATCTAAATTAATTTTTGCTTTTTTGCCTGGCATTGGGGCAGTGTTACTTATATTTTTATATCATCTCATTTTCGATTTATCGCAAAGTATATATACCTCTACCTATTGGTCAGTTGATGCCACAAGTTACCGAGATGCAGCCAAATTGTTATATACCAAAGGCTTTAAACCACATATTATTTTATCATCAGGATACCCATTAATACTAGGCCTCCCGCTTTTTTTAATCGATAACTTCTCCGATACAGCTTTGGTAACTTGTGGAGTTGTCGAAAATCTCATATTTTATTTTTCATCGTCTGTATTACTATATTATATCATAGCTCACTATACCAATACTAAATACGCAAGTATATATTGCTTTCTATTATGTCTATTCCCTGGCTACACAGCTTTAATTACAGAAACCCTTGCTGAAGTGTTTTTTATTTTCTTACTCTTGCTTTCTTTTCGATTATACCAATTGTCTTTTCTTAAATCTTATAGACTATTATTCTACCTTTGCCTGTCGCTGTTGCTACTCACAAAGCCTATTGCCACCTATCCCGTTTTAATTATTTGTGGAACCTTCCTAATTAAAAGTACCTATTCGTATATCAAACAAAAAAAATACAGAATTAATTATAGTAGTTTAATTCCAATCGCTGTATATATTATTCAGGCTGCATGGGTACATCAATCGTACCCTATGTATTCCTATAATTGTGTTGGGCAAAAAACAATGTATGCGTATTTGTTGGCTCGATCACAATCATTTGAAACTGGAGAAGACTTCTCTGACCTCAAAAACCAACGCAATAAAATACTTTATAATACTCCAGCACAGTTGTTCCCTCAATTATGCGATAGTGCACTCAAACAAGAGATTGGCAAGCAGATACCACATAATATCCACAATATTTTTAAAGCCTTATTATATCATATCTTCGTACCCAATATGTTAGATGGTTCTTATAATATAAGTGAGTTAAAAACTAATAATAACAGCCAACAGATTTTAAAAACACAACTATATAATATAAGTAAAGTTGAAAATATAATATATACTTTATTACTTTTTCTGCTATTTTTATTTCACACATTTAATCTATTTAAAAAACGAAAACTAAGCGAACTATTTATATTAAATTTGATTTGTGTCTTTTTTTTAGTGCTTTCTGGGATATCATGTTTCCAAGGCGACAGACTGCATATTATTATACTTCCATTTTTATTGGTCTTACTTTCGGCCACAATGTATCAACTAAAATTTAAAACACATGCCAGGTAAATTATATCTTATCCCCGTGCTGCTTCATCCAGAGGCCGAACTTGTAACCTTGCCACCACAAGTTATTGATACTATTCACCGAATAAAACACTATATAGTTGAAACACCCAAAACTGCGAGAGCATTCATCAAAAAATGCAACCCGCAAACGAATTTTTCCGAAATTATAATATACGAATTGAATGAGCATACACCTGCGAGCGAATTTGCCGATTTTTTGGCAGCAATCAACAAAGGGAATGATGTGGGATTGATGAGTGATGCCGGCCTCCCCTGCACTGCGGATCCCGGAGCGAAGGCTGTAGCTATCGCCCATCAAAAAAATATTACTGTTGTGCCTCTCACGGGTCCATCATCTATATATCTTTCATTAATGGCCTCGGGATTAAATGGTCAAAATTTTATGTTTCATGGATACCTTCCTATTGAACGAAATGCACGTTCCCAAAAATTAAAAGAACTAGAAAAACTCGCACAGCAATATAAATCAACACAGATATTTATTGAAACTCCTTACCGCAATAATTCCATGCTACAGGATTTACTGTCCACCCTCAAACCCCAAACCCGCTTATGTGTTGCGTATAATTTGCAGAGCCCTGAGGAAACGATTATAACAAACACCGTCGAAAATTGGAAAAACAAATTGCCTGACTTGCACAAGAAGCCCGCAATATTTTTGTTTCAGTCATAATATTATATATATAATAAACTACATCCACGTACATCGCTATTATCAAGCCTTCCAGCGGTTTCAAAAGTACCATCAAGATGTATTTTTCCAATATCATCGGTAGCCAAAAAACTACAGGAATAAATATTAGCCAAATCTATAACATTAATGCCTCCCCACTTTTCGTTACTTAAAATTTGTATGGGATCATCGACACTTCTAATCAAAATTTTCATCCAAGGAGGAGTAGTAAAAATTCCGTCGCCTTTTGAATATGCCTGCGACAGCATTTCCGTCATTCCGTATTCTGAATGAATATTATCTACGCCAAACTGTTTACCCAAATATTGATGTAACTCTGCCTTCTGCATCTCTATTTGGCGACCCTTCATGCCTCCAGTTTCCATAATAAGGGTATGTGCTAATTTTTTTGGAAAGCGTTCTGCAAAATCCATCAAAGCAAAGGTGACCCCTAATAATATGGTAGGTTGCTTATTTGCTTCACATTTTTCAATAGTCTCTGACAATTTTTGAAAATCATCAATATAAAAACCGCTTTCATTATTATTCGATTTTTCTATAAGTTTACTTGCCATATAAACGAGTGATGAACCTTGTCGGTCCAAATAACTGGGCAATAAGGCCAAAATGCAGTAATTACTTATAGGGCCATAGGAGCGTTCAAAACCTTTTACAAAACTATCTTCGTATAATTGCAATGAAGCCACAGGGTGCAAACTCTGCCCTGTGCCTGTAGTAGAACTACTGCTAAATATAGCTTCCGGTTCCATCTCTGAAACTATTATATCATGATTCTTAAAAGAGGAGATAGGTAAAAAAGGAATTTCTTCTACCGCAGAAATATTCTGAGGAGTTTTACCTAAAAGATCACAAAAAGTATGGTATACATTATTTCGTTGGTACTGAAATTTGAAAACTTCTAAAGCTGATTCGTCAAAATTGCTTTCGTTCGTTTCTGAAATTATATGAGTATGGCCTTCGTACAAAGGCTACAAATTTAGCAACAACAAGGCTTACTCATCATCGTCTTCTTCAACAAAATCTTCATAATGCTTTTTGCTGTCGAATTCTTTATCTACTTCATCATCGTCTAGCTCCTCAAATTCACCATCAATAATCGGCGGCAAATCCTTACCACCATCATCTGGCAAATCTTCATTGCTATCAAAATCATCATCAGGGTCTACGTGAATTTTCTTTGAATGTTTATGATCTCCATCATCGTCATCAAAATCATGCGAACTCGAAAGTCCCATATTTTTTACAGTTTTCATATTATTATTGGGTTAGTTTTTGGTTTTAGATTTTATATAAAAAATGCCACTTTTTATTCCTTATTAATTCAAAGGTAGAAAAGCAATTCTAACAAAGTCAATAGGTATTATAATAATATATGGATACATATCTGATATACAGGTTAATAAAATTTTACGTTTTTATTTGCCACCATGCAAATGTAGCACTTTTTGGCATTCTTGACACTCATCACAAATCATTTTGTAAAAAACAAGGCTCCTTAACAATTAGGAAATATTAAGTTAATTTATTTGCAGTGAAATTAATCACCACAAATATGTTTTCTTTAAGTACTGGACTTCTCATTTTATTAATACTTTGCCTATTATGTGCCTGCATATTCGAATTTATTAATGGCTTTCACGATACTGCCAACGCGGTAGCCACTGTAATTTATACCAAATCGTTAAAACCAACCCAAGCGGTCATTTGGTCGGGATTGTGGAATGCAGCCGGAGTGTTCTTTGGCGGTATAGGCGTTACCCTTAGTATCGTAGCACTGCTACCCTTAGAAACTTTGATTGACCCCAATATATATCACAATATTGGAATGATAATGGCATTGCTAATTACCGCTATTTCTTGGAACTTCTTCACTTGGTATTTGGCTATTCCTTGCTCCAGTTCTCACACCTTAATTGGCTCTATTTTAGGTGTCGGCTTAGGCTACTCTATGATGTACGATGCGGAAGCAGTGAATTGGAAAGAGGCGGGCAAAATAGGAACTTCATTATTGGTTTCTCCATTGGTGGGCTTTAGTTTAGCTATATTCCTAATGTTCGTCCTTCGCAGACTGCTTACCAAAAAGAATATTATATTTAAAGAAACAGGCCCGAACGAGAAACCACCTATATGGGTTAGAGCAATATTGGTAGTAACCTGTACCTTGGTTAGTTTTTTTCATGGTCAGAATGATGGTCAAAAAGGAATTGGTTTAATGATGCTGATACTGATAGCTATCGTTCCTGGTTATTTTGCCATCAATAACAACTTAACAATGGATAACATGAAACCTGCTTTGGTAAAAGTAGAAGATAAATTTGCCATGATAGATAAAAGCCAATTAAGAGAAAAAGATACCGTAGAATATAATAAAATGCATTCGAGCATTAAAAAATTGGAAGTTTTGGTTGACCTCCCTGTTGAGGCACAAAAAGCTGATTCAGTAAAATTTGGTTATCGCAAACATATCTTGGTCTTATCCAAAAGCTTCGAAACTCTTGTAAAAGGGGGCCATGTTAATTTGAGTGAAGAAAACCAAGCAGAGTTGAAAAAAAGCGGTATTGGCGAACTTAAAAAATACACGGATTTTGCACCTGAATGGGTTATTATTCTTATCGCTCTTTCTTTAGGTCTCGGCACTATGATTGGTTGGAAACGAATTGTGGTAACAATCGGAGAAAAAATTGGCAAACAGCATCTCACCTATTCACAAGGTGCAAGTGCCGAGATTGTGGCATCTGTCACCATAGGTCTGGCAAGCTATTTTAAACTTCCTGTAAGTACTACCCACGTATTATCATCAGGTATAGCAGGTAGTATGGTGGCCACCAAAGGCGTAAAAAATCTGCAAGCAAAAACTGTAAAAAATATATTAATTGCTTGGGTTCTCACCCTCCCTGTTTGTATGCTATTGTCAGGTTCACTCTTTTGGTTATTCCGTACTATATTATAAGAGTTTGGTTATTGCTGAATCATAGCCATCGGTGCATAAACACAGCCATTGCCTATTCCAAATGGTTGGTGAAACCACACAACCATGGGCATTGTTGCGATTGCAGGCGTAAGCAACAATTCGTAATTTTTTCAATCGTAATTCGTAACTATCAATAAGGGTCTACGTCCGGAATTATATAAGTGCTCTTAAACTTCGCCGATACCACTTCGCGGCATTCATTTATATACGTTTTCACTTTGTTCATAGATATATTGCTCCCTATCTCCACTTTAATAAGTAAATGCCATATATAATGATCTTTTAACTTAGATTGATAAGGTTTCTCAGGCCCCATCACTCTACTTCCTAATTTTTGTTTTAATAATAATCCCAGTGCATAGGCAGCAAGTTCAGCTGTTGTATAATTCTTATGTCTTAAAGTTAATTTAATCATTCTGCAAAATGGTGGAAATATATGCTTCTCTCTTTGTGCAATTTCACTATGATATAAACCTATATAATCATTGTTCAATACCAAGCCCAAAACAGGATGTTCTTTGGCAGATGTTTGTATAATAACTTTCCCTTTTTCTTGTCTACGTCCACTGCGTCCGCTCACTTGTACTAGCATTTGAAATGTGCGTTCATTGGCTCTAAAATCGGGGAAGTGCAACATTTGATCGGCATTCATAATTCCCACCAAAATCACGTTTTCAAAATCCAAGCCTTTGCTCACCATTTGCGTACCCACTAATATATCAGTTCGCATCTCTTCCAAATCTTTTATAATATTTTGATGACCCGTTTTGCTCCGTGTAGTTTCCAAATCCATACGAGCAATTCTTGCATTGGGAAGTAGCTCTTTCAAATCATCTTCTATCATTTCAGTTCCATAACCTTTATGCGTCAACTCTTTTGAACCACATGCTTTGCAAATCATTACTACTTTTTCTGAATAACCACAATAATGGCATTTCAATAAATCTGAATATTTATGATAGGTGAGTGCTACATCACAATGTATACATTTGGCCACCCACCCACAATTGGTACATTCGTGTACTGGCACGTATCCTCTACGGTTTTGGAATATAATAGTTTGCTTATGTTTATCTAAAGTGTATTCGATGGCTTCCAATAATTCTGGCGTAAAATGTTTTTTCAAATGCAAATATTTTTTTGCTTCGGCCACATCTGCCAATATCATATCGGGCATTGCTACACCTCCATAGCGGGTTTGCATTTCTACCAAACCATATTTACCAATTGTGGTATTATAATAAGTTTCGATAGCAGGTGTTGCAGAACCTAATACTACTTTTGCTCCATGCATTTTTGCCAACACAATAGCCGAATCTCGGCCATGGTAGCGGGGTGCAGGCTCTTGCTGTTTGTAACTGGGTTCGTGTTCTTCATCCACTATTATAAGTCCGAGATTGTGATAAGGTAAAAACAAAGATGAACGTGGCCCTAATATAATATCTACTTTTTTTGTTGCCAATTTATTCCAAATAGCTACGCGTTCGTTCTCACTAAATTTAGAATGTGAAACCATTATACGATTGCCAAAATATTTTTTCAACCGCTCAATCATCTGCCCTGTTAGGGCTATCTCGGGCAACATATATAATACCTGCTTGCCTTCTTTTAAGGCTTGCTCAATAAGTTTAACATATATATGTGTTTTGCCACTGCCCGTTACTCCATGTATCAAACTTACTTCTTTATTCTCCGTATATAATTGCTTGCATATAAGTTTGTATGCTTGCTCTTGTCCTTCGTTCAATTCAAAATTGGAAATTTCAAGTGCATCTTTATTTTCTACATTATCCGATTGTATAATATAAGTTTCGAAAATACCTTTGTCAATTAGTGCTTTAATGGTAGTACTATTTCCCAATGCTTTTGCCAAATCAATACGCTGAATGGTAGACGAGGTTTGTCGCAGGTGCAAAAACTGCATCAAGGCATCTACTTGTTTGGCGGCACGTTTCTCCAGTTGGGCAAATAATGTTTGCAAAGCCTCGTCACTATCATATGCTTGAGAAAGTTTGATATACTCAACTACTTTGGGTTTATAAGTTTTGATAATCTCTTCCTTCACCCAAATTAATTCACGTTGAAATAGCGACTTGATTACAGCGTATACATTTTTTACATCCAGTATATTCGCAATTTGTTTGATGCTAAGTTCCTTTTGAACCTCGAGAGCTTCTATAATAAAATACTCCTTGTCGCTCAATTGTTCATAATCGATTGGTGTATCACCACGCAAAATTATTCGCGTTTCAGATTCTAGCTTCAAACCTGCGGGCAATGCGGCATTCATCACCTCGCCTGTAGTACACATATAATAAGAGGCCATCCATTTCCAAAAGGCAAGTTGTATATCGCTTACCAAAGGCTGGTCATCAACTACCGCTTGTATATACTTAGCTTGGTACAATGTAGGAACCCGATGGTGCACCTCTACTATAATACCTGCATATACTTTCGATTTGCCAAATTGAACTACCACTCGTTTGCCCACACCTACCTCTGCCTCAAAAATCTGTGGCACACGGTAGGTGAAAAAACCTGGTAAGTAGAAGGGTAATACCACATCCACAAACAGGGTTTCAGTTGGTATTAGTTCATCTGTCATGTGAGTGCAAAGTTATGAACTTTCTTATTTGAATTTGTAGGTTTGTCGTTATCAGACAAGTTTGTCATGCTGAGTTAAGTCTGTCATGCTGACTTTCGTTTGTCGTGTTGTCCCGATAATTTCGGGATTATTGAAGCATACAAACAGTTAGGTCTTCGATTAACTCAGACTTACAGTTATTAATTTCGTACATTTGCATTGCATAACAAAAAAACCAATGAAGCTTTTCACTGCAGACCAAATAAGAGCTTGGGACAAATATACCATCGAGCACGAGCCTATTGCTTCTCATTTATTGATGGAAAGGGCAGCCGAAAAATGTGTACACTGGTTGTTTGCAAATATCCCCCATTCAAAAAAATATCATATAATTTGTGGCAAAGGAAATAATGGTGGCGATGGTTTGGTGATCGCCAAAATTCTGAATATGATGAATTTTTCGGTAGAACTATATATAGTAGAACATGCCACAAATGCATCCCCCGATTTTGAATTTTGGTTTAAAGATTTGTCTAAAAATATTGCAGTAAAACATATATCAGATAATAATGCCAATTGGCCAATTTTCGATAAAGATGCTATTTTAATAGATGCCATCTTCGGCTCAGGACTATCAACGCCCTTGGAAGGTTGGATAGCAGATTTTATAATACATTTAAACAAACAAAAAGCAAATAAAATTTCAATTGATATTCCTAGCGGTTTGCCAGCAGATTTGTGTGATACTTCATTATATAAAGGTGCCATAATAAAAGCAGATATTACCCTCACATTTCAAATCCCAAAATTATCTTTTCTCCTTCCTGATACAGGAAATTTTGCCAACCATTTTGAAGTGTTGGACATCGGTTTGGATAAAGTCTATGAAAAAGAAATTGCTACCAATTATCATTATATAACAATTAGTGATATAAAACCCATTATCAAACACCATCAGAAATTTGAACATAAAGGAACCCGTGGCCACGCATTATTAATTTGCGGCTCACTCGGTATGACGGGTGCTGCGATACTCTCTGCAAAATCGTGCTTGCTCAGTGGTGCAGGTTTATGCAGCGTGCATTTGCCCGATACCGAAAGGCTTGCACTTCACGCTGCATTGCCCGAAGCATTGTGGCTAGAAATGTTAGATTCCAATATAGAAAAATATAATTCAATAGCTTGTGGTTGTGGCATTGGTCAACATGAATATGCAACAACACTTGTTGATTGGGCACTACAACAAAACATTCCAACTGTATTTGATGCCGATGCATTAAATATAATAGCACAACAACATTGGTTAAAAAGATTAACACCCAATACTATTATAACACCACACGTAAAAGAATTTGAAAGATTGTGTAATAGCAATTCGCCGCGGCGAACAACAGGAAAACAAAGGCTCGAGCTGCAAATACAAATGGCGAAAGGCTATCATATTATAATAGTTTTAAAAGGAGCTCATACTTCTATTGCCCTACCCGATGGAACTATATATTTTAACAGTACAGGAAATCCAATTTTAGCCACGGGAGGAAGTGGTGATGTATTAACTGGAATGATAGCTGCTAATCTCACACAAGGCTATACACCTTCGGATGCAGCAATGGCGGCAGTTTTCACCCACGGCTTGGCCGCTGATGAATTAGCTAAAGAAAAGGAATATATATTGTCTGGTGAGGTGGCAGAGAAAATTCCGTATGTATTGAAAAGGTTACTATAATATATTATAAATTCCCTCCACAACATTTTTTATATTTTTTACCGCTTCCACAAGGGCAAGGATCGTTTCTTCCAACTTTTGGTTCGGCCCTTAACACAGGTACATTGGGTTTAACCGGAGGGAATTTATAATTAGAATCAATTCCAGCCCATACACCATCATCTTCTTCTTCATCATCGTCATCAAAAAAATCCTCATCCCCATTATATTCAGGCCAAGTAGTTAAAATATGGGCATACAAATCTACGATTCCGTATATTTCTTGACCAGTATCATAACTCTCTCTGAAGGATTGCCCCGCCGTTTGTTTTACAAGTTCATCATAAGTGCCATTTACTCTAATTGCAACATAGTTTTTCTCATAAAGTGGTTTTATAGCAGGGAGCAATTCCAACATCCCAAATCGAATTACATCGCCAATAGTTAAACCCAAAAAAAGCGAATCAATTAGGTTGTCTTCTTTATGAGCTTCATTGGATTTACTGAATACCTGACCAAATATATTTACTACTTCAGCTCGTTTCTCGGGATAGTGATAAGCTATTTGACACAGTGCTTCTGAGGCTAATGCTTTTATAAATGTATCAACGCCCTGTTTTAAAAGCAATTGTTTTAAAAATTCAAGTTGTGTAAAACCCAAGCCAAAGAAACACCTCCATAAAGTTTCTGTACTGTGGTCGCCAAACCAAAATTCTGTAAAATCCCTGTCATTCTGCAGAAATAATATAACTCGGGGGAAACTTTCAACTGCATGAATTTCATTCAATAAAAATACAGCATGGAAGGGGAAATGATGTGTTTCATCTTCCCATTCCATGTCAGCAAAATATTCAAATCTTTTTTCTGCATCCAGTAGCACTTTCTCTAAATCTTCAATCAAGGTTTCACGAGGTAAGTCTACTATTTCTTTTAATATTTCTGGCGAAATCTTAAGACCGTATTTATATAAATCATTGATAGCGGGGTGATTAAATACAGGCGACTCTATGGTTTGCATAGGTAGTTCAATAGTTTCAAACAATGGCGTTATATCGTTTTTCTCGTCTTCATCCCAAAGCCCTGCTGGCTTTTTTAACAGCAAAGGGACCAAGAATTCTTTTGCAGAAACAGTATCTGGGTGATATGGTGCAATATCTTCCAAAAAATTTAAGCGAATTTCGGCAGCCTCCAAATCTTCAATTTCTGTATAATACCTTATTGCTGTCTTTAAAAAGCCTGTTACCTCAGCTAGGTGGAATAATTCCCTATCAGGGTACAAGGCCTTTAATTCCATAGTTTCCCCCAATATAGAAGGCACCTTTTCAGGTTCCCTATTTTGTATATACTCATTGGCTAAATTTAGTTTCCCAAATAAATAATCAGGGTGTTCGGCAAGTATCCTTTGGTTTACTTCAAGGGCTGCCTTATATTTACCTTGAAAGCTATATGCAGCAGACAAAAAATTCTTAAGCTGCGGGGAACTGGGATGCTTAAATATAAGGTTAGTGAGTTTATCAATTATCTTTTTATCATGCTTATCTTGAGCTTCAAAGTACAAGGTACCAAACTGTGCTCTCAATTCGGGCACATTCCCATATCGTTCATTTTGAAAATCAGGATCGGTGGTGATGTGGTAACCACTTTTTATATATTGGTCTGTCATTCTGATTTTTTGATATTTATTTGCTTTTATATGTTCCGTCTCTATTTTTATCTATTCTTCCTCCCTCATAGCCGCACTGCCCCATCCTTGGGGAGTTCACGACTGGCATCTTGCTATAATCTGCAAAATCGTCGCACACTTTTTTATGCTTTGTAGAACATTTTTTACAATAAAATGCATATTGTTTCCAATAGCAAGTACTACATAAAAATACAGCAGGCTCCTTGTTACAAGTCGCACACATAAGATTTAACGGCTCATTTCGTGATAAAAGAATTATACTTTCTTTGAAGAAAAGACTGTACTTTTTTAATCCCTTTAAAAATACGCTGGTTGTTGTACCGTAGTCATAATCATAAGACAGTTTTGTTCGATTTTCAAAAACAGTTTCTACCAAATCTTCCATTTCTATTTCAAAATCTTTATGATCAAAACCGCTCATGTGTCCACAGAATTCAAGCCAAATATTTCGAAGAAAAACGCCTATTTCCTCCATTTCAGTATCACTTTTTGCAAGTATTTGCAGAAACATTTCTCCTATTTCAATTTGAATATGGCAATAACTTGCTACACTTTTCTTAACATCTGCCTTTTGCATTTCAGCAAGGTGTTTTGCTAAATGTTTCCCAATTTCTTTTTGTGGAAATACCGCTTCGCAAAACAAGCATTTACCCTCTGATATAAGTTCTTCTGTCATAGTGGCTAAATTTAAAATGCCTACTTTATATTCGGCATTAACACCACAAAAGTACAATCCTTAAAAATAGATATATTGTTGAATTTTCCACCAATTTTTTTTACATTAATGTAAATTTGCGGCATTTATGTATTCCTAATGTAAGCTGCACGGCGGTAGTTGGTGAATCCGCCGCGGTGGGCACAACCACAAGCATCTGGTTATCAATCATGTTTTGAGTGCCTATATGCCAAAGTTGTAAATAATACCATTTCTGAAACTATAATAGTTCTCCGCCTATGGCTGATTAGTTTTTAGAATGGTAATGCCGCACTACATCCCGAAAGCCCCACTTAATCCCGATAATTATCGGGATGTGGGGGGATTTGTCCCCCTTTTTTGGGACTATTGTATATTGTGTTTCGGTATTAGGTATCGATAATTTAAGTGTACAAAAAAATCCCACAAAAACTCATGTTAAGTGGGATTTTTAGTGAAAGTGTTGTGTTTCTATGCTACTTGTTTTACTCTTTCACAAGTTTCTGAACCATACGTCGGTCGCCACTTTGGAAATAGAGCATGTATACCCCTTTGTCGAGGCTCTCAATATTCATTGTTTCTTGTGTATTGGGGTTAATAGTTTTGGTGCTTACTATTTTGCCCGTTATGTCGCACAGGGTCAGTACTGTTTTTTCGCCCAATTGTGTTTTAATATTCAGCACATTATTGGCCGGGTTAGGATATACATCAATTGAAGCTTGCAGTTCAGCACCATTGATGCCGGAAGTAGTGCTTACAGATTTTACCATACTGTCGGACCCGCACCCATTTGAGCAAACAAGTTTTAAAGAATATGTGCCTGCCCCTTGCGTAACCATATATGCAGTGGGGTTTGCTATGCTAGAGATAAGTTTATAGTTGGCGGTAGTTCCCACATCCGAAATGTACCAGCCATACCAATCACCATTGCTCGTAGTATTTGAAATAGAAATATTGTTAGCAGTAGCAGTAGCACTAAAGTTAGGTACTGGTTTGCCAGGTACGCTGGTAATAGTAATTGCATCCGATATCGTATAGCAGGTATTGGCGTTCACAGCTTTCACCCTATAAGTGCCGGCTGTCGATACAACAAACGATGGGTTGGTTTCGCCATTAATGTCTGCTCCGCTACCATCCGTCCATTGGTTGTTAGTAGCACTCGATAATAAGGTTATAGTTCCCCCACTTTGGCACAAGGTTGTAAGTCCTGATATGGTTGGCTTGGCAGGTGCGTCCAACACAGTAACTGTTTGCGAACTGCTGTCGTCACAGGCTTTCACCGCCGATTTGGCATACAAAGTAAGGGCATAAGTACCCGTCGTATTAAAGGTGTATTGGGCATTGGTAGCAGTAGAAAACTCCATACCGTTTATTCTCCACGAGTAAGTATTGCTGCTACCCGAGCTTAGGTTGGTCATGGTTGTTTGGCTCCCTGTGCAAATAGTGCTTTGGTCAATTTTGTATTTGGCAGTAGGGCAGGGATCCATTTTGAGAATGGTATAATTCAACCCCACACAAAACCCTATAGTAGAATCTACAAAATATAGTTTTTCTAAAATATCAGAAACATTGGTCAATGTAAGTTTGGTCCAGTTACTACCGCCGTCGGTCGATTTCAGAATAGTGCCGCCATCGCCACAAGCATAGTATGTAGAGGTAGAGTTACCTGCATTTTTAATACAGTTCAATTGGGTATTAACCCCACTTCCTATATTAGACCAATTGGCTCCTCCATCGGTGGTTTTAATTATAGTACCTACATCACCACAGGCAAATCCATTATTTTTATCGGCAAACCAAATATATTTCAAAACCTCAGTAGTACCCGAAGTTAGCTTGCTCCAGTTTTGGCCACCATCGCTGGTTTTAACAATAACACCATCATCGCCACAGGCAAATCCCAAACTACTGCTTACAAAATGCAAGGAGTTAAGGTTAGAAGTAGTGCCCGATGTAAGTGCATTAAAGGTGGTACCGCCGTCCATAGTTTCATATATGTTTCCATCGCTACAAACCATAATGAAATACGAACCAGAAAAAGCGTGCACATCACTGGCCAAGCCGGATTGTTGATGTTGGAAATAGGACCATTGATTACCTGCATTGTAAGTGTATACTATATTGTCTCCATTAGCAAAATAAGCTGTATCGGAATTACCCCAACTGTAATCGGAAGGTGTGTTTACGCCTGAACCTACATTAGTTAGCGTGTTTCCTCCATTACTGGTTTTGACAATGCAGTTGTATCCTGCCAGGTAACTAATGTTTGCATCCTTCATGTAAACTGAGTAAAGATCGCCGCTAGCACAACCACCTGTGGGAGTGATAGCTGTAAACTGAGCAAATGCACTTATGTTAATGAATAAGGCAACTGCAATGATTAATTTTTTAATTTGTTCGTGTTTCATTTTAATGGTTATTTTTAGGTGAGTTAATAAATAATTTCAATGGCCAAAATTATTGCAAAAAACATTTTACAATACCATTAGGTAACAATAAGTTTACCCCCGTTCATAAACAACAGCAACACCTTGACCCACTCCAATGCACATTGCAGCAAGGCCGTAACTTATATTTGGACACTTTTTAATTTCGTGGATAAGTGTGGTCGAAATTCTTGCTCCACTACAACCGAGTGGATGGCCTAAAGCTATGGCCCCTCCATTTACGTTAACGATTGATGGATCAAGCCCTAATTCTTTAATACAGGCTAAACTTTGCGAGGCAAAGGCTTCGTTAAGTTCAACCAAGCCAATATCGTTAACTGAAAGCCCTGCACGCTTCAAAGCCTTTTGCACCGCAGGCACTGGCCCCATGCCCATAATAGAGGGATCGACCCCAGCAACTGCAGTTGAAACTACTCGAGCCAAGGGGTTTAAGTTATGCTCCTTCACATATTCCCCGGATACCAATATGAGTGCTGCGGCTCCATCATTGATCCCTGATGAATTCCCTGCTGTCACGCTGCCGTCTTTGGCAAATGCCGGTTTCAGTGCGGCTAGTGCTTCTATACTAGTTGCACGCGGATGCTCATCTTTGCTAAAAATAATAGGGTCGCCCTTTTTTTGAGGCAATAGTATAGGTTCTATCTCATCGGCAAATTTACCAACCTCGTGTGCTCGCTGATATTTATTTTGGCTTTCAAATGCAAATCTGTCTTGTTCCTCACGACTAATATTATATTTTTTTGCAACATTCTCCGCAGTTTCGCCCATTGTAAATGGAAGATATAATTCACTCAAAGTTTTGTTTGTGAAACGCCATCCCATAGTAGTATCATATATCTCAGGATTTCTTCCATAAGCACTATCACTTTTAGACATCACAAAGGGGGCACGGGTCATGCTCTCGCTACCACCAGCAATATATACATCCCCATCTCCACTTTTAATAGAGCGGCTTGCATCTACGATAGCTTGTAATCCCGATGCACATAACCTGTTTACTGTAACCCCACCTATATGTGTGGGTAAGCCTGCAAGCAATAGAGCCATTCGAGCCACATTACGGTTATCTTCACCAGCTTGGTTGGCAGCACCAAATATCACATCTTCTGTTTGGGCAAAATCGAAATTGGGATTGCGTTTGATAAGGGCTTTAATTACATCTGAAGCCAAATCATCAGGACGAATATTTGCTAAAGCACCAGCATACTTACCAATCGGGGTGCGAACCGCATCAATTATATATACTTCTTTTTGCATAGGATAAATGATTTCTAGAAAAATTTATTTTAATCCGCTTTTAATAAAATCTATAAGTAAACGCACACCGCTTCCAGTTCCATTCTTGCCACGATAATTATCGTTCGATGAAGTATAGGCGGATCCAGCTATATCAAAGTGCATCCATGGGTAATCTATATAGTACTCTAAAAATTTGCCTGCAGTTATGGCACCAGCAACTGGGCCTCCAATGTTTTTCATATCTGCTAAATCCGATTTCAGCAAGTCTTTATATTCATCCCAAAATGGTAATTCAACCAAGCGTTCATATACATTTTCACCACTGGCTTTTAGTTTGTTTTTTTGTTCTTCGGTGGCAGTACCCATAGCTACAATACCATACTGACCAATGGCCGCTGCGGCTGCACCCGTAAGTGTGGCAAGATCTATTACCAATTGTGGTTTATATTTCTTGGCATAATGCAAAGCATCGGCAAGTATCATGCGTCCTTCCGCATCAGCATTCAGCATCTCAACAGTATGTCCGCTCATCATCGTGATAACATCTCCTGGAACATATGCATTTTCACCAGGACGATTGTCGGTAGCAGGAACCAAACCTATAACATAGTACGGAAGATTCATTTTAGCAATTCCATATATGGTTGAGGCTACTGCTGCCGCACCTGCCATATCACACTTCATGGTGTCCATACCATTGGGTGTTGGCTTTAAGCTAAGTCCGCCAGTATCATATACCACACCTTTGCCTACTAATATTAACGGTTTTTTGTTTTTAGCACCACGGGGTTTGTATTCCATCACGGTAAATGTAGGAGGTAATTGGCTACCTAAATTTACAGCAAGCAAACCGCCCATTTTCAAACTTTTTATTTTTGCCTTATTGAATACTTCTACTTTAAAACCTGCCTTCTTTCCCATCTCCGAAATTTGCTTTGAAAGCTCAGTGGCGGTAAGAAAGTTTTGAGGTTCATTTACTAAAGTGCGAGCAATACAAGTTGATTCAATAATTGAATTTAGTTCTTCGATATCATTATCGGTAATACCATCGCACAGTATTTCAATTAATTTAAGCGAATTTACTTTTTTTGTGCTTTTATATTTCAAAAACTGATAGCTACTCAAAGCCAATCCCTCTGCAATACATAGCAAAGAAGAAGCATCTTGTTTAGCACCGCTCAAAGTAATGGTAGCTATTTTCTCAGCGTTGAGTAAACCACAAAGTGTATTGCCAGTTTTGCGATATTGTTCGTTTATATAATGTTGTGGTTTGTCTTTACTTTCTATAATAGTTCTAATATATACAATTTCGGAAATCGCATTCAAAACTATCAACTCCTGTTCATCTTTAATCTTCGTTTTTATATATACAATCTCTTGTGCATTGAAACCCAATTTAGCCCAATCAGCATTTTTGCTTGCTAAGATAAGAACGGGATTTTTACGACTGTTTTGTGTCGTTTTTTTTATTGACGCGGTATTAAATGGAACCATGATATATTTAATGATTTGGTGAATTTAGATTTAATGATTTATCGCAGTTGTGAGAGATTTTGATAGCTTTAAAAGTCTCACAACTCTCTACTGGCAACTCACAACTATTATTAATACGCTCTTGCATTATTGCCTTCCATAAAGTTTACAAATGCACGGTTAACTACTTTGTTACCGCCCGGTGTGGGATAATTCCCTGTAAAATACCAATCTCCCAAATTGTGTGGACAAGCCTGGTGCAGGTTTTCTATAGTTTGATATATAACTTGTACTTCTGCATTTATATCTTTGGGTTTTATTATCTCCGAAATTTTATCAGTGATTTCATCGGCTGTGAAAAGGTCGTAAAGAGGTTTTATCAGATTCCTATTTTGTTCTTTGGGCAATAGAAGCATATCTATGCATGCCTGATGGGTTTCGTCTAGCAAATGCTGCTTGCCCTGCTCTCTTAGCAATCCCATCAATGCCTGAAAGGCCACAAATTCGCCCAAACGGCTCATGTCAATACCATAGCAGTCGGGATAACGAATTTGTGGAGCACTCGAAACTATAATAATTTTCTTTGGCTCCAGCCTGTCCAGTATTCTTAAGATGCTTTGTCTAAGAGTTGTTCCACGCACTATCGAATCATCAATTACAACTAGGTTATCTGTTGCTTTTACAATACCATAAGTAACATCGTATACATGAGCTACCATATCGTCGCGGTTTTGATCATCAGTAATAAAGGTGCGAAGTTTTGCATCCTTTACTGCTATTTTTTCGCGGCGTGGTTTCAAACTCAATAGCTGCTTCAGTTTTTCTGAAGTTATATCACTCCCCCATTTCAATATTTCTTCTCTCTTGTATTCATCAAGCCAAGCAAGTACGCCATCTATTATCCCATAAAATGCCGTAGCAGCAGTATTTGGAATATAACTAAATACGGTGTTTGTTAAATCGTAGTTTACGGCTTTAAGTACGATGGGTGATAATAACCTTCCAAGTAATTTGCGTTCTTTATATATATCGGCATCATTGCCACGGGAAAAATATATTCTCTCGAACGAGCAGGATTTACGTTCGACAGATTCACAGATTTTATGCTCCGCATACGAGCCATCAGTTTTTATAACCAATGCATGGCCAGGTTGCACTTCTTTAATGGCTTCAACAGGCAAATTAAAAGCTGTCTGGATAGCAGGTCGTTCGCTAGTAACCACCACCACTTCATCATCGGCATAATAATAGGCAGGCCGAATACCTGCAGGATCACGCATTACAAAAGCATCACCATGCCCAAGCATTCCTGCAATGGTATACCCGCCGTCGAATTTTGTAACTGCTCGTTTCAATACATTTTGTATTTGTATACTTTCGGCGATGAGCTGCGTAATTTGGTTATTATCGAATCCTTTTGATTTAAATCCGCGGAACTGTTCTTGTACTTCTTCGTCCAAAAAATGTCCTATCTTTTCTAATACTGTCACAGTATCGGCACGTTCAATAGGATGTTGCCCTAGCTCAACCAAATGTTCAAATAATTCATCAACATTGGTGAGGTTAAAATTACCTGCAAGTACCACCGTGCGGCTCATCCAATTATTTTCTCTAATAAATGGATGACATTTATCTTCACTGTTAACGCCATGTGTACCGTATCGTAAATGTCCTAATAGAAGCTCAGCCACATAAGGCATTTCTTTTTTCATCCATGCTGCATCATCTACCTTTTCTTTCTTTTCGGGGAAATTACTATATATATGTGCAAAAATATCAGCCACAGCACTTCCGTTGCTACTGCGATGGCGATTAATATAATGCGAGCCTGGCTCAGGATTCAACTTGATGGTGGCCACACCTGCTCCGTCTTGCCCACGGTTATGTTGCTTTTCCATAAGCAGGTACAATTTTTTGAGGCCATATAATACCGATCCATATTTTTGTCGGTAATAATCGAGAGGCTTACGCAGCCTTATGAGTGCAATTCCGCACTCGTGTTTAATTGGGTCGCTCATCTTTTTTGGGGCACTGCAAAATTAAGGATGAGCAGTGGGGTAAAATTATTTTTTTATTCGCCATACAGAAATAGTTTTGCACGAAATGCCATTATAATAAAATAACAAGAACCAAACAAAATTTGTTTGTCGACAGTCTGCCTAAGTATATGTTTATCTTTTTACTGGACGCTCCATTTTAGTACCGCAGTTTTGGCAGGTACAGTTAATTTCATTGCTATAGAATTTTTCGAAAATGACTGGCAATTGTGCAACAATATCTGTTACATATTCATACTCTTCATATAGTTTTTGGCCACAGTTTTCGCAGTACCACAAAAAACCATCAAGTTCGGCAGTTTCTCTTTTTCTTTCTATCACTATGCCTACTGTGCCTTCGCCACGCTGCGGAGAATGCGGAGTGCGAGGTGGCAATAAGAAAATATCACCTTCATCTATTGGTATATCCACTGGTACGCCGTCTTCAATTATTTTTACTACCACATTCCCCTCCACTTGGTAGAAAAATTCTTCGCCCTCATTATAATGATAATCTTTACGGCTATTGGGGCCGCCCACTACCATTACTATAAACTCAGCATCTTGCCAAACTTGCACATTACCTACTGGAGGTTTTAACATATGACGGTGTTCATCAATCCATTTTTTCAGGGGAAAGGGTCTTTGTATAGCCATGTTGAATTTTGTAATATTTGTGGGCAAAGTTAAGAAAAAAGTTAATATACTTCTACAAAGTTACACCTACTTATATCTCAAAGCCTCCAGTGTGTATAGCCAGCACCTTTTGTCCTTTCTTTATATATCCCACTTTTATTAATTGGTCAATCGCATAAAACATTTTCCCTGTATATACAAGCTCACAAGGGATATTTGTTTTTTTTTTATAGTGCTCAATAAATGAATCAAGTTCGGGATATGTTTTTCCGTAACCCCCACCATGAAATTGATGATGTAACACCCAATTGTTTTGCGTCGTCATTTCCTTAACTTCATTTTCTATTTCTTCGGCACCTTTTAATACTACGATTCCATTGATTATAGTTTTTGCAAATTTGATTGCCGCTGCATTTGCAATACCTGCAAGAGTGGTTCCTGTGCCCACACATACAAATATATGGTCGAAAGTGCACTCCAATTCGTTTATAATATCTCCACAACCTTTTGCCCCCAAAAATCCACGACCGCCTTCGTCTACAATATATATATTGCTTTCGTCTTTGTAATATTGCGACACCAATGTTTTTTTGTTTTTATATAATATTCGTTCTATAAATATAAGCTCCATCACTTGTGAGTTGCAATATTGCAAATGTATATTACTATTGGCCGAAAGCTCCTCCCCGCGTACAAAGGCTGTTGATTTTAATCCCCAAGAATTACATACTTTAGCTACAGCAGGCAGGTGGTTAGAGTAAGCTCCCCCAAAAGTGAGGATATGATTTTTACCATTTTGTATGCAATCGAGAAGGGTGTATTTTAATTTACGCCATTTGTTTCCAGATATCACTGAATCAATTAAATCATCTCGTTTTATATATACTTCCACGTCTGCATTAGCGTATATTTCACAATCAATCTTCTCAATGGCACTAGGTAATTTACTTGCGAAAAAATCAGCAACATCATTAAAAAGTATATGATTATATGTACTCATTTATTGGAACTATAATTCCTCAACAACCACAATCGGGGCGTTTTTGCACTTCACCCTTTTGGTTTATATATATAATCATTCTTCCGTTTGAATGATATATATAAGTCCATTTGCGGAGGCCGTGTATATATTTTTCCTTTTTATATAATATATGCTTGAAACTATAATATTTCCATACACCCTCTCTCCTACCTGAAACAAATTTTCCTTCTTCGTATAAGTTGGTTTCGGTACGATAATATTTCCATTTCACGGCCCCGCTTGCATTACTATCGGGCATGCTTTGTCCCGAACAATTATAATGAATTGAGAAATAAAAAAGTATATATAGTAATATTTTATTTCTCATATACTATTATTTGATAGTATGTTGTTTAATAAATGTGTGAAAAGTATCCCCCCGCAGCCCTATCCTTAATGTCTCCAAAGGAATGAGTTCGTTAGGGGCTATATTTCCCAAATTGACATTGGCACCAATTAGTTTCACAAAATATACTTGTTGGTCTTTTTGCGGAGTTTCCCAAATAATTTTTTCGGATGGGATTTGTGTTAAAATCTCATCCACCAACCCTGAGCGAACCTCGCCTGTACCCCTAAAAATACCTACATTCCCACTTTCTCTAGCTTCTGCAATAACTTTCCAAACCCCTGCGTCAAGTTCTTTTTTCATGAGTTCAATCCATTTATAGGGTGGGATTATTTTTTCAGCATCTTTCGAGCCCACTTCCGAAATCACAATAACATGTTTAGCCAATTTATATATAAACTCACATTTTTTATCGTGCGAAAATTCTATAGACCCATCTGATATTTCAGCATATTCAAGTTTGTATTTTTCCAATAGTTTTATATAGTCGTCAAATTGCTTTCTAACAATGAATGCTTCAAACAAGGTACCTCCAAAATATACAGGTATGCCAGCGGCTTTATATAGGTCGAGCTTTTCTTGTAGCTTCTGCAAAACCATCGAAGTCCCAAAACCTAGTTTCACAATATCCACATAATTACTGGCCATTTCCAAAAAGTCTTCAGTTTCTCTTAGCCCCATTCCTTTATCCATCACCATCGTGATGCCGTTTTCCCTTGGCTTTGCAACACGTTTGGGTAAATTCTTTAATTTAAAATTCATTAAGTAAGGTATATTAAAAATAATTATTGCCGCAAAACTACTCACCAATGCACATCGAACAAACATCTTGCGTAATTTTGATGTTATATTTTATATATGGATATCTCCGATTTCAAAAACCTACCTGCTGATAGTAGAGTATGGGTATACTTCGCCGATAGGCAATTAACTGATCGAGAAGTCATTTGGCTTGATGCTGAATCAGACAAATTCACCGAGCAGTGGACTGTACATGGCCACGACATGCAAGCAAAAGCAGGTGTGCTTCACCAATATTTCTGGGTTCTTGCAGCCAATGAGGCCTTTAACGCTGCAAGCGGCTGTGGTATTGACAAAAGTGTTCATTTTGTACAAAATGTAGGGCAGCAACTTGGGCTAGATTTTTTTAACCGCTTGCAAATCCCCATGGTTTCGGACAATAAAATTAAAATTGAAAAAATGTCAACACTAAAAACAGGAGTGTATACTTCTGCAAACTTCACTTACGATCTTACTGTATCAAGGCTTTCCGATTTACAAAATAGTTGGGTTAAGCCCCTTGGGGAAACATGGTTGAAAAAACACATGCAACCTTTTTTGGTTTAGTGTGGTCTTATGTTCATAATTGAACATTATTTATTTGAGAAAGTTTCTGTAAAACATTATAAATGAAATAACAAAGGAGAATATAATTATGCCTACAGCAATTACCCACGACATTAAAATTACTGTGTCTAAAGCATTCCAAGGAGTTTCGATGCAAACATGGCCTGACATTTTTCAGTTTGCTTATCAAATCACCATCGAAAATTTTAGCGATTATCAAGTGCAACTGCTCCAAAGGCATTGGTATATTATTGATGGGCAAGGGCAAAAGCGTGAAGTAGAAGGCGAAGGCGTAGTAGGTAAGCAACCCTCACTAATGCCTGGCGAAAGCCATCAATATATATCTGGTTGCCACCTTACTGTCGACATAGGCAAAATGCATGGCACTTATACTTTCGAACGCAAATCGGATGGCAAATTATTCGAGGTGGAAATCCCTGAATTCGAGCTGATAGCTCCCTATCGTTTCAACTAGTTTTTCCTTGAAACGCATTTATTTAATATTTTTTTTTCTCTGCTGCCAAAACTTTTCCTTTTCTCAAACTTCTTGGAATATCAATCTTTTGTCTCGTTGGGACAATGATAGCTTGTCCTCCCTTGGCGAACAACAGTATAACGAAGTAATTGGCTGGTATCAGCAAGGAAGCAACAAAGAATATGCAATATTGGGCAGTATTGATTCTATATATTTTTTCGACATCACTAACGTATCGGCTCCCAAACTCTTAATAGCAAAACCCGGTTATTCCAAAAACTGCATCGATAGAGACTTCGCAATAAATAACCAATATTTATATACCGTTGCCGATGAAGGAAAGGCAGCCCTTCAAATTTATGACCTCTCGTTTCTACCAGATTCCGTTTCACTAGTATATAGCAACGATTCACTTACCCAAAATTGCCATACCTTATATGCTTATAACAATAAATTATTCCTTGCAAAAAATAGGATTGGAAACCAAATTCATCCACTCGATATTTTAGATGTTTCTAATCCGGAGAAACCATATTTGTTACATTCATTGGTTGCACCCAAAGATGGTTCGGGTCAATATATGTTTGATATGGTACACGATATTACAATAGCTAATGATACACTTTTTTGTTTTTGCGGAAATAACGGTTTGTATATATATGATATCACCAAAATTAATAAACCCAAGTTATTAAATTCACTTACGCAATATCCCGGTCAAGGCTATTGTCATTCAGGAATAGTTTACAACAATTATCTTTTCTTTACCGACGAAAACAATGGCAAGGGTATCAAGAACTATAATATTCAGAATGTACTCAGCCCGCTTTATATCACTGCTATAAGTAGCCACCCAAATGCCATCGCACATAATTTATATATAAAAAACACATTGCTGTGGTTAAGCTCCTATCAGGACGGTGTAACTGTATGGAGCATTGATAACCCTGAAAACCCTGTTTTTTCAGGGTTTTATGACACCTACCCACAAAACAAAGTGAACGAATACAAAGGTTTAAAGGGGTGTTGGGCTCTTTATTGTAACTTGCCCTCAGGAATCATTTTAGCTTCTGATATGACAAATGGATTGTTTATTTTACAACCATCTAAAAACTTGCCAATTCCAGCAACTATTTCAAATCAAAATTATGTATTTGATATATATACCTTGGATGGTAAAATAGTACACAAGAATATATATAAGTATAACTTGGACGACTATAATTTGCCCATCGGTTTATATATACTTAGGCAAGGAAATTATACCGAGAAATGCCTCATTACAAAATAAAAAAGGTCGTAAAAATACGACCTTAAAGTTGCGGAGGCAGGACTCGAACCTACGACCTTCGGGTTATGAGCCCGACGAGCTACCACTGCTCCACTCCGCGGTGCAAATGTAGCCCTTAAAATCTTATAATCCATGCTAGTCTTATAATCTATTTTCATAGCACTGGCTGTCTGAAAGTTAAATGGAATCATAAAAAAACCCAGCTCCTAGGAGCTGGGTTGTCGGGATAGCGGGATTTGAACCCACGACCTCTTGCACCCCAAGCAAGTACGCTACCGGACTGCGCCATATCCCGATCTCTTTTTTTAAAGAGGTGCGAAATTAGGGCTTTTGTCCCTTATCCTGCAAAATTATTTTGAATGCAAAACCGCACTGCAAGCTCATAACCATCAAGCCCCAAACCCGCAATCACTCCTTTGCAGACAGAAGCTGTAATTAGTTTTTGTCTAAATTCTTCACGAGCATGTACATTAGATATATGCACTTCTACTACCAATTTATTAATTGCTTTAATTGTATCGGCAATGGCTATAGATGTATGGGAATAGCCCGCTAAATTTACGATAGCCGAATCATAGTCATTTACTTTCTGTAAGCAGTTTATAATTTCCCCTTCCACATTCGATTGAAAATATAATATATCTATTTCAGGAAACCGGGGTCTCAACTTTTCTAAATACTGTTCAAAAGATATTGAGCCATAAATTTCAGGCTCCCGTTTCCCTAATAAATTTAGGTTAGGGCCATTAATTATCTGAATTCTTTTATTAGTCATTTTTTATTTGCATTATATAAAATATCGCCTTTGATACATTGATTTAACATGTTTTGTGGCTATCAAAATTGCATACAAATATAGCAAATTATATAGCTACAAATAATTAGTCTCGATGAATTATAATTGCTGCTGAAAAATTCTATGCTCCCAAAGTTAAATTAATTGTTTAAACCCCTTGATGGTAAAAACAAAAAGATGCTACCACACAATATGGGCTGTATGATATTATAATTGTTATGTGTGCTAATTGCTTTTACTTTGCAAAGTAAGTTATGTTTGACAAAAACCAACAAATAGTAATTGTTTGCACCCTAGTAATTATGGTGCTGTTTTTCTTGTGGCGAAGGAGGCAAAGGGGAGAACGATTTAACAGCCGTGCATTTTTATATGCACGACTTATAGTAATATTGGCAGCAATTATTATTTTAGGTATCGAAACCATGAAGTCGTGGAATTTGGTGAAAGTATTGGCCCTATTAGCTGCGGGAGTCACTGCATTATATATTTACAAGCAATACAGCAATAACGATGAAGATGATAAGGGAAGCGACCATTAATGATCTACCGGAGATAGTTTCGATATATAACGAAAGTATCCCTGGAAGACTTTCAACTGCCGATTTGGAGCCGCAAACGGTTGATGACAAAAAAGGGTGGTTCTTATCTTTTGCCGCCAATGAGAGACCATTTTGGGTTTATGAGAATGAAGAAGGAAATATAATGGGATGGCTTTGCTTAAAGAGCTTTTATGGACGCTGTGCATATCGAGGCACTGTGGAAGCGAGTATATATGTTTCATATCAACACCACCGCTCAGGAATTGCAAAACAGTTATTGGAGTATGCAATATCTCATTGCTCTCAGTGGGGAATTGATAATATTACAGCTTTTGTATTTTCTCAGAATGAAAGTAGTATAAAGTTATTCCGAAAATTTGGTTTTGTGCAATGGGGAAATTTGCCAAATATCGCCAAGTTAGATAATGGCAAATGCAATCTTGAAATTTGGGGATTGGCTGTATAATACCAATTCTTAAACTATAATAGTTCTCCGCCTGTGGCGGATTTGGTTTGTAGCGGAAGTTAAACCATACTTTCAAGTAAAATCAACCGTTTCAGCCGATTTTTTTTGCCATTATTTACTACTTAACTAACAATTCCGGTTTTAACTCTAAGGCTTTAAAAATTTC
>Ga0163151_10001817_pt1 | contig 34941 bp, 14 predicted proteins | sample OliLakLV19MP5IB2_FD_145596 | JGI IMG/M metagenome (GOLD analysis project Ga0163151, IMG submission 145596) | Freshwater microbial mat bacterial communities from Lake Vanda, McMurdo Dry Valleys, Antarctica - Oligotrophic Lake LV.19.MP5.IB-2 | ecosystem: Environmental > Aquatic > Freshwater >... | reverse complement strand
GATGAGAATTGGGCCCTCGCTGGCGAAGTACGCGGGCTCTTGATGGTGACAGACGTGACTCAAGGCACGGTGCGCCATCTGGGTGGGGCAGCAATCAAGTTTGCTAGTGGTGGCGCCGAAGTTGCCGCCACAGTAGACAAAGTAAAACAAGCGGCCCTGGCTAGCAATTGGCTGATTCGCACTGGCTACAAAACCGGGCATGCAGCAGAAATTGGTATGGAAGTTACTAATCTTGTTTATGCACCGATCATTCTTCACGACATCGGAAAGCAATGGAAAGTTCTCGAAAATATAAATGAGTCCAATCCATTCGAACGCGCACAACGCATGGTCAAAGGTGGCCCCGAAGTCGCGCTCCAGGCGTTAAGTCCAGCTGAGAAGGCAAAGGAAGAATTAGCTGCTAGCAAACGACAGTTGGATGTGTATGCCGACCGACTGACTCGTGGAAAAGACGCCGATACGCAGAAGAACATTCGCGAAATATTCGATCGAGCCAAGGATTGCCTCGATCCTGCAACTCCGGCTGAAAAGCGTGAAAAACTGAAGACTGATATGCTCGATTTACTTTACGGGAACAGAAATTCTGCTGGGAGCAAAATTGCCAGTTTTGAATCCACGCATGACACCACTGCAAAGCCAGACGTTTTGCGCACGCAACATGGTGATGATGTAGCGAATGCTGATCTGCGTGCAGCAGCTGCTGCCGCGCTGCTGTTTTTGCACAAAGATGAATATGATCCTGCAGCTGTTTTTGCGCAGCGCGAAATAACTGTTCCTGCACACAGTCGTGGCAATGGAGATAATGCCTATACAGTGCCGGAACGAAAAGTCGCTCAATCTATGCAGCGAAAAGAACTGCTGGATCTTGTGAAACAAGACGTCTGTGCTACTGACAGTACTGCTCGCAGGGTGATCAACGGAGAACTGTTAGTTCGCGCGAAGGAACGCCCTCCAATTTCTCAGGCTGCCATTCTGCGAGATGCCTTGCTGGATCCCAAGGCTAGCAAGACCGACAAAATGAATGCGATCCTACAGCTAGCACCGATGATCAATTCCCTTCAATTGCTTGAAGCTGAAGGGAAGATGACGCCTGCCGAGCGGCAGAATTTTCTTGCGCAAAGTCATGGTGTCACCCCGACGGATTTGCAGAATGCCTTACAGAAGGCCGCAGCCAATCCGGCGGAATCAGCAGATGTCAGAGCAATGTCTGCCGCGATGCTTCACACGTTGCGTACAGAGTTTGAGCCCAAAGCTATAAACGCTGCCGTCGCCAAGTATGCCAAAGCATTTGTCGATAGCAACGGTAACGATGGTGATCTCAAGAAATTGGTTCTTGATCGTCTGAACGGTGAAAAGGAAAGCGCAGATCCGCTGATGCAGTTGCGCGCAACCTTGACGCTGCGCGATATGGGAGACCTCGGAGGGCTGTCGGACGACAAGGTTTTCAACAAACAACTGATGCGATCGTTCGATGTTAGAAATGCCGAGGTGGCTCAGTTAGTCCTTGAGCACTTGGTAATCAAGGATGCCAGCAAAGACTTAGATGCTCAAGATCGCAAACGTATAATAAATTTCCTTGACGAAAGAACCAGTCCGAGTAATGCCGCTCTTAAAACGCTAATTGCTTCTCGAATAACGGATTTTGCTATTGATGATCAAGAGAAGTTACAGGCGCGCGGACATATGGAACTGCTTCTGGATCGGCAAAGCGATCGCATGTCTGCTGCCAATATCCCTGACCTGCGAATTGCTGCAATAAGAGGACTTGCACTTCTCAACTCGGGTGGATCGGTACCTGTTATCGAGAAATACGGAAAGTTAGCCAATGAAACCGATGCCCGAGTGCGCATGGCCGCAGTGGAAGCCTTGGAAAAGTTGCATGCACCTGGTATGGCGCCCTATGTCGCTGATGCGTTAAAGACGGAAACCGATTTTGCCATCAGAGCAAAGCTTACAAATTTGAGATCTCAAAATATCCGTCCTGTTAGAGATGCACACTATTTTGAGCAATTGCAATCAATTCAAGCAAGTCTGGAAGAATCAACCAAAAATAATTACGATGATCCTGCTGCGCATAGTTGGTTTGTTGGACGACCAGAGTTTAGTCTCCTTACGGCGGCCGGTTATAACAAAGAATATACGCGGCGAGTGACCAAGCTCAAGGACATCAGCACCTCCCAGGAACTTGCTTCCGATTCTGCTGATCTAAGGGATAATGCGCGCCTCAGCCTTGAGCTAGACAGAAATAAGCAGATGGTAGCCCTTGGAGTGAAGGCAAGAGAGAATACTGAAGATGGCCATCACGCGCGCATGGTTTTACTTTCATTTGTCTTCGAGCCGGGCCGCCATACGGAAGAAGGCACCGGAAACGATGAAGCAAAGAAAAACAAGTTAACCAGGATGTCTGAACAGGCAGCCAATGCGCTGAAACAAGTTTGCGAAACCGGGTCTGAGGTTCGCGGAGATTTGCTGAAAGGCATTCGGCTGGCGCTCAAGAATGAAACTATTGCGCCTGGAGCAAGATTGGAACTGCTTGAAGCCCTGAACAAATTCGTTGATAGTGCTTCTATAGGGCCTGCCCGTGCAATGGATGCCTTCATGGCTGATCCGAAGCAAACAAATACCGATGCTGTGCTCAAAGCCTATCGTGATTACGGGCAAAAGGACGTTCCGCGAGAACTTCAGGACGCCATGCGCAAGTACGAAGCGGACCCCGCAAAAAATCTAGCTAATTTATCTAAAGTTCTCTTCGACCAGAAGAATGAGTTCGGTAGCGCATTGTACCGCCAGATTGCCTCGGTGGCGATACTTGATGGCATGAAAGCGCAAGCAAGTAAATTGAGCAAGCCTGATGAGCCTGGATATCACCGAGAAGTTGCTCTTCAGAAGAAAATGATCGAATACCTGGTCAGATACCAGTTTCGCGATTCTTATGCTGCTCTAGAGGCTTATGCCAGCAAGAGAAATGAAAAAGGTGAGTATTCCCACCCCCATCCGGAAGTTAGGGAAATCGCTCAGAAAGCCATTTCAGATCTGCGAGATAGGGTTCTGCCTAAGTGGGATGCCACCAAACCGGATACATCTACAAGTGCTCGCCAACGCGCGGAAACTTTAGAACAACAGCTCTTGAATGGTGATGGAGACGATCTGGCTCAAGCACTTTTCAGTGCATACAAGGGTATGCCGATCAAAGATGGTGGCGATGCCCGCATCATCGCCTATAGAAGGGCCTTGCGCGATGGCGGAGCCGCCGTAAACAAGGACAGACCGGACGAACTCTCTAAAATTGACGGTGCTCCGAAAGTTGGCCTGGCAGCTGCTCGAGTCATCTTGGACCGAAACGAGAAGGGTGAATACGAAAATACTGGTTTTAGCGATGAAGACAGGCGCGAAGCACTGCGAGTGGTGGCGAGAATAGCCTCCGAACCTGTTTCTCCTAAACACCCTGTTGGATATCAGCAGGATGCCTCAAGTATGTTTGCAGCCGAGATCAAATTCGCTGATGCGCGAATATTTTCGGTGGCACTCAGAGACATGTTCATGGCGGATGCCGCGCTGGCAGATCGAACTGTCACGCTTGATGGAAAACCACTGTCGCTGCGGCAAGTATGGATTGATTCTTTCAAAACAGATAGCAGTAGCTTGCCCGGCGGAACTGGCGAAGTCACCGTAGGTAGTGACCGCGGACAGGTTAAGCTGGCGTTTGAAAAGGGCGAGTTACTTTCATCGACCGAGCTGCGAGAGGATGGCACACGAGTTGTTACACGCCGTGTAGGGAAGGACCTGCTAATCGAGCACCTGCGCGGCAATTCTTTGATTCAGGCTGTACCGCCCGTCGGCAAGACGTACGCCCGTGTGCTTGTGAATGAACTGTCCGATTATAAGCTGACAGATGAAACACGCCTGGATCTGGCACAAAGACTTTTGACTGATGCTAACGTCAAACCAACCGCAGTGGAAAGAGATAATGGCTTAGCGTCATTGAAAACGCAGGCCGTGTTTGGAACACAGGCAAGTCGATTCAAGTTTGCCGAATATTTGGCCATCACAGGTCCAATTGCCGGTGACAAGGCTTCTCCTTACCGTCAGGCTGCGCTAGACAGCCTGGCTAGGCTTGCAGTTGGTGCCGATTCCGCCACAGTTGATCCGAAAGCGCAAGCACTCTTGCGGGACCTTGATGAAAAGGACTCGGCGTTCGCTATGAATTCGGTGATGAAGGTGTTTGATGCACATGTAGCTCATGTTGCGCTCTGGCATGAGCGGGCACGCAGAGCAATTGCGGACGGAGAGCAGAAATATCCAGGTTTTGCGAAATCACCACCTCCGGTTATGCCGCTAGACGTCAAGTTAGCAGAACAAACCATGAGTGAGTTGGTGCGCCTGAACAAGCAAGGACGATCGCCTGAAGCTGAAGCAATTATGCTTCATGCTTACTTAGTGTCTGGTCCGACTCTTGCCGATAATGCCACCAGTAAAGAGATGCAAAAGGCACTGACTCCAATTTTAGCTGATCTCAAAGGACAATCGCTGCCTGCTGATGATCCACGCAGAGCCGCGCTTCTTGAGGTACTAGCAGCTCCCAGCAACCACGACAAACTGAAGATGGATGTAGCGGACGCTATCCTTGCAAACAAAGATCCACAAGAGAAATTGCGTTGGAATGCAATTGCATCTTGTGCAGACATGCTCACATCGAAGGATCGTGAAAGTGCTAAACGCGCCCGGGATCTGATTCTGGCTTTGCCCGTTAACAAGGACGCTGTCAACCGCGTTCAGCGTATCTTCACTGAGAAAATGGGCTCCACCGGTGATAAAGAGATCGATAGGTTCTACTTTCAAACATTCGTCGATTTCAACAAAAACATGGGAATTCAAGCGAACGACCCGATGCAGGCCTTGCTATTGGTTGAGCTGAAGAGATTGAGCCCCGAGGCAAATCCGGTGAATAGTCCAGCAGCTCTCGACGAGCGCCTGAAAGAAGCCGAAGCTCGAGGTGGCTACTCAGGTCGCATGGACTTCGAGAAATATTTGAATCAGCGAAGTAAAGATCATGGAGAGGACGACTTGGAGCTAGCGCGGGCTCGGGTTAAGTACGTCGACTTCATGATCAGGAAGCCTGACCCGGCGCCGTATTCTCGCGACGGTGCCGAACGCATCAGGCAATGCGAAGCGGCGATAAAAAGTTTGCAGAAGCACGTTCCGAATTCAAAGGAGCTTGCTGACGTTCTACAAACCACTGCCAAGCTATACAGCGTTCCTGGTTACGACACCGATCTTGAAAAAGCAGAACGACACCTTAAAAAGGCAGTTGAGATTTATGGTGGCAAAGACGGTGATAAGACCAAGCACCGCGAATGTTTAGGCGAACTGGGTCTGAACCAGGCACTGAATAGAAAAGTTGATGACGCGTTGAAAACTGTCAATGTGTTGATGTCGATGCTCGAAGGAGCAGACGTCCGCACCCAAGCGGATATCCTTTCTAAGGGATTTGCTATCTTGAATCCTTCGCTTGGACCCTATGGCAAAGGAAAAAATAGCGCGGAAATTGCCAAGCAGTTACTTGATGCGACGTCGAAGTTGGACCTTGATAAATTGAGTCAAGCCGAGCTGCGGAAGCTGGCGAGTCCTTTGTGGTGGGTTGCTCGACAAATGGACCAAAATGAAGCGTCAAAGGAAAGTCTCCCTTATTTTGATAAAGCCCTCCAAATCATCGACAAAGCGAAAGGGCTGAGTAATAGCGATCGCTATTCGGCCTTGTTGGGTTATTACGCATTGTGTGTGGTCAAAAAGCATGACCCCGTTCGGGCGAAGGCAATTGAGGACTCGTTGCCTGCACTCAGGGACGAGAAGCGCTAACTGGCGGTAGCCTTGCGATCGTTCTACAATATAGACAATGCAGGCATTGGCACAGGATCACATGAGTTGGGCCCATCCTCTCGTAAGGGAATGGTTTTTGGCGCGCTTTGGCAGCGCTACTGAGCCTCAAATCGAGGGTTGGCCGCATATCTTTGCCGGCAAAACCACACTCATCTCCGCGCCTACCGGCTCAGGCAAGACGCTTGCGGCATTCCTTGTCTGTATCGACAAACTGGTCCGCAAGGCGCTGACAGGCAATCTTGAGGATCGCACCGAGATTATTTATATATCGCCTCTTAAAGCGCTCAGCAATGACGTTCAAAAGAACCTTGAGCAACCTCTGGCACAGATTCTTGAGCTTGCTAAGGAACGCGGCTATGACATGCCTGAGATTCGCACTGCGGTTCGCACTGGCGATACGCTGGCAGGCGAACGGCAGAAAATGCTCAGGAAGCCGCCGCACATTTTGGTCACTACTCCCGAATCGCTGTACATTCTGCTCACAGCCGATAAGAGCCGAGCGATGCTCACCACTGTCAGCACTGTCATTCTCGATGAAATTCACGCCATAGCCGATGATAAGCGAGGCGCTCATCTGGCTCTGTCACTGGCGCGGCTCGATGCTCTGGCGGAAAAGCGCCCTGTTCGCATCGGGTTATCCGCCACGCAGAATCCAATTGAATTAGTGGCTGAATTCCTGGCAGGAAGCAAGCGGCACCTACCCGTTGTCGTCAGCGTCGGACAGCGACGACAATTGGATTTGGAAGTGGTATCGCTTGCCCAACCGCTTGGTGCGGTTGCCTCAGGTCCAATGTGGGACGAAATATACGATCGCGTCGCGAAATATACAGAATCGCATCGTTCAGTCTTAGTGTTTGTGAATACGCGAAAATTGGCTGAGCGCATGGCATTTCGACTGGCTGAGCGACTCGGAGAGGAGGCAGTCGCTGCCCACCATGGAAGTCTTTCTCGGAAGCTCCGTCTGAGTGCCGAGCACCGCCTCAAGAATGGAAGCTTGAAAGTACTGGTGGCAACCGCTTCCTTGGAACTTGGTATTGATATTGGTGCCATAGATCTCGTTTGTTTGATGAGTTCCCCTCGTTCACTTTCGGCTTCATTGCAAAGAGTCGGTCGGGCCGGTCACTGGCGTGGAGCCGTGCCGAAAGGCAGAATTTTCCCTACGACAAGGGACGAATTGGTCGAAGTGGGCGGAATTGTAAAAGGCATCAGAGAAGGGCAGTTGGATCGTCTGATTATTCCGGAATGCCCATTGGATATACTTGCTCAGCAGATTGTCGCCACCTGTTCCGTTGAAGAGTGGCGGGAAGATGATTTATTCAAGCTGTGTTGTAAGGCTTATCCCTACCGTAATTTGGATCGTGTGACCTTCGACAGAATTCTTGAGATGCTGGCCGAGGGCTTTGAGGCCAGGTCCATAAAATTCGGTGCCTATCTCCACAGGGATAGAGTAAACGGTGTTGTGAAAGGTCGTCGCGGTAGTCGTTTGACTGCTATCACCAACGGTGGTGCCATTCCGGACGTCGGTGCTTTCGCAATGGTGGCAGAGCCAGAAAATATTTCCGTCGGCACCCTGGACGAAGACTTTGCAGTTGAAAGCAATGCCGGAGACATCATTTTGCTAGGCAATACCTCTTGGCGCGTCAAACGCGTCGAGATGGGACGTGGTCGTGTGCTTGTGGAAGATGCACATGGATTGCCGCCAACGGTGCCATTCTGGCGCGGGGAAGCGCCTGGGCGAACTGTCGAGTTGTCTGCACAAGTGTCGGCCATCCGACAAACTGTCAGCGATATGCTGTCTGACTCCGTTCCGGGAGCAACGCTTTCATCTTCACCTGCCGTCGATGCCTGCCTGAAATGGCTTAACGATAATTGTGGATTCGACAAATCAGCTGGCGAGCAAGCTATCGAATACATCTTGGAAGGACGAGCTATTCTTGGTGGGGTGCCAACGCAAGACACTGTAATCGCAGAAAGATTTTTTGATGAAAGCGGTGGGATGCAACTAGTTGTTCATGCGCCTTTTGGAGCTCGGATAAACAAAGCTTGGGGACTTGCTCTTAGAAAGCGATTCTGCCGCAGTTTCAATCTGGAACTACAGGCTGCAGCGACTGATGATGGACTGAACATTTCTCTTTCGGAAAAGCACAGCTTTCCTTTAGCTGATATTTTTTATTGGCTTCACCCTAACACGGTTCGGGAAGTTCTGGAACAGGCGGCATTTCAGTCACCTCTGTTTGGTACGCGCTGGCGCTGGGACGCAACGCGTGCTCTTGCTTTATTACGTTTTCGAGGTGGTAAGAAAGTGCCGCCGCAGTTACAGCGCATGCGCGCCGAAGACCTGTTGGCGACTGTGTTTCCGGAAGGCGCTGCCTGCCAGGATAACCGTGAAGGTGATATTCAGTTCCCCGACCACCCCTTGATTCAAGAAGTGATGAAAGACGTACTTACTGAAGCAATGGATTTGGAAGGTTTAACTGAGATACTCGGTCGAATTCATTCAGGATCATTGAAATGCATCGCTGTCGATACGCCGATGCCGTCCCAGTTTTCTCATGAGATTCTGAATGCAAATCCTTATGCATACTTGGACGATGTTCCGCTTGAGGAACGGCGCGCGCGCGCCGTTGACATGCGCCGTATGCTGCCGCAGACGGTATTGGAAGAGGTCGGACGCTTAGACCCCAATGCCATAGCCAGGGTCATAGACGAGGCCTGGCCGGATATCCGCGATGCTGACGAACTGCACGATGCGTTGATGACCATGATGACAATACCGGAGTGCCTTAAAGAACCGGTAGCCGCTCAGCCATTGGCTAGCTGGGGGACATTTTTCGACAGTTTGTTTGAGCAAAAGCGGGTGACCGTAGCTGTCAAGGAAGGTCGGCGTTATTGGATCTGCGCCGAGCGTCTGAGCGAGTTTCTCAGTGTTTATCCAACTGCTGTCTTAGAAACTCCGCTCACTGCGATCAAGAAGGAGCCCGTGGAGCGAGAAACGGCGCGTAACACTATGGTTCGCGGATGGATGCTTCACCTTGGACCTGTTACTGCCGAACGGTTATCTGAATTGTTGGGTATCCCTGGCAGCGAAGTTGACCAGGCCATGCTCGCTTTGGAAGGTGCCGGTGGAATCATCCGCGGTGATTTTACTGGAACCTCTGGGGCTATTTTGGAATGGTGCGATCGCCGATTGCTTGCGCGCATTCACAAGCTAACCGTTGGGGTTCTTCGCCAGCAAATAGAACCTGTCAGCGCGGCTCAATTCATGCGTTGGTTGATACACTGGCAGCATGTGGCGCCGGGAACCCAACTTTCCGGTGAACGGGGGTTGTTGGAAATTTTGCGCCAGCTCCAAGGCTTCGAAATTGCCGCCAATGCCTGGGAGCGACAAGTGCTTGCTAAGCGCTTAAAGTCTTACGATCCGGCGTGGCTCGACCGCCTGTGCATGACTGGTGCCATTGGTTGGGGGCGTCTGTCGCCACACCCGGCGATGACTGATTCGGCAGAGCCAGCAAATGGAAAGACAAAGCGAGTCGTGCCAACCAGTGTTGCACCAATCACGTTCTTTGTTCGTGAAGAAGCTGATTGGATGCCTGCTCGACACCCTGAATCTATCGATTCGTCAGGGTTAAGTACAACTGCGCGGGAAGTCTACAGCTTCTTGAGAATGCGTGGTGCTTCATTCTTTACTGATATTGTTCGTGCCACCACTGGGCTGAAATCGGAAGTCGAAACGGCGCTGTGGGAACTAGTTACTGCCGGTCTTGTCACCGCAGACGGCTTTGACAACCTGCGCGCGCTGATCGATCCAAAACGAAGAGCCGGACAAGGTTTAGCTAGAAATTCCAGACCGCGAAATAGTACAGGACGCTGGTCGCTACTTTATGCTGATGCTCGGAATGACCATCAGGCGCAAATCGAAGCTACCTGCTGGATGTTGTTGAAACGGTATGGCATCGTGTTTCGAGATCTCCTGGCGCGGGAGGAATTCGCGCCGACCTGGAGGGAAATTCTGATCGGCTTCCGTCGTCTGGAGGACCGCGGAGAAATCCGCGGTGGTCGATTCGTCACCGGATTTCTCGGAGAGCAATTTGCCTTGCCAATTGCAGTTGATTCTGTGCGAGCGATGCGCAAGCAAGAAAGTACTGGCGAATTGATCACTATTTCTGGGTCGGACCCATTGAACCTTGTCGGCATTCTTCTGCCCGGAGATAAGATCGCTGGCGTATCCCACAAATCAGTCACATTAACTGACGGCGTAAATCAACCGTTGCCGGCTCCTGTGTTTCGAGTCTTGTAGCTCTGTATTGAGGCAGTAATTGGTCCGCGCGGGGAATATATGATGCGGGAAGGCGTGGAATGACCGAATGTTGGGATTCACTGTGTCCGGGGAAGGATTTTGTTCATCGCCGAAAACAGTTTAATTGATGGAAAATTTCAACTCCGTGGTGCCATTGGGCATGGCGGCATGGGCACCGTTTACGAAGCCTATCAGATAGGGCTCGATCGTATTGTTGCGCTTAAACTTCTCTCCTGCGTTCCGGAAGAATCCAAAGAGGAGGTGGTGCGTTTTGAACGGGAGGCGCTGATTCTCAGCAAACTTTCTCACATCAATATCGTGCAGTTCTACGCCTATGGCACGTGGCGTGGACTTCCATACATTGCGATGGAGCGCCTGGCCGGAGACAGTTTGCATAAATCGCTTGTCAAAAATGAGACCTTGCCGCTGCTGCGCACCATTGATTATGCTCGCCAAATTTGCGATGGATTGGATCATGCGCATGGTCATGCCATTTTTCATCGCGACATCAAGCCCACTAATATCATCATCAGTACCGGACCGGATGGTCGTTTGATATTGAGGATCATCGACTTTGGGCTGGCGAAGCTCACGGGGATTGGCGTTCAGCAACTAACCCAGACGAATACGGCAGTCGGTAGCGTGTTGTACATGAGCCCAGAACAATGTAGTGGCACGCTTTTAGATCACCGCTCGGACATTTACAGCTTGGGCTGCCTGATTTATCACTGTCTGACTGGTCAAACGCCCTTTACTGCGGATAACGCTGTGGCTGTGATGTTTCAACAGGTAAACGAGCCTGTCCAAAGGACCGCTGGATGGCAGCGCCTGCCAGGTGCGTTGCAGCATATAATTGCGCGCTGCATGGCGAAGGAACCGGCGGATCGGTTTCAGTCCTGTGGTGAACTGAGAGACCATCTGGCTCTGGCTGCTCAGTCGGAATCAGTTGCTATTGGTGTTCCATCTGCACACAACTCACTTGTTTCAGCTGCAAACACATTGGATGTCGATGGTGCCAGTCCAAAACTTTCGCGAAAGGCGTTGCTTGGCACCACAATGTTAACGTCGTGTGCCCTCGTTGCGGGAGTCCTTTGGTACACGGCGACCAAGCCCGGCTTACCCGGTAAAAATCCTGACGCCACTTCCTTAAGTTCGCCGAATGAAATTATAATGAACTTGGTTCACACGCAACAGCGTCAACATGACTTGAAACTCTCACCTCAACCTCTCAGCTCCGCAGAAGTGAGACAGTTGACCAAGGCGATTGAAAAGTGCCGCAATGATCCGGCCGCGAATAGTGATGCTCTCCTTTCTGCCTATGCTCTTCTTGCGAGCCACTACGAGATAAGTGCTGGTCTGACTCGTCCTTTGGCTCCGCCTTTGGATGAGCGCAGCCATAAGGAATTCGAAATGCTCAGGACCACTCTTTCCGCTGCTTTGGAAAATAGTGCTAATGTCCACAGCGCCGAACCGTATTTCCAGTTAGTGTGCAAATCTTACGAATTGAACTACAATTCACATCGCGACATTTCCTTGCTGCACCATTGGGAAACATTGAAACGGTTTCCCGACATGAGCTTAGATGCGTTGTGTACAATCGATTTGCGGTTAGGCCAAGAATACGCCAAGCTCAAACGCGACGCAGAAGCGCGTCCTTTGTTTCAATCAGTCAAAGCTAAATCGAGGCTTCAGTGGCAAGTCAAAGAAGCTCAACTGAGCCTTGAGGAACTTGATGAGAGAAACGGACAGAGGAAATGATCAACAACAGCAGAACGCCTAAAGCAAACCTTCTCGCATAGCTTTTACAGCTGCCTGTGTTCGGTCGGACACCGCGAGTTTTTCCATGATTCGGCGCATGTGAGTTTTGACAGTTTCCACGCTGAGGTAGAGCTTTTCCGCAATTGCCTGATTACTCAATCCGTCGACCACTAAGCGCAACACATCTACTTCGCGCTGAGACAGGCGCGGACCAGGACCGGGTACCTTTGTCGCAGCATCCTCGCTGGCCTTGTTAGCCGCCGGCAGTCCGGCCAATACGCTTGCCTGCAGAACCTTGGTTGCGATGCCCGGATCAAGCCATGCCGCTCCGTCCGCCACCGTTTTTATTGCTAGAACCAGTTGTGCAGTGGCTGTTCCTTTCAAACAATAGCCATCAGCACCAGCACCCAACGCCGCGAAGATCTCCCGGTCGTTGTCGTGCGCAGTGAGCATGATGATGCGAGCGCCACTGACACCTTTCTTGATCTGTCCGGTGGCTTCTATTCCATCGATGATGGGTAAACCGATGTCCATTAACACTACATTCGGTTGCAGAGAAACTGCTAACTCGACTGCTTGCTTTCCGTCGCTGGCCTCGCCAACAATCTCGATTTCCGATGATCGCTTTAACGTGAGTGTCAATCCCACGCGAGTGATTTCGTGATCTTCAACCACAAGCACAGTTACTGTTTTCGCTGTAATAGGATCGATCAATTTATGTCTTGTTGCTGACCTCGGGCAGAAGCTTTTTCATTTCCTTCTGCACGCTCTTTTCGCCGGAGAATCCAATTGAGTATCCTACCACCTGACCATCCGAGTTCAGAAAGATGACAGTTGGTATTGGCGCTACATCATACTGCTCAAGCATTTCGGCATTGTTCTTGTCATCGACATTTATTGTTGTTACGTCTATCTGGTCACCGTATTGTTCTTTGAGCTTTTCCATAACCGGCTTGAGCAGCTTGCACGGTTCGCACCAATCTGCGTAAAACTCAAATACTCTGGGCTTTGGTGCTCCGCCGATACCGCGGTCGCGACTGCTTAGTCCGAGTCGCGCGGCGATCAACTCCGTGCCTTCACCCATTTTGGGAGAAAGCATTCCAGCTGGCAAGTTTGCCATCATGTAAGCATTAGCTTGTTTCGAAATGACGTTGCCGCGTCCGACGCGGATTGCCGTACGCAACTCTTTCTTCGCCAATGCCATGTGCGAATTGCTTTTGGTTCTTTTCGATTTTTGGACGAGTGCTTTTCCTAAGTTATAGTGGCAGTCGCAGCTTCCAGGTGTTTCACCAAGAATCTTTGAAGCGTTGGTCAAAATTTGAATCGCGTTGTCGACATTTCCCTTCGCAAGTTCTGCTTTGCCTTTAGCGACTTGGCCTTGGACACTGGTCGCGATCGGTGCTGCGAACCCCGGGATGAATGCGGCCTGAAGCGTGACAGTTAATCCGACAAGCAATGCCAAGCTTGCTAGGACTTCCTTCGTGCTGTGGCTACGATACATTTATAACCTCCTAAGGTTTTCCAATCTAGTTTAGTGTTGGTTTACTGGGCTTTGCCGCATTGGCTGGTTTTTTAATGTGGTCATCCATCCAGCGGGTGACCATCTTATCCATTTTGTCGTTCAATGCCTGTTCATTAAACTGGCTTTCTTCGAAAATTAGGTGCTTTGCGTTGGCAACCAATTCAATTTGCTTATCCTCAGTGGCAAGTTCCTTCCAAAGCTCCAGAGTTCCCTCCCACTTCACAAGGTTGTCTTCCCAGCCTTGGACCATCAGTACCGGTCGTTCCGTTATCTGCTTGGCGCTTTCGTGGTTCTCATTCATAAATCGCTGGAACTGTATGAGTTCATTTGGGCTCAGGCTTAATCGTGCCAATGGGTCTTTCAGCCAGGCATCTTGCAGCCCCTGATTAGAACCGCTGTTACTTCTGCTTCCTGAGGCTTGCAGCACAACTGCGCTACCGACATCGAACTGTTTGTTGCGTCCCTTTAAAAATCGCATGGCTACTTGAAGATCGGTTTTTCCTGAACGAAACCGATCGCCGCTTGGGACGCAGGAAATCAGGCCGTCAACCAGCTGTGGATACTTTGCAGTCAGGCGCAGGGCAATGGCTCCACCCATGGATTCTCCCAGGATGAAAACCGGTAAGCCCGGATGGGCCCGGTGGATGACCTTCAGAGTATCTCGGACGTCATCCAAGCATTCCTCAAAGTCCACTGCCGCGCGGCCTTTTGCCTGTTGCCATGAGCCGAAACCACGGACATCGACGGCGTAAGTGGCTATACCGAGAGACGCCATCCGTTTTCCGAAATTCTCATAACTGTTGTTGTAAAGACCAAGTCCGTGTACACAGAGAAGTGCCGCCTTAGGATCGACGTCCGAGTCAATCCAGGTCATACAGGGCGCCATACCGCGATGTGCTTTATGCGGATCTGTCGCCTGCTGTTCGCTGGCAGCCAGTTGGTTGCCAGGATTTTCACCGTTTTCGGCCAAGCAGATGTTTGCGTTGAGCCCGATGCTCAGCACTGTTGCGACAAAGCCTAGATAACGGCGAACTCTAAACATCCGACCCACGAGCCAGCGGTAGCTAATGACATGCCTGAGCTATATTGTCGCACGCAGCTCATTTTTCTCGCCCATGGGTGCATTTATATGTAGGTGGGCAAGACCTGCAAGGTTGGGCAGATATGTTAAAGCTGCCACTTTTGCGTCGTTATCAGTGAATATTCCCGAAACAGAGTCACAAAGTATTTCAGAACTACCCCAAATCGAGGGGTATGAAATTCTGGCGTTGGCTGGACGGGGCGGTATGAGTGTTGTCTATAAAGCAAGACAATTGGCATTAAACAGGGTCGTCGCTATCAAAATGCCGCATCGGCGCCTGATCCTCGATGCAACGGCCATGCAACGTCTTATGCAGGAAGGGCGACTTGCCGTCAGTCTTCACCATGCGAATATTGCCACCACTTTCGCTTGTTCAATTACAAAAGAGGGAGATCCCTTTCTGGTGATGGAGTTCTTGCCCGGGCAGTCCTTGGATGAACTTGTTCAGTCCCAGGCAGTTCTCGACCTTGAGACTTTTCGCGAGCTGTTTCTACAAGTTTTGAGTGGTCTTGCCCATGCTCACAATGCAGGCATCATTCATAGAGATTTAAAGCCAGGCAATATTCTGATGGTGAGCGGGGAGTCTGGGAAATTACTTCCGAAAATTGTCGATTTTGGAATCGCTAAGCTACTTGAGCAAAAAGGAGAAGAGCAAAGGCTCACTCGATCCGGCGCCATAGTGGGCAGCCCGGCCTACATGAGCCCGGAGCAGTGGATGTCCCAACCAGTGGACAGGCGTTCGGATATCTATTCGTTGGGATGCGTCATGTATAAGGTGCTAACAGCGCATCTTCCATATGAATCGGAAAATGCATTTGAAAGCATGACTCAGCATTTGAACGCCGATGTTACGCCACCGTCTATAGTGTCAAACCGCGCCTTTCCCAGTGGTTTGGACGCCTTGATTCTCAAGATGATGTCCAAGGTGCCGGACGATCGGTATGCTACGTGTCAGGCGGTTCTGAATGATTTGTGCTCGCTCAACTTTGCTCACTTAATACCTCCGGCTCATGACTTAAACAAGGAGAGCACTAACAAGCTGGCAACCAGGCAACTAAAGCAGAAGGCGCTGAGCTGGTTTACGCTTGCAGTGGTGGGGGTAATTGCGGCCTTTTGCTACCTTTCGACAATCCCCGGACACGACGCAGGCACTCTGAAGCAAGCCCAGGAAATGTTCGACAAGGGTCAATATCTGAAATCAGCAATGCTGATAAGCGGTGACTCGAAGATCAAAATTGAGAATCTGTCGACCCGAAAGCAAGTCCAACTGTTTGAGTTGGAGTTCATTTTGGCGCAAGCGCTAGCTGATGACGACAATAACAAGTCAACGACCATGCGCGCCGTTTTACGTGAGCAAGCGCTGCAGGTACCAGCTGCAGCCATTTATGGACAAGTGCTGGATGTAATTCTCGTTCCGGCATACTCTCTGACCAATGTACGGATGACTGTTCCTGAGAGCATAATGGCGCCCGATCAATATTTGGTTTCGCTGGTTAAATGGTGTCAAGGTTTGAGAGCTAAATTTAGGCACGAGAACAGGGATGCAGAAACTTTTTTTGTGCATGCTCTGACCGCTGCTAAGCAAAGCGACAAACCGGTGCAAGAGCTGGAGATTCTCAATGCTTTGATCGCATTTTATCCATCATCTATAGGTGGTGAGGCAAAGAAAACGCAAGCCATAAAGGATGGCTACCAGGTGGCTTGGCTGCTACCGAAAGCTGGCTATGAATCGGCTCGGGCATTGGTAGAGCTTGTTGATTTAACGAAATCGGTAGAGCCCATTATGAGTTCGAAGTTGGCATTGAGCATTGATGATTCAACCACTCTACCTAAGGTCATAAGGGCCAAGATCGCCCTTGCTAAAGGTCGAGCCTTCGAGGGACGCGATGATTATCCAAATGCGATTTTGCAATTCGACAAAATCTTTCAGCAAGGATCATGCCTCGAACCGAACTTGCTCGGGGAGGCGCACATTCTTAAGGGCCAATGCAAGTTGAAGCAACGACAAGTGTCAATGGGTGTGAGCGAATTACAGACAGCGATAGACATATTTCAGAGGATCGAAGGTGCTGACAACAGAGCTCAATGGGATCGGACGATATTGATCCAGGAAATAAAGGCGCTGGCCGTTCTTGATAAAGAAGCGGCGCGCCAACTGACCGAGCGGCTGAACGCCCGATACAAAAGAGAGTGTATATTTTTTGCGGATTCTGTTGCTAAGTCAGCGCATATTCTCGAGAATCCGAGCGTGCTCCAACAGTTCGCTGATGAATTGGATAGGGGGTTGTTCGTGCTGCAGGCAAGTGATAGTTATGCCGATGCATTGCCGGTTGCGCAAACCCGACTCAAGATCATGAAAGCATTAAATGAGCTGAAGAAGGATCAGAAAAGCGCCGAAGCGGAATTGCACGCCAGTGAGATGCTCACCCGAATTCAAAAGAAACTGTCATCCGTCGAACATGTCATCGTCGGGAAATAACGATGGATGCTGAGTGATGCAACGTGATAGTTATCGACTAGTGGTGGTTGACTCAGCGAGCGAGGTCACGGATTCTAAGAACGCGTTCCTTTTCTGCCGCCAATAGCTTCCCTTGTAAAAGACCATAATTCCCGATTGAATTTGTAAGAGATGAGTCCTCTGTGCGATTTTCATTTTCGCGCAACTGCAATATCTTAGCCAATTTTTCCAATTGACCAGCGCTTTTTATGTTCGTGTGTGTTTTAGACGATAGTAAAGCTGTAGCCGTTTTAGAGGCACTAAGGAGAAGATAAATTTCGTCGGATTTCTTGGTGACAGCTATGAATTCTTCTGCTGCCTCGGCGGATTTTCCAGACTGCATAAGCGCGGCGCCATGAACGAACTGCACTAAACATTGGTAGCCGTTGTCACTGTAATCATCTTCACTTGGACGACTCTTAACCAAGAATGTATACAGTGGTGCCACTTGCCATTCTTGTGTATAGTCCCCCATCGAGTTGCAGAGTGCCTCTAGGACTAGCTTCTTTTCATGGCTAGTCAAAGCAGGTCCGACGAGCCATGGGTAGGTTACGGACGCTAAAGGTTCGGAATAATTCTGCTTCTTAGCACTATGGCGCTTATTTGCTTCTGCAATCAAACTTTCATAGAGCTTACGCAGATCGGGATCAAGTCGCTGATTGCCTTCCAGTGCGGTCATTTTGTGCTTCACAAGTTTCCCAATCAATCCGTACTGCTGTTCTTGTTCTAGTTTCATCACACCGAGCAATACCTGGCAAAATCGGTCGATTGGGGCTGATTCGAATTCTCGAAAATTGAGTTCGCGACTACACTCCCATTGGTCGAACATTCGGTTATTCCAAAGGACGTTTTCGACGTGAGTGCCCGCGTTGAATAGCTCATTGTGGATCCGTCCCAACTGTGACGGATCAACGACGTGCAAGTCGAGCGTAAGGGCCGAGAGGATTGTTTGAGCATCTCTAGTGGAAAGAGGCGTTTCCATTTCTAAGGCAGACAAGTAGTCTTTGCTTTGACTAACTACCTTTGCTGCTGCTGCCTGATCGTTTTGCTGGAGCAACGTTCTTGTCAATTTGTCGAGCTGCCTGATTCGCTGCACCGGGTCGATTGCAGGCAATTGTGTCGTTGCCTTGTATAGGATGGCCGCCGCCTCGCTAAGGTGCATGCTTTCCAGACTATCTGCCCACGATTCGATTGTGGCTGTTCGCTGTTTCGCAGGAATTGCATTTGCGCAAACGAGCAACGCTTGAGAGAGAGTGCTACTGGAGAAGATCAGTGCAAAAGGTAAGACAATCAGCGCAACGACCGCTATCATGGCGAAGAGCTGATGGCCTTTAGAGTGCTTCTCGTTGGGTTTGTCGAATGCGCTCATGGACGAAATCTCGCATGGAGTCACTCCAATGAAGTCTTTTTGCGTCAGAGCGTTGCGAAGGTCTGTTCCGAAGGACAGTGCATCGGCGTACCTGCCTTCGGGCTCTTTGCTCATCGCTTTGAAAAGAACATTGTCTACCTTGGCGGGAATCGTATCATTCGCTGTGGCCAATAGTTGCGGATACTCTTTTAACTGAAGGTGTAGTACTGCCATCGGATCGTTGGCCACATGTGGTGGATGACCGGCGATACTTTCGTAAAGAACGCAACCAAGTGAATAGATGTCGGAGGATGTGGTTGCGGTCTTTCCCGCTGCTTGTTCTGGGCTCATGTATAGGACGGTGCCTAATAACGTGCCGGCTTCTGTAAGCTGCTGATCGCCTACGCGTGACAAACCAAAATCTAGGAGCTTAACGGTGCCGTCATCTGTAATGAAGATGTTCTCGGGCTTGATATCACGATGCACGACGCCCGCTGCGTGTGCTTGAGCAAGCGCGCTGCACAAGTCTACTCCCAGCGAAAAACTGCGTTCCCAGGGTAGTTTTCCTGCGGCGCGAAGAGTTTGACGAAGAGTTGTCCCATGCAAAAGTTCAAGTACAAGATACGGAACTTTGCCACCCCAGATACCGTAAGCGTAACAGGGCGCTATGTTTTTATGGCTGAGACCGGCGATAATTTTGGCCTCGCGCTCGAATCTCGCCAAAGCATCGGCGTCTTGCCAGAGGCTAGGGGTGAGGAATTTGACTGCTACCTCGCGTTCAAAACCCCGTTGACGTGCCACATAGAGCGAACCAAATCCGCCTGAGGCGAGCTCAGACATTATCAGAAACCGTCCGTCAATCACTTGCCCGATTGGGGCTAGGTTTGCCATTAAATTCAAGCCCACTCATATCAGATCAGATCCCCATTCCTGCTTCTATACCCAGCGCCGTTGGAAGAACGATCCAGCGATGTCAGCGTGTTGCCATTCATCGGTTCTAAATTGGCGAATGAACCGCAGGGGTTCGTTTCTTAGAGGGCGGAAAAATGATCAGGAACGCGGAGCAGGCAGAATCAATCGGCAGTCGAGACCTTTTACACACCGGGATCGAAACAGCCGCAGCGCAGCTGGCAATACGTCAGCCGATGCAGCAGCGGAATATGGGCAAGGTAACCGACCTTCCTGAATTAATGCTTTGTGCGGCTGACGAAAAAGAGCCTGCGGTTCCCGAAGTCCAACCTTTTCGACCTATGACCAAAGAACCCCCAAGTCCACTGCAATCTAGGGTTCTTAGATATGCGACTGGCTTCGGGGGTGCCGGATCTATCAATCCTTACACAAATCGCGATCGTTCCCCATTTGAAGATGCTGTCGCGCTGGAACGCGAGGCTGCTAAGTGCGCAGCGAACAAATTGCGCAATCAGGAGCTTAACACCGTTGGACAACTAGCTAAAGGTACGGCGAGCAAGTTTGATGCGGTTGCCCTTCCCTCCAACCGTTTTAAAGTGCTTGAGCAGTCTCTGAAAGAAGCCTACGAAAAGCATGGTGGAGACCATTCCATGTTCCAACACTTTGGGCGGACACTGGCTACGGAGATGAGCAAGTCTGGTATCACTGTTCGCACCTCAAGAGAGGGGATCTCCTTTCGCTCAGAAGAACAAGAACTCGCTGTTGAATTTCAACTGAAATCCAAGGTGGAACCCACTTCGCGTAAGGTTCATGACGTTACTGTAACTGCTAAGGCTTATGATTGGGTGACCAAGGCTGATGTTGATCTGGGTGCAAATGGGATTGAACGCTTTGTTGGGAAGATGGTCTTTGACAAAGGCGCAGAGCGAAAAGACAGAGATCCAAAGGGTATCTTGTGTGATGGGCGTGAGTTGTCTGAACAATTGTTGGTTCAAGAGCAGGACCGTCTAATGTCAGAGAAATTCAAGGGTTTGAGACTCCCTGGTATTGATGGTGCAAATAGAGAGATGGGCGATGCAAGGATGAATTCAAATTTGAGCGCTTCCTTTGCGCACGCCTATAAACAAGGCGGCATGAAAGCCGTGGAAAAACTGGCAGCGGACGTAAATCACGGACACCTAAGTATGGAAGATTGGTTGGGAGCAACAATAAGCTCTCCTCTCATGGGGATGATTGCTAGGGTGCCTTCTGTAATTCCGATCGTCGACAAAAAGACTCCTGGCGAACTTTGTATTTACAGAGGGTTTGAGGTTTCAGAAGAGGAAGCCAGGCTCGCTTCAGTTATGTCGGCAGAGCAACTGAACAAAGTTGGCATAGTCAAATACCAGCAGGGAAGCGGCTATTTTAAGCTGCATGGAGCCGGAGCTGTGATTGTCCCGCTGGATAAGAAACAGCAGTAAACCAGGCAGGATGGTTATTCCGACCTCTTTTCGCTGGCGTTCTTGAGCCTTTCAAAGTCGCGGACTCAGTATTGCCAGCTTGATACCCGGCGCACTTGACAGGCGGGAAAAGGGCTGTCAGCGCAGTGCCATGTCCCGACGGAGCGCTCCCGCCAGCGATCTGATAACTCGCCCGCCGCTGACATTTGCAGTTTTTCGAAAGATTCACCTTTGTCAGCGTTGTGCCAGTCGTTGGTCCTAGAGTAGCGAATGAACTACAGGTGTTCGTTTCTTAGGGGGCTGAATCATGAGTATCAACTTGGAACAGGCAAAATCAATTCGCCGCGACGTTGTACAGGTCTTTTCGAATGACACGATCGCGGAGCTGTTGACCGTCCCTCAGCCGTTGCAGTTAAGTACACCGGGCACGTCGGACTTCCTTCCGAAACTAACGTTTTACGCTGCGCACGAAAGGGGCCCTGCGTTTGATTCTGACAAAATGAAAGACAAAGAATCCTCGCCTGCAAGCGAAAGGCAGGCGAGTGAGCGTAGAACAATTGAACAACTAGCTAAAGATACGGCGAGCAAGTTTGATGCAGTCGCATTTCCCGCAAACCGGTTCAAGGTTCTTGAGCAGTCTCTGAAAGAAGCCTACGAAAGCCATGGTGGCGACGATTCCATGTTCGGACACTTTGAGTGGACGCTGGCTGCTGAGATGGGCAAGGCTGGTATCACTGTTCGCACCGCAAGATTGGGGATCTCCTTTCGTTCAGAAGGACAAGAACTCGCTGTTGAATTTCAACTCAAATCCAAGGTGGATCCCAATTCGCGTAAGGTCCAAGACGTTACTGTAACTGCTAAGGCTTATGATTGGGTGACCAAGGCTGATGCTGAGTTGGGTGCAAATGGGTTTGAAGACCTTGTCGGGAACATGGTCTTCAACAAAGGCATAGACCGAAAAGAAAGAGAATTGAAGGGCACCTTGTGTGATGCGCGTGAGTTGTCTGAACAGTTGTTGGTTCAAGACCGTCTAATGACAGAGAAATTCAAGGATTCGAGACGCTCCGGTATTGATATTGCAATGAGAGAGAAAGGCGATGCCAGGGTGAATTCAAATTTGACCGCCTCCTTTGCTCACGCCTATAAGAAAGGGGGACTGAAGGCCGTTGAGAATCTTGCAGCTGACATAAATCATTGCGAAACGAGTCATGCAGATGTTGTCATATCAAGCATTCTTACCCAGAGAATAATCGCCAGAATGCCTTTGGTGATTTCAATTGTCGACAAGGAAACTCCCGGTGAAGTTCGCATCCACCGCGGGTTTGAGGTCTCGCAAGAGGCGGCGAGGCTCGCTTCAGTTATGTCGGCAGAGCAACTGAACAAACTTGGAATTGTCAAACACCAGTGCGCAAGCGGCTATGTCCAACTGCATGGGGCCGTCATTGCCGTCGGTTCGCTCAATAAGAAACGGGAGTAGAACCGACATGCTGGTTCCTCCGGCGTCTTTTTTGCTGGCGTTTTTGCTCCGTATAAAGTCGAGCACTCCGTATTGCCAGTTTTATACCCAGCGCAATTGATAGGGCCAGAAAAGGCTGTCAGCGTCATGTCATTGTTCGATCGTACGCTCTTTCTAAGCACAGGCAGAGGGAAGTACGAATGGATAAACAAAATAAAGAAGTGCAATTGGGCTCAAGGCTGGCATCCGAGCTAAGGCAGCTTCTGGAACATGCAAGCAAGCAGTGGGAATCCATACAGTTCGACATGTCGAGCTGTTCTGACCTGAGGACTATCCTGCCTGATGTGGCGCTACTGGATCTAGATTGAGACCTCCGATTAATCAGCGATTATCCGACAGTGGGCATAACTGCAAAATCCCCGCAAATGTGTGGGGCGATGGGGAGGGGTAAATGAGTTCCGAAATTGAGCCGATTAAAGACGCCAACAAAACCGATGGCGGAGACGAAGCTGGACGAAGCGAGGATGTCGTTGGTGTTAAACCAGTAGCGACTAAAGTTCATGATTCTCACTTGGAAGAACTCCTCGCCAGTGCCAAACAAGAAGCGATAAAAGCCGGTGAATCGTCTATTCAGGCGGACAGACTCTGCACAATGGTTAAGAAACTCGGGGCAAGCTTCAAGTCAGGAAGAATGCAAGCCGAAGCGGACTTGGAATTGGAGTTAGGGAAAGCTCCCCTGATCGTCCGAGCCTTTTTGCAGGCTGGCGAATCAGCCCAAGATCCCAAGATTGCCAAAGCCTGCAGGCAGTTGCTGGCACAGTTTGAAGTCGAGGCACCGGAGAATGGAGGGTTTGCTGAAAAAAGCGATTCTGCTGCTCATCTGGACACTGATGGCGAAGGCGGACCGGTGGATGCCACTACCAGCAGTGGCAGTTCGGGCGAAGATGATGATTCCAATAAAGAATCTATGTTCGTTAGCGTCGATCTGTCTGATGAATTGGCGCCAACTGCCAAAATTGCCGAGAGTATTTTCGCGGACAATATGCTCCTTGGTGTAGTTTCTTTTTTCCCCACGGCCAGCGAAGACCGGCAGCCCAATTACAGTCAACTTTCAGACCACGAAAAAACTGCTGCTATGGTTAAGGAATACATCCGCTTCGGTAATGTGAAAGCCTTATCGGACCTCAGGCTTGAAGCCGGAAGACATAATTGGCCGGGTATTTCATCCGTAGCTCCCACGGCCTATCATCGCTGCTGCATGGTTAAAGCGGTAGCTGATTACGAAAAGGCTCTGATCACCGAAGATATTCAAAAGCAAAGGCAGGCATTGCAGGAGCTTGCTAAATTGCGATGCATAAAGTTGGGCTCCGAGGATGAATACGGAAAGGTTCACGAGGCGATCGATGCGTACCTAAAGGCGAAGATTGAGGATAGTCCTGAGCTACTCACCCGTGACATGGTTAATCGGAGCCAGCGAAAGGCGCTTGATACCCTGACCCTGGACTTTCAACTCTGCGCCACCGCACTTGTCGCCTTTGCTCTGGCAAATAGCCACCAAGAGCGGCAGGCTGCGTATGACGCCTTCAAAAAGTCCGCTCAAGAGAACCCGGATCCGAAGATTCTTGGCTATGCAGCTCGGCTTGGGGACTACGTAAACACATTACGGCTCAAGGAGTTGCTGGCGGCTCCAGAATTGGATGCAAAGGCTATAGGAGCTGCTGTCGAGCGGCTGAACGGCAGTTCGCCTGCTCTGACAAAGGAACTTCTGGCAGATGTACTGACAAGACTTAAGGCAGATCCTGCAACTCGTGAAGAGTTTTCCAAAATAGAAGATCTGACATTAGAAGTCTTGCGCAAATTGATTGAGGGCGGACGCTTCGAAGCAGTCGTACCACACTTAAAGGTTGCTCTGGAATCCCAAGCCTTTAAAGATCTTTTCGAAGAGTGTGCGAATCTAAAAATCGTCAAGCACAGTGCGGCCGATCTACTTCGAGTCGGCGTGCGCCCTCCCGATGCATTGAAGATTGATGCGGAGGAAGCTAAGCGGAATCCGAACGAACTTATTAAGGGTTTGGACGCCGAAGTCGAGTCAGCCCAGCGGAATATTTTAGAGGCGAATCGGAAATTTCAGGAACTTGAGCGGAAGTTTTTGACAAGAGACCTAAGCGAGGCGGAGCGGTCGGAATTTCTGAAACGCCTAAAGACACTGGTTGACAGCAACACAATGATAGCCGGCGACAGTGCTGGACTTGCAAACACTTATGAGCTTGAGGCAATCAATCACGTAATTTCAATTAAGGATTCGAAGGATCCTGCTCAAGCAGCTGAGCATCTACTGAAGCTTCAAAAAATGGCAGATGCCGGCGATCCTTTTGCCCAGCAATTGCTGGACTCTCTTTGTCCTGGTGCTAAAGGCGCTGAATCCTTGCTGGCCCGTCTGAATTCCTCAAGTTCTGATGCTGTATTAGCTCTAACTGAATTGAAGAAAAATATGCGATTTGCCGATGATGAACTCGACAAACTGCGCATTCGAAATCTGACCTATGAGTTTAGAAGTGACAGAGTTCCTTCTGTCCAAGAGCTGGAAGAATTTCAAACTCGCCTAAATGTTGAAAAAACTAATAGTAATTCCGGCGCAGATCGGTGGCTGGAGTGGGCCAAACCTGCAGCCCTGATAAGTAAGCTTGTGAATGGCTTCCACTCTTTACCTGGTGAGACTGCCCATCAATTCAGCGACCGGCGCAGAAAAGGTCAGGTTCAGACTATTCAGGAAGTCGGTCAGTTGGTCAAAGGCGGTAACGTATTCGCTGGGAAGATGTTGCTTGGCGTGCTTCTCGATGACGTAAATCCGCAAGCTCGAGCGCAATGGAGTCGTGAATTCAACGGAAACGATGGACCGAAGATTTTGCGTCCGAATCTTTCTAAAGCCGTTGAATTATTTCATCGGGAAATAACAGATGCCGGTTTGAAGCCCGTGCTTGAGAGCCTTGAAGGTGCAAAAGGTAGCCTCGACCGCGGTGATGCAATGGCACTTGCACTTGTACTTGGACAGCAAAAGTTCGAGTCCGATCGCGAGAAAATTGATAAAGTTCTCAAGAAAGGCATTGAGGGGCCCAACGGCAAGGAGGTGCTTGCTGGTGTCTTTGATGCCATACGAGTCAAAGCTCCTGGTGGGGAGTATCTAGCTCGAACATTGTTGCATGGAGCTAATCGCGCCGAGTTTCCAGAGTACTTCCCAGCATTTGCTCGCTGGGCTGAGTCGGGAGACAAAGTCGGAATGCTAGTAGTGGCTGGCGTTCTGGCCGGTCGCCGGGAAAAGGCAGATCTTGTCGATGCGGCCAGAGAAACTGCGCTTCGTTGCGCGAACAACAAAACTATGCAGCCTGCCTTGCTTGAGGCGTTGCTCCAAACCTATCAGGCTGATCTCAAAAGTCCGTATTTATCGTGGGATTGGAAGGACGCTCCGAAGGGAGATTACCGTTTAGTTGAGGTTATGGGAGATGTGCTTGCCAAATACAACAAGGCTGCTGTCCCGGAAAAACTGCTTTCTGACTGTCGGAATGTGTTTCGAAGTGAGCTGAAATTCTTCGATGACAACCGCCGGTCGGAGATTTCAGCGGCTCAAGAGAAGAGATATGAACACCTTGTTCGCGGTTTCATGGCCATGTCGCAACTTATGGAAGTTGAAGATCTGGCTCTGTTTCGCGTAACACCTCAACTAGCCAAGGCCATGCGCGAAAAGGATTGGGAGATTCCCAAAGAGTTTCAGTTGCCTTTCAAGGAAAAATTGTTTGCTGATATTCGTGGTGGCAAAGGAGAAAATGCCGCAGTCGCGCTTGATTGTCTGGGAAGCGCCGGTAGGCTACTTGAACGGCATGATATTGACCGAATCGCAAGTTCGTTACCGAAACCGATGAACGAAGTAACAGAAGCCGCCTATGTTCGTTGCTTGCTTCAAGTAATTGGTGCCGCAAGTGCTAATGCCGAATTGAAAGATGCGGCCTTGAAATTGCTTGAAAAATCACACTGGTATAACAACAAACTTGATGTGGAAGTTCGCGGATGTCTGAGCGAATACATCAAAGGCCGCGTTAGTGATGTTCGTCTCATTAATCGGGTAATTGCTCTAGTAGGAGACTGCGGGATTGAACCGCCGGCGGCACTGGTGATCTCGCGATTGGGTGTGCCACTCACAAATGAGTTGATACGTGATGTGGAAGAAGGTCTGCGCAACTTTGGTGGCGATCGCGCAGCATATCTCAAGGTTGTTGAACGCGCCGTGCTGTTTAACGCTACTGTGGAACTTTTCGAGTTGAATAAACCTCCGAAGGTCGAACCGAAAGGGGCTACGGCTACACTAACAAGTTCTGGAGCTTCACTCGACGAGCGACCCAAGCCTGTAGTCGAGCGAAGTCCCTTCGCCGACGTGTATATTCCGCGATTGGTTAAATGTATGGCTGAGGGACCGCTTGTCGGCAGCCCTGAATTTGGATTTCTCGAAACAAATTTTGTGGAAAAGTTCATCGATGACATCGAAACGTGCCAGTACGATGGACTAATTACCAAGAGTGCTGAAGGTGGAGCTCCAGGAGTGAGTCGCCAGCAAATTAAAGATTACATGTCTGGTTGGCATTCTACTCATGGCACAGGCACCGCGCTTCTTGGAACCGGGCAAAAAGATTACGACCAGGCATTAGCTGATCTTTGTAAGATTACCGAGAAAGGCCATGAAACATCCTACTGGTGGCTGGCGGCAGCAGGCCACGGGTATGTGATTCGGCGATTTGGACCTGGTGGCACGGTAGAAAAGTTTGGAGAAGAACAGACAGTTGCTTTGGCTAGATGGCGAAAGTCCCCAGAGGTTCTGGCAAAAGCTATGTCAGAGCGTGACGCGCTCATAAACGGTTTGCAGAAAATCGATGTTGTGCGCAACGGTGGCAAATATGTTGACCAGTTGGCAAATGGCAACGTGGCACGAAGCGATAGTTTGGCTCTTCAAGTGATGGCGAAGTTAGATTCGCGCGAACTCAAAGCTGGTTTTCCCTACTTATTTGAAAGTCTGCACGGAACACACCTTTATGGCGAAAATCGCAAACCAGGTGAGATCTGGGCACGATTGCGGACCATGCATGCAACTAACTTGGAGACGACTCCAAAATTCAGTCCAGGAAATGTGGGCGCATCGGAGGGGCTTCATTTCTTGCAAGTTTACTCCAGGGCCGCAGCTGGTTCTGGAGACGTGCACCATCAGTTCAGATTTCAGGTTCATGAGGTGGCAATGACGGAGGCTTTCCGAGCCGTTGATCATGACGATCGAATGATCAATGCCGTTGCTTCGCTTGGCAAAATTTCTGGTCTAATAAGCTCCACCGATATGCTTTTCCGTCATGGAATGGCTGGACACAGATCGGAGAACTACACCGAGGTGGCCAGAACTATGGCAACTGACATTGAACGTGCGCAGCAGGAATTGAAAAAGCAAGAAGGTGACATTCGCAAATTTATCGTTGAGCTTAAGGCTGCGCGTGACAGTGCTGCTGATGGCGATGCTAAAAACGGCCTCACTGCTCGCATTGATCAATTGCAGGATATTCTCGACGGTTATTTGCCTGACGCGAAGAGCAAACGCCATGACGAAATTAAAGAAATGTGCCGCATAATGCATTCCTCAGATTTCGATCCGGGCACCCTCGGAAAATGGCTCAGGGACAATGTCAGTACTATGATTCTGATCACAGTCGCTCTGGCCGGAATTGCACTCATGCCATTTAGCGGAGGGATGAGCGGATTCCTGACGGCAGTGGCAGTGGCAGCATTGGTTGCAACTATCGGCTTTGCGGTCAACGAAGCTTGGAAGGAAGGCCTGTACCAGTTTGGCGGAGCTGCCTATGGCTCTGATTTCTTACGCACAACGCTATACCTGCGAACATTTGGTGCACTAGACGTGAGGCAAAAAGGGATTCGCTACGATGTTGAAACTGGAAACTTTAAAGCCGCTCCGGAAGTTCAAGAGGTTCTGCGTCATGCTGTCATTGAGATGGGAAAGGAATTCGTAGTCAATTTAGTTGCTGCCGGCTTTGGCAAGTTTGTAACTTCCGCACTTAAGGCTGCCAGCGGAACATCAAAACTTGCCGCTACAGAGCTTATAAACGATGCGCGCAAAGTTGCTGGTACTTTAGAGAAGCTGGCATTGGCCAATCCTGCTGCGCGCAGTTGGGGTGGAAAATTTGTTCATGCCTGGGCTACTTCACTTCCGTGGGCCGCTTTTGGTGCTACAGCAGAGACAATACTTCAAGATGAGGCCAAGGAGTACAAGAAAGAGTACGAACAGAACAAAGAGATTGTCGAGTTTATCGCACATGTGGGAGCGATTTGTTTGACGGTGCTTACACATCGCGTTGGTGGACACATGATGCGCCCCCGTGTTCTGCCTAACGGAAACCTGGAAATACCGTATGAAAAAAATGCCTTCATTGCCGAAATGAAGGCCGAATACACCAGGACAAATACAAAAATGCCGGAATTTAAGTTAGATGGCGATACGTTGAAGGCATCCGTCGGCGGGCGGATTATAGAACTGCGCTTTGTTGATCCCGCAGAAGTCGCGGCTAAGCTAAACAAGGGTGGTGTCAGACCGGAATCAATCCAGCCTGGTGAGAATCTACCCAGGCTCACTTCCGGCGAAATTGCTACATCCGACAAAGTTCTTGATCTCAAAACGGAGGTGCTCGGGAAGAGAGGTCCGGGCATCACAGACGAAATGGTCGCCGCTGCCGAAAAGCTAGCGCGTGAGACCGGAGGTACAATCGTAATTTTTGGCAGTCGGCAAACTGGTAAGTCAGAAGTGACTGGAAAACCATTTCGACCAGATAGCGACATTGATCTAGGTGTCGTCGGTGGAGTCGCTGAATTCAATGTTGTTTTGGACCATCCGGTTTGGAAGAACTTCAAAAAAGGAGACTTGGCCGGGGTCGATCATTTTCCGATGCGGCTCTTCGATACTGTGCCAGAAGCGCTCGGTCAAAACTATCTGGTCGTTCGTCCGAAAGCGCTGCCGGTAGAGCCGAACAAACCAAGCAGCACATTGCCAATGCTTGATCCGAAATTGCACATGATTGCTTCTGAAACTCCAAGGGCTATGCATCCAGAAGGCGCTGTGCGCAACGGAGGAAGTGTACTTTCGTACGACAAGGCTACTCCCGTTGTTATACAGGAGGCTGGTACTGGAGCTGACGCAAGAACTGCCTACACTCGCGCCTATGCTTTTGCTGAGCCAGGTGGTGGCGCAGTCATAATCAGGTTCCACGAGATTCCTCAAGACCTTTTGTTTCAATCGAAGCAGAAGTTTCAACAGACCGAAAATCACAAGTTGATCGATAGGTCCGATGATGTTGCTTATTTCTTTGACAAAAGAGCAGGAACTGTTCTAAGAGTCCAAGATGGTCTGAGTGGTTCAACTGTACAAACGATAGAGACTTCTAAAATAAGTAAATTGGCAGCACAAGACATGGGTCAAATTAGACCAGCCATAAGACCGGAGCCGTCGCTCCAGGTGACGATCGACGGACAGTCTATGGTGTTGTCGTCGATGGGGAATCGGGAGCTGATAGTAGGTTCAGGTGCGCGAGCTGACATCAAGCTGCCGCTAGAAGCAAACGGAGGCGCATCGCTGAAGACAGATGGCAATGGCTTTTTTGTTCGCTCTACTGGTGCCAAAGTGGAAGTCTTACATGCCGATGGAACTATAAGCACCCTGAAGGTGAACGAAGTTTCTGCGCTCAGGACCAATGATCGAGTGCTAGTAGCAGGACAAGAAGTAAAGCTAACGCCCTCTACGAGCAATCGCTATTCCATTCTTCCTGTTCGTAATCTGTCCACAGAAAATCGCGCGACCTTTTCTTCCGTAGATATGGTTAAGGTTCCAGTCGTTGCAGATGTTCCGGCCGGATTTAGCTACTGCGAGAACCTTGCCGGTTCACAAAGAGTCCCTGCAAGAATTTTCGATCCTGCGCGAGATCCGATACTAAAAGATTTCGAAGCTCAGGCAAAGGCGCGATTCGAAAATGCTAAGGGCGACGATGCCGCAAAAATGCGTGCGTTGACTGAATACGTTCACGAACGGATGACACCACGAGTGGTGGACCTGGGATATGGCGGCCAGCCCGTAATCCGACAGGGAACTGGGATGAATAAGGTAGCTGAAAAGGTTGATACGGCTGCTACTGGACCGATGCTGATCGGGGATATTCTCGCCAGGCAGTCGGCAGTTTGTCTCGACCAGGCCATGATGCTCAAGTATTTGTCACAGCGGATGGGATTGAAAACCGAGGTCACGACTGGCACCATGCACGGTCAGCCACATGCCTGGGTCACCCTGGTTCAACCAGGCGGGAAACGAATCATTTTTGATCCGCGCAATAATAACCAGCTTACTCACCAGGAACGAAGCGGTATACCTCAAAATCGCGACTACAAACCATTCTCAAGCGAAAATCCGCGCTCGTCGACCGGTGCGCGAAGCAATGCCGGCGAGGCTTTGAGTCCGAAAATGAAAAGTTGGTTTGAACACGATCAAAAAAGCCTGAAGATGGACGCGGAGGAATTAGCTACTATGCAGGCTGCAATTGAGTCGGGACAACTCGAGTTCAAAGTGATGGATCGCAATTATTTGCGTTCTGCAAACATAACTTTGCGTGAGGCTGCTCCACGGCCATCAAGCCAAAGCGAGCTTCCCGCCAATCTTGCCAATTATGATCCACTGAAGGCCACCGGACCTGTTCTTGTTGTCTATGATCCAAAAACCTATCAATATCACATCATGAACGGCAATAATCGCGTAATGCGATTTGGCTCCAAGACAGGCAATCCGGACAACGTGGGTCTACCTGTTTGGCAATTCAATAGCCCGGAAGCTTATGAAAAGGTATTTGGTGTCAATCCGCATCCGATGGTTGGCCGTCCAATGAAATTGGATTGATCTTGGCTTTCCTTGCAGTGGTTTAGATGTCCGACTTCGACAGTGATCAGGCGATCAATGCAAGAAAGTTTTCAAGATGATGTGGATGTCAGCTCAGTGTCATTGTGAAAAACGAGAATGTCCTTAATTCCAATCAATGAGGGCCATCTAAATGAGTCAGAGACTTGAAAATTCCGAAGGACTGTCCGCTGCGTCTTTCGAGTCAGCTTCGTTAGTAGAGATGACACAGCTCGACATACGGTTCTGATTTCTTACGAACTATGCTCAATTTGCAGACAGCCGGTGCCGGAGACGTCAGGCAAACAGGAGTCCACTACGAGAATGAAACCGGAACCTTCAAGGCTGGTCCGGAGATGCAAGAGGTTTGCCTGCGTATGCTGTCTTCGCTGTGGAAACGTGCTCTCCAATCTTAATGTCAGCCCGGTGTCATTTGCGGATATTACGATGTGCTTGAACTTCCTAGAGTTCGTTTCTCAGAGGTATTGAATCGTGGGCACTAATTTAGAACTGGCAAAGTCAAATGATGGCCGCGATGTTTTATCAGATTGGACAAGTACTGCCGGGGCAGAATTAGCAACGCCCGGTTTGCAATCATTCAAACGTGAGGACGTTGCGCCCGGACTTCCGGATGTAATGCTTTGCGCGGCAATGGCTGAAGACAAACCAGAGATAGCTAAAGCCGATCAACCAAAAGTGGTTGATCGCAAGGCCGCACCAGACAATTTATTCGATCGTATAGACCAGGCCGTAAAGAGCTTGCCGGCCATTGCAATGAGAGTGGCTCCGGAAGCAGGAGAACTTAGCGTTGTGGACCTGGGAAAGTTTCTTAAGTCCACAAGTGAGTCTGTGACTGCTGAGCAAGCTGAAGTCTTGAACAAATTGACGGGAATGAAAGTCAATGGCGATCAATTGAGCATTGCCTGTGATTATAAGGGAAGCTTGAAGTCGCTTGTTCCTGATTCGAAAGACCTACCAGATGGTATGCAGCTTTCAATTAAAAATCCGACAATGAAAATTTCCGCCGACCCGAAAACAGGAGAAATTTGTTTGTCTGACATAAAGGGACTCACTGCTTTTCACAAAGACTTCCCCTTCCTTCCCGTAAATGTATTGGACAAGGTGATAGCCAGCAAAAAGGTCGACAAAGATGGTAACGCGACATGTGAACTTAAATTGGTTCTTCCCAAGATTCCAGGCATGCCTCGAGAGATAGTCAAGTCTATTCCGCTTACTAAAGAAAGTGCCCAGCTCTTTGACGCAGCTTTAGCGCAAGTATCCAGCGGCAAAGATATGTCGAAAATAATTGAACTTATGCCGGCCTTGTTGTCTGGCGATGCTGCTAATACACTGGTTCCTCTGCTTTCAAAAATTGATGGAGCCTCTTGTGCCAACGATCGAGTTCAGATCCTCTTTAAGGAGGAGAAGCAGCCAATAGGGAACCTTCCGCTCGTGGCTGGCAAGGAAGTTAGGTTTGAGTCGAAGTCTGAAAACGGTGGATACACTTTCGACAAGATACATGGCGTTCATCTTGAACTTCCAGTACCCAAAGAGCTGCTTAGTAAGTTGGGTACTGGCCCGGACGCGCCGATCAGCCGGGTAGCTATAAGCAAAGCCGATGCCAATGGTGATCGCACAGTTCGAGTTGATTTTGAGCATGGCAATCTCAAGTCAGTGACATTTGCCGTTGACAAACAGGGAGCACCGCGCTTGATCAACGACAAACTTGTTGTCGATGTGCAAGTTGGCGTAAATGATAAAGCATTTGATTGCCAGCTGAAGCTTCCGATCGGAAACGCGGATAAAGGAATTTCGCTGTCACTTTCCGGCGATGCCACAGCACGCACTGAAATACTCAAAAAGCTTGGCGTACCGGATGAGTTGGCTCCGATTGGCGAAAGGGTTACGGATGTTTCGTTGAATGGAAAGCGGTTAGACATCGTCCTGGATAAGGCAGCTACGCTGTCCATAAAGGGACTAGATCTGAGCTTCGACCGCAATGTAAGCCTGAATGTCGAGACGGTGGACAATAAAGCTTTAGGGGCAAAGGGAGTATCGATAGATATTAGCGGCGTGCAAGTTAGCGGGTTCAATTTCACCGGTTCTCGCTGGAAGGAAATAGGCTCAAAGGCGCTCAATGGTGCTTTGAGTTTGCAAAATGATCTTCCGATGAGAATTGATCGACTTAGCCTTGTTACGACTAATGATAATTTGTCGATTGGTGTTAGCAGCAATCAAGGCATGCTAAGGCACGGTCAATTTCTGGTAAGCAAAGGAGACAATCCGGAATTCATCAGTGGAGAGCTTCAGGTCAAGCATCCACTGCGGAACCTTGATCCTATTAACTTGTTGCGTAATCGCCAACCAGAGCTGACGGTAAAGCTTGATCAACAAGGCGTTGTTAATCCGGTGGATACTGGAATAAACCTTATCAAGCCGGTCGTGGAGGCCATGCCCGCATACAAGGCGGCGAAGTTTGTTGTGAAAGCGGTAGATGATCCAGTAGGCGAAACAAAGAAAGTTGTGAATGAAACAGTGCAAGATCTTAGAGATGTACGTGATGCCACAAAAGATGCTGCCCGTTTCACTGGACGCAATCTTAAGAAGGCCTGGAATTGGATTGTTGATTGAGCAAGGAAGCTATCCGGTAGTCAGTTACTGTCTTCCAACGCCACGCGGTAGCCGACGCCGCGGACGTTCTGAATTATTGACGGTGAGCCAGGCTCATCTATCTTTCTGCGCACGCGCTTGACGGCCGTGACGACGGCGTCTTCTGTCGCTTCGCTCTCGGATTTCCAGACGCGCTCCAATAGCTGATCGGTACTAAAAATCTGGTTGGCATGACGCATCAAGAATTCCAAAAGGGCAAATTCCTTTGGCAAGAGGCGTATTTCCTCCGCTCCCTTGAAAGCTCGAAACGTATCTGCAACCAATGTGATGTTGCCAAACTTCAAAAGTTGAGGAACGATGTCTCGCGGGCGACGCAAAAGTGCCTCGATGCGCATCTCGAGTTCTCGTAAGCTGAAAGGCTTTGTTAGATAATCATCGGCCCCGGCTCCGAATCCTTCCTCTTTGTCAACGATTTGCGCCTTGGCGGTAAGCATCAGCACCGGTGCCAGTCCACCTTTTTGCCTGTAAACGCGCAAGACATCAATGCCTTCACCGTCTGGCAAATTCCAATCCAGCACTAGAAGGTCATAGTCCGATACTGCCAACCGGTCGCGTGCACTTGCCACCGTATTTGACTGTTCCACGATATGATGCTTGGACACAAAGCTCTCCGCTACGGATTGTGCCAAGTCAAAGTCGTCCTCTAGTATTAGAATTTTTGCCATAATCACACTTGATGTCCATTGCAACTTTACCACTGCCATTGGTCGATTAAACGAAGTTGCGCCCAGCGGAACTGAGCCACGAGGAGTTTGACAAGTCTGTGAGCGAATCAAACCGTCAAACTACAGGTCCGCAGACCGTACTCAGTTCTACCGCAACAGTTCGAGGGACCTCAAAGTTTGAGTTGCTTAAGTCCTGGTATCTGGCTAATCTGCGTAAGGCAGCGGTCAGCAGTTCAGTTCAGTTGACTCCGGCTGCCTTAATCAGTGCCGACAAACAGCAAATAGAGCAACTGATCTTGTCTGGCATTCACCATGGTGTACGAGTCGGGAAATTCAAGTGGGACGCCGAGCAACAATTGATCGAAGCAAGCTTGTGCTTGTCTGGTGCAGCGGCAGTTCTGGCTTTTCTGGCGCTGAGTTTCCTTGTATTGTCGGGGCAGCCAAGCGC
>Ga0163151_10001815_pt1 | contig 34951 bp, 29 predicted proteins | sample OliLakLV19MP5IB2_FD_145596 | JGI IMG/M metagenome (GOLD analysis project Ga0163151, IMG submission 145596) | Freshwater microbial mat bacterial communities from Lake Vanda, McMurdo Dry Valleys, Antarctica - Oligotrophic Lake LV.19.MP5.IB-2 | ecosystem: Environmental > Aquatic > Freshwater >... | reverse complement strand
TGCCCGGCAAGCGGACTGCGCATGCCTGAGGCGACATCTTCTGGAGAGCCGGATGCGGGAAATCCGCACGTCCGGTTCGACGAGGGGAGGGGCACCTTGGGGTCCCCTCCTACTCTACCGGCTCGGTAACGGATTTGGTAGGGCGCCAGCGTGACGTTGCAGGATGGCCGGGAGGTTGGCGGAGAATGCCGAGCGGGGCATTACCGTATCGGCGCCAGCCGCTTGCGCTTCCTTCTTCAGTTCGACCTGGACGTGGGAGACGAAGGCGAGCAGGTTGACGTCCTTCGTCTCCGGATCGTTCTTTAGTTCTTGGATTAGCGCTACGGAATTTACGGCTTTCGTATTCAGATCGAAGATGATTAGCGATGGATGTCGCTTCGCTAATTCCAGCACCTTTGCTTCATCCTTTACAAAGACGATTTCGATGCCGGCGCGTTTGGCGGCGTCCATGATTTTTACGGTGAAAAAGAGGTCGTCGAGGACCGCGACGATTCTTTGGCTCGCCGGCACTAGACCTCGGCCATCTCGAGAGCGCTGGCGGTGAAGTAGGCGCAATCGGGGTGTTGGAAGACGAGCGCGCTGACGCTGGCTTCTGGCTCCATCATCATTCCGTCCGTTAGCTCGACGCCGATTTCGTTGGGGTTGATTAACTTCCATATCCCCTGTTGATCATCGAGATTCGGGCACGCCGGGTAGCCGAAGCTGTAGCGCTTGCCGCGGTAACGGCTGGTGAAACGCTCCTGCATGGTCATGGTTGGGGAGTCGGGGAAACCCCAGTCCTCGCGGATTCGGCGGTGCAGCCATTCGGCGGCGCCCTCGGCGGTTTCAATCGCCAATGCTTGGACGGCGTGCGCCTTTAAGTACTCGCCTTTGGCTTTGCACTCCTCGGCTCGTTCGCGAATCCCTTCGCCGGCGGTTACGACGAGCAACGCGATGTGGTCGCGGCGGCCGTCGTCGGCAACCGGCAGAATATAGTCGCTGAGGCAGAGGCCGTCATCCTTCGGCTGGCGGCCGAATTGGAAGGTGTGGATGGGCGTGGCCGCTTGATGCTCAAAAAGGTGGATGGCGTTACCGGCTCTTTCGACTTCGAAGAACTGCCAGACGGCGCGCGCCTTCAAGAAGCCGGCGGCCCAGTGTTTGACGTCTTCAACCTGCTGGAAGAGTTCGATGGCTTTCGGGTCGCGCTCGACCAACAGCTTTTCAAAGTTGCCTTTGAAGCCCAAATGGCGGCCGAAAAGCATGAAGGGGTTAATGTAGCTCCAGAGTTCGGTGAGTTGGGGGATATCGCGCTTCTTGCGCTCGTAGTAAGGGGCGGGGGGAATGGGAAGATCGATCCGTACTTTGGGGGCGCGGTGTTCGGAGGTGTTGACGGCCTCGGCGGGCGCGGCGGGGGCGGCGCTTCCCTCCTCCCAGGTGGCGCCGGCGAGGGCGGTTTCGCGGGTGGCGGGATCGGTGATTTCATTCATGACGCGAAGGCCGGTCATGGCGTCCTTGCAATAAAACGTCGGGGACGAGTATTCCGGGGCGATGCGGGTTTTGCTGAACTTTTCGCTGAGGGCAGCGCCGCCGACTAATAAAGGAACCCTGATGCCGGCGGCTTTAAAGTCGCCGGCGGTGATGACCATTTGCTGGGTGCTTTTGACCAGCAAACCGCTAAGCCCGATGGCGTCCGGCTGGTGTTCGCGGAAGGCCTGGATCAGGGTTTCGGGCAGGATCTTGATCCCCAGATTGACCACCGTGAAGCCGTTATTGGCGAGGATGATTTCGACCAGGTTCTTGCCGATGTCGTGAACGTCGCCTTTGACCGTGGCAAGGACGATTTTGCCGCGGGCCGCGGTATCGGCCTTTTCCATGAACTGTTCGAGATGGGCGACGCCGGTCTTCATGGCTTCGGCTGATTGGAGGACTTCGGCGACGATCAATTCGTTGTTATTGAAAAGGCGGCCGACCTCGCTCATGCCGGCCATTAATGGGCCGTTGATGATGTCGAGAGGGTTGGCGCCTTCGGCGCGCTTGCGGTCGAGATCTTCAACCAAGCCGTCCTTCGAACCTTGGATTATGTAGCTGGCAAGGCGCTCATCGAGAGGCAGGTCCGCCGATTTGGCTTTGACTTTTGGGGCCGCTTTGCGGAAATGGTCGGTGATGGCGCCGATGTGGAATTGATTGACGGCGGCGCGCTGCGCTTTGGGTTGCAGCCGCCAATCTTCGGGGACGCTTTGTAGAAGGTCGAAATTGGCGTGATCCGCTGGAACGTCGATGGGAGGGGAGTTAAAGAGAAGGTGTTCGGCGAGGCGGCGTTCGTGTTCGGGAATGCCGGCGAAGCGTTCGAGCTTTTCGGCGTTGACGATGGCGAGGTCGAGGCCGGCTTTGGTGCAGTAGTAGAGGAAGACGGAGTTGACGATTTCGCGAGCGGCGGCGGGGAGGCCGAAGCTGATGTTGGAAACGCCCAGCACGGTTTTGACGTACGGGATGTTTTCTTTAATCAGGCGGAGAGCTTCAATCGTTTCGACGGCGCCGCCGATGTAATTCTCGTCACCAGTGGCGCAAGGGAAGACTAGCGGATCGATGATTAAGTCTTCGACGGGGATTTCGTACTTCGTCGTTAGTAAGTCAACGGAGCGTTTGGCGACTTCCAACTTACGTTCTCTTGTGAATGCCTGGGCCTGGATGGGGTCTTCGTCGATGGTGCCGACGACCAGCGCGGCGCCGTAGGACTTGGCCACGGGGCAAAGGAGTTCGAATTTTTCTTCGCCGTCTTCGAGGTTGACGGAGTTAATGATGGATTTGCCCTGGCAGTATTTGAGCGACAGTTCGACGGCCTTGGGGTCGGTCGTGTCGATCATTATTGGGGCTTTGATCGCACTCCGTACGAGGAGGCCGTAGAAGTGGGGGATGTCGTTGATTTCGTCGCGGTCAGCCGATTGCAGGCAGACGTCCACGATGTGGGCGCCGTTGCGAACCTGGCGGCGGGCGATGTCGATGGCTGGATCCCATTTTTCTTCGGCGATCAGGTTTTTGAAGAGACGGGAACCGATGACATTGGTGCGTTCGCCGACGATCAGGGGACGATTGGAATCATCGGCTTCGATGAGTTCGACACCGGAGTAGCACGCGCGATGGGCTTTCGGTCTGTTGGCGCGGGGCTTCTTGCCTGCAACCATTTCGGCGATAGCTTTGATGTGGGTGGGAGTGGTGCCGCAGCAGCCGCCGACAATGTTGAGCCAGCCGCTAATGACGAAGCGTTCGAGCTGGGAGGCTAGGGACGTTGGTGTTTCGAGGAATTTACCTTCGTCGTTTGGGATGCCGGCGTTGGGGTAGCATGAGATTCTGGTTTCCGCGATTTCGTTGAGCGTCCGGATATGGTCGGTCATGAATTCCGGGCCGGAGGCGCAATTGAGCCCGAAGGAGAGGAGATCGGCATGGGCGACGGATGTGTAGAGAGCGTCAGCGGGCTGGCCGCCGAGCATTGTGCCCATGTTTTCGATGGTTCCGGAGACCATGGCGGGGATGGGGCGTCCGAGGTTCTTCACGAGGCGCGCCCGGGCGTGAAGGGCTGCTTTGATGTTAAGGGTGTCCAGGCAGGTCTCAATTAATAAGATGTCGGCGCCGCCGTCGATAAGACCGCGGAACTGCTCGAAGTAGCTGGCGGCGAGGTCATCGAAGCTGATGTTGCCGATCAGCGCGACGGTCTTGGACGTCGGACCGATAGAGGCGGCTACGAAGCGGGGTTTCAGAGGCGTTGAGAATTCGTCGGCTGCCTGGCGGGCAAGGCGGGAGGCCGCGGCGCTGATTTCGTAGGCTTGGGTCTCCAGACCGTAGTCGGCAAGCTGCACCGACATGCTGCCGAAGGTGTTGGTTTCGATAATGTCGGCCCCGGCTGTCAGGTAATCCCGATGTACTTTCAGGACAACGTCCGGACGCGTTAGATTAAGGTTTTCATTGCAACCTTCAAACTCCGCGCCGCCGAAATCGGGAGCATGCAAATCGCAGCGTTGCATTTCGGTGCCCATGGCGCCATCGAGTACAAGAATACGCGACGCAAGGGCGTCGTAAAGGGCCTCACGGCGGGAATTCGGATCAGGCATTTACCTTTCGATTATCGCATGGGGCCCATGGAGCGAGCGGCGACATACTTGGCGACAACCTCGACAAGTTCTGTAGTATGAACCGGTTTGGAGAGAAAATCGTCCATGCCGGCCTCAATGCAGGAACTGCGTACTTCGTAGGCAGTGTTAGCGGTGCACGCAACGATCGGGACCGAGCGTCCGGCGGGAAGACGGCGAAGACGGCGAGTGCATTCGAGCCCATCCATTTCTGGCATCTGGATATCCATTAAGATGAGGCCGAACGGGGTGGTGCAAACAGCGTCGATGGCGGCTTGGCCGCTGGCGGCGACGCAGACATCATACCCTTTGCGCTCCAGAACGGTTCGCATAAAGCGCTGGGCAACTTCATTGTCCTCGACAAGGAGGATTTGGGGCCGCGAAGGCGGTGCGTAAGCCGGGCGTACTCCGGACTCACCAATGAAATCGGGGACGCGGAGAGGCAAGGTTACCGTAAGAAAGGTTCCAGCGCCGCGGACAGTTTCGGCTTCCAGCCGGCCACCCATGCCCTGGACAAGTTGAAATGCCAGCGGAAGCCCGAGTTCGAGGCGAGCTTGCGTGTAACCGCCAATTTCGGGAGGACTGAAGAGTTGGGCGAGACGGGCGGGCGTAAGGTCATGCCCGTTGTCGCCAATGCTAATGGTGAGAATCAAACGGCGCTCCGGTTCCGGGCAAAATGTGGATACCGCCACGGTGATCTCGTCCTGGATGCAGGCGCCGATGGCATGGGAAAGTAGGATCCCGACAACCTGGCGGAGGCGAACGGCATCGCCGGTGACGACTTCCGGGAAGCCGAGTTCGGAGGGCTCGGCGAGGAGTTGAATGCGCAAACCGCGGGCTTCGGAGCGGGCCTGCATAGCCGCGACCGAGACGCGGATGACCTCATGAAGGTGGAAGGGAGTCTCTGAGAGCTTCACCTGCCCGGCCATGACGGAGGCGTACTCCAGCGCGTTACTCAACGATTCCAGGAGATTCTCGGCGCAGAGGCGCGTCGACTGAACGTACTCGCGCTGTTCCTGGGAGAGGGACGACTCAAGCAGCAGGTCCGACATGCCAAGGATGCCAGTGAGTGGCGTGCGGATTTCGTGATTGAGGGCCGACAGCATCCGGGCATGGGCGCGTTGGAGATCCTGCATCGAATCGGGCCCGGCCGAAGCGGTGGCGATCGACGGCGGCGGGGGTGGGGGGTGACCAATGGCAAATTCCAGCAAGGAGTGCTCCTGCCTAATACATCGGCAATTACCGGCGGCGGGATTAGCTCTTTTTCCAGATTTTGGCGGGACGGGCGCTCTGGCAACTTGCGGAGGGGGCGATTGTATCGCCCTACAGTTTCCGCTCCCGGCTGCTGTTCAAGAGACGGAGCTTAGGCTGGCTTTTTGCGCCAAAGAGTAGCTAGAGGGAGTCGTGCCTGCTGGCAAGTGATCGTGCGCCTTAATCATCCGCGAATGCTCTTAATTGCGTCTGTGGATGCCGAGAGTCACCACTGCGTCGAATCGTTTGGCATTGCGAAGATGAAATCGCAATGTGTAGCGATGCACGGGGGACATTTTCTGTAGCGTGCCCGTGCTGCCAGGCGGAATTGGTCATAGACGTAAAAACGCGGCCGGTGCTACACCACGCGCCCGCGGCGGTGGCAACGGCGGCGCCGATCACCGATCTAGCGGCGGAGGTGAGCCGGTTGCGTGCCGCCGGCGCCGAGCGGGAGCAGGCGTTTCAGCGATCGCTGGAAGCGGAACGACCCAGGGAAGAACGGATGGACCGGAAGTTCGATGAACTGCTACGCCGGGCCAAACAATCGCCGGACGAGCGGCCGCTGAAAGACATCGATTTATAGCAGTCGCCTGTCAGGCGGCGGCCGATTCCAGCACCGCGGCCTGTGTCCAGAGCGCCTCGGCCTCCTCCGGCCGTCCGGAGGCGAGCAAGAGATGGCCCAGATTCACATGCGCGTCGGCAAACGGGGCGCCATTGGCGATCAAATGGCGGTAGAGCCGCTCCGCGGTATCTAGCTTCGCGCTCTCCTGAAATGAAACGGCTAAGTTGAAGACAAGTTCCGGAGAGGCGTCGAGCGCGTTGGCGGATTCGAGGACAGTCAAGGCGCGGTCCGGCCGGCCGGTTTCCAGCGCGGCGCGCGCCAGCGGAGCGGCCGCCACTTCGCCGCTCAGACCTTCATAAACCTTCTCCAGGTTCCGCAGCGCTTTGGCGGACTCGCCGGTGTCGAGCAGGCTGATCCCCAGATTCCATTCGGCTTCGGGCCACTCGCCGCGCAGCCGAAGGGCCTCCGAAAAGGCGCGAACGCCATCGCTGGGGCGCTGTTCCAGGAGCGCGGCGAGGCCATTGGCAAACCAGCCTTCGGGGGAATTGCGGTTGCGATCAAGCAGTGACTGGGCGGCTTGCCGGCAGACATCGGCCTTGCCTTCGGCGGCGGAAAGCCGGGCGATATTCCACGACGCGGCGTCGGAATCCGGGCTTTGGCCGGCCGCTTTTCGATACGCCGATAGAGCCTCGCCGGCGCGGCCGGCATCTTCAAATAAAACGCCGCGAAGCAGCAGCGCGGCGGCATGATTGGGCCGCTGGCGGAGGAGGGCGTCCAGTTGGGTTTGCGCTTCCGATTGCCGGCTGCAACGCCATAGGGCGTAGGCGCGCGCATAGGCCCAATCCTCCGAAAGCGGATCCGATTCAGCCAACTGCGCCAGATGCCCGACCGCCGGTTCCCAGTCGCCGGCGACGATGGCCGAATACGCCTGGGCTTCGGACGCCTGCCGGGTTCCGGGGCGGACTTTGGCGAGTTCGGCGGCGACCAGGGCCAGTTCCGCCGTATCCTTGCGGGCAACCGCCAAAGCCAGCAAATTCGTTAGAAGCTCGGCGGTCGGCTCTCCCGCCGTCCGGAACCGCTCATAGATGGCGGCGGCTTCGTCGAAGCGGCGCAACATCTGCAGCGCGACGGCGCGGCCGAACAGCGCGGATTCGTTATCCGGGTCGTGCTGGAGAAACCGGTCGAAACCGTTGAGCGCGTCATCGGCCTTACGTTGATGCAGACAGCACAGGCCCAGCCCGAGCCAGGCTTCCGGACGAACCGGCTCCGTTTTCACGGACAGGCGGAACAGTTCCGCGGCTTCATTCCAGCGGGACAACTTTTCCTGGCAAACGCCGGCGTTGAAGGCGGCGGTGGCATGATTGCCATCAATGGCGAGCAGCCGCCGGTAGACGGCGAGCGCGTCCTCAAACTGGCGCGCTTCAAAGTGGATCTGGCCAAGAAAAAGGAACGACTCCGGCTGCGTTTCGCCGCCGTCGATAGCGCTCCGCAGTTCAGCGGCAGCCTCCGAGGCGCGCCCCTCCATATGACAGGTCATGGCGCGAACGAGTCCCGGCGACGAGGCGGCGCGCATCCGCATCGTGCCCATTTCTCCCTCAGCCTTCAACAGCGCCTGGAGCGGCCCGTCATCGATAAACCACAACCAGCGATCGTCTTGGTTACTCATGCCAACCCCTTAATAACTGACCTTTACGGTGCGAATCACGGCGCGCTCGCCGCTTTCATTAGAAAAACCAACGCTGCCGGAGGCCAGTTGGCTGTCGATCCAGACGTCCACATGCTTGCCGTTTATCTGCGTGGAGAAGGACTGTCCGCGAACGTCGAGACGGATCTTCAGTGGCATACCAGGCGCGACGGGATCGCGAAGTTGGACCAGCCGGTGCGCCTGTTCCTCGCCGTTGACGACCGCGAATTTCACCAACTGGGCGGTGGCCGCCGGGCCATCCCCTTTTTTCTCCAGCTTCAGACAGTAGTAGTTCCGGGCGTCTTTCATCCGGAAAACCCAGCCCATCGATCGCTGTTCGATCTGACCGGTGAACTCGAATATATAGTCCCGTTTGGAGGCGGCCGGTTTGTAGTGGCTGATGACGCGGCGCCGGGCGATTCCGGCCGTATCGCCGGCGGAAGCCGTTTCCCAACTTTCAGCGCCCATGCTGGACAAAGCGGGCGCGGGACCGGCGGCTGAAGGCAGCGTCACCGTCCGGGTATTGCGGCTGTTAAGCGCGGGGACAGCCCAGGCGCCAACCGCGACTCCGATGATAACCAGGGCGGCGGCCTTTTGCCATCCGGGCATCCGGCTCCAAAATCCTTCCGGCTCGGGATCGGTTTGCCCGCCGAACGACGGCACGGCAAACGTTTCGGCGGGCGCCGGTTTCTCGACAACCGCTTTTTCGACAGGCTTTCTTTTTTCAGCTTCCTCACGCTGGATCGGGCGGGGCTCCGGCTTTGGTTCCGGCTTGTTTGTCTCGACGGCCGGCTCTCTCCGCTCATTGAAGTCGTTACCGGACCGGCCATGCTTCCCGCGCTGCTTTTTACGGTCCTCGCGGTCCGCCGCGCCTCTCTGCTGGCGGTTGTCGATAGGTTTTTCTACCGGATTTTCTACCGCCTTCTCGACTGCGGCCGGAATTGGCGCCGGCGCCGCCGTTTCTTCCGCTTCGACGGCGATTTCGACTTCGACCGGAATTTCGACCGTCTCCTCCGCCGCCTGTTCTTCCACCGGAGCCGGGGCAAAGGCGTAGCGCGGGCGGAACGGATTGAGAGCGGGCTTCGGCAAGTGTATGCGCAAGCGCGGCGGCGAAACGACGGGCGGAGGCATGAGGCGTTCCGTGCCGAGTTCGAAATCGGTCATTGAGGGAAACGCGCGGGCGGCGCGGCGGGAGGGGATGGCGCGGTGGGCAACCGGCCGTGTCTCAACATAGCCGGCCGGCACGATTGCCTGCGCAGGCGCGCCAGCGGCGGGCGCCGTCGATACGGTCGTGGAACCGCTATCGATGCCCGCCACTTTGAAGGTCAAGCCCAATGATGCAAACCAGACCGGCTCACACGCGGGGAGTTCAAATTCAGGCGTCGCGGACTGCAACTGCGCGAATCCGTGGCGGCTGGCGGGATTGAGTTTCCGGGCCGGGCGCGACGTCGGTCGGATGCCGGAGAGCATGGACTCCAGCGCCAAAAGGGCGTCACCCAAAGGGAAGGCGGAAGAGGGAATAATCGGCTGGAGGGGACGTGGATTTACCGGCGGCTGGTGGCGCAGTTGAAGATCGGCTAATGTCGCCGCCGCTTCCATAATGAAGCCGGCTTCGGGCGGTTCGGTGAGCATAGGGCTGGAAGCGCCTACTGGATGCGTGACGACTGTGAGGCGTCTCCCCGCGCCGCCTTCCACGGTGCGGACGGCGCCCGCGGCGACGCGCGCGCTGGTTGGCGCCGGCCGCGGTTGCATCAGCCGGTTCATCGCCAACTGATTGAATTCGTCCTGGCTCGCCTTCTTACATTCGTCAGAGCAGTATTCGGAAGGCCCGCGCCACTTCGCCAATCGATCGAGTTCGGTTCCGCATTGCAGACACTTCATTGTGATGGGTAGAATCTCTCCCAACCACAGAGTACGGGAACAATCCCGTTCAAACCAGACGGCAAAGCACCTAACTCGGTCGATTTCCGCTAAGGGTAGTAGCGCAGGAGGGGTGATTCACCTTAGAACAGCCTACGGAGTAAGCCTTGGTCGCATTGCCCAATGCGGGTCAAAATGTCTCGAACTTTTGTTCTAAAGTTCTTGCTTAGTTTGGGCGATAGATAGGGAGGAACGGCGACGCGGACAAGAACCGGCGCCGCAAAAGCAGAGAGGTCGCAAATGGCGAAATTGGATCAGTTTCAAAAGAGTGTCGACGGATTGCGGAACGCAATTCCGGAATTGCGCGGAGTACTCCTGGCGTCAACGGAAGGGCTTCCCATCGCCCATTCGTTGTCCAACGGGACTGACCCGGCGCGAATGGCGGCCATGGCGGCCGCGGCGAGCAGCCTGGGGCGGCGTGTCAGCGATACGCTCCATGCCGGGATCTTTGAGGAGATTTCCGTGGCCGGAGCGGAAGGGCATATCTTCCTCTATTCGGCGGGCACGAAAGGCGTCCTGGCGGTAATCGGACCAGCCGGTTGCAATGCCGGCCTGGTACACCTGGAGGCCCGCGGCGTCGCCAGGGAACTCGGCGAACAGTTCAGCTGACGGCCTCTCTCCCTTTACTCCCTCGATACGGAGCGGCGCCGGTATGGCGCCGCTCCGATTTTTTGCGTTGTGCCGGGTTCGTTAGGATGAAGCGGTGCGGGCCATTCGGATTCTCGCGGTAGTGGCGGCGCTCCAGGCGGAGCCGCTGCGATGGGCGGAGTTGTCTCCACCGCTGCGAGCGCTGCTCACAGAAGCCGGACTGACGGAATCGGCTTATCCCGGCTGGCAGGCCAAGCATAGCGAAGGGTCCCGGGAACGGTTGGCGTCCGGGGCGGCTGAGCATATTGCCTATTTCCTGCTGCAATCCAAAGCGCTGATTACTGACCCGCCGCTCGATCCGGCACTGGAAGCCAGACGGTATTTGAATTCCCTTCCCGCGGCGGATCGTTCGGCTTTTTTGGCTGGCGAGAGACGGGAGGCGCCCGTCGGCGAACCGGTCCGCAGACGCATGGAGGCGTTTTGGAAGACGCCTCCGGCGACCGAACGCCACCTCTTCCTTCGGGACATGGCCAAGCGGCTAGGATGGACGCCGGAGGAAGTTGTTCTCACCGCGTTTCGCTTTTTGGTGCGGCAAACCGGAAAAGACGAGCCGGACGCCCTTTATCAGGCTCGGGGCCTCAGCGCGGATCCGTTTCCCGCTTCAATGCGGGCCGTGGCGCTTGGGATAAAGTGGCTGCGCGCCCATCGGCCAGCGCCGATTGCCAACATTTTACTGCTTGGGCCGGGAGCGGAATTCGGCTCGCGGTTTGGCGTCGATGATTCGCAGCCGGTGATGTCGCCGCAGCCGGGAGCTTTGCTGGCGCTATTGGCACGACGGCCCGCGACGTTTGACTGCGCCGACATTCGCCCGGAGGTTGTCGCAACCCTGGCGAAAGGGCCGTGCAGGGCCTCGACGCTGGACGTGGTGACTCAACGGATCCCGGGAGGACCCTACGACCTGGCCGTCGCGACCAACGTGCTGGTCTATCTGGACGATCTGGAATTGGCGGCGGCACTGGCGAACCTATCGCTCGTGCTGCGGCCAGGCGGGTGCCTGCTCCATAACGACTCCCGCTTCGCGGTCCGGCTGTTTGGGGAAGCCGCGGGAATGCCGGTGGTCCACTTTCAAGCGGTACAGTTGGGAACACGCGGAGGACGGGAACAGGTTGACAGGATCGTGGTGCATTGCAAGGCGCTGTGAAATGTGAAATAATAATGGCGCCATCCTTCAGGAGATCCCATGTCGAAACTCGCGTTGCACCGTGTTTGCGGGATCCGACGGCCAGCCGCGGAATTTCCGGAACGGCGATTTTAACGACTACGCGCCGCGCATAGGTATTGCGTATGACTTATTCGGCGCCGGCAGGACCGTTATTCGCGCCGGATACGGCATCTACTATCCTTCGCAATTTTGGCGGAATAACTACGGCAGCGTGAACGGCTTCGCCAATACGTCCACGTCCTACCCGTCGAGCAATCCGAACGTGAAGGCGTTCCAATTTAGCGGCGGCTTTCCAAGCCCGCTGCTGCAGCCGGCGGGCCGTGCGCTGGGTCCGAAGGCGTTTCTTGGCCAAGGCACGAGCTATGACGAAACGCTTGGAACGACGCCGATGTCACAGCAGTTCTCCACGTCGATCCAGCATCAATTGCCGGGACGCGTGCTGGTGGACGTGTCTTATAGTGCCAACCAGGGAAGCCATTTTACGGCCGGCACTGTTAATGGAGGCTATAACATGAACCAGTTAGATAATCAGTATCTTGGTCTGGGGTTGAGCCTGCAGGACCAGGTGCCAAATCCGAACGCCGGAAGGGTTCCGGGGGCGTTGGGCAACGCAATGATCACGCGGGAACAGTCACTGCTGCCTTACCCGCATTACCAGGGCATCACGGTCCGCGCGCCTCGCATGTCCAACTTCAACTCTCATTTGCTAATTGTGAGCGTAGAAAAGCGAATGTCGAAGGGGCTGACCTTCATGGTGAACTTCACCGGAGGCAAGATCATTTCAGAAGGAATGGGAACACCAGTGGACTTTGGCTCAATTGAACAGACAAACCAGACGGGGTATCAGGATGGCCGGTTCAATCGGCGCCTGGAGCGCAGCGTCGACCCAACCGATGTGTCCAAGCGCGGCGTGGTCAGCCTGCTGTATGAATTGCCGTTTGGCAGGGGCGCGGGATTGGCGGGAAGGCTGATCGGCGGCTGGCAGGTCAACGCGATTGGGATCATGCAAACCGGACTGCCAGTGGTGATTGGCGGCGCAAATAACTTCCGGGCTTCGAGACCGAATTCGACCGGAGAATCCGCAAAACTTGACGATCCGTCGGCCGCGAGGTGGTTCAATACGGATGTGTTCATCAATCCGCCCAACTACACCTTCGGCAACGTGGGACGCGTGCTGCCCGATGTGCGCGGTCCGGGAACCTTTAACTGGGATCTGAGCTTCATCAAGAACATGCGCATTACGGAGCGGGTCAATTTGCAGTTCCGCGCGGAGATGTTCAACTTCATGAACAACGTAAATCTTGGCATTCCGAACGGGACATTCTCACCAGGCCCGAATGACCGGAACCAGAGCGGCACGTTTGGTACGATCACATCAGCTCGCGATGCGCGTAACATCCAACTGGGCTTGAAACTCCTTTTCTAAATGAAAACTTTCCTCTTAATTCTCGTTGGCGGTCTGGCCTTTGCGGCCGAGGCGCCTTATGTCTCTACCGGATTTCTCACGATCCCGGCGGAGGTTAAACTGGGACCGATGTCGGCCGTGGAGTTGGACCGCAAGGGCAACACTTATGTGCTGCACCGCGGTGAGCCGCCGTTGTTGGCGTTCGACAAGAGCGGCAAGTATAAAGGCGGTTTTGGCTCGGGTGAGTTCAAGGTCGCGCACGGGTTGCGGGCGGACAAAGACGGCAACGTCTGGACCACCGATAACGGCTACCACATTCTGCGCAAGTTCTCGCCCAAGGGCGAGGTGCTGGCGACGCTGGGAGAGAAGGGCGTGGCCGGAGGCGACGAGAAACATTTCCGCGCGCCGGACGATATCGTGTTCGCGGCCAACGGCGATATGTATGTTGCCGACAGCGGGAACGGCCGGATTGTTCACTTGAATAAGAACGGACAATTCGTTTCGCAGTTCGGCAAGAAGGGCAAAGAGAAGGGGCAGTTCGCCACCGCGCATGGGTTGGCGATTGACTCGAAGGACCGCATCTATGTGGCCGACCGGGGGAACAAACGGGTGCAGGTTTTCGCCTCGTCGGGCGAATTTCTGGCCGAATGGGGCGGGTTTGGCAATCCGTTTGGATTGCTGGTGGTGGGCAAGGAGTTGATCGTCAGCGAAGGTGATATCAACCGCATGTTCCACTTCAATATCGATAGCGGTAAGATCGTGAATGAATGGGGCGACGCGCAGATGTTGCAGTTGCCTCATTTAATGTCGACGGACCGCAAAGGCAACCTGTACGTTGCCGAAGTGAATGGCAAACGCGTGCAGATTTTCCGGAGAAAATGATGACCCGTTTCGGACTTGTGTTCCTGCCCGCCGTGCTGCTGGCCCAATCGCCGGCGCCGAAGTTGTCCCATCAGGATGCCGAGGCATTTGAGCAGGCGCACAAGCCGCTGATTCAGCCGGAACGGGCGCGGTCGAAAGACGCGGCGGCGGCGACCGCGCAGGTTTCCGGGGCTTTGCCGGCGCGCGGCGGCGCTACGGTCATCGCGCAGCGAACATTCATCGATACACATGTTTTTGGACGAATGGCGGCGGACAAAGTGCCGCACGCGCCGCTCGCGAGCGATGATGAGTTTGCGCGCCGGGCTTGGCTCGACGCGACGGGGCGCATCCCGGAGCCCACCGCATTAGCCGCATTTCTGGCTGACCGGTCGGCGAATAAGCGCGATCGGTTAGTTGAGACGCTAACCGCGTCGGACGCGTTTGTCGACAAGTGGACCTATTACTTTGAAGACCTGTTTCGCGCGGGCGGGAGAATGGGTGCGGGCCTGAACCTGTTTCATTATTGGATCAGGGAGTGGTTGAAGCTGGACCGGCCCTATAACCAGGTGATCACGGATTTATTGACGGGCGCGGGGAAATCGAGCTTTTCGGTGCCGGGATCTCTTTACTATCAGCGCGATTTTGTAAAGGCGAAAGACGACCCGGAAACGCCGGACGCTCATGACTTGGTCAACCAGCCCGATACGGTGGACGAGTTCACCGTCACTTACTCGAAGGTATTATTGGGCCTGAACGTTGCTTGTATTTCGTGTCATGACGGCGCTGGGCATTTGGAGAGGGTCAATCTGTTTTTGGTGAAGAAGAAGCGCGATGAGTTCTTCAGCCAGGCGGCGTTTTTCGGCAAGACGCGGCAGATCATGAACTGGGAAAACGGCTACCAGGCGAACACGGAATACACCGTGGATGACGAAGCGCCAGGCTATGACCGGAAGGCGGATAGCATCGTGCGTGTGCCGCGGCGGGGGACAGGGCTTTCGCAGCCGCGGTTTTTGTTGACCGGCGAGGCTCCGCGCGAGGGTGAGAATGCCCGCGACGGTTTGGCGCGCATGATGACGAGCCATATCCAGTTTCGCCGTGCATTTGTGAATCGGATCTGGGCGGAATTGATGGGGTTTGGCATTGTCGAGCCGATTGACGATTTTGACTTGGCGCGTTATGACGCGAAGAATCCGCCGCCCGCTCCGTGGACCGTGCAGCCATCGAATCCGGCGCTGCTCGATGCGATCGCGGAAGACTTTGGCGCAAATGGCCACAGCTTCCGGCATGTGATCCGTACCATTATGAAATCGAGCGCCTATCAGCTCTCTTCCAGTTTCCCGGGCGAGTGGCAAGAGACATACACGCCTTATTACGCGCGCAAGTATGTCCGGATGTTGAGTGCGCCGGAATTGCATGACGCGATTGCGTTGGCGACTGGCGTTCCCGGATCGTTCAGCAGCGGAACCGAAAAAGTGGGCATGGCCATGCAGATGCCGGAGCCGAAAAAGGCCGGGGCCGATGTGCAGAGCTTTATGCGGACTTTCGGGCAGTCGAATCGTGATGACATGCCCAGGAAGGCGCCGCCGAGTTCGTTGCAGGCGATGTTATTGATGCAATCGAAAGTTGTCACGGAACGAGTGAACGCAAGCACGGGCGGCCTACTCAAGTCGCTGCTGGAAAAGGCTTCCGGCGATAAGTCATTGGTGGAGCAGATTTACTTGCATACAGTGTCGCGGAAGCCCTCCGCGCCGGAGTTGCAAATTGGATTGGATGCGCTGCAAAAAGACCGGCGGCGCGGCGCGGAAAACTTACAGTGGGCGCTGTTGAACTCGCCCGAGTTTTTGTTTAATTACTGAGGCTATATGGACAAGCGTGTTTCCGATTTCCTGCCCGCGCGCCGCGACCTGATGAAGCTCGGCGGCCACGGTTTGCTGGGTGCTTTCGCAAGTCAAGCCATGCTTCCCGTAAAGGTGCGGGCGGCGGGGCGGGCGAATCCGCGGGGCACCGCGCGGTTCTGCATTGTCATTGAACTGGCCGGCGCGCTAAGCCATATCGACTCGTTCGACTTTAAGGAAGACGCCGGGACGCAGAAGGATTTCGACGTCCGGAAGATCAAGGACAATTTGTATTTGCCGTACCGGCTGTTCCCGGAACTGTCGAAAGAGATGGACAAGATCGCCATCGTGCGTTCGATGAAGAGCCACGAAGTGGTTCACTTCCGGGGACAGTATTACACGCAAGCCGGTCGCCCGCTGAACCCAGCGCAGGCATCGGAAATACCGTCGGTCGGCTCTGTAATCAGTTATGAGTTTGAGAAATTAAGGCGGGAGAAAGACACCTTCCCGACTTACATTGGCTGTAACTTGGACACGTCGGGTTGCGGTGCGTTATCGACCGGCTTCCTGCCGCCGCGATTCTCGGTGCTGGATGTGAATTTGAAGGAGGGTTCGGCGTCGGCGCCGGGCAGCGCGGAGGCGATGGCGGTACTCGAAGAACGCTACCGGATCCTGAGCAAACTGGACGAGGCGATGGCGGGTTCCCGCGCCGGAAAAGACCGGCAGTTCGGCGCGTTTCGCGATTTTCAACATTCGGCGTTTCAGCTTTTGGGCGATTCGCGGTGGCCGCAAGCGTTCAAGATGTCGAAAGAAGAGATTGAGCGTTACGGCGATAATTCGGTGGGGCTGGGCTGCGTGTTCGCGCGCAACACGGTGAAGGCGGACGCCGGCGCCCGCTACATCCACATCACGCATCCCGATTGGGATCACCACCGCAACATCTACAACCACGCCTCGAAAAGTAACCACTATATTCGGTGTAACGAGTTTGATCGCGCGATGGCTTCCCTGCTTCGCGATCTGGCTGCGGAACTTTCTCCACGGCAGCCGGGCAAAACGCTGCTCGATGAAACGATGGTGGTAATGGTCACCGAGTTCGGGCGCGTCCCCGGAGCATTGAACGGGATTGCCGGTCGGCACCACTACAATTTGGCGTACGTGTCGATGTTTGCCGGAGGCGGCGTGAAGGGCGGGCGGATTATTGGCAAGACGGACGCCAAAGGCGAGAACGTGATCGACTCCGGCTGGAAGTACGGCAAGCACCAGATCAAGACGGAGAACGTCTACGCCTCAATTTATTCGGCGCTCGGAATCGATTGGACCAAGGCGATCACGAACACTCCGTCGAGGCGCGCTTATCGCTATGTGGATGCGCTGGGCGCAACGGAGATGCTGATGGACGACGAGATCGCGGATCTGTTCGTCTGATGCGCGGGGCTTCGGTACTCTTACTCCTAACGGCCGCCGCCAACGCCGCTGAACCGGGGATGGCGCTAATCCCCCAGGGTACCTTCCAAATGGGCCGCGGCAAGCTGACGGCCGATGACAAAACCACCATGCGCCCCCAAGTGCTGCTGGACGACCGGCCAGTACATGCCGTGACGCTTAGCGCGTTTCTGCTGGACACTCACGAAGTGACGCAGGCGCAGTATTCCGAATTCGTGAAGGCCACGAAGCGCGCCGCGCCTTATCACTGGACGGGCGGCGCGCTGCCCGCCGGGACAGGCGCCTTTGCCGCCTACAACGTGAACTTCGACGACGCCAAGGGATACTGCGAATGGCGCGGGAAGCGGCTGCCCGCCGAAGCCGAATGGGAGCGCGCGGCCCGCGGTGGATTGGAAGGCGCGGACTATCCGTGGGGTGATAAATACGACGGAAAATTGGCGCGGCATAACACCGAGACCGGACCCGGCGAAGTGGGCCGGTACGCTCCGAATGCGTTCGGACTTTACGATATGGCGGGCAGTATGTCGGAGTGGACCGCCGACTGGTTCCACCGTGAATACTACAAGGAATCGCCGGCTGAGAATCCGAAGGGACCGGCCACCGGAACCTACCGGATTATTCGCGGCGGAGCATGGTCCGACCAGGGCAGGCGCATCACCGTTTTCTTCCGGAACTGGGTGCGGCCGGGGCAGCGCCAACCGAACATCGGCTTCCGCTGCGCAAAGGATGCGCCTTCAGCCGAACAGCGTATTAAAGACCGCATCGCCGCATTTCAAGGTGCCGTTTCCCTCTACGCCAAGAACCTGAATACCGGCGTCGAGTTTGCCATCCGCGCCGACGAGCGCGTGCGCACGGCGTCAACGATAAAGCTTCCAATTCTGGTGGCCGCTTTCCAGGCCGTTGCCGATGGCAAGGCGAATTGGGACGAGGAATTGGTACTCACCGAAGACGACAAGGTCGCCGGATCGGGCGTGCTGCGCGAGTTCACGGCGGGCCGCAAGTTCCCGCTCCGCGACTTGGCCAACTTGATGATCGTCGTCAGCGACAACACCGCCACCAACCTGCTCATTGATCGATTGACGGGCGATTATGTGAACGCCGTCATGGACAAGTACGATTTTAAATTCACCCGGTCAACCCGGAAAATCCTGGGCGATGGCAAGAACTTGAAGTCGAATCCGTCGGGCTTAAGCGCGTTCGGGCAGAAGGAAGAGAACAAGAAATTCGGAATCGGCGTGTCCACGCCGCGCGAGATGGCCCGGTTGATTGAGCTGCTTGATAAAGGGCAAATCGTCAACGCCGAGTCGTCGAATCGGATGATCGAGATTCTGCGCCGGCAGCAGTACACCGACGGAATTGGCCGCCATCTGAATGGCTTTCGGGTGGCGTCGAAATCCGGTGCGTTGGACGCGCTGCGCAGCGATGTGGGACTTGTTGTTAGGAACAACGAGAAGTACGTTTTGGCGATCACCGTTGACGCCATGCCGAAGACGGACTACTCACCCGACAACGCGGGCAACGTCCTGATTTCCGATCTAACGGCGCTACTGCTTGAACGCCTGCGCTAAACATAGCGATGTAAGTATTTGGGCGCCGGCTCCCCGACGGTCGCGGCTCGATAACGGGTTTGGCTGTGTTTAGATCGCGGCGGCCGGCCGTTTAGGCTCGACGATCTCCACTGTGTCCGGCGTGATATTCACGGTCCGCACTTGGCCGCGGGGACCGATGGGGCCGATGTCGCGCCCGCCCTTGCTAACCGCGATGCCGCCGGCGTTGCCGACAACCATCCGCGCGTTTTGCAGCGTAGAAATCAGCTTCTTGTCGCCCGGTTCCAGTACGCCCATGAAGATCCGCTTCCCGTCGGCGGTAACTTCAATCCAGGTTTTCTCGGTCGCCTCAATGTTCAGCACGAGATTGCCGCTCGGATCCTTGGTAATGACGGGCAACACAGTTGGCGTTTCAATGGTCGCGGCGGGTCCAGGCTGAGTCTGATTCGCGGTCAAGGCCGCGGCGGGCGCCGGAGCGACCGGAGCGGACGCGTTAGCGTTATTCTGATTCCGGATTTCCCGCGGTGCGTTCCAGCGATCGACGAATAGCGACAGCGCCCCGCCGCCGGCCGCCAGGACGACAAATGCGGCCGCCGCAAGGCCCGTGCGTGAGTCAAAAAAACGGGAACGCGCCCCGCGCAGCGGCTCCACCGAAATCAGCTTATTCTCTTCCTCGCGCCGCGCCCGAGGATCATGAGCGGCGGAAATCATATCCAAATCCACTGCCTGTTCTAGCGTCACAATCGATGCGAATTCTTCTTCAATTTCCGACGGATCAAACCCCAACGCCTGTGCATACTGGCGGATGAAGCTGCGATTGAAAAACCCGCCCGGCAACTGCTTCCAGTCTTCCGTTTCAATCGCTTCCAGGTAGCGGGTACCGATGCGAAGGTCGTCGGCAATCGTCCGCAACTGCTTCCCTTGCCGTACGCGCTCTTCCTTCAATTTCTGTCCGAGTGTAGACATTTAAATAACCCCGCAGAATCAATCTTATAATAAATCTTTGCAACATCGTCAATCAAACGTTCCCGTCACCGCGGTGGTGGTCAACTGGAACCGGGCCGAAATGCTCCGGGAAAGTCTCCAGTCGCTCGCCGGCCAGGTTGACGGCGAGGGACGGCGCTGGCCATTGGCGGTTATTGTGGTCGACAACGGTTCAACCGATGGCTCCCAGGCGTTGGTACGCAGGGAATTCCCAGCCGTACTATTACTGGAAAATGATGGAAACCTGGGGTTTTGCGCCGCAAACAACCAGGGGATCCGCCTGGCGAAGGACGGGTTGATCGCCTTGCTTAACAACGATGCGACGGCGGATCCGCATTGGATTCAACATTTGCAGGCGGCATTTGAAGTGGCGCCCGATATTGGGATGGCGGCCTCAAAAATTGTCGCTTGGGACGACTCCGGCCGAATTGACAAGGCGGGGCATTTAATTTTTCCCGATGGGCAGAATCGCGGGCGCGGGACCGGCGAACGCGACCGCGGCCAATTTGATAGGGTGGAAGAAGTTCTGTGGCCGGACGGCTGCGCGGCGATGTATCGTAAGTCGATGCTCGATCGGATTGGCGGCTTTGACGAAGACTTCTTCGCCTATGGGGACGACGCCGAACTGGGACTGCGAGCGCGGATCGCCGGATGGCGCTGCCTCTATATGCCGCGAGCGGTGGTGCGCCATCGCCGGGGGGCGACGATGGGACAGGGAAATCCGGAACGCGTGCGGCTGATTGAGCGCAACCGGATACTGCTGGCGGTCAAGCTGTTTCCCTGGAGCCTCCTGGTGCTGAACCCTTTTTTCTTCGCCATTCGCATACTCGCTGGGGTGGCGGCGTCCGCCTCCGGCCAAGGAGATTTGGCGGCCTTTCCGGGAGCCGGCGGAAAGCTCCGCGTCGCTTGGGCGTTGCTGCGGGGCCAATGGCAGGCGCTGCGGATGATGCCGCGAACATTGAAGAAACGCGCGGCAATCGAGCGGATAGCGCTATTGACCTCGGCCCAGCGGCGGAAGCTGATTTTATCGAACCGGTTGTCGTTGCCCGCGCTTTCCGGTATTGTGCGAGGAGCGGAGGTGGCGCCGTGATCGAAGAAGCTGTCGCGCCCGAAGTTATTCGCGAAGCCGACCTGTGTCCGGCCTGCGGCAGCGCGTCCATGCGGACGTTGTTCCACGGCACAGACCGGCTGTTTGGGACCACTGCGAACTTCTTCGAAGTGGTGGAATGCACCAATTGCCGCCTGATCCGCCTGTTCCCGCAGCCGACCGCGGCGGAGTTGAACCGCTATTACCCGGCAAATTACTGGTTCGCGCCCGGCACTGACGCGGCTTCCCGCGCCGAAGACTTCTACCGCCGTTTGGTGTTGGGCGATCATGTCCGCTTCGTGGAACGGGCCATCGAAAACACTAAAGCGGCCGGACCGCTACTGGACGCCGGTTGCGGCGGCGGACTTTTCTTGCGCCTGTTACGGGAGCGCGGTCACAAGGTGGTGGGGCTCGATTTTTCGATGGAAGCCGCGCATACGGCATGGACCGTAAACCGCGTGCCGGCAATGCGCGGCACGCTGCTAATGGCGCCGCTGCGACCGGCCGCCTTTTCGGTGATCACCATGTTCCATTTGCTGGAACATCTCTACGATCCGGTGGGGTACATCAAGGAGGCGCATAAATTATTGGCCAAGGATGGACGATTGGTGGTTCAAGTTCCGAACGCGGCGAGTTGGCAATTCCTGCTTTTCGGGCAGAACTGGAATGGCATCGACATCCCGCGGCACTTAGTTAATTTCAAGGAAAAGGATCTGGTGGCGCTGCTTGAGTCGTGCGGCTTTGAAGTCCTGCGGCGGAAGTTCTTCTCACTGCGGGACAATCCGACCGGGATGGCCACGTCGATTTCGGCGGCGCTTGACCCAATGAGCCGGCGGGTGCGCAATGTGCCGGAGTCGACTTCGATACGGCTTTTCAAAGACGGGATCTACTTTGGACTGGCGCTGCTGTGCCTGCCTTTTACCTTGATCGAAGCGGCTTGCCGCGCGGGTTCGACCATAATGATCGAGGCACGGAAGAAATGAACGCTGGCCTGCTGCCGGGCCCATTACGAAGGTACGTGCTGGATTTTGAGAGGCGGATCACGGCGGCTGTTATGACCTTCGCGGCTCAAGTCCCGGCGGGCGCGCGGGTGCTGGATGCCGGCGCGGGCGAGGGGGCGTATAAAGCCTATTTTCGGGAGCGGAAGTATGTGGGACTCGACCTGGGAATCGGCGACCGAAAGTGGGACTATGCGCAGCTTGAAGTGTTGGGAGATCTGGCTTCCCTGCCCTTTGCCGATAACGTGTTCGACGCGGCGCTGAACATTGTGACCTTGGAGCACGTGAAGGATCCGCGGCAGGTGCTGAAGGAGTTGGCGCGGGTGTTGAAGTCGGGTGGCCGGTTACTGCTGGTGGTGCCGCATGAATGGGAAGTGCATCAGCATCCGCATGATTTTTTCCGGTACACGAAGTATGGCGTGGAGGAACTCGCGCGCTCGGCAGGCTTCCGGGTAGTGTCGATGGAGCCGGGCGGCGGATACTTCCGGTTGTTGTCGCGGCGGCTTTTGGGCGGGGCGCAGTTTTTCCCGATGCCGCTGAATTGGGCCTGGCTGGCGCTGGTGGCGGCGCCGGCGCTGTTATTGCCGCTGCTCGATGGATTGGATAAAAAAAAGGACTTCACCCTCGGCTATCTCGCGGTGCTTGAAAATGGGCGAAAATAGTTCATGCCCAAACGCCGCGATGTGTTCAAACTGCCTGCGCTGCTGGCGCCTATGGCGCTCTTCGGCGCCAAGACCGGTGAGCTGCAAAATGTCATTATCGATGCCGCCAAAGTCCGCTCCAGCAAGGCTCCGTTCGGGGAGCTAAAGATTTTCTTCGATGGACCAACTGAGCAATTAACAGCCATAACGGCAGGCAGCCTGCTGCTCTATGCCGGCCAGGAACCGCATCCGCCTCATTCCCACCCCGAAGAAGAGTTCATGATCATCACGGAGGGCACGGGCGAGATGCTGGTGGACGGCAAGAACTACAAGGTTGGACCAGGGTCAATGATGTACTGCGCGGCCAACAAATCGCACGGCATCAAGGCGGGGAAGAAGCCGATCCTGTTCTACTTTTATAAGTGGAAGGCTTAGCGGGCAGTATTAGTTCTTTACCGTCATTGTTTCCGCGTTAACCGCCTTCTTCCCCGTCACTCCTTCTAAGCCGGTCAGCACGCCGCGATAATCGCTCTTGTCGGCTTGAAACGCGATGCCGCCCTTTTGTCCCGCGTCGTCCCAAGTAACGCCAATGTAGTGTTTTTTCGATTTGCTGAGCGCCATAAGTGCTCCAATGCCCAGTGTGAAAACACCAATGCCTATTGCCGTGCCAATTCGACGGTGAACATCCTGCCCATAGCTGAGTTCCGTGATCGATGAAGCCGGTAGCGCCAGGACTTCCTTCTTGTCTTTCACGAGCCGTATCCGCTCCGAGTCGATTTGCAGCTTTAGCCCGGTTCCGGGCTTGACGCCCGAAAGCGAACCGCCGTCGTAATCGACTTTATAGCCATTATCGGCAGCAACAACGGCGGTCGGCAAAACAATGCATAGTAGCATTGCGAGAAACTTTTTCATTATAGAGGCCTCCAAGCCCTACGGAAGGAAAAGCGCCCATCCAACACAACCAGTCGCTGCATTCGAATGGCGCTTACTCTCTCATCGGCGGAAATAGGCATTCCCTGCACTTGAGATTTGAGTATCATGCCTGGTTGCAAAGCGGACCCCGGCCTTCCCCGGCGTTGCCGGGTAGCGCTGACGGACCACGAAGGCCGGAGAACTGCCCGCGTTGACCTTCTTCAAACCTCGACGGCAGGTGTTCGAACGCCGCGTCTCGACGTGCGGCTTACGGGCGGGCGGCTACCAATGAATTTAGTCGCCCGGCGGATCAAATTGCTATTTCGGCGACGGAGAGGATGCCAGTCCACCAGTGCCTTGGCCGTGAAAAACGCTCCTTCACGGTCGAGGCTCGGTAGTCGCGGCTCGCTTACCGGCGAATTTGATCGCATCGCCGTTAGCAGTCGAACGAATTCACACGGTCGCGCGATTAGGCTTCCGCTTAGAATTCTTTGCCGTTATAGAGGCCAGCGACGAACTTCTCATAGCCATTGTATTGAAGCGTCGGGCGGCGCTCCATAGTGGGGATCATCTGTTCGTAGGCCTGTGACCAGCGCGGATGGGGCTTCTTCGGTTCGACGTTCGAATAGAAGCCGTACTCCGCCGACTGCAGGCGGTTCCAGAAAGTGGGCGGTTCCTTGTCCGTGAACTCGATTTTGGCGATGGATTTGATGCTCTTGTAGCCGTATTTCCACGGGACGATCAGCCGCACCGGCGCGCCGTTCTGCTTGGGCACCGGCTTTCCGTACAGGCCCGTTACCATCATAGTTAGCGGGTGCATCGCTTCGTCCATGCGCAGACCCTCGAAGTAGGGCCACGGGTACGGCGCCTTCTTCATGCCGGGCATTTCGTTGGGACGGCTGACGGTGAGAAATTTGACGAACTTGGTGTTGGGCTTGGGCTCCAGAAGTTTGATCAAGGACGCTAGCGGGAAGCCAGTCCAGGGCACGACCATCGCCCAGCGTTCGACACAGCGGAAACGGTAAACGCGTTCCTGTAACGGGAGCTTTTTCAGCAGGTCGTCGAGATCGTACGTCTGCGGCTCCTTACCAAGGCCGGAGACCTGAATCTGCCATGGGGAGATGACAAACTTGCCGACCAGATCTTTGACAGTCTCCTTGCCGTAGGGATCAAACTCGTAGTAGTTGTTGTAGCCGGCGGCGGCCCAATCGGGCGTTAGCGGCGCGGCCGGAACGGTGAATTCTTCGTTCTTTGGTGCCGGATAGAGGGGCTTCGTCTGCCCGGCAAGTGACGGCGCCGCCATTAACCCGGCGGCCTGCAAGATCTGGCGGCGGTTCCAATAGACCGCCTCCGGCGTCGCTTCGCGCTCCGGGATCTCCCAGCCCTGTGGTTTTCGGATCAGCATGTCAGCAGTTCTCCCCTTCGTTTATCGTATACGCATTCCACTTTATTCCAGATGACGGTGGAACATTTTGGTTGCTACATCCGTAACAACTGAGCAGAAGGAGTTGTCCAACCATGTTTTGCACCGCCTGCGGCTTCTCTACGGATGACGAGCACCGCTACTGCGCCCGTTGCGGTAAACCGCATCTCGACGCACAATTTCAATGGACCGCCGTTCCGCAAGGGCCGCCCCCGCCGCCGCGACGTTTGGAACGCGACATGTATGACCGCAAAATCGCCGGCGTTTGCTCCGGTTTCGCGAAGTTCTTTGCCATGGACCCGACCGTCATGCGGTTAATCTGGGTGGTTCTGTTCTTTGCCACCGGAATCCCCATCATCATTTACCCCATTTGCTGGCTGGTGATGTCGCGTAACGATCAGCGCGCTTTACCGGCGGGGACCTATCAACAGATGTAGTCCGCGTGTGAAAATAGCGGGTAATGTACCACTTGCTTCTCGGGCTTGCCGCCCTGTCCTTTGCGCTATCCGCACAGTCGCCGCTGGGAACCGTCACCGGCCTGGTTCTTGACCCGTCGGGCTCCGCGGTCCCAAATGCCGCCATTCGGCTCAAAAATGGCGACACGAACGTGGAAAGCCGCACGACCTCCAATGACGCCGGAGTGTACGTGTTCGCGAATATCTTGCCCGGCGATTATGAACTGCGTATCGAAGCCAAGGGCTTTAAACAACTGGCCACTTCGGCCTTTCCTGTCGCCGCTTACCGGACTGTTCGAACGGATCTGCGCATCGAAGTTGGCGACACGGCCAACACGGTGGAAGTGCGCGGTGAGATCGCCAGCGTAATCCAGTCGGAAAGCCCATCTATCGCCACCAGCCTATCGCTGAAAGCGCTGCGCGAACTGCCCACGAATCTGCGTAGCGTGTTCAACAACGCCGGGGATTCCGGCCTGATTTTCCAAATGATGCCGCTCACCGTTCCCGGCCTGGTGCAAGTCGGCGCCGGGGCGGCTTGGGTCACGCCGGGCGCGGGCGCGAATGGCGTGAAGACCAAAGTCGATGGGATTGACACGAACTTTGGAAACTTCGGCACTCCCGATCCGGTGTCACAGCCGTCGATGGAATCGGTCGGTGAATTCACGGCGAACATTGTGAGCAACAAAGCGGAATTCGGCGGCATGGGCGTCGTGACTTCGGTGACGCGTTCCGGCGGCAATCGATATCACGGCGACCTGTTCTGGTATGGACGCAACAGCGCTCTCGACGCGCGGAATACCTTTTCCACCGTAAAGCCGTTCCAGAACATTCACAACTACGGGGCGACATTCGGCGGTCCGCTGAAAAAAGACAAGACGTTCTTCCAATTGACTTTCGATCAGACGCGTGGTTCGCGCGCCTATCTCTTCAGTCCCAATGTTCCCACCGTCGCTATGCGCAACGGCGACTTCACCGGCATGGCCGCGCTCCGTAATCCGTACACCGGCGTGAACCCCTTCGATGGTAATCGCATTTTGCCGCAGTTCCTCAGCGCCCAGGCTCGCAGGACCCAGGACTTACTCTTTCCGCTCCCCAACTTCGGCTCCGCCACGCTCACCGCCGCTAACTACCGCGCGAATTTCAACGGCCCCGAAACGCACAACATTTACGAAGCCCGCTTCGACCAAAATTGGACGAGCGCGCATAGCTCCTTCGCCCGGTATCAGTGGAAGAAGAGCGATTATGAAATTCCCGGAGCGCGCAGCGCGCTGCCGCCGGAGTCCGTCGGGACATCCACCAATATTCGCGAAGTTCATTTCGCCACCATCGGCGACGTGATGACGCTGCGTCCCAACATGTTTAACGAAGCGCGATTTGGCTTCGTGGTCTTATCGTCAAAGTCATTCGCCGATGTCACCGGCCAAAAATTGATCGATGCCATTGGCGTCCAGGGCCTGCCTGCGCGCAATTTCGCCCCCGGTATTCCCGTGTTTAACATCACCGGATTAGGTTCGCCGCTCCAATCGCTATTAAATCCAGTCAACGATGGCCATTGGCAGTTCTCCGATAACCTGACGTGGAACACCGGCCGCCATACGTTTAAGTTCGGCGGCGAATATGTGAACTGGTTCGTCAATCGGTATTTGCCCTCGGTTCAGGGTCTCTATGGCAACTTCAGTTTCACCAATCGTTACACGGGCAATCCCTATGCCGATTTCCTGCTCGGCCTTCCAACCGCCGTAACCCGCATCGACCCCTATCCCACCCAGTACAACCGCTGGAGCGACGTGTCTTTTTACATGCAGGACGATTGGAACATTTCGAAAGCGCTGACGCTCAGTTACGGTCTGCGATACGAATACAATCAGCCGGCCTACGCCCGCGATGGCAACATGTTCAGCTTCGATCCTAATAGCGGCAGCGTTATCATTCCGGACGACGGCGCCCGCCGCCTCTTCAGCCCGTTCTTCCCAGCCGACGTGCCGATCGTAACCGCGGGCAGCCTGGGTCTGCCAAAGACATTCCGAAACGCCGACGGGAATAACTGGGCGCCGCGTCTGGGATTTGCTTACCAGTTGACCAATAAAACCGTCTTGCGTGGCGGTATCGGGGCTTACTACGGACACTTTTCCGGCGTTGTTCCAGCGGCTGTTTCCGGCGGACCTTTTTCATTGTCGACTACCGCCAATAATAACTTCCTCAACGGCCAGCCTGTCTTTACATTTGAAAGGCCGTTCGCCGCGGCCGGTGTCCCGGGCGCGCTGAATCTGAATGGCATCGCGCCGGATCTGCGCAATCAGGTTTCGACTCAATATAGCCTCACGATTGAACGCGAGTTGACGGCGTCCACCGGTGTCCGTATCAATTACATCGGCGCCAAGGGTTCGCAACTTCCGTATCAACGCAATATCAATCAGCCGCCTGCCTCGACAACGCCGTTCACCGCGGCCCGCCGGCCGTATCCGCGCTATAACAACATCATCTATGCCGAGAGCGGGGCCAATAGCTTATACAGCGGTCTGCAAGTGCAATTGAACCGCCGGTTCGAGAAAGGTCTTTTAGTTACGTCGGCCTGGACGTGGGCGAAGGCATTGAGCGAGGTGGATGACACCGGGTCGGCGGAGCTGAATACGCAGATTGAAGATGCGTATGACCGGCGCCGAGACCGCTCCGATATCTATTCCGTCCCGCGGCATCAGTGGATGAATCAGGTGTTGTATGAAGTGCCGTTTGGCAAGAACAAGTTTTGGGGAGGGTGGCAGATTTCCGCGCTGCTGAACCTCAGTACCGGGAACTTTTTGAACTCGCAGTTTGCCGGGTCAGATCCATCGAATACGAACACCGTCGGCGGCCGGCCCGACGCCCTGGGCGAAGTGAAGTATCCAGGCACGCTAGCCGCCTGGTTTGACCGCACGGCCTTTGGCGTTCCCCCAACCGGGCGCTTCGGTAATGCCGCGCGGAACTCAGTTGCCGGCCCCGGCTATGTCGTCTTTAACGCTGGCATGCAGAAAGGCTTTTCCTTCGAGCGTTACGGGCGGCTGACGCTCGGCGCCAATTTTCAGAACCTGCTGAACCACGTCAACTACGGTCAGCCGAATATGACCGCCAACATGGTTATCGGCGGTGTGATCACCAGCACGCATATTTTTCCGGCGGCGGGCGCGGCGCGTTTGGGCCAACTCGTGCTGCGGTATAGCTTCTGAAGGAAAGAATTTATAGGCCGGGCACGCCACCCATTCGCGCCCGGCCTCTCCCCCCGCCATCTCAATAAAAAAGCGATGCGCCGCCTCTCCCAAAACGGCGCATCGTATAAAACGGTCCGGGTGGACGCGAACTCCGGGCCCCGATTCCGGAGTCCGGTCCGCCCGGACCGTTGGGTGCAAGACTTACGGTGCGGGAGCTGCGGCAGCCGCCAATCCATCCCCATAGATTGACGGCCGGCGCTCAACCGCGCGGCTCGTCTTGCAATCCCAAACTAGCAGCCGCCGCGAGCGTGTTCGGCACTTTACAACACAAAGTTATTGATTCTAAACGAAATATAAATTTAGAAAAGCTGACAACGTATTTTTCGTCGCGGCGCTTTTTGAATTTTGAGGCGTTAACTGTATTGTTTTGAATCACTTCCATCGAAAAGCGGGCCGCGAATAGGCTAAATCCCATATTCCCTGATTTTTTTCCTACACCTCTACAGCTATCCACCGATGCAGCCGATAACTCCTTAGAGCAAGGAGCACGTCCAAATGAGCGACTTCACATTTCCGCGACCGCAGGCCACCCCGCCGCCCAATTCCGAGAACATGGATCTCGTCGCCGCCAATCGGCGACTCACCACCGCGATTCTTGGAATGACGCTCCTGACCGGGCTTATCGCCTGCCTCAGCTATTTGGCGGGGCGGACAGTCACGCAAATTCGCACCGAAACCGCCACCGTGGTCCGTACTGAAATTCCGCCGGGGCCAGTAGTAATCAACCCTTTCAACAAACCTTCGCCAGCGGCCGCGCCGCCCCAAGCTTCCACCGGGGCGCTATATCTCCAAGTCGGACTTCTGAATCCGGCGGTCGACCGCTCCCTGCAGGATCGCTTGGTCGCGCGGGGCTTCAATGTCAAATTGGCGCCCATGGAAAACTCGCCTGTGGCCCGCGTCCTTATTGGCCCCATCCAGTCGGCCCCGCAGCAACGGGAAATCGAATCCAGGCTCAGTTCCGATGGGTTTCAGTACTTTCGCCGGCGATTCTAAGGGGTCACCGTACAGTGATTTTTCCGATTGCCACGCATAAACGGTTCTCTTACAATCGACACGACACATTGGCGTAATGGAATTCCATAGGGGGATTTGATGAACTGCCTTCCCTACCTTACTTTCGCCGTAATCGCGTTGCTCCTGGGGGTGCCCGCCCACGGCGCGAAGCGAAAACTTGTCACGAATCTGGAAACGGTCGAAGGTGCTCTCCTCAAGCACCTGCTCGACGAGCCGGACGCCGCCCGCAAGATCGCTTTAATGGAGTCATTCGCTGCCAACTATCCCGCCCACGATTCCACCACCTGGATTCTCGGCGAGTTGCAAACGGTCTATATTAAAACGTCCCAGTTCGAAAAGGCCATCGGCGCCGGAGTAGCAATTCTGGCGAAAGATCCCGACGACGTAGTCATCGCCAACGCCACCTTAAAGGCTGCGGAAGGCACCGGGAACCCAGCGCTGGTCCGCCAATGGGCCGTCACGACGTCGATAACGGCGCGCCGTCTGATCGCCGCGTTCCGGCCCGCGGACCCTGAGGGAGCCGCTGCCTGGCAGGCCGATGTGGATTACGGCAAACAAGTGGAGACGTATTGCGACTACGCCATCTACGCTTTGGCCCTGCAGGCCGGCCATCTGAATCAACGTGTCGAATTGGCCGACCTGCTGAAGAGCCATAGTCCAACATCTCCTTACACCGCGCTGCTCCGCCCGCAACTGTTTGTCGCCTTTCAGCAAGCCGGTCACCATGCCCGCGCGCTCGCTCTCGCCGAAGAAGACATCAAGGCCGATGGTAACAATGAAGACATGCTGCTCTACGCCGCCAGCAAAGCTTATGAGCGTCAGGAAAAGGCGAAAGCGGCGATTTATGCCAAGCGGCTGCTGGATGCATTGCCCGCGAAGCCGGCGCCGGCCGGCATGAGCGAATCCGACTGGGCGCGGAGCAAAGCCATGAAGCTTGGTCTGGCGCATTGGATGCTCGGCGTGATCGCCAGTATCGAGCACCGTTGGCCGGACGCCGACGCACATCTCCGCGCCGCTCTGCCTAACATCGGCCACCAAAAAGGAATCGCCGCCGAGGCGCTCTATCACCTTGGTGTGGCGAACCACCGGATCGGCGACGCGAGAAACGACAAGAACCGAATCGTCGAGTCTATCCGGTTTAACGAGCAATGCGCGATGCTGGGTGGCAGCTTTCAAGCCCAGGCGAAGCAGAATGTCGTCTCGCTGCGCAGCCAGTATCACATTCAGTAAGTAAGCGTCGTCGGGTACTTTACCGATTTAGGGAAGACACCGGCGAAGAGAATCTCGACCGCCGACGCAACGCCCCTCGCAAACGCGGGCTGACCTGTGACGCCCTAAACCGAGGCGTCCATGAGTCTTCGCAGCTTCCCTTATTTTAACGCCTATGTCCCGCCGCCCGGTTACCCCAAAACATCTTAATCGGGGTGTGTTTTTGATTTTTTCACACTTTCTGGACTCGCGTGGCTCAGAAACCGAGCCGTGACCGTGCCCACCGCATGCGAAGGCGGATCGGTCAGCAGGTTGGACGGAATCGCCGCGAAGATCGTAGAAGCCCGGACCGCTAACTAATGACCCGATATTGGAATCGATCCGGTACATCGCGCTGAAGTTCTGGCCCGCTAAGTCGTGAATTCCGCCCGTATGGGGGCACTCCGAAGAAATTCCCCGGGTCGTTTCCGCCTCGAACCATCCCCGTCCAAGTTGCGGAAATCACTGTCGCGCCCACTGGGGCCACTAACGGCAGACTGGACCTTGGCACGCGGCGTGCTAGGATCGCGGGGAACCCGTGCAAAACGTCACCGCAAAAATCCTTCTCCTTGGCTATCTGCTTTTGTCCCTCTGGGCGGGGATCGCGCCGTATGATCGTGCGACGTGGTGGGCGGAGAACATCCCGATTGTGGGGATCGCGCTGGGACTGGTGATCCTGTATCTTCGCGGGTTTGTCTTTTCGCCAACGGCATACGCGCTGATGGCCGTGCTGTTGTATCTGCATACCGTGGGCGGGCACTACACTTTTGAGCGGGCGCCATTCGATTTTGTGTCGAACCTGTTCGGGTTCGAGCGGAACCACTTCGACCGCATCGCCCACTTCAGCGTAGGGTTTTACGCGTACGCAATCGCCGAAGCCCTCGTCCGGAAGCGGGCGGTGCAAAGCCGGATGGTGCTGTTATTGTTCCCGATATTCAGTATCGCGTTTGTGGCGATGGCATACGAGTTGATCGAGTGGTGGTACGCGGCGGCCGCGGGCGGCACAAGCGGGGCGGCGTTCCTTGGCAGTCAAGGCGACATTTGGGACGCCCAGAAAGATATGCTGGCCGATACGCTAGGCGCGGTTGTGGCGACGGCGCTGTTCTTCGCGCGGGGTTACGGGAGGATCAACTTACTTCCAATGGATTCAAGCGTGATTGAGAACGTCAAGTCTTCCCCGGCCAACGGATGATTGGCGTCAAGCATGATGCCGTCTTCCTCAAGCCCGACGATCTGCGCGACCAGGACGCCGTCCGGCCCTTGCAGTTGCAGTTCCTGACCGAGTTCCAACGGCATGTCGGCGGGAAACTGATCTTTGGGGATGTTGATGACCATCTCCTCGCGAATGGGGCCATAGGCCTCGTCGACGGGAATTGTACGAACGACGCTGGAACCCACCTCCATCCCCATAATGGCGCTTTCAAACCCCGGGATTACCATCCCTTTTCCGAGCGTAAATTCCAAGGGCTCGCGCCCCTCGCTTGAGTCGAATACGGTCCCATCCGCGAGCGTCCCCTGGTAGTGAACGCGGACGAGATCTCCTTCAATTGCGGGCAAATTGACTCTCCTTTGGCATGGGCGGCGGCGCCAGACCAAGAATAACACGCAGGGACCGCGGGGACGCGGGCGGAAGGCTTGCTACAATCGAGAAAAATGGCTAAAAAGCGTATTGGAATCCTTACCGGCGGCGGAGACGTTCCGGGCTTGAACTCAGTGATAAAAGGCGTCACGTACCGGGCGACCGGAGCCGGGATGGACGTGATGGGGTTCCGTCGCGGCTGGGAGGGCTTGACCCATCTCAACATGGAAGACGCGGAATCGAGGACGGCGTACCTGCGGCCGCTCGACCGGATGAATACCATGGAGATAGACCGCACCGGCGGCACGTATCTTCACTCCAGCCGGAAGAATCCGGCGCGTATGCGCGCGCTCCCGGAATTCCTGGACGCCGGCAGTTTCCCCAGCGAAATGGTGACCAGGAAGGACGAAACGTACAAGGCTTGGGATATTTCCAAACACGTGCTGAAGAACCTGGAGGCGCTGGGCGTGGACACGCTGGTGGCCATCGGCGGCGACGACACGTTGAGCTATGCGCAAAAGCTGCACGCGAAGGGGTTCAAAGTTGTTTGCGTGCCAAAGACGATGGACAACGACGTGCAGAATACCGAGTACTGCATCGGATTTTCGACGGCGATTACGCGGGCGCATGACGCGATTCAACGGCAGCGCACGACCGTGGGCTCGCATGAGCGCGTCGGCATTTTTCGCGTGTTTGGGCGCGATGCAGGGTACACCTCGCTGTACACGGCTTACGTTACTTCCATCCGCTGCGCCATTCCGGAACACCGGTTCGACGTGCAAAAAATGGCTGGACTGATTGCCGCGGACAAGGCGAACAATCCTTCGCAATACGCACTGATAGTGGTCAGCGAAGGCGCGGCGTGGGAAGGCTACGTGGTGCAGGAATATGGCGAACCCGACGACTACGGCCATCGCAAGAAGATGAATGTCGGCGAGGCGCTGGCGGACGAATTGAGAAAGCGCGAGAAGCTGGACTGCATCGTTAGCGACCTGACGTACGACCTGCGCGCGGGCTCGCCGGACTTCACCGATAAACTGGTGGCGACGACATTCGGCAACATGGCGTTCGACGCGATTTTGGAAGGCAAGAGCGGATTGATGGCGGCCATTACCGAGGGGCGCTACCGGATGGTGGACATCCCGGATCCGAAGTTGGGACCGCGCCGGGTGGACGTGCCGACCATGTATAACGTCGACCGGTACCGGCCCCATTACGCGGGAAAAGCAGGCATGCCGATGTTCTTGACCAAGGCGTGAGGAAATGGTTGCTGAGCCTTTTCGGTTCCAGGCGGCTGGCGCTGACGGCGGATCTGCAGCAGCGGATCCGCCGTTCGTTTGAGGAGTCGGCTTCCGACGAAGAGCACTTTCCGTCGACGATCGATCCGCGGATTCTGCATGTGCGCGTGATGTTGGAAACGTTTGGGGATTTGACGGGGAAGCGGGTGCTGGACGCGGGTTGCGGAAAAGGGCGGTTCGGCCGGGCGCTGCTAGGAGAGTTTCCTGGCGCTCGCATTCATGGGCTGGATATTGCGCTGGCAATGCTGCGATTTGTGGTTCAACCGCTGATGCCGTGCGCAGGATCGCTCACTTCGCTGCCATATGCAGATGGTTCCTTCGATTGTTTGTATGCGACCGAATCGTTGGAACATGCGGTGGATATTGAGAGCGCGGTGGCCGAGTTGTGCCGGGTGGTGAAACCAGGCGGACGGATTGTCATCATCGACAAAAACAAGGATCACTGGGGCAGATTGGAAACGCCGGAGTGGGAGCGGTGGTTTGGGCAGCGGGAATTGGAAGATTTGCTATCGCGGCATTGCCGTTCGGTTAAAAGCCGGCCGATTAGCTATTGGGAAGACGTCGATCCAGATGGGCTGTTTTTGGTGTGGATCGCGGAGCGATAACAAGAAGCCCGATCCTGGTTAGGAACGGGCTTTGTTGAATTAATTTGGGCGACTTCCTACTCTCCCACACACTCGCGCGTGCAGTACCATCGGGGCTGAGAGGCTTAACTTCCGTGTTCGGATGGGAACGGGTGGGACCCTCTCGCTAGGATCACCCAAAAGTGTTATGAACTTTCGGAGGAGATCTTGAATACTGACGGGTTTTGTAGCGTGGGGTCTTCGCACCAGAGTATGTCGTCTTTTGATAGACTTTCCTGAGACTTGACACGGGTAAGGAGAAGACATTGCGACCACTGGCGTTGGCTTTGCTCATGTGCGCGATTGCGCTCGCCGCCGACAGCCCCTTCGTGGGCACGTGGACGATGGACAAAGCGAAATCCTCCTTTGGTGCGGAAGGACCAAAGATTGACACCTTTACACTTCAGTATATGCACGATGGCGCCACATTGACGGCAATCATGACGGTGAACGGTACCGCCGAGCCAGCAATTGCCGTCAACGGCAAGGAGCACGTGATCACTGGTCGGAATCGGATGGGTGCTACGCATGCAACGCCAACACTGAAGGGACGGTTGATCGAAACCATCTTCAAGAAAGACGGTAAGACGGTGGGCAGACGGACATTCGCACTTTCTGCTGACGGCAAAGTACTACAGATCGGGCGTTGGCGAGGCGAGCCGAGTACGGACTGCGATGGCACCGGTTTTGGGATTCCGGCGGGCGTGCGAGATCTGCCCCTCAGACACTTGAAGAGACGGCGGTGGCTTTTCTAGTTGATGAAAGATGGGTCGTGATACTACGTGATTCACGCGTCGCAATCAGTATGCGGGCTGAAGGGGACGGAAACGTGGTCGGTCCGATCATTGAGGTTGGTGAGTCGATTGTCTATGGATCCAGCCCGGATCAGGCGTTAGATTCTTACGTCTGAAATCGTAAATAAGAATACTTCAACACTTCATGCAGCCTCCAGCAGTTGAATGATATTGCGAATAGAATCATCAGCTTTGTGAAGCGCTGTTTCCAGTTTGCTTTTTGGAC
>Ga0163151_10001812_pt1 | contig 34975 bp, 17 predicted proteins | sample OliLakLV19MP5IB2_FD_145596 | JGI IMG/M metagenome (GOLD analysis project Ga0163151, IMG submission 145596) | Freshwater microbial mat bacterial communities from Lake Vanda, McMurdo Dry Valleys, Antarctica - Oligotrophic Lake LV.19.MP5.IB-2 | ecosystem: Environmental > Aquatic > Freshwater >... | reverse complement strand
GGAGGGATCGGGGGACCAAGGGAGAGATCGCGGGCGTGTCGCACCCGCGTACCACGGGCCGGAGAAGGTGTACGAGTTCTTCACCGACAAGCAGGGGACGCAGTACGAGGTGCGCGACATCATCGCGTGCATCGTCGACTCGCGTAACGCGAATGGGGTGCTCACGCCCGACTTTGATGAGTACAAGGCCGATTACGGCCCTTCGATCCTTTGCGGGTATGCCAAGGTCGGGGGACTCGTCTGCGGCATCGTCGCCAACCAGAAGCGGATCACGCGCACGGGGACCGGAGCGGTGCAACTGCCGGGCGTGATCTACCACGACTCGGCGGACAAGGCCGCGAGGTTCATCATGGACTGCAACCAGCGGAAGATTCCGCTGGTGTTCCTGCACGACACGACGGGGTTCATGGTCGGCAAGGAGAGCGAGCAGCACGGGATCATCCGCGCCGGCGCGAAGATGGTCAACGCGATGAGCAACAGCGTGGTGCCCAAGATCGTGGTCATCCTCGGCGGTTCGTACGGCGCGGGAAACTACGCGATGTGCGGGCGCGGGTTCGACCCGTTCATCACGTTGGCCTGGCCGAGTGGGAAGTGTGCTGTGATGGGCGCGAACCAGGCGACAGGCGTATTGACGACGATCGAGGAAGCCAGCCGCAAGCGCAAGGGCGAGACGATCGACGAGGAAACGCACAAGGCCATCACCGCGGCGGTCCACGCGGGGTACACCCAGCAGGCGGACATCCGGCACGGCGCAGCTCGCGGCTGGCTGGACCGGATCATCGAGCCGCACCGGACCCGCGAGGAACTGATCGCCGCGCTGGGAATGACGGAGAACTGGGACTACTCGCGACCGTTCAAGACGGGTGTGCTGCAGACGTGATGCAAAGCACCACGCCCACGATGAGCGTCGCGAGACGACCGAATCGTGGCGCTGAGCGCTGAGACGATCCCGAACAGTTCGAGGCATCACCATCTCGGAAACTCTGCCTCCCACCTTCCGCCGCCTCAATCTTGCCGAGATCGACTCGACGAGTCTTCACGCGCGCCGGCTGATCGAATCAGGACACGACGGAGATGCGCCGCTGGTCATCGTCGCCCGGACGCAGACGGGCGGGATCGGGCGGCTGGGAAGGCAGTGGTCAAGCCCGGCGGGCGGGCTGTGGATGACGTTGGTATGGCCGCCGCGCGCGAGCACTCACTCGCACGGCACGGAGTTCCGGGCCACCAAGGAGATGCCGGCGCTCGTTGAGGGGCTGGGCCTGCGCATCGGCGTGGCTGTTACGGAATCGCTGCACGCGGCGGTTAGCGCGGCGGATGCATCGCGTCTGTGCCTCAAGTGGCCCAACGATGTGCTGATCGACGGGCGCAAGGTCTGCGGCGTGCTGACGGAAGTGATGGGAAGCGGCGAGGGACTGCGGGTAGTGGTCGGCATCGGCGTGAACCTGAACTTTGATGCGTACCGTCTCCCCGAGGAACTCCGCGCGCGGGCGACGACCATCCGCGCAGCGCTGGGGCGTGACCTCGATCCTGAGACGGTACTCTCGGCGCTTCTGGAGCGGGTTGGGCCTGCGATTGATGGACCGTGGCCGGATGCCGGGCTGGTGTCGCGCGCGAACGCGATGCTCTGGGGCGTTGGCTCGCAACATTCGTGCGTCCTCGACGACGGCACGCCGGCGACGGGCGAACTGGTTGGCCTTGATGAACGCGGCGAGCCGCTGGTGCGGACGGCAAGCGGAATGGGGTGGCTGCCAACGACGGCGATTTGAGCAGATCAAAAACAACACCGCCGACGGGGATACCGCCGGCGGTGCAGAGTTGCGTCGGATTGCTGCTGCCACGATTCGGTCGCCGCGGCGACTCTCATGGTGGGCGTAGGCCCGATCGATCAGACCATGTCCTTCAGGCCCTTGAGGGGGCGGACCTTGACAACCGTGCGGGCCGGCTTGGCCTTGACGTTCATCATCTGGCCCTTGTTGAACGGGTCGGGACGGACAGTGGCCTTGGTGGCGGGCTTGTAGATCGACTGGACCTTCATCATCCCGGGGACGACGAAGATGCGCGGGCGGCCATCGGCGGGCTTGGCGAGGTCCGCGGCCATGATGTTCCCGAGGGTCTCGAACACGCCAGCGACCTGCTTGCGGCTGAGTTCGGTGTGCTCGGCGATCAGGTTGAAGAGTTCGCTCTTCTTGCGGGCTTGGTGGACTGAGCGATCTTCGAGGACTTCTTGGTGGTCTTTGCGGTCTTCTTCGCCATCGTCTTCTCCATTGAAAAAGGACTGGTTTGTGCCGGTTGGTCCATCAACCGCAACTTGTTTTACACCAGATCGGCAGAACATTCAACTCCGCTCCTGTGGAAAACCGTGGTTTCCCAAGCGGGAGATCGAGATCGGCGAGCCGCAAGCATCATTTTCCGGGCGATTTCCGACGCTCGCGCCGGAGAGATTGCACGAGCGCAGCTGTCAGGATCGACCGCACCGATCCCCACCGTCGGCCACCCGCACGCACGATCGCCTGGTTGATTTCGAGTTCGATCCCGATGTACCAACGGGCCGGAAACCGGCCTCGGAGGCTGGTTGTGTGCCCGTCGGCCGTGCCGCGGTACGGGTAGTTCATCCGCACGCGGAGCGACGGATCGAGCCGGAGGATGGCCCGCCGCCACGCCGCGGCGAGGTCGCGTTCGCACCGGCGGCTCGGGTCGTAGAGCAGGCCGATGTCGGCGCTGCGCCGAACACCCGCGAGCACCGGAGTAAAACTATGCACGGAAATGTGGACAACTTTTTTGCCCCGACCGATCGCGTGCGCGACCGCCGCGAGAACGTCCGCGCGAAAGGGTCGGTAGCGGGTGTCCAGAATCTCGTCGCGCCTCTTGGCCGGCAGCGCCCGTGTGACCGTCGAGAACACGCGGGGATGGTGTTCCGAGCGGTTGAGGTCCACGACCAGCCGTGAGACGGTGGAAACAAAAACTGGGGCGTGCAGGGTGCGTGCAAACTGGCGCGCGAGGTCCAGCGCACCGGGATCCCACGCGCGGTGCGTGGCGAGGATCGACCGGAGCGGTCTAAAGGCCGCGACCAGCGAGCGCGGGATGCGGTTCCCCCCGTGCTCGCAGGTGATGATGATACGGTCAGTGCGCGGCTTCACCGTACATCCTGCCGGCGGCGAGACAATCGCAGAGGTCGCGATACACCGTGCGCATCGCAGCGCGATCCACGGGACCGGAGCCAGCGCCAAGTGCATCGGACAGACGACGCGAGAGCGTGCCCAGCCCGAGAATCGTTTTCAGAGGGGAGAGTGACGGGTCGGTGCGGAAGGCCACCCCCGCGGCATCGAGCAGGTGCTCCCACACTTCCGAAGCGCGGCAATGCGAGCCGCCAGTAATCCCGAACACGCGGAGGTACTCAACATCATCGATTACCGCGCGGTCACCATCGCGGATCGTCGCATCGAGCACGCGCACCAGCGGGTCCACGGGCCAGCGTTGATGCTCGGCGAGCGGGCAGGGTGATTCGCTCACGAGCCAGCGGAGCACGCCGACGACAGCGCGGACAATCGCCAGGTCGGCGAGCGGACACTCCTGAATGTCCATCACGCGGATCTCGATCGAGCCGCGATCAAAGCGGGCGATCGCGCCGCGCGAGTTCATCCACTCGGCCTTCATCGTGCCGCCTGGGTCGAGCCGCTCCACATCGCGCGCGATTGGTTCAAGGATCACGCGCTCGTAGTCAGCGCGGCTGAAGACCGGCTCCGGAACAACACGCCCTGAGAGCGACGGCACCGCCCGCTGATTGTTGCGATACACCTCCAGACGGTTGCAGGCGATGCCGGTCAGTTGACCGTCCATCAGCGGGCTGGAGGCGCAGAGCGCGGGAAGGAGCGGCAGCACAAGACGCACCGCGGCGTGCAGCCGCCCGAACTCCTCATCGCCGTCGAAGGGAAGGTTGAGGTGAACGGATTGCAGGTTCGCCCAGCCATGCCGGTGGCAGTCGAAGAGCCGGTGGAAGTTGGCGTACACCTCGGCGTACTCGTGCGGCCACAGCACCGTCTGGCTCGGCGGGTCCATCCACGGGTGCATCGCGCCGGGCATCAGCCGCGTCGGTCCGCCGCTTCCGCCGGAACGTGGGAGTCGGGCCGCCAGATCATTGATGGCCGTCACGTTGGCGGTGAAGTCCGCAGCGCACGTCTCCAGGGAGGGTGTCGGGTCGGTGGTCTTGAGTTCGAGCACATGCGACACGAGTTCGTTGGACCACGAGATGCCGCGATCGGCCTCGATCTCGCCACTGAACGCGCCGCAGCGCGCGCGGATGACGCGGTCGGCCACAGGTGCGACATCGAGTGTTGCCGCGTCCACGAGCATGTACTCGAGTTCGACACCGAAGGCTTCAAAGAGTTTCAGGCTCACCGTGAAGGCTCCCTCGTGACTGCCGAAATGTCCCAATACGTCAAATGGGACTCATGCGTCTCATAGATCCCATCCGTGTTCCATTCCTACTCCCGTGTCGCGCCCTCACGCCGCGCCCGCATCCGGTCGAGAAACACCTGCATGATCCGCAGGTAGATTTCCTTCCCGAGCAGGCGATCCTCGTACCCCGAATCGATGTTGGGGTTGTCGTTGACCTCGATGACGTACACCTTGCCATCGACCTGCTTCACATCGACGCCGTAGAGGCCGTCGCCGATGTGGCTGGCAGCACGGACGGCGGCGGACACCACGCGTCGCGGCCAGAGTTCCTGCGGGATCGCCTCGACTCTGCCGAAGTCCTTCTCGCCTGTGCGGGAGGTTGAGACGATCTGCCAGTGCCCCCGCACCATGTGGTATTTACAGACAAAGAGCACCTTGCCATCGAGCACGCCGACCCGCCAGTCGTAGTCGGAGGGGACGAACTCTTGCGCGATGATCAGGTCAGAGCCTTCCAGGAGCATCCGTGTCTGCTGCTCGAGCATCGCCGGATCGGTCGCCTTCACGACGCCCTGGCTGAAGGCCGAATCGGGCTGCTTGAGCACGCACGGGAAGCCGACATACAGCGGGATGTCCTCTATGTTGTCCTTGTGAGCGATGAAGGTGCGCGGGTGGCCGATGTCGTGCCGCTCGAGCATCTCGGCGAGGAAGACTTTGTTCGAGCACTTGACGATCGACTCGGGGTCGTCGATGACCACCAGCCCCTCGGCCGCAGCGCGGCGCGAGAAGCGGTAGGTGTGATGGTTGACCTTGGTGGTCTCGCGGATGAACAGGCCGTCAAACTCGGCGAGGCGGGCGTAGTCGTCGCGCCCGATGACCTCGGCGTCGATCCCAAGCGACTTGGCCGCGCGGATGAACTTCCCGATTGCGCCGTCGTTGGAGGGCCTGGACTCCTCCAGCGGGTTGCGGAGGATCGCCAGGTCATAGCGGGACAGACTCCGCGCGCCTGATGTGCGGCGGCGGCCCGCGAAGTATTCCTGCGCAACATCCAGCAGGAACGCACGGTGCTCTGGCGGAACATCTCCTACGGGGATTGGCGCGATGCCCTTGATCGTCCACTCGCCGTCCTTGACAAACTGCGCGCGGAGCAGCGGGGCCGGGAAGAGGTTGAACAGACGGAGCGCAAGGCGTTCGTAGCGTCTGGCGAGGTTGCGCCCGAAGTAGATCGAGAGCGTGAACTCGGCCGCGCCCAGGTGTGAGAGAGACTCCTGGATCACCTGGTCGAGGTCGTCCTCGGCCAGCCGCACCATCGTGGGCGACTTGAGGTCCTGGATGGTGGTTACCGACGGCATGGGCTTGTGCCCGCGCGCCTCGGCCAGCAGCGAGACGTAGTAGCCGACCGACTGGTAGCGGTACGACTTGCACAGGTTGAACACCTTGGTGCCTCGCAGTTCGCTGTAGCGCGTATCGGAGACGTACGACCGCGCGGAAACGACATCCACGCCCGGCACATGCAGGGGCCACTTGTCGGGGTTGTTGACAACGATCAGGATCGCCACAGGTTGTCGTCCGGATCGTTGGGTTTGCTCGGGTAGGACGCATCGGATCGGGGCCTTGCGCGCCCGCCCTCGCCGCCTCCACTCTCCAGTGAAACAACTGACTTGCCCCGCGGCTCGATCACCAGCATGTCCGCATCCTGCGTCATGATTCCCAGCAGAATAGCGCAAACGAGGCGGTCGATGTCCACGACGTACTGAAGTCCCTGGAACGCAGGGTTCGGGTGCATCGGGTCGGCGACGAGCACGGTGCGGTCGTCCTTGTCGTACCCGCAGAGGACCACGAAGTGGCCCTGCGGTTCGCCGCGGACATCGTCATCCTCCATCGCGTCCCCAAACTCACGCATCGCACGATACAAGAACGTCGACGACAAGCCAGTGAGGATCGGCGTGCCGCGGTTGAGAAACTTGCGAATCAGTTTGGTCGTCAGATCCTCGAACGCCACCTCGCCGCCCTGGGCAATGTAGTCGAGATAAGCCCGGTGCGTGCGACCAATCTTCGACTGGGTCTTGAGTTTGGTGCGCTCGCGGAGACGGGCGGCGAGGCCGTCGCGTGAGAGCAGGAACCAGGTGGGGTCGAAAACCTCCAGGTTCCAGGTGTAGAGTGTGACGTCGTAGCCGCGGGCGAGCGCGTGCCGGCCGAGGTACACGGCATAGGTGCCGCCGTGTTCGAGCCGCTCCACCTCGCCGATGACCTGTCCGAGCGGCACCTCATCGCCATGGAATCGGTAGATCGCCTGAAGGCACGTCGGCCCGCACGTTGTGTCATCGGGCTGTCTGAGGATTTCGAGCTCGAGGCGCTGCTTCATCGGACTTGCGCCGAGCGGGCATCGGAATCGGCGCCGCCTCAAACGTATGAAACGGCGGGCCACGGGTTGAGAAAACGGGGCCAGGGTCGGGCGCGAGTATAGTCTCCCGTGGCTCGCCGCGAAGGGACGGTCCTATGCCTCCAGACGACACGAACCGCACTTCCCCGCCATTGACCGGAGGGGCGGGGCACCTGCCGGAGATCAGCCCCGGCGGCGGAAAGTGCGTGGTGCTTGCCGCGTATGACGTGGCGACGGCGATCGATCTTGACGAAGCGGAGCGACTGATCACCGGGGCCAAACAACGGGTGGTGGTGCGGCATTCCCGTAAGGCCCCGCCCTACTTCGAGTACAGCCCCGCGCCGCTGCGGATTGTCAGCACGGCCGCGCCGCTGGCGATCGGCGGCTTCACGACCCAACCGACCGTCGAGCTAGTGGTCTTCGACTTTGGGGCGGTCTCCGTGCGGTTCCGCATCGATCTGGAAGGGCCGGTGTCGCGACTGCTCGATCTCTCGGAGGCGGTGTTCAACAACGCGGCGATTCAGACCGAGGCGCGAAGTCAGGTGAGGCAACTCATCGAGATGCTGGGGCCGGCGGCGCGATCGCCGCGGATCGATGCCCGGATGGAGGACTACGCGATCTTTCAGATCAGCGGGCTCGCCGGCGGCGCTGCGCCATCGCGGCTGCTGAGCAACCACCCGACACTCATGGCGCAGATTCTGCGGGCGGAACGTGGACCGATTTCAGCCGAAGAGGCCGGGGACGCGCTGGCGTGCAAACTGGTGTACAGCCCCAACGATGCGGTGCTGGTTGACTGGAACGGGGCCATCGTGCTGGATACGGATGGCGAGGATGCGCTGACCGTGCTTGAGTTTGCCAACGTCCAGTTGTTGGAGCTGAGGTACCTGGACGACCGGCTCGACACCGAGCTTGAGGAGTCGTATCGGGCGCTCTCGGTGCAGGGGGGGCGTCGCCGCTGGTTCATCCTGCCCCCGCCTGTGCGCGACCTTGCCCGGATCGGCCGGCTCCAGGTCGACAGCGCGTTGCTGTTTGAGAACGTGAACAGCGCGCTGAAGCTGATCGGCGATCAGTACCTCGCACGCCTCTACCGGCTGGCGGCGACACGATTCCACCTTCCGGAGCGCGACGAAACGATCGGCCGCAAGCTGCGGACGCTGGAGAGCATCTACGAGAAGATGAGCGACTACCAAACCGTCGTGCGGGCAGATCTGCTGGAGTGGATCATCATCATCCTGATCGCCGTCTCGATCGTGCTGCCGTTCCTGGGGATCGGGAAGTAGAGCGCCAGAGGCGGGGAATCGTCGCCGGGCAATGAAAAAGGCCCGAGCACGAGGCCCGGGCCTTGCAATCTGATAGTCTGGAATCGCGGTTACTTCTTCTCAGGGGCATCGGCGGACTTCGCCGTCTTATCGATCGCCTTCTTGGCGTCGTCATCGGTCATGCGCGTCACCGACTCGATCACGACGTTGGTCTTGGGAACATCCGACATCTGCATGCCGCTGGCGAAAGGCTTGGTGCCCGTGGGGACGACCTTGATCTTGTCCACAACTTCCATCCCGGCGACCACGCGACCGAACACGGCGTAGGCCGCGCCGCCATAGCGGGGGCCGCCCATGTCGAGGTCGGCATTGTCCTTGACGTTGATGAAGAACTGGCTGGTGGCCGAGTCGGGGTCCGAGGTGCGGGCCATGGAGAGCGAGCCGCGCGTGTTCTTCAGGCCGTTCTGCCACTCGTTCTTGATGGACTTGTCCGTCGACTTCTCCTTGAGGTCGGTGCCGAAGCCGCCGCCCTGGAGCACGAACGTGCTGATGACGCGATGGAAGATCGTGTTGTGGTAGTGCTGCTTGTCCACATAGTTGAGGAAGTTCTTGACCGTGATCGGGGCCTTATCCTGGTTGAGTTCGATCACGAGATCGCCCATCGACGTCTTCATGTTGACGTACACCAACTTGGCTTCCTCCTTTGCGGGCTTCGTATCCGTCTTGTCGTCGGTCTTGGGCTTGTCCGCCTCCGGCTGCTTGGCCTCGGGCTTTGGGGCAGTTTCCGCCTGGCCCAGCGCGGGCAGGACAGGCAGGCTCAGGGCCGCGGCGGCAAGGATGGACAGTGAAACGTTGCTCAGTTTCATGGCGTGGATTCCTGCTGAAAAAACACAGATGGGGAGCATGGTAGGCCGGTGTATTCTACCGGCCAGTAAGCCGGACGTGGCGATACGCGGACCCCGCTACTCCTCATCCGCTCGCAGTTTCGCCACCACTGAGAAGTCTTCCAGCGTCGTTGTGTCCTGGGTGATCTTTTCGACACCCGCCGCCACATCCCGCAGCAGCCGCCGCATGATCTTGCCCGAGCGGGTCTTGGGCAGGCCGTCGGCAAACCGCACCTGCTCCGGGCGAGCCAGAGCACCGACCTCTTTGGCGACGTGTGCCGCGAGTTCCTTCTTGAGCGCCTCATCGGGCTGGCGGTTGTTGTCCCTCAGCCACGCCGGCCGGAGCGTCACGAACGCCACGATCGCGCTGCCCTTGATCTCGTGCGGCACACCGACCACCGCGGCCTCGGCGACCGCCGGGTGCGAGACCAGCGCGCTCTCGACCTCCATCGTGCCGAGAAGGTGGCCGCTGACCTTGATCACATCGTCGATGCGTCCCTGAATCCAGAAGTACCCGTCCTCATCGCGCCGGGCACCATCCGCGGAGAAGTAGTACGGTTCGCCGGTAGCGGGATTCTTCACGCGCGACCAGTAGTTGCTCACGAACCGCTCGCGGTTGCCGTGGACGCCGCGGAGCATGCCGGGCCAGGGCTTGCGGATGACGAATAGTCCGCCCTTGTTGGGACCCAGTTCCTCGCCCTGCTCGTTCACGATGGCGGCATCGATTCCCAGCATCGGAAGCGTGCAGGAGCCGGGCTTGGTCGGCGTTGCGCCGGGGAGGGGCGTCACGACGTGCCCGCCGGTCTCGGTCTGCCAGTAGGTATCGACGACCGGGCAGCGCCCCCGTCCGATGTGCGCGCGGTACCACATCCACGCCTCGGGGTTGATGGGCTCGCCGACAGTGCCGATGATCCGCAGGCTCGACAGGTCGTGGCGCGCCGGCAGGTCGTCACCCCACTTCATGAACGTGCGTATCGCGGTGGGCGCGGTGTAGAACTGCGTGACCTTGTGGCGCGCGATGATCTCCCAGAAGCGGTCTCCGCCCCCCCCTGCTCCAACAGCGGGGAAGTTCGGCGCGCCCTCGTAGAGCAGTGTCGGCACGCGGTTGGCCATGATGCCGTAGAGCACATAACTGTGGCCCGTCACCCAGCCGATGTCGGCGGTACACCAGAACGTCTGGCCACGGCCGCCCTGCGGGTCGCCAGTGCCTGGCTCATCGGGGTTCAGGTTGAACGTGAGATGCGCCGTGAGCGCAACGAAGGTGAGATACCCGCCGGTGGTGTGAACGATCCCCTTGGGCTTGCCGGTCGAGCCCGAGGTATAGAGCAGGAAGAGCATGTCCTCGCTGTCCATGGGTTCGCACGGGCAGGTGTGTGAGGCCGCGGTGCGCACGTCCGCCCACCAATGGTACTTTGTGGGACCGATGCGCGGCTCGCCGGTGCGGAAGTGCTTGTCGGCCGCGAGTGCCCTGGTGCGCTCGACCACAACCACATGCTCGACCTCGTGCCCGTGTGCGGCCAGCGCCGCCACCGCCTCATCCACGTTCTTGAGGAGCGGGACGACCTCGCCGCGCCGGTACCCGCCATCGGCCGTGATAATCACGCGCGAGTTCGCATCGATGACGCGTTCGCTGATCGCGGTCGGTGCGAAGCCTCCGAAGATGACGCTGTGCGCAGCGCCGATGCGGGCGCACGCGAGCATGGCGATCGCCAGCTCGGGCACCATGGGCATGTAGATCGTGACGACGTCGCCCTTCTTCACGCCCAGAGCCTTGAGCGCGTTCGCAGCGCGCGAGGTCTCGGCCATTAACTCGCGGTACCGAAAACGCCGAACTTCCGGCCCCGCCCCCCCGGGGCCCATCGGCTCGCCTTCCCAGATGAGGCCGATGCGCTCGCCAAACCCCGCTTCGACGTGACGATCGACGCAGTTGTGGCAAACGTTGAGCGTGCCGCCGACAAACCACCGGGCATCGGGCGCCTTCCAATCAAGCACCTTGCTCCAGGGTGCCGACCACGCGAGCCGCGCGGCCGCCTCGCCCCAGAATCCCTCGGGGTCCGCGATCGAACGCAGGTGCATCTCGCGATAGTCATCAAGCGTGCCGACCTGCCAGCGGTCGAACCCGAGTTTGCGCGCATCGCCGGGCGGGAATATTCGATTCTCAACAAGCGTGGAGTCGATGTCCATTGAAGCGACAGCCCCGGTGGTTGCCGTTCGCGATGGGGGTCTGGTCGTCATCCCTGGCCTCTCCTAAGTCGTGAGCCTGTCGCAGCGCGCTGTGTCCCTTACAGCATAATGCAGCGACAGGCCCCGCGTGAGGGTGCAAGGCCGACGCGCCTCGCCGTGCATCGCCGCCGGCAACAACGCGGCCGCGGGCCTGCCGACGACGGACTTGGGCGGCTCGCCCCGGCGGGTCAACGACCCCGCTACCGCGGGTACCGATATCGGGCCTTGTCGTCTTTGGGTTGCGTTGCAGGCGGGCGGTCAGACGCTCAGCATCAGACGGGCGGGGTCCTCGATGCAGTTCTTGACCGTCGCCAGGAACTGGACGGCTTCTGCCCCATCCACCAGACGGTGGTCGTAGGAAAGCGCGAGGTACATCATGGGCCGGAGGGCCACCTGCCCGGGGCTGGCCGGGTCCTCGACAGCGCGGTTCTTGATCGCGTGCAGCCCGAGGATGCCGCACTGGGGCGGGTTGAGGATGGGCGTGCTCATCAGCGAGCCGTAGATGCCGCCGTTGGTGATGGTAAACGTGCCGCCCTGCATGTCCGCGAGGGTCAGTTTGCCGTCGCGGGCCTTGGTCGCGAGGTCCTTGATCCCCTGCTCGACCTGCGCGAAAGACAGGTTCTCGCACCCGCGCACGACCGGCACCACGAGGCCCTTGGGGGTGCCGACGGCGACCGCCACATGCACCGAGTCGTGGTGTTCGATCTCCAGTTCGCCGCCCGCGCTCGCCTGCACAATGGAAGCGTTCACGAGCGGGAACGCCCGAACCGCGTTGACGACCGCCTTGACGAAGAACGACATGAACCCAAGGCCGATGCCGTGCTTCTTCTCGAAGGATTCCTTGTACTGCTTGCGCAGGCCCATGACCGAAGTCATGTCGCACTCGTTGAAGGTCGTGAGCATCGCGGCGGTGTGCTGCGCCTCGACCAGTCGCGAAGCGATCCGCTGACGGAGTTGTGACATCTTCTCGCGTCGGACCCCCGTGCCTGCAACTCCCTGCGCGCTGGTGGGCGCGGGTGCCGTTGCCGGAAGCGGTGCGGAAGTGGACCCCTTGCCGCGAGCGGCAACGGCGTCGAGCACATCCTGCTCTCGCACGCGACCACTCGCGCCCGTGCCCGCAACGGCCTTGAGTTCAACCCCGTGTTCGTCGGCGAGTTTCTTCGCCAAAGGGGTCGCGCGGACATCGGCGCTGCTCCCGGCCGCGGGCTCGTGATGGCCGTTTGTGGCTGGTGCCGGTGGTGCGCCAGGCTTGCTCGGGACTGGGGACTGGTGGGGATGAGCCTTTGCCTCCGTGCTGCCGCCGCTGCTCCCGCCCGCGCTACCGCTCGCAGCCGGCTCCGGGGCCTCTTCGATCCGCCCAACCACCGCTCCGACCTTGACCGTGTCGCCAGCCTTGCCGCCGTGCGTCAGCACGCCAGATGCCGGGGCCGGAATCTCAGCGGTGATTTTGTCGGTCTCGAGTTCGAGCACGGTCTCATCACGCCGGACGTATTCGCCCGGCTTCTTCCGCCAACTCGCGATGACGCCCTGCGTCACGGACTCGCCCATCTCCGGGATGACAATGTTGGTCGGCATGGTTGGTCCGAATGAGGATAGAGAGGCGTGCGCGAATCAGTGGACGGTCAGGCTTTGACTTCTTCCTTGGGCTTGCCTGCGGGCTTGGCCGGCGCGCCGTTACTGCCGTTGGAAGCGTGGTCGTGGGCCGGCGCGGGAGCCTCGCCGATGGCTGCGACGATCAAGGCCTCCTGCTGATCCTTGTGGCGGTGCTTGGAACCGGTGGCGGTCGTGGCCGCGGCCGGGCGGCCGATATAGGCCAACTCGCGCCCGAACACGGTCCTGAACACATCGGCCATGTAGAGGTAACCACCGCTGTTGCGCGGCTCTTCCTGCGCCCACGAGACCGTGGCGGCCTTGGGATAACTCGCGAGAATCGACCGGGCCTGGTCCGCGTGGAACGGGTACAACTGCTCGACGCGGACGATCGCGGTGTCCGTACGGCGCATCGCATCGCGCCGCGCGGCGAGTTCGTGGTAGAACTTGCCGCTGCACAAGAGCAGCCGCGTGACGGACGACCGAGCACGGGCCGAAGCGCCGGCGAACGCGGGATCGTCGAGCAGGTGCTCGAAGTGGCCGGTCGTGAGTTCCTCGATCGTGCTGGTCGCAACTCGCAACATGCTCTTGGGCGTCGCGACGATCAGCGGCTTGCGGTAGGTGGCCTTGACCTGCCGCCTGAGCATGTGGAAGACCTGCGCGGCGGTCGAGGGGTGGCAGACCTGGAGATTGTTGTTGCCGCAGAGTTGCAGGAACCGCTCGATACGGGCCGAGGAATGCTCCGGCCCGGCGCCCTCGTAGCCGTGCGGGAGCAAAAGCACGAGGCCCGACCATCGCGCCCACTTCATCTCGGCGCTGGCGAGGTACTGATCGATGATGACCTGCGCCCCGTTGGCGAAGTCGCCGAACTGGGCCTCCCACATCACCAGAATGTTCGGGTCCGTCAGGCTGTAGCCATAGTCGAACGCCATCACCGCGGCCTCGGAGAGGGGCGAGTCGTAGACGTGCAGGCGTGCCTGCGTCTTGCCGATGCCGTGGGCCTGGCCCGCCTCATCGGCCTGCGGGAGCATGTTGTTCAGGGGGACATACCGCGCCTCGGTGTCCATGTCGCGCACGACCGCGTGCCGGTGCGAGAACGTGCCGCGACGGCAGTCCTGGCCCGAGAGGCGCACATCGTGCCCCTCGAGCAGGAGCGTGCCGAATGCCAGCGACTCGGCATCCGCATAACTGATGTGCCTGGTCTTGGGCAGCGCTGCGCGGTCGGCCACCAACTGCCGGAGTTTGGAGTTGAGGTTGAACCCCTCGGGCAGGCGGCCCATCGCCTCGCACACCCGCTCGATCTGCTTCATCGTCACCGCCGTGGGCGCGGGCTCGAACGTGAACTTTCCCTCAAAGCCCTTCCACCGCTTGCTGCCCGCCTCAATGGTCGGGTCGAAAGGCTTCTGCTGGGCCGCCAGTTGTGCCAGTTCAAGCGCCTGCTGGAGCCGGGCCCGAATGGCTTCCATGTCCGCCTCGTTGAGCACGCTCTCGGCGAGGAGTTTCTTTGAGTAGGTCGCGAGGACGCCGGGCTGGGCCTTGATGAGCGAGGTGAGCACCGGCTGCGTGAACGACGCCTCGTCCTGCTCGTTGTGCCCGTACCGCCGAAAGCAGTACATGTCGATGAGAACATCCTTCTTGAACTTCTGACGGTACTCGACGGCGATCTGCGCACAGGCGGCACACGCCTCCGGGTCCTCGCCGCTCACATGGAACACCGGCGTCTCGAGCATGAGCGCGATGTCCGTGCAGTACCTGGTGGATCGAGCGTCCTCCGGCCCCGTCGTAAAGCCGATCAGGTTGTTGACGATGATGTGGAGCGTGCCGCCCACGGTGTAGCCGTCAAGCCCCGAGAGGTTCAGCGCCTCGGCCACCGGACCCTGCGCGATGAACGCCGCGTCCCCGTGCAGGAGCATCGGTATGACGCGGCTGCGCTCGGTGTCGCCCCGGAGTTGCTGCTTGCCACGGCACCGGCCCATCACTACGCCGTTGACGGACTCGAGATGGCTCGGGTTGCTCGCAAGGGCCAGATGGATGGTGCGTCCCGTGCGCAGCGTCCGCTCGCCGGAGTATCCGCGGTGATACTTCACGTCCCCGCCGCTCCCGCCGGTGTTGTCCTCCCATGAGTCCTCAAACTCCGTGAAGATCTGCTCGTAACTCTTGCCGACGATGTTATTGAGGACGTTGAGCCGGCCGCGGTGGGGCATGCCCAGGACCATCTCCTCGACGCCCAGTTCGCTCGCGGCCTCGATGACGCGGTCCATGAGCGGGATGAGCGACTCGCCGCCCTCGAGGCTGAAGCGCTTATCGCCGGGGTACCGCTTGTGCAGGAACTTCTCGAACTGCTCCGCTCGCACGATGCGCTCGAGGATGTGCGCCTTGTCGCCCCGTGACAGTGGCACACGCCCGCGGTCCCGCTCGAACCGCTGCAGCAGCCAGGTGCGTTCATCGGAGTTGCCGATGTGCGCCGACTGCAGCCCGATGCTGGTGCAGTAAGTATCCTCGAGGAAGGCCACGATCTCGCGGAGCGTCGTCTGCGGGGGAAGCGGCAGCGTGCCGTGGTTGACCGGGCGGTCAAGGTCGGCCTCGGACAGCCCGTGATACTCGAGCGTGAGAGCCTTGGGCCTCTGCGGGGCGCGACCGAAGGGATCGAGCCGGGCGGCGAGGTGCCCGATGGAGCGGTAGTTCTCGATGAGTTCCGCGGCGGCGGATTGCAGGCGCATTGCCTCGGCGTCGGGGCCGCCGCCCGCGCCCGCCTGGGCGGGCGGCCGCCCGGCCGCGGGACGGGCCATCGCAAGGTCAAAGCCCTGGAAGAACGAGCGCAGATCGGGCGCAACACCGGCCGGGTCTGCGCGGTACCGCGAATACTCGGCGTCGAGGTACTCGGCGCTCCAACTGTTGACCGACGGCGGGACAGCGCGCGGTGCATCACTCATAGAAAACCCCGGCAGGGCGAAACGCACTTCTGGACCGTCCGGGAGGGAGCCAGGCCCGCGCCAGGCCCCTTCCGCCGCCCATGCAACGCCCGAGTTCACCCCGGACGGCAGGGACCTCAACTGTAGCCAACAGGATCGACGCAATGGGCTCGCGTGGTGACCGATTCCCTACCAAAGGGGGACTTCCCAAAGCGTAGCCAAACCATGCCCCCCAAGAGTCGGGGACGAAGTGTCATTCAGCCGAACCGTCCGGTGACGTACTGCTCGGTTTCGGGCAGCGCGGGGTTCTGGAAGATCACGTCTGTGGGGCTGAACTCCACCAAGCGGCCAAGGTACATGAACGCCGTGAAGTCGCTGACTCTTGAGGCCTGCTGCATGTTGTGGGTCACGATAATCACGGTGTAGCGGCTTGCGATGTCGTGGATCAACTCCTCGATCTTCAGCGTCGCCAACGGGTCGAGCGCCGAGCAGGGCTCGTCCATGAGCAGGACCTCGGGCTCCGCGGCGATCGCCCGCGCGATGCAGAGGCGCTGCTGCTGGCCGCCGGAGAGACCCAGGGCGGAATCCTTCAGGCGGTCCTTCACCTCGTCCCAGAGTGCGGCCCAGCGGAGGCTCTGCTCGCAAGCCTCCATCAGCACGCCCTTGCGCCGCTCGCCATCGATACGAAGCGGGTAGACCACGTTCTCAAAGATCGACATGGGGAAGGGATTGGACTTCTGGAACACCATGCCGATGCGCTTGCGCAGGTCGATCACATCAACATCGGGTGCATAGACAGGCTCGCCGTTGAGCAGGATCTCGCCCTTTGTCGAAACACCGTCGACAAGGTCGTTGAGGCGGTTGATCGAGCGGAGCAGCGTGGACTTGCCGCAGCCCGAGGGGCCGATGAGCGCTGTCACATGGTTGCGCGGGATGCTCATCGAGACCGAGTGCAGGGCCTTGTTCGCGCCGTAGGACAACTGAAACTCGCGCATCTGCACGATCGGGTCGAGTTGCCGCAGCGCGGGATGGATCATCGCCTCGAAGTGCAGCCCCTGACGGATCGCGTCCATCACCGTGAGGCGCTCATCGGTCGTTGATTGGGCGTTTCGTGGCATGGGGCGGCCCTGCGAGGGCGCAGGCACCGATGGTATGTCCACGCGGACGGCGCGCGCTTTGCCAACGCCTCCGGGCGGAGAATCGGGCCGTGACTCGGGCCGGGCTCTTGGGCTCTTGATCCTCATCATCTTCCGCTCCGTACTCGACACCCACATCCGCCCGACCCTAGAACGCGCCACCCACAAACCGCCGCCTGAGGCGCGACCGCAGCCGGATGGCGCTGAGGTTGAGCATCAGCACCACGATGACCAGCACGAGTGTCGTCGTCCAGACAAGCGGACGCGCCGCCTCGGAATCGGGGCTCTGGAATCCGACATCGTAAATGTGGAACCCCAGGTGCATGAAACTCCGCTCCAGGTGGACGAACGGGAACTGGCCGTCGACGGGCAACTCCGGCGCGAGTTTGACCACGCCGACGAGCATGAGCGGGGCGACCTCGCCCGCGCCGCGCGCCATCGCCAGAATCATCCCGGTCATAATGCCCGGCATCGCCCGGGGGAGCACGATCCGGCGGATCGTCTGCCACTTGCTGGCGCCGCACCCGTACGAGCCCTCGCGCATGGTGCGCGGAACAGCCGCGATCGCCTCTTCCGTCGCCACGATCACCACGGGCAGCGTGAGCAGCGCGAGCGTGAGCGCCGACCACAGCAGGCCGCGCGAGCGGAACATCGAGTTGGGCTGATTGGCCTCGAATAGGCCCGTGAAGTACGGCGTCCCGAGGATGAGCCACACCGCCCCCCCCGCGGAGAGCACCCACACCGCCGCCGCGGACCACGCGAGCGCACGCTGCGAGCGGGTCGCGACGGTGCCGGGCACCGGACGCCCGAACATCCCGAGCCACGACGCGCTCACTCCCGCGAGCACCAGCACGCCCACGCCCACCCACCACGCCGAGCGCGGCATCACGCTCGCCGGTGACGGGCCGGTGTCGACGTACTCGCCCACGAAGTAGCAGAAGAAACCAAGCCCAAAGACGCCGTAGACAATGCTCGGAACGCCGGCAAGGTTGTTCACCGCGATGCGGACCACGGAGGTGATGAGACCCTGCTTGGCGTATTCACGCATGTACAGGGCCGCGACCACGCCGAGTGGCACCACCACGATGCTCAGCAGGATCGTGAGCGAGACGGTGCCGAAGATCACTGGGAAGATGCCCCCGGCGGTGTTGGTGTCGCGCGGCTCATCGAACAGGAACTCGCTCCACCGCTGCGCATACACGCCCACCTTGCCAAAGAAACCCAACGAGTTCGGCTCCACACCGAGCACGACCTGCGAGACCCTGAGCGGCTCATCCACCTCCGAAAGCCGGGTGGGCGCGAAACGGTTCGTGGTCACCTCTCGCACGATCAGCCGCAGACCGGAATCTTGCTGATCGATCTCGCGGATGCGGGCGAGGATCGTCTGGTACTCGGCGTACAGCGTCGTGGTTTCCTCCTCGTAGGCTGCGCGGAGACCGGCCAGCCGCTCGGGCGTCATGTCGGGCGCGCCCCAGGGCCGCTCGACCCATGCCCCCAGCAGCGCCGCGAGCCCGACGCACCACGCCGCGGCGGCGGTCATCCCGCGACCCTTGACCTTCCGGCCCGTTGGGCCCGCTGCGGTGCGCGATGGCCCCTTCAGCGAGAGTGTGAGCGCCGCGCCGAGTCCCGCGATGGCGAGCGCGCCGACCGCCAGCCAGGGCGCGTAGCCGATGGGCAAGTTCCGTCCTGACTGCGTTCGCGCGAGTTCGATCTCCGCATCGCGGAACCGCAGGCGGGCCGCCTCGAGGCTCGCGTTCACGGCTCCGACATCGTGTTTCTCGAGCGACTTCACGCGCGCAAGCGTTTCGCGGGCACCCGGGTGGAGTTCATTGAACGCGTCCCACGCGGACGCGCCCTCCGCAAGGAACGTGCGTCGGACGACCCGCTGCGACCCATCGTCGTTCGTCCCGCCCACCTTCTGCTCGAACCGAAGCCCCCCGGCGGTCTGGCCATCGGCGGGCACGGGCGCGTCCTTGGCGAGCGTCACCGTCTCCTGTCGCACCACCGCCTCAGGGATGCCAATCCACAGGCCCCAGTCGAGCCGCTCCAGCAGCACCGCTTCTTCGGCTGGCTCGCGCGACGCGACCTGGAACAGTGGCACCCATCTGAAAGGCTCGCCGTATATCTCGCGATTGCCGACGCGGTACAAACGGCGCACGGGGCGACCGGTCTCGTCGAATGCGGTTGCGTCGATCACCCCTTCGGTTCGCAACGCATTGATCGCCGCCAGGTCCTCGCTGCCCGCGTCGTAGGACTCGTGCCGGACGGGAACTCCGAGGAACGTTTCGCCGGTGCGCAGCACCACGCGATCGATCGGACGCGGCCAAAACGTCCGGGCACCCATTACGAGCGTCAGCGCCAGCAGCGAGACGATCATCAGCGTGCAGACCACCATCGCCATCCCCGTGATCCACACCACCGGCTCGCCGCGCGCCGACAGCGGCGTGACTCGCCGCTTGGGCTTGGGCGTGGCAGGCGAAGCAGGGTTGGTCGGATCGGTGGTCATGGTCGTGGCGAAACTTGCAAGTCTGGCGAATCTAAAGACCGGCCGCCCGCTTTCGGAATCGCTGCCGGACCAGTTCCGCCAGCGTGTTGACAACGGCGGTCATTGCAAAGAGCACAAGCCCGCAGAGGAACAACAATCGGTAGTGCGTGGAGTGCTGGGCGGCCTCGGGGAGTTCGGTCGCGATGTTCGCCGAGAGCGTTCGGAAGCCTGAGAACATGCTCCAGTCCATGCTCGGCGTGTTGCCCGTGGCCATGAGCACGATCATCGTCTCGCCGGCCGCGCGCCCGAGGCCGATCATGATCGCCGAGAACACGCCCGACGCGGCCACCGGGAGCACCACGCGAACGGCGGTCTGCCACCTGGTCGCGCCGGCGCCGAGGGAAGCGGACCGGAGTGCTGGCGAGACGCTGCTGAGCGCATCCTCGCTCACGGTGTAGATGATCGGGATGACCGCGAACCCCATGATGATGCCGACGATAAGACTGTTGCGCTGGTTGAAGGGGCCGAGCACCCAGTCGCGCGCATCAAGGCCCACAATCGTCAGAAGCCCCGCGAACACCGCGGCGATCGCGACGGTGAGAACCCCCACCACAATCAACATGCCCATCTCCGCGGCTGCGGCCGGAAATCCGAAGCGGAGGCTCGGGCTGCGATGCACCAGCGGCTCGATCGCCCGCGACTTCAGCAGGAACGCCAGCACCGCGCCGGGGGGGATGAGCAGGATCAGCCAGCCGGGGTAGGGACTGCCGATCACACCATCGAGCCAGAGGCGGAAATCGGCCCGGTCGAGGCCGTCGTGCGTCACGACCACGGCGATCGACGGATCTGAGAGCGAACCGATCGGCCGGACCACCCGGCCATCGCGGAAGTAGAGCCCATCGGCGCGCAGTTCGCGTGTCTGGGCATCGTCGAGGATCGCCCGGTTGCCCACCCACGCGGGCCGCTGGGCCTCGGGGACTGCCTCGAAGGAACCGGCGAGGACAAGCACGTCAGACTCGCTGGGCCGGAACAGCAGTCGCTCGGCGGCATTACCAATGGGGATCGCCGCCAGCAGTCCCGCCAGAACAGCGCCGGTGATGAAAAGCAGGTGCTGAGCGCTGCGGAGGCGGCTGGTCATGCGGATGGGGAGCATCTGCCAGAGGTGGGCGGCGACCAGCACCGTAAAGGGAACGACGACAAACGACGCGAGTATCGTGTTGAGCCAGTCGCGGGCGAAGGGCGCGATGATCATCGCGGCGATAAAGCCCAGCACGACAGAGGGAAGCGAGGCCATCGCCTCCACCACGGGCTTCAGGCGGTTGCGCACGGTCGGGTGCAGCATCTCGCTGGTGAACATCGCCGCGAGCACCGCCAGCGGCACCGCGAAGAGCATGGCGTAGAGCGTCGCCTTGAGCGTTCCGAAGATCAGGGGTGTCACGCTCAACTTGGGCTCGGCGGCATCATCGCCCGAGGAAGACTGGTATACAAACTCCGGCTCGGGGTCGCCCTCGTACCACACTCTTCCGAAGAGCGAGCCCCAGGAGGCCTCGGAGTGCTTGGGGTCCATGCGCCAGAGTTGGTACGAGCCGTCGGCCCTGAGCGCCATGATGCTGTCGTTCTTGGGTCCGACATCGACGAGCACCGGCGCCGACCCGCCCTCTTGGCCCACGCCCCCCGCGTCCGCGTCCGCGCGGATATCCACGATCTGCTTGCCACTGGTCATGTTGCGGACGAACATGTTGCCGCCCGAATCCGCGGCGATGAATGTCCGGTCACGCTGACCGATGCCCAGAGTGATCAACGGCCCCGCGCCGTTCTGGGCGAGGTCGTAGTCGTGCGCGATGACGAGCCGGTTGCGGTCGGGTGTGTAGGCCGCGTCATCGCGGGCGACAAAGACCCCCACGGCGCGGCCATCGTCCAATCCCGCGACGAGCGTCCGCGCGCCAAGGATCATCATAGCGGTGCGAACGCGCGGCACACCCCCGCCGGCACGCGCAGGTATGCTGATCACGTCCGCTGCGGCCGCGGTGTACTCTCCTTCGAGGTCGCGCAGGACCGCATATCGCTGGCAGAAGCCGTCGGCCCAGAGCATGAGGATGTGCGAGCCGTCACCGGTAAGGAACGTCCACGCAGGCTCTTCCCGCCCATCGGGCAACGCGAGCGTGAAGGGGTAGGAACTCAGAACCGTGCGGGGCTTGCCGCCGCCGAGAGGAGTGGTCACGCGGACAAGATTGAACGCCGCGGAATGGTCCGCCCGCGTCGCCACGAGCCATTGGGCAGCACTCGACAGGCGATAGTCGAGCCGGGTGATCGCGCCCTGACCGTGCTCGAGTATCGCCGGATCGCGCGACTCGATGGCGGGCCGCACCAGACGGAACTGATCGGCCTGCACACGCTCGACGTACCCCTCGGCGTGCGCGATGCGGCCTCCCGGAGCGAGCGCGGCGAGAACACCGGTGACTTCATCGGCGGCGAGGAATGACGACTCGTAGGTCAGTTTGCCGGTCTGGACCCGCCCGTCCTCGTAGCCGAGTGCAAACGCGCCATCGCCTCGAGAGAACGACCAGGCTGTGGGCGACACGCCTGGGGGCGAGAGCCGGACGCGCCCGAGTTCCGCACCGGTGGCCAACTCCACCGTAATGGCGTTTCCATCGGGGAACACAAGCGTGGTCAGTCCGACATACTCATCGGTCAGCCCAAAGAGCGGAGTGCTCGGGAGTGCGGTCTTGCCCGAGTGCGTTGCGAACGCCTCGCCGCTCGCAAACAGTGGGACAACCTGCGCGGCGAGGAAGACCATCATCCCGAAGACTGCGACAATGACGCCGAGGCCGCCCAGAGTGATGGTTACGGCAGCCGTCTTGTCAATGAGGCGGACGCGCCGGAGCGTGCTACGCCGTCGCTCCGCACGACCGGGGTCGGACGGGGACGGTGAGCCCGAGCCGTGCTGTCGCGCTGCATCGACCACGCTCGCTTGCTCCCGGCCGCCCCTTGGCGGGTCGTGTTCCTTCAAGAAAGAGAGCGGCCCGCGTTTCCGTGAGCCGCTCCTTGAATCTCGTTCCAGAATGCGGGGATCAGAACTTGACCGGCAGGCCGACCTTCTTGAGGTCCTCGCGGGCGATTTCCGCGGTGACGGGGAAGTAGCCGTCCTTCACAACGGCTTCCTGGCCCTGGCGGGAGTAGAGCATCTTGATGAACTCCGCGCGGAGGGGGTCAAGCGCGGTGCCCGGCTTGTGGTTGATGTAGACGAGCAGGTAGCGGGCGAGCGGGTAGGTGCCCTCGTAGGCGTTGGCGGAGTTGGCCTCGAAGGTCTTCTCACCTTCCTTGGCGGAAACCTTCAGAGCCTTGACGTCGGCCGTCTTGTAGCCAAGGCCCGAATATCCCATGCCGAACTTGTCGGTCGAGACGGCCTGAACGACCGCCGAGGAACCGGGCTGCTCCTTGACGGAGGGCTTGTAGTCCTTCTTGGAGAGCGCGTGCTCCTTGAAGTAGCCGTAGGTTCCGGAGGCGGAGTTGCGGCCGTAGAGGGAGATGGGCTTGGTCGCCCACGCCGCGTCCTTCACGCCGACATCGCCCCAGGTCATCTCGGGGCCATCGACGGAGAAGACCTTGCGGATCTGGTCCATCGAGAGTTCGCTCAGCGGGCAGTCCTTATGCACATAGACCGCGAGCGCGTCAACCGAGGTGCGCAACTCCGTGGGCTTGTAGCCGTACTTCTTCTCGAACAGGTCGATCTCGGCGCCCTTCATCGGGCGGCTCATGGGACCGAACTGCGCCTGGCCCTCAATAAGCGCGGGCGGTGCGGTCGAGGAGCCCTTGCCCTCAATCTCGATCTTCACGTTCGGGTAGAGTTTCTTGTACTCCTCGGCCCAGTACGTCATCAGGTTGTTGAGGGTGTCCGAGCCGATGCTCTTGATGCTGCCGCTCACGCCCTGGGCGGTTGTGTAGTTCGGCAGCGCCGAATCCACCTGCATCTGCTGGGCCGCGGCCCCGGCGACCATCGTCCCGACCGCGATGCACGCTGCAAAGACCTTCTTCATATGTGATCCTCCGATGAGTGCTTTTCGATCCGTTCGTTTACGTCCCAAGAAGTATCGCGTGGACGCATCGGACCGGGCGGGACACTGTGTTAAGATTGGGCCAATGGTGCCGCACGGATCGCGAAGTGATTTATCATAAGACTTTGTATGCCAAGTATTTATGTCATCACGCAGTTGCGGACGCTCACGATTTTCACGGGCGCTAGCGTAACTGACCGAGCGTGATGCGGATCGGGCTTCGGCCTTGGATCGGAGTGCCCGTGGCAGGCCGGAACTCGCAGCGGAGGTGCATGTCCTCGCTCGCAAACACGTCTGATGCCTGATCGAGAATGCCAAGACGGAATCGGTAGCCGGGTCCGGGGAGAAGTTTCTCGATGACCGCCGCGCTCTGCTCGGGCGTGAATGCCCATGTCGCGAAGGGTTGACCCTCAAGACGCACCAGGGAGAAATGAAACTCGCCGGCCGCCGTGATGGGGGTGTCGTGCGGCGGCGCGAAGAGAAACGCGGTCGCCTCGACCTCATCGGCGTATCCGTTCTTGTCGCTATCCCGGGCATAGCGAGTGGCGGCGAGGTCCACGATGCTCGGCACGATGCCCACCGGCTGGGTGGCGGGGCCGCGTGGCGCTGGCCGGGGGATGGGGCCGTCGGTAACGCACCCGAAAACGAGGGCGCTCAGGCCGAGGATGATCGCCCGCACGGCGCGTCCAGACCGGACTCCGAGGTTTGGTCGGATCATGGCTGCTCTTTCCGGATGCCGACGGGCGCGGGCATCGGCTCGGGCTCGGGCTGTTCCTCGGGCGGGTTGACGTAGTTGAGGATGCGATCGGGCTTTGCGAGCCGGCCGACCTCACGCTCGGTGAGCACGCGGAGGTTGGCGCTCTCGTCCTCGCCGCCGCGGATTACGCGCGGGGTGAGCAGCACGAGCAGTTCCGTGCGGGCGTGGGTACGCCGGCGCGACTTGAACGCCTGCCCGAGGAAGGGGATGTCGCCCAGGAGCGGTATCTTGGTGTTGCGCTCCTCGTCCGTGGTCTGGAGCAGGCCGCCGATGACGACCGTCTCGCCGTCGCGGACGCGGACATTGGTCTCGATCTCGCGCTTGGTGATGATGGGCGCCTGGAAGTCCTCCGTCACCTGCGTGGTCCTAGCCGAGAGGTTCGAGATCGTGGGCGTGATGTCCATCCGCACGAACCCGTCAGCGCTGATGGTCGGCGTGACGTTGAGAATGATGCCCACATCCTCGCGCGTGACGTTGGCGAGCGTGTTGCCATTGTCGCGGCGCTCGACGGACTCGACAATCGCGACATTCTCGCCGACCTGGATTCTCGCCAGTTCGTTGTTGTTCACGAGGATCTGGGGTCGGCTCAGAACCTCAAGCCGTCCCTGGGACTCGAGCGCCCGGATCAGCAACTCAAAGTCGGAACTCGACACCGAAAGGTTCGGCACGCCCAGCGCGGTGATGACGCTCGCGCCCGCGCCCAGCGACCTGACCCCGTACGCCTCGCCGCCGAAGGGGCCTACCGAGATGTCCATGCCCCACGTCTCCTCCGAGTCGATGGTGACCTCGGCCAGCAACACCTGGATCATCACCTGGGGGGGCGTTGAGTCGAGTTCCTGCACCAGTTTCTCGACCGTGTCGCGGTACTGGGGAGAGACGCCGACAACGAGGCGGTTGCTGGGCGTGTCGCCCTGAACGGTCACCTCACGCTCAAGCAGGCGCAGGAGCGAGCCTGTGCGATCGGCACCCAGCACCTCTCGCGCCTGGCTCGCCTGCTGCTGGAAGTACTCGCGGAGCGTCGCGGCCACCGCCTCGGCCTTGGCGTTGCGGAGTTCGAAGACGAGTTGCTCGCGCTCGTTGGCCTCGATGCCATCGAGTTCATCGACCACCTGCCCGACGCGTTCCAGATACTCGGGCGTCCCCGATACCAGCAATGAGTTCGTCCGGGCATCGATCGTGATCGCGAGTTGCTGACGCTCGTCAAGTGTTGGAAAGAGCGAGTCCTCCGGCGGGGCCGCATCGGCGGTCGGTCCCAGGTCCTCAACGCGACCGGGCACCAGGATCAGCGTGGAGCCTGCCTGCCGGAGGTTGAACAGGCCGCGGAGCACCTCGGCCATCGCGCTCGCGTCGGCGTTCTGAAGCCGGAAGACCTTGATCGACCTTGCCCCGGCGACCGTCGAATCCAGGTCTGCGACAAGCGATTCGATGAGCACCATCAGACGTGCCGGCGCCACCGCCACGATTGAGTTGGTCCGCAGTTCGGCCGTGAGCGTCACCTGCTCCTGGATCGCGCCGGAGATCTCGGCCTCGGTCGGCGCCGGCGTCCCGCCCGCGGCAAGTTCCTCCGCCGTCTGCGCCCGCAGGAAGCGCAGCACCTGGGCCTTGCGCGCCCCGACGACCCCCGAGCCGGCGATGGGCCTGCCCGCCAGCACGTTCTGGAGGAGCCGCACGACCTCCGCGGCATCGGCCTTCAGCAGTTCGATCCGTTTGATCTCCGTCACGGCGGCGACCGCCGCGCCATCCAGACGCTCGACCAACTTGCGGATCGCTTCGATGTCAGCGGGCGTGCCGCGAACAATGAGGGCGTTGGCGCGCCGATCCGGGCTGACACGGACGGAATCGTCCCCGCGTTCCTGGTTCTGCTTGTCGATGTACAGGGTCTGGACCGCCTGGGCGATGTCCTCGACGCGCGACGACCCGGCGATAGGGATGACGTCCACCGTCTCCGCGCCACTGATGGCCGTCCCACCCTCGACGAGGGCATCGACCAGCCCCTTGATGATCTCGATGTTCTCAGCGCTCGCCGCGACGATCAGCGAGCGGCTGGCCACATCGGCCTGGATGCTGAGGGTGTCGCTTGGGTTGGCGATCGCGCCGCCGCGCTGCGAGGCCTGGATGCGGTCTCGCATCAGTCGTTCGACCTTGGGGGCGAGGATCGTGACATCGCCGCTCGCCACGGGGATGACCACAAGACCGACGGTCGGGCCGCTGGCATCGGAATCGAGTTGCGCGACGAGTTTATCCACAATCGCAAACGATCGCACGCTCGTCGAGACTACCAGCGCGTTCGTGCGGGAGTCCGCCGAGATGACCAGTTCGTCCTGCGGCAAGAGCGCGCCCGACTGCACCTGCCCGCGGAAGACCTCGCGGAGGATCGATGCCACGCGGTCGGCGGCGGCAACCTTCAGTGAGAAGATGCGGACCGAGTTTTCCGCAGCGGCGGCGGGGACATCCAGCAGTTTCACGAGTTCGCCCACGGCCTGGGCGTTGGCGCGGCTGCCGACGACAATGATGGCACGCAGGTTCGGCTCGGGCACCACGAGCAGGGTCGAGAGCGGCGCGAAGCGGTCCGCCTGGATCATGTCCTGCACGTTCGCCGGGTCGCCGCCCTCGGCGAGAATTCGGTAACGGGCGATCTGGCGCTGGAGCGCCTCGGTCTCGGGCGTGGCTGGCGCGTTCTCCAGCAGCACCTGACGGACGGTCGTCGCGAGTCGCACCGGGTCGGCGTGCTCCAGCGGGATGACCCGCGGCTCGATCCAACTGGTGGTCCGCTCGCTGTCGAGTTGCTTGACCATGACCTCCACGAGCGCGACGGCCTCCTCGCGTCCGGCGACGATCATGGAGTTGGTCCGTTCATCGACGCTGATCGCGACCTGGCCGGTGAGGGCCTTGCCCGTCTCGCTGGTGGGCTGCGAGCGGATAGTGGTGCCGGGGTTGGTGCGGAGCCGGTCGCCCTGCTCGAAGATGCCGCGGATCACACCCGCGAGGCGCATCGCCGACGCGTTCTGCAGCGGGAAGAAGCGGACCGTGACCGCTTCACCGAGCGGCAGTTTGTCGAGCATGTCAACGACCTGCGCGAGCGCCACCACGTTCGCCTCGGTCGAGGCGAGGACGATCGAGTTGGTCTGGGAGTCTGGGATAATGGAGATCGGCTTGGCGAGATCGACAACCAGGTTGGCCTTGTCGGCCTCGTTGCGGTGGACGGTCAGGCGGCGGACCTGCTCGGAGAGCGAGGCGGCGAGCGCCAACTGCGAGTCCTGCGTTCCGGGCTTGAGCATCGACTCGACGGCCGCGGCGACGTTGGCGGCGGGGGCGATCTTGAGCCGCAAGATTACGACGTGCTGGTCCGCCATGCCCGGCTGAGTGTCGAGTGCTCTGACGAGCGACTGGACGGATGCCCCGTCCTGGGGACCAGCGATGACGGCGATAGCGCGCCGGCTGGTCAGCGGGACGATGGTGATGGGTTCGGCGACGACGCCGGGCCTGTCGGCGGGCTGAGGGCGCGTCAGACCCATCTGCTCAAGCACCTGCTGCATCTGCGCCGGCGTATGGTGCTCAAGGTCGATAATGACCACGCCCTGGTTCAGCGGAACCGCCCCCCCAGCACCAGGCTCGCCCTGCGCGGGCGCCGCAAGGATGTCGAGTTCCGCGACGAGAGCCTTCACCTGCTCGAACAGGCGCTCGCTGCTGGCGACAACGAGGTTGTTGCCGGTACGGTCGATCTCGACCGTGAGCGTCTCGCCCGCCTGCACCGCGACGGGCGTGAAGGTGGTTCGGACGGTCTGCAGGACGCGCGCGACCGGGAAGTGCAGGACGCGCACGATGCGCACGCTCACCTGCGTTCGGTCGCCCTCTTGCTGGAGGGAATCCGCCATCGCCTTGATTTGTGCAAACTGCCCCTCATCGGCGCGCACGATGAGCACGTTGCTGCGGTCGTCGCCGACGATGAGCACGGAACGTCCTGTCAGGGTACGAGCCCCGCCCCCCCCCCCCGGCATCGCGCCGGCGGTATCGACAAAGAGCGAGCGCAGCGTGTTGGCGACCGTGCTCGCCGGGCCGCGAAGGAGCGGGATGATCCGCGGCTCGGGCATCTGTGAGTAGGCGGGCACATCAAGTTGCTGCGCAACGGCCTTGATGCGCTCGGTCTGGTCGCGCGGGCCTGCGATGACCAGCGAGTTGGTCAGCGGCTCGGCCGTGACGCTCACAACTTCCTTGTTCGATAGCACGATCGTTGGGAAGTCGGGGGAGTTGTCGTCCGCTGCGCGCCGGGGCTGGGGCTGGCGGCGTGCCCGCTCGCGATCGATCTCGGCCCGGAGCGGCGCGGAGAACGCTTCCGACAGCGCCCGCGCAAGGCTCGCGGCATCGGCGTGCTTGAGCGCGATGATCTCCAGGCGGCGCGACGTGTCGTACTCCTCGGAATCGAGTTTGTCCAGCAGCGCGCGGATGCCCGCCCACTCTGCTTCGCCCGCCGCGATCACGAGGCTCTTGCTCGCGGGGTTGGCGATGATGCTCACGGCCCTCGCGCCGGGCGTCGCGGCCTCCGCGGCGAAGCGCCCGTAAAACACTTCCAGCGCGCGGGCCGTCGCCTCCGGGTCGGCGAACTTCAACGGGATGAACTCGGTGACGCGCTTGCCCCCCTGCTCAACGTCCAGTTCTTTCACGATCCTGAGGATCTCTTCGAGTTGATCGGGCGTGGCCGAGACCAGCAGTGTCGTGCCCTGGGAGAGCGTGCTGACGGCGGGCGCCGGCTCGCCGGGGCTTTGCGTGCGGCGCGAAAGCACCGTGCGCAGCGTCGAAGCAATGTCATAGCCGTCCTGATGCTCCAGCACGATTCGCCGGAACTCGGTCTGCGCCTTGGGCGGGGTTTCGTCGAGCCGCGCGATTTGCTCCATTGCCAGCGCGACCGCCTCGGTGGAGCCTGTCAGAAGCAGCGAGTTGGTCCGGCGCACCGGCGTGATCTTCACCTTCACGCCCGTCGGCATCGCCGCGGTGAGAGACACCGCCAGGTCCTCGGCGCGGGCCTGCGTCAGTGTGACCGTCACGATCCTCGCGTTCTCGGCGAGCGGCGGGGCATCAAGTTCGCTCAGCAGCGCATCCACCTTGGCGAAGAGGTCCTTGGGGGCCGAGACGATCACCGAGTTGGTGCCCGGCTGCGGCGTCACGATCACCAACCCCTCGCGCGAGGCGAGCGTGCGCGGGAACTGTTCGCGGATGATGATCGCGAGTTCCGCGGCCTCGGCGTTCTTCAACCGGTACAACTCGCGCGTGCGGCCCTCGTTCTCCTCGGGCTGGTCCATCTGCGAGATGAAGCCCTTGACCATCGCGATGTCCTCGTTCGACGCCGCGACGATCAGCACATTGCCATCGGGCGAGCCGATGAACGAGGCGCTGGGCTTCTGGAGCCCCAGCCCCTGGTCGCGTCCCTGGAAGAACCGTGTGAGACTCCCAGCGATGCGATCCGCGCCCGCATATGTCAGCGCGATTGATTCGACCGCCCGATCCGCGACATCGGAATCCGAGTCCAGGTCGGCCGCGTATTTCACGGCCTGCTCGACCCGGTCCTCGCGCCCGACCATCAGCAGGACGCCGTTCTGCCGGTCGATCTCGACGCGCACGCCGTCGGGGTCGTTCCCGCGCCAGAACGACCAGCCGGGCGTGGTCATCGCCGACTGGATGGCGGTGCCGACGCTCTGGACGCTGGCGTTCTTGATCTTGACTGCCCGCACAATGGACTTCGCGCCCGCGGCCTGCTCGATGTCGAGGGCCTTCACGACGCGCTCGATGGTGTCGAAGGCGTCACCCTGTCCGAATAGCACGACGCTGTTGGAGCGGTCGTTGAACTCGACCGCGAGCGTGTCCTCCTGGCTCCTTCGCGTGCCGCGTCCGCTCCACCAGCCGGCGGGGAACTTGACCTCGTCTACGACACCCTCGACCGTCGCGCGGACCTCGGCGATGCGAGCGTTGACGAGCGGGATGATGCGGAACTGCAGGTCCTGCTTGGTCGACGGAGTATCAAATGTCGAAGCGAGGGACTGCACCTGCGCGTAGTCCTCATCGCTCGCGGCCACGACGAGCGAGCCGCTCCGGCGATCGCCGACGACCGCGACCTGTCGCTGGCGGGCGGGCTGGTTAGGCTGGCTGCTGGCCTTGGCGCGGTCGTCGTAGAACTTCTGCACCGCCACTGCGACGCTCTCGGCATCGGCCCGCTCGAGTTTGATCGTGCGCACCGGCAGGCCGGTCACCTCGGCGGAATCGATCTGCGCGGCGATCCGCCGCACCTCGTCGAGCACGTCCTTTGGCGCACGGACCACGAGGAGACTCGATTCGTCCGCCGCGGTAATGCGCAGTTTGCCGCGCTTGGCCGGATCGTTGCCGACAATCGCGGCCTCGATGATCTTCTGCGCTGTGCTGGGGCGCGTCGTCCGCAACGGTAGGATGACGGCCTCGGTCCCGTCGGCCTCGGTCGCCAGGTCCAACTGCGCGAGCAGGCGCTCGGCCTCGCGGTGCTGCGACTCCGTGCCGGTCACAAGGATGGCATTGGTGCGGAGGTCGGCGAGGAGGGCTGCGCGCGGCACATCCGGCGTCGATTGGCGGGCCGCGTCGAACACCTGCTGCATCATCGGCGTGACCTGTTCGGCCCGGGCGTTGGCGAGCGCGAAGCGACGCAGCGCGAGTTGGTCCTGCATCGGTGCCTGGTCCATCAACGAGACGAACCGATCGATCAGCGGCATCGCGTCGGCCGGCGCGGCGACGATCAGCGAGCGCCCGCCCGGATCGGCGGTTACGCGAACCGTCGCCGGGTCGATGCGGAGCGAGCGGCCATCGGGTGCTGCGCCGCCGTCAAATGTCAGTTGCAGGACGCGCTGTGCCTGGCGGCCGCGCGGCGCCGGGGCGAAGAGGTCCAGCACCGCCCTCTGCACCCGACCGGCGGTGGTGTTCGAGAGCGGGTAGACCTTGATCGTGAGCGTCGAGCCTGGCATCGGCCGGCTGACGGCGGCGATCAGTTCGCCCAGCGTCCCGAAGTCGGTGTCGTTCGCCGATACGATGACCGCACCGCCCTGCGGATCAGGCTGGACGGTGATGCGCGAGGTGAAGCCGCCGGGGTTCTGCGGGGAGGCCTGGCCAATCTGCCCGGCAGTCTGATTCACGAGCGACGCGATCACGTTCGCATCGACGCCCTCCGGCAGCGTCACGATGCGCAGGCGCAGCGGCTCGGCGGGCATCTGACGCTGGAGTTCAGCCGCGAGCGCGGCCGCACGCTCGACCGCGCGCGTCGGGCCGGAGATGATGAGGGAGTTGGTGTGCGGATCGACGGCGATGGTCACACCCTCGTCTGGCTGCGCGGGCTCCTCGGGAGTGACTGGCTGGTCGGGCTGCTCGGGCATCGCGACCGCCGCCGCGGCAATCCACGACGCCAGCGCGTGTACCGACGAGGCGGCATCGCCGTGCAAGCCGGGTGCGATGGGATGACTCACGGGGCGCGCATCACTTCCCTCCTTCTTCTCGTCCTTGGGGGCGAGCAACTGATCGACGCTGATAACTTCGACCTTGGTCGCACCGCGCTGCGCAAGCAAACGTCGCAGCGCCTCGGCGAGCATGGCCGCGTCGGCCTTGGATCGGTCTACGCCGATCAATCGCATATCGCGGCTCGCCGCGTTGGTCGCTTTGTCGAGGCCCTTGACCAGTTCCTCGATCGCTTCGAGTTGCTTGCCCGTTGCGCGGCAGACCAGCGAGTTGCTCGCACGGTCCACCCGGACCACCGGCGCGGGCTCCGCGGCGGCCGTCGCCGACTCATCCTGGAAGATTGCCTGCACGCTCGCGGCCGTCTCGGTCGCGTCGGCGTTCTGGAGCGTGAGCACGCGGACGATGCGCGGCGATGCGCCGGCCGACTGCGACACGTCGATATCCAGATCGGCGACCACCTGCTTCGCAATCTCGACGGACTCACGCGGCCCGCTCACGACGATCACGTTCAGCCGGCGATCCGCGGCGACCTTCACCGGCACAAGCGTGCGGGCCTGCTCCAGCGCGGCGGGCGGCACTCGCTGGCCCGGCCGGATCTGCGCGAATGGGTTGGGCTGGTCGCGCTGGAGCAACTGCTGCACGATGGGAGCGACGACTTCCGCCCGCGCGTGCTTGAGCGGGACGGTTGCGACGTTCATCGCGCCCGGCTTGTTGCCCTCGAGGTCGAGCGAGCGTGCGATCTCCTCGACGAGTTTCACGTCCGCATCGGTCCCACTGATGACCAGCGCGTTGGAGCCTTCCGCCGAGGAGATGCTCACGCGACCACCGGACGGACCGGCCCCGCCCATCGGAACAAGCGACTGATTGAGGGCCAGCGCCGTGGGTGCCGCTTCGACAAACTTGAGTTCCAGCACGCGGACGACCGGCTTGGCCGCGAGGCGGGAGAGTTCCTCGACGACTTTGGCGTAGCGCGTCACGGCCTGGGCGTCGCCAGAGACCAGCAACGCGCCGCGCTCCTTGTCCTCGATCACCTGCACCGCGTTGTCCGCTGCTCCGTCACCTTGCTCGCGCTCGATCTCCGCCGCCCGCACACGCACCTGCTCGATGGCATCCGTCGGGACCATGATTACGCGGAACGTCGCGTCTCCCACCGTCGCGCTGTCGATCGACGCGACGAGTTTCTCGATCGCACCGAGGTCCCCGGGGCGCGCACGCACCAGGATCGTGCGCGTCTCATCGACCGCGTCAAAGCGGGGCGGAACGTATGCCGAGCCATCGCTGGGCTCGAGTAGCGTCTGAGCCAGTTGCGTCAAGCGAGGGACAATCTGGCTGGGGCGCGCGTGCGAGAGCACTATCGAGCGTGTTTCCTTCTCCACAACAACGCTCGACTCGACGGATTTGATCAGGTCGGTGTACGCCGCGATCGCCGGTGCGCTACCGACAAGGGTGACCAGACGGCTTTCCGCTTCGAGCGACGCGGCAACAGGGTCGCTCGCGGCGCGGGATGACTGCTTGTAGAGGTTGTCGGCCGCGGCAACAACCTGTGCCGCATCGCCCGCAGTGATGCGCACCTGCCGGACCTCCTGGACGCGCTCGGCCGGGACATCCAGCCCTCGGATCAGTTCCTCGAAGGCTTGCACGTCCGGCACCGGTCCCGAGACCACGAGGCTCTTGTCGTCAACCGCCTGCGCAAACCGCAGCACGGAAGTCTGTCGGGCCGAGAGCAGTCGCGTGATGAGCGTCTGCGCTGCTGGGGCGTTGAGGTGCTTCATGCGGAGCACCGTCACGCGCGTCTCGGGTACGGAGGGGGCAGGCTCGCCGTCCGCTCCGACGGTGGGCGCAGCACCCGGATCGACCTCCGCCAAAAGCGACGCCGCCAGCGCGAGTTGCTCGGGAGAGCCAACGACGGTGATTTTCGCCTGAGCAGCGAGGGGCAGCACCGTGGGCTTGGGAGCCTCGCCGGGCTGCTGCAAGAAGAGTTTGTTCAGGCTTCCGGCGGCATCTTCCGCTCCGACGCCCGCGAGGGCGAAGGTCACCATCTCTCGTCCGCTCGCAGCGCCATCGGGCTGGTCCAGCAGCAGCACCAACTCGCCGACGACATCAAGGCGGGACTTGGGGCCGACGGCGATGATGCTGTTGGTCCGGGCATCGGGCTGGATGCTCAGCCCCTCGATCTGGTCGTCCTGCACCGTGGTCTTCTTGCCCTGTGCATCGACGAACGTGATCTGCTTCTTCTCGGCAATCAGACCCTTGAGCGCGGCGTGAACCTTCTCGGCCGTCGCGTTCCGGAGAGCGAAGACCTTGAACTCAGAGTTCCGCGGGCGGTCGGCATCGAGTTGTTCGATCACGCCGCGCAGCCGCCTGCACTGGGCCGCGGTGTCGACAACGATGAGCGCATTCTGCTGCGGGAGGGCGGTGATGCCGCCGAACTTGCTGAGAAGGCCTTTGAGTTGCTCGGCGAGCGGCGCGGCAATGGCGTTGTTGAGCGGCACGACCGTCGTGATGATCTCGGCCCCGCCGATACTCTCGGGGATCTTCCCCACGACCGGGCCGAACGCCCGCATCTCCTCGGCCTTGGTGAGCAGGAGGTAGCGGTCTTCCTTGCGGAGTTGGACCCCGTGCATGAAGAGCAGACGGTTGAGGACGTCGAGCGCCTCATCCAGCGAATACTCTGCCGCGCCGATGAACGTCAGCGGACCTTTGGGCGTCTCCGCCTCGCGGATGACGGGCAGGCCGGTCTGGCGCGCCATAAAGTCGAGCACCTGCTCGAATGGCGCATCCTTGAAGTTGAAGGCGATGCCGCCTGGCTTCGTCGTTGCGGAGGTCGCTGCCTCGATCGGCGTGGGTGCCGGCGGTGGGGCGGGCAGGACTGCCCCGGGTTGAGCGGATTCGGGCGCGGCGACCGGCGCGGGTGCGGGCCCCACCCCCCCGGCATCCTGGGCAAATACAGAAACCGCCTGTCCGGCGGCCAGCATGAGCAGTGCGGGAACGAGAAGACGGCGCGAGCGGAGCGATGTCATGGGGGGCGTCCCTCCTTGAACAAACTACCTGCCGTCCCTCGCACGAGAGAGCGTGCGATGAAGGCGGTCAGGTGCGAGGCGGTTCGTCGCGTGGAGCCTCCGGCTCCGAAAGCGCTGCGAGCAGTCTACCCCCTACGACGCAGGCTTGCGTTGTGCGAGGGTTGACCCCAGTTGGACCTCAAAGACGCTGTCTCCCACCCGAATACGGGCTCGTTCGCCTGAACCCGTAATGAACACGGCATCAAGGAGTTGCGCTCCGGCGGAGAGCATCCTGGTCTCGCTGGTTTTCTCATTGGTGAGCCAGAGTTCCGGCCCGGTCCTCCCTTGCACCACGGCCGAGACCCGCCAATCGCCGAGACTGGGGGCAGACGGTGGCGAAGGTGGAACCACCTCGGCGATGGGGGTGGGCTGGACG
>Ga0163151_10001810_pt1 | contig 34998 bp, 32 predicted proteins | sample OliLakLV19MP5IB2_FD_145596 | JGI IMG/M metagenome (GOLD analysis project Ga0163151, IMG submission 145596) | Freshwater microbial mat bacterial communities from Lake Vanda, McMurdo Dry Valleys, Antarctica - Oligotrophic Lake LV.19.MP5.IB-2 | ecosystem: Environmental > Aquatic > Freshwater >... | reverse complement strand
TAACCTCGGGCTTTGACGGGTCGCCGGAGCGAGACGGATGTGGAGCCTGCTTGAGTTTTTCCCCGAGTCGCTCATGTTCGACGTGCTCGACGTGGGCGCCTCGCGCAATGAAACGCCGCCGTACCAAGGGCTGGTAGACGCGGGCAGGGCGCGCATCATCGGGTTCGAGCCCGACGCGGCCGAATGCGAGGAGCTCAACCGCCAATACGGCCCGCCTCACCGGTTCTTCCCGCATTTCGTCGGCGACGGCGGGCAGGCGGTGTTCCACGAGACCAACTGGCTGCTGACCGGCTCCCTGTACGAGCCGAATACGCCGCTGCTGGAGAAATTCCAGAACCTGGCCGAGCTCGTGACGCCGGTCGCGACGCACCCGGTGGCCACGCGGCGCCTGGACGACATCCCCGAGATCGCCAACGTCGACTTCATCAAGATCGACGTGCAGGGCAGCGAGCTGCCGATCTTCCGCAACGGGCTGCGCGCGCTGTCCTCCACGCTCCTGATCCAGACCGAAGTCGAGTTCGTCGAGCTCTACAAGGGCCAGCCCCTGTTTGCGGACGTGGATGTTTTCCTTCGCGGGGCGGGATTCCAGCTGCATACCTTCGCGGGTTTCAGCGGGCGCGCCTTCAAGCCGCTCATCTCGCAGAACAACCGCAACCTGCCTTTCCGCCAGATCCTGTGGTCGGACGCGCTCTACGTGCGCGACTGGATGGCGCTCGAGCGGCTGGGGGAGGAGAAACTGCAGAAGTACGCGGTCATCGCACACGACCTGCTGGGCTCGTACGACCTCGTGCATCTGGTCTTGGCCGAGCTGGACCGCCAGAAAGGCTCGGATCTTGCGCCCCGGTACCTCGAGCGGCTGGCGCCGGGAGGCGCCGTCTGAGCGGTGCGAGCCCGCTTGAAAGTCAAACTTTTATTTACCTGATCCCGCTTTCCATGCGGTTCTCCGGCAAGTTTCGTTGCCGGATGAGGAAAATCAGGTGGGGCGGGATTTTTTCACTGGGGGGCCTGAGCGCGGCGACGCGAACACCTGCGTCCAGTACGCGCCCATGGAGCTCGCGCGGTTGCTCGCGAGGGCCGCGCCCATTTCGGTGTACTCGGCGCTCATGAGGTTGGCGCAGTGGCCGGGGCTGGAGATCCAGCCCGCCATCACCGCTTCGAGCGTCATCTGGCCGGCGGCGATGTTTTCGGCCGCGCCGCTGTAGTCGTACCCGGCGCGCTCGACGCGCATGAAAGGCGTGCTGCCGTCGGGCGAGTTGTGGTGGAAGAAGTCGCGGCCCGCCATGTCTTCGGAATGCTGACGCGCGGCGCGCGCGAGGACTTCGTTCCAGCGCACCGGGGCGGAGGGCGGGTAGTAGGCCGCGCCGCACTTGCGGCCCTGCGCCCGTGCTTCGTTGACCATCGTGAGCATGCGGACTGCGAGCCCCGTGGGGTCCATGCCCGCGCCCGGGGTAAAAGAGGCGGCGAGTACGAGCGAGGTGGTCGCCCCCTGCTGGTGGACGCCGAGTTCGACCAGGGCCGGATCGACGATGAACGGGCAGTACCCGTTGGAAAGCAGCGTCTCGAGCGCGCGGCGATCGGCGCTGCCCGTCACGTTGATGCCCCTGACGACGACCGACTGGTAGCCGGTGGCCCTGGCGCTGTCCTGCAGCGAGGCGCCGCCGGCCATCATGGCGGCGGCGCGGTCGAGCTCCGGGCTGCGAACGAACTTCTGCAGGCCCGGCTGGCCGGCGCACTTGGCCGGGGTCGAGCGCAACTGGTTGACGATATCGACCAGCTCGGCCGGGGAGGCCAGGGCTGCGGGCGAGGCCAGCAGCGTGAAGGTAAACACTCCAAGCGCCGCGAGACCCGGAGACCGGCTTCTCAGCGCCTGAAGGGGGCTCATTTTCGTATTCTGTGCTTTCACCGTAGGACTCCGCGCCGATGCCGTGAAGGCGATGTCCTACGAGTGTAGGTCCATCTCTGACAGGGTACCTATGAAGTAGTTCCGGTCCGGGGTGCGGGGATGTAACCAGATGCTACGTTGTGTTCCCTGCAGCACTAAACATCGCGGCAGTGGATTTCCCAGAGCAGGGCGGAGTACACGAGGCGGAGGGTGCTGTGCTCGCCGGCGAGGTTGGTGAAGGTCACGTTCAGGTGGCCTTCGTCGTCGAGCTCGCCGAAAGCGGGGATCGACGGACTCTGCGGTTCGTTGGCCACGCGCACCTTGATGTTGACGGCCTTGCCCGGCAGTGCGCCTTTGGCGCGCAGGCGGCTGATCGGATCCCTGAAGTCGAATTTGTACCGGCGCCTGATCATGGCCGAAGCTAAATTGTTTTGGGGAGACCCGATCATGAGCGATGCCTGCGGCGGAGTAAACTGCCTCCTCGAAGCCGAGCATTCCAAGAGGAGGGGAGATGAGCCAGCCCGCGACGTTCCTGATGAACTGCTGGTACGTGGCCGCGTGGGACCACGAGCTGATCGACGGCAAGCTCCTCGCGCGGACCATCCTCAACCAGCCGGTGCTCCTCTACAAGGGCGACTCCGGCCGCGCCGCAGCGCTGGACAACCGCTGCTGCCATCGCGGCGCCATGCTCTCCAAGGGCCGGCTCGAGGGCGACTGCGTGCGCTGCATGTACCACGGGCTCAAGTTCGACCCGACCGGCAAGTGCGTGCAGATCCCCGGGCAGGACGTAATCCCGGCCAAGCTCGGCGTGCGCAGCTACCCGGTGGTCGAGCGCGACCACATTGTCTGGATCTGGCCGGGCGACCCAGCCAAGGCCGACCCCGCAAAGATTGTCGACATCCCGTACCTGCGGGATTCCGCGTGGCGCGGCGTGCCGGATTACATGCACTACGACGCCGATTACCGCCTGATCGTCGACAACCTCTCGGATTTCGCGCACCTGGCATTCGTGCATGCCAAAACGCTCGGCGGATCGGAGGAATACGCATTCAAGACCAAGCCGGTCGCCGTCGAGCGGCTGGAGAACGGCTTTCGCGTCGAGCGCTGGCACATGAACGCCAACCCGCCGCCTTTCCACCGCAAGGTCACGCGCGACAACGCGGCCGTAGATCGGCGCAACATCGGCCTCATGCACGTGCCGGGCATTTTCTTCCTCGAGTCGCTGTTCGCGCCGGCAGGCTCGGGTGCGGAGAAAGGCAACTTCGAGGGTGCGAAGCAGTACCGCAACTGCCAGTTCTTCACGCCCGAGACCGCGCGCTCCACGCACTTCTTCTGGAACTACCTGCACGACTACGACCTCGACAACCCGAGCGTCGCGCTCTCGCTCCATGACAGCATGGTCGAGGGCTTCCTCGAGGACAAGGCGATCATCGAGGGCCAGCAGCGCGTGCTGGATGCTGACCCGGACTTCAAGATGCACCCGATTGCCTCGGACGCGGCGCTGGCGCATTTCCGCCGCACGCTCGAGCGCAAGATCGAGGCCGAGCGCCCGGGTTTGCGCACGGCCGCAGCGTGAGGGACGGGCGATGAGCCGCGACGTCATCAGCATCGACAAGCCGTGGGTGAAGGACATCGCGTTCTCGCTCGGCGTGGCCTGCGACGACCGGCTGCTGTTTACAGCCGGCATTACGGCGCGCGATCCCGAAGGCAAGCTCGTCGGCGCGGGCGACATGCGCGCGCAGATCGAGCAGTGCTTCAACAACGTAGGCGATGTCCTACGCGCGGCCGGCGCCGACTATGGCGACGTCCTCAAGTGGACCATGTACACCACCGACATCGTCGAGTACGGCCGGCACGGCGAGGTGTGGCGACGTTACTTTGTCAACAAGCCGGCCAGCACGCTGATCGAAGTCAGCCGCTTCGTGGTCCCTGAAATGATGGTGGAGATCGAGGCCGTGGCACGCGTTCCGGCGGCGCCGAAATGAGCGCGGCGCCCGCACTCTCAGAGTTCGTCGAAGACGCGGCCGCCGCCATCCTTGGCGCCTGCACCGGCTGCGCGCGCTGCGTCGAAGTCTGCCCCGTGGTGCCGTTCGCCGGGCTCGCGGCCTCGGACCCGAAGGTAATCGTCTCTGGCGTTCTTGGCGCGCTTCGCGGCAACGAGGCGCGACTTGCGGGCGACGCGGCGACCTGGGCGCACCAATGCAACGGTTGTGGCGCCTGCATCCCGGCGTGCCCCGAGGGCGTGAACCCGCGGCAGATGATCATGCTCGCAAACACGCGCGACGCGCGCCACGGTACCTCGACGCCACAGCTGTTTCGCAAGATGGCGCGGGCGATCCGCCTCATGGCCGCGATGCAGCTCGTGCCCGAGGACGTGAAGCGCCTGATGCAGCCGCCGCGCGCCCGGGAGGCCGAGGTGGTGTTCTACCTGGGCTGCAACGCGATCCGCACGCCGCATATCCTGTTCAACGCGATGTACGTGCTGGATTCCCTTGAGGTCGACTACGAAGTGCTCGGCGGACCCTCGGCCTGCTGCGGCATCATCCACAGCAAGTGGGAAGGCGACCTGAAGGCCGGCGGGCAAGTGACCTCCGCCACGCTCGTGCGCTTCGGTGAGTTCAAGCCGAAAAAGGTGCTCAACTGGTGCCCGTCGTGCGAGCTGCACATCGGCGAGACGATTAAAGGCTACCGCGAAACCTCGTTCGACTTCGACCACATCACCAAGTACCTGGTCGAGCGCGAGGCGGACCTCAAGGCGCGACTGACGACACCGGTCAACATGCGCGTCATGCTGCACGCGCATACCGGAATGGCGGAGCTGGGCGAGAACGTCGCACGCCTGCTGCGCGCGATCCCCGGGCTCACGCTGGTCGATACGCTGCTCGAGCCGGGCTACACCTGCGGCGGTTCGGGTGCGGATCGCTCGCCCGCGCTCAAGGCGCAGTTGCGCGAGGAAACGCTGCGCCGCATGAGCGAATCCGGTTGCGACGCCCTTGTTTCGCTTTATCACGGCTGCCACCAGCAGCTTGCGGTGGCAGGCCGCGAGCACGGGTTCCGGGTGGTGAATTTCACCGACCTCCTCGTGCGCTCGCTCGGCGGCACGCCGCGCGAAGACGCGCTGGAAGCCTACCGCGCGATCGGCGAGTGGCACGCGATCGCGCGCGCCGCCATGCCGCAGTTGAAGGCCGCCGGGATCGAGTTCGACGCCGACGCGCTGGCCGCGGTGCTGCCCGAAGTGTTCTCGTCGGCCGAGTTTCGCGGCGGCCTCGAGGCCTTCGCTGGCCCCGGATGACCGGCATGAAAGTCATACATTTACGTTCTGAAATCCAGTCTGGGTGCGGGTTATAGGTCAGTTCGAGTGCCTGATTTGGAAACAATTAACGGGCCGCCTGCCGCACGCATCGAGAAGGTCGAGTCGCAGGCGCGGCGCTTCTCCACGCCCTGCGCCGAGGGCGAACTCGCCTGGCGCCGCTGGGGCGCCGGATCGCCCATGGTGCTGCTGCACGGCGGTACCGGATCGTGGACGCACTGGATCCGCAATGTGCTGGCGCTTGCCAGAGAGCACACGGTGTGGGTGCCGGACATGCCCGGATTCGGCGACTCCGCGAGTCCTCCCAAGGGCGTGAACGTCGAGATGCTCGCCGGGATCGTCGCGCGCGGGCTCGACCAGCTGCTCGGCGGGGAGAAGGCCGATCTCGTCGGCTTTTCGTTCGGCGGGCTCGTCGCGGGGCATCTGGCGGCGGCGCATCCCGGGTTGTTCTCCCATCTCACGCTCATCGGCGCTGGCGGGCTGGGCCTGCGCGAGGGCAGGAAGCTGCCGCTGGTGGCCTGGCGGCACCTGAAGGACGACGCCGAACGCATGGGCGCGCATCGCCACAACCTTGCGAACCTCATGCTGTGGAACGAGGCGAAGATCGATGCGCTCGCGCTGCGCATCCAGTCACTGAACGCGGCACGCTCGCGCATCAACAGCGGGCCTTTCTCGCGCGGCGATGTGCTCCTCGAGCCCCTGTCGCGGGTCAGGTCATCCGTAAGCGGAATCTGGGGCCGCCATGATTCGACGGCCGGGGGGAGGGTGGCTGAAGTCGAGCCCATCCTGCGCCGGACCGATCCTCGCGCCACGATGACCGTGGTGGAGGACGCCGGGCACTGGGTGATTTACGAGGCGGCCGAGACGGTCAACGCGCTGCTGCTCCGGGACGCCCGCACGAGGTTGCGCCCCGCGCCCTTGGCTTCGTAGAGCGCGCGCTCGACGCGCTCGATCAGCGCGTCGAGTTCCTCGCCCTTGATGTACTCGCCAATGCCGATGCTGACCGTCACCCGCAGCTCGGCGCCCGCGTGCTGGTGTAGCCAGCGCCCGCGCGGCAACTGCAAGGCTTCGTTATGTGCGGCAGGGCACTTAAGTTTCGGCGGCCCGGACTTAATATCCGGACATGAAATACAAGGACTATTACCAGGCGCTGGGTTTGGCACGGGATGCCTCGGCCGCCGACATCAAGAAGGCTTACCGCAAGCTTGCGCAGAAGCACCACCCGGACGTCTCGAAGGAAGCCGGCGCCGAGGACAAGTTCAAGGAGATCGCCGAGGCGTACGCGACGCTCAAGGACACGGACAAGCGCGCGGCTTACGACCGGCTGGGCTCCCATGCGCCCGGGCAGGACTTCCACCCGCCGCCGGACTGGGGCGGCCCCTCCGGCGACCACGGGTTCCGCTTCGAGGACATCGATCTGTCCGACCTGTTCGCGGGGCTGGGCGGCCGCGCGGGCGGCCCGCGTGGCGGCGGCGCCGGCGGGGGGGCGAACATGTCCCTGCCGGGAGAGGACTTCGAAGTCAACGCGCGGATCTCCCTTGAAGACGCCGCGAACGGCACGCTTGTCGAGCTGAACCTGAGCGTGCCCGAATACGACGCCAATGGGCGCCTCGCGCGCAAGCCGCGCGTCTTCAAGGCGCGCATCCCCAAAGGCGCGACCAACGGCCAGCGGCTGCGGTTGCGCGGCAAGGGCGGCAAGGGATTCAACGGCGGGCGGGAGGGCGACCTCTATCTGAACATCGAGCTGGCGCCGCACCCCTATTTCCGTCCCGCGGGCCACGACCTCTATATCGACCTCCCGCTCGCGCCGTGGGAAGCCGCGCTTGGCGCAACCGTGCCGGTGCCGACCCTGTCGGGCTCGGTCCACCTCAAGGTGCCGGCCGGCACGCTGGCCGGGCAGAAGCTGCGGCTCTCGAAACGCGGATTGCCGCGGCCCGAGGGCGAACCCGGGGATCTCTTCGCGATCGCGCAGGTCGTGGTGCCGCAGGACCTGACCGAGCGCGAGCGCGAGCTCTTCAGCGAGCTTGCCGCGGGCTCGAAATTCGATCCGCGCAGCCATTTCAAAGTGGAGACCGCGAATGCAGAGTGAACTGGAGGAGTCGGCCTGGCTAAACGAGCACTACAGCGTCACGCTTGGGGAACTTGCCATGCTGTCGGGCTTGCCGGATGACATTTTGCGCGAGCTGGTCGATTGCGGCGCGCTGGCGCCGGTCAGCATCGAGGCGGAGCACTGGGTCTTCAGCGCGCATTGCGTGGTGACCATGCGCAGGGCGGAGCGGCTGCGCAGCGATTTCGAACTCGATGCGAACGCGCTGGCCGTGGCGCTTTCGTTCCTCGAGCGCATCCACGAGCTGGAAGAGCAGTTGCGCGCGGCGCGGGCCCAAATCCCGCGGCGCGCCCGTTAGAGTTCGCACAACCACGAGGATTCGGTGGGGTCTGACGAAAAGGATCAGCGCTTGGCGTAAGCCCGGAATTCGGCGGCGCAACCCAAAGCCCGCGTCGCCGGGTCGCCGGGCTCCGCATGGCAGCGCAGCAGCCTGAACACCGCTTTGGGCGCGCTCTTGGCCAGCTTCTCCGAATAGAAATCCCACAGCCGCTTCGCACCCGCCTTGTCGCCCGCGGCGAGGTATCCCGTGAGTCCCGCCATCCAGAGGTACTCGCGGCTTTCGATGTTGATCTCGGTGGAATTCGCGAGCATCCGGCCCGAGATTTCCGCCATGCGGACCGCGTCGCGCAAGGCGACGGCGCGAAAGAGCTCGATCCACTGCTGCTGGTACCTGGCGAGCGCCGCGTAGCAGGGCGTCCGCATGATCTTCTGCCACACGACGCCGGCCTGCTCGGGCGGCAGCATGGGATTCAGGATCTCCGCAAGCCGCCACAACGAATGCAGCCAGACGTCCTCTTCACGCGCGCTGCGGCACTCTAGGAGCCGCAGCTTGACCACTTCGAGGTCCTTCTGCAGCTGCGACGAGGTGCCGCGCGGCCCCGGCGCCCTGTCGGCCATGAGGTAGTCGCGGATGTACGCTGCCTGGCGCGTCTTCTCGATGCGCTCGAAATCGTTGGCGCCTTCGAAGAGCGGGTTGACCGGGCGCTTGCCCCGCCGCGGCTCGAGCATCTCCAGCACCGGTACCGGTTGCACGCCCAGCGAGACCACTTCCACCGCGCTTTTCTCGGTGAAGCGATAGCGCGCCGCATTCAGGTCGAGCACCGGGTAGTAGTCCGAATTCGCCCGCATCCCGTAGGTGAGGAACAGGGGCTCGAGCGTCTGCCGGTTGCCGATGTAGCGCGCGTCCAGGTCGCCTTCGGTGAGGATGCGCATGTTGAAGAACTCTTTTGCCAGGCCGGGGTGCTCGAACGCTTTGCGCCCCAGCGGCAGGGCGAGCGGGCTTTCGCTTGCGATGATGAGCAGGTCGTGGTCGCTCGGCGCGAACACCGCGTAGTGCTCGAAGGTCCCGCCGAGCGCGCCCAGCACGGAGGCCGCAAGCGAGGTGTCGACTTCGTAGAGCTGGAACCACTGCACCAAGAGGCCGCCGGGCTTCAGGTGCGAGCGGATGCGGCGGTAGAACTCCTGGGTAAAGAGGCTCGACACGCCGCTCACCCATGGGTTGGAGGGCTCCGAGATGATGATGTCGTAGCGCCGGTTGTGCGTCGAGAAGAAGCTCTTGGCGTCGTCGATGATGATCGAGCCGCGCGGATCGGCGAAGGCCGCGCCGTTGCGCGGCGAGAACCCGCGCGAGGCCTCGGCCATCGCGGCCTCGATCTCGACGGTCTCGACTTGTTCGATGTCCAGGCTCTGCAGCAGCGTGTGCATGGTGAGCCCGGTGCCGATGCCGATCACCGCCGCGTTTTTCGCGTTCGGCTTGAGGGCGAGCGGGATCGCGCCGGTGAGCACCATCGTGATCTCGTCGCTTCCCGGCGCGCGCCCCTCGGCGCCTCCTTTCATCGTGATCGAGCCGTCGGACTTGCCGTTGGTGCGGATGCTGTAGGTGCCGGAGTAGTCGACCAGGTGTACGGTCGAGGTCTTGCCGTCCTTCTGGTAGAGCACCTTCGCGTTCTTCGAGCCTTCGAGGTCGCCGTGGCGGAACACGCCGGCGGTCATCTTGTTGACGTCGAGCTCGAATGCCAGCGAGATCGGCAGGAAAAGCAGCACGCACGCGATGGCCGCCGCGGCGAACTGCCGGCGGCCCGGCACGAAGTGCCACAGCAGCGCCAGGCCGAGCGCAGCGTCGACGAGGCTGCCGGCGATGATCGCCCCCTTGAGGCCGAGCATGGGCAATCCGATGTGCACCGCGAGCAGCACCCCCGCGATCGCGCCGAGCGTGTTGGCTGCGTACACCTTGCCGATCGCAGATTCGCCCGCGCCGCGGCGCAGGAGCGCGCCGGTGATCAGCGGCAGGGTCATCCCCGCGCAGAAGGCCGCGGGCAGCATGACGATCGACGCGATCGCCTGGCCGGTGAGGTTGTAGAAGAAATAGCCCGCGTCGGTGCGCGCCAGCCCCTTCATGAGGAACTCCATGAGGTGGAAGGTGCGGTCGTAGACCAGCAGGGTGCACAACGCGAGCAATCCCATGACGACCTGCACCCACCCGAGCAGCCTTTCGGTGTTCACGGTCGAGTCGACCAGCCGCCGGACGGCGAGCCCCCCGAGCGCAAGGCCGAGGATGAAGGTCGAGAGCATGAGCTCGAACGAATGCGTGGAGGAGCCGAGCACGAGGGCCAGCATGCGGATCCAGCTGATCTCGTAGATGAACGAGGCGAGTCCCGTAAAGAACGCGACGGCCAGCAGGATCGAGGTGGCGGCGGTGTCCTGCTGCGGCCGCTCGAGCAGCGCCGGCGCGCGCATCGGCCGCGCGATGAGCCAGACCACCGCGGCGAGGAGGAGGTTCAGCACTCCCGCGAAACGCAGCGTGCCCGGCAGCCCGGCCCATTCGATCAGCACGAATCCGCTCACCAGCACGCCGACCGCGGCGCCGAGGCTGTTGGTGAAGTAAAGCATGGCCACCGACTCGCCGGAAGCGTTCGGGTGTGCCCGCACCAGCCCTGCGCTCATGAGGGGGAAGGTCATGCCGAGCAGGATCGACTGCGGCAGGATGAGGAGCCCCGACAGGCCGAGCTTGGCGACAAGCGCGAGCACGTCGGAGTCGAGCGCCGGCAACACCGTGGCGTAGGCGAAGCCCGTCGAGGCGACGAAGACTTCGTGGAAGACCAGCGCGAGGAGGCCGACGATGCCTTCGACCGCCGCGTAGCCGAGCAGCGGGTTGGCAATGCGCGTGGACCAGCGGCCCATGAGCGCGCTGCCGAGCGCAAGGCCGCCCATGAACACGATCAGCACAAGCGACTGCGCATAGGCCGCATGCCCGAGGAACAGCTTCAGGTAGTGCGTCCAGATCGATTCGTAGATCAGCCCGGCAAAGCCGGAGGCGGTGAACAGGAGGTAGAAAGCTGCGCGCGAACGAATTTTTTATCCTTGATGGGGCGGCTGGCGAGGCGGATTATCCCCGATCCGGCACCCCCCTTCGCGCCTCGAGCTAGACGAGGGCCTTCATTTCATCCGGCCGAGAACCCGCCGTCCACGAACAGGGTCTGCCCGGTGACGTAGTCGGAAGCACGGCTTGCGAGGAAGACCGCCGCGCCGCGCAGGTCGCGCAGTTCGCCGTTGCGTCCGATCATGGTTTTCTCTGCCATCGCCTTCCAGCGCGCGGGATCGCTGGTGACCGGCAGCGTGAGCGGGGTGGCGAAGAATCCCGGGCCGATGGCGTTGGTGTTTACGCCATGCCGCGACCAGGCTTCGGCCTGCGCTCGAGTGAGCTGCAGGATGCCGCCTTTCGACGCGCCGTAGGGTCCGCTGTTGCCGAACGCGCGCACCGACTGCATCGATGCGATGTTGATGATGCGTCCCCAGCCCTTTTCGATCATCGCGGGTGCGAGCTTCTGCGCGAGGAAGAAGGGGGCGTCCAGGTTGAGCTTGAGCGTCGTATCCCAATCGGATTCGGTGATTTCGGCCATCGGGCGGCGGATGTTCACCCCGGCCGCCGATACGAGGATGTCGGGCGCTCCGAAGAAGGAGGGTGCTGTCCCGGCGCATGCCTCGATGGCGTGGCGGTCGGTGAGGTCGCATGGAACGGCTGCGGCGCGCCCTCCCCTGGACTCGATCGATTTCCGGGCGGACTCGAGCTCTGCGGCGCGGCGCGCGACCAGCACGACAGAAGCGCCGGCTTCAGCCAGCGCATCGGCGATCTCCGCGCCAATTCCCGAATTGGCCCCGGTAACCAGCGCGACCTTGCCCGAGAGGTCGAACAGCTCGAAGATCGGTTTCGCTTGCATCAGAGCTTTACGGGCGCCTCGATGTCGCGTTTGGTGGAGGCGGGCAGCGTGCGGGTCCGGCGCTCGGCTTCGGCGGCGCTGACCAGGATTTCGCCGGTCCAGTGATCGAGCTTCTGCGCGTACTCGCGGACTGCGGATTCGCCCCGGCGCTCGATTTCCTCGAGCATTTCGGCGACGACTTTGCGTGCCCCGGCGCTTTCGGTCTCAGGGGTCTTCGCGGCTTTCTTGAGATAGGTCGCAGTCATGGCAGTCTCTTGTTGTCGGGCCGGATCTGCAGGCACTCGTGTTCCGGTCGGGCGCCGGAATTCGCGAGCGGGCAGAATAGCACCGATGAAACCGATTGAAGAACCGGCCCCGCGCATGCCGCACCCCGCGTGATCGGCCAGCCCACCACGCGGATCGCCGCGTTCTATTTCGCGTATTTCTGCTATCTCGGGGCGTACGCGCCGTATTTCACGCTGTACCTCGCGAGCGAGGGGTTTTCCGCCGCCGAGATTGCGACCATCCAGGCGCTGCCCCAGTTCGTGCGCATCTTCGCGCCGATGGCCTGGGGCTGGCTGTCGGACGTCACCGGTTCGCGCCGCGGCGTAGTTGCGCTTTCCTGCGCGCTTACGACCGTGGCGATCGGGGCGTTGTATTTCGTTTCGGGCTTCCTGCAAACGGCTGTGACGGTCGCCGCTATCGGCATGTGCTCGGCCGCGGTGCTGTCGATCGTCGATGCCCTCGCGTTTTCGGTGCTGGGCTCGCGCTCCGACCGGTACGGGCCGCTGCGGCTGTGGGGCTCGGTCGGGTTCATCGTCGCGGTGATGGCCACCGGCGCATTGCTCGATATCGCGCCCGTGGCGCGCCTGCTCTGGGTGCTGTTCGGGCTCAGCTTCGCGACGTTCGTCGTCGCACTTGGCCTGCCCTCGCCGCCCGTGCAGCACAACGAGCAGCCCAAAGGCGGACTCGGCGCGATCATGCGCCGCCCCGAGGTGGCAGCGTTCTTCGCAGCTTGCACGCTGATGACCGCGGCGCATGGAGCCCTCTACGTTTTCTACTCGATCTATCTCGTGCAGCACGGCTACTCGAAGACGCTGGTCGGCCTGATGTGGATGTTGGGCGTGGTGGCAGAGATCGTGGTGTTCATCGCCATGCCGACGCTTGTGCGGCGATTCAGCCTCCGAGCGATCCTGCTTGCGAGCTTTGTCGCCGCTGGTGTGCGCTTCGCAGGAATCGGCTGGGGCGTCGAGTGGCTGGCAATCCTCGTAGTCGCCCAGATCCTGCATGGCGCGACTTTCGGCTCTTTCCATGCCGCATCCATCGCGGCGGTGCACCGCTTGTTCGCGGGGCCTCTGCAGGTGCGCGGCCAGGCGCTTTACATGAGCATTTGCTATGGCCTCGGCGGCATGGCCGGGACACTGCTCGCCGGCGCGACCTGGGAGGCGCTCGGCCCGGCGCTTACGTTCGGCATCAGCGCGCTGTTCGGTTTTGCGGGGGCCGCATTGGTGCTATGGAAAGTGAGCTTTGCGTCGCCCGCACAGATCAGATAACGGTACCGCGGCGGCGTGGTAGTGATGGCAGCATTTCAGCCTGGAAGCCGCTCTGGATAAAGGCTTGTCCTTGAATTTGGCAGTATTGGCGGGGCTCGCTGGAGCTTCACGTCTTCGTCGCGTCTTTTTTTTCGAACTCGTTGGCAGGCGCGGGGGATGCGCTGAAACTGCACCCCGGATCGGCTGCTCGCCCTGCTGAAACCGGCATGCCTGTGCGATAATCGCAAGCTCGTTCACGCGCAATTTGCGCATGGAATCCGGGCAATGGCACAGACACTCTACGACAAGCTTTGGGACAGCCACGTGGTGCACGTCGAGGAAGACGGCACCGCGCTGCTTTATATCGACCGTCACCTCGTCCACGAGGTGACCAGCCCGCAGGCCTATGACGGGCTCAAGCTGGCCGGGCGCAAGCCGTGGCGGATCTCGTCCGTGGTCGCAACCGCGGACCACAACACGCCGACCACCGGCTGGGACAAGGGGATCGAGGGCATCGCCGACCCGATCTCCCGCCTGCAGCTCGAAACGCTCGACTCGAACATGCGCGAGTACGGGGCGAAGGTTTATTTCCCGTTCCGCGACAAGCGCATGGGCATCGTGCATGTCATCGGGCCCGAGCAGGGCGCGACGCTGCCGGGCATGACGGTCGTTTGCGGCGATTCGCACACCAGCACGCACGGCGCTTTCGGGTGCCTCGCGCATGGCATCGGCACTTCCGAAGTCGAGCACGTCCTGGCGACGCAATGCCTGGTGCAGAAGAAGATGAAGAACATGCGCGTCACCGTCGAGGGCGCGTTGCCGCGCGGCGTGACGGCGAAAGACATCGCGCTGGCGGTGATCGGCAAGATCGGCACGGCCGGCGGCACCGGTTCGGCGATCGAATTTGCAGGCGCCGCGATCCGCGCCCTTACGATGGAAGGCCGCATGACGTTGTGCAACATGGCGATCGAAGCAGGCGCGCGCGCGGGCATGATCGCGGTCGACCAGACGACGATCGACTACCTGTTGGGGCGCCCGTTCTCGCCGACGGGCACCGAGTGGGAACAGGCGGTGGTGTACTGGCGCACGCTCAAGAGCGACGCCGATGCGAAATTCGGTCGCGAAGTCGCGCTGAATGCCGCGGACATCATCCCGCAGGTCACCTGGGGCACCTCGCCCGAGATGGTCGTGTCGGTGGACGGCACGGTCCCCGACCCGGACAAGGAAAAAGATCCGACGCGGCGCGAGGGCATGGAGCGGGCGCTGGTGTACATGGGGCTCAAGCCGCGCACGCCGATCCAGGACATCATGATCGACAAGGTGTTCATCGGCTCTTGCACCAACTCGCGCATCGAGGATCTCCGCGCCGCAGCCTCGATCGCCAAGGGCAAGCATGTGGCCTCGAACATCAAGGTCGGGATGGTGGTTCCGGGATCGGGTCCGGTGAAAGCGCAGGCCGAGAAAGAGGGGCTCGACCGCGTTTTCATCGAAGCAGGATTCGAGTGGCGCGAGCCGGGCTGCTCGATGTGCCTTGCGATGAATGCCGATCGGCTGGAGCCTGGCGAGCGCTGCGCATCGACCTCGAACCGCAACTTCGAAGGCCGCCAGGGTGACGGTGGGCGCACCCACCTCGTGTCGCCGGCGATGGCCGCGGCGGCCGCAATCGCCGGCCACTTCGTCGACGTGAGGCAGTGGCGCTAGCCATGGAAAAGTTCACCGTACTCACAGGGCTGGTGGCGCCGATGGACCGCGCCAACGTCGATACCGACGCGATCATCCCCAAGCAGTTTCTCAAGTCGATCAAGCGCACCGGGTACGGCCCGAACCTGTTCGACGCATGGCGCTACCTCGACCACGGCGAGCCGGGCATGGACAACTCCCAGCGGCCGCTAAACGGGGAGTTCGTGCTCAACCAGCCGCGCTACGAAGGCGCGCAGATCCTGATCGCGCGCAAGAATTTCGGGTGCGGCAGCTCGCGCGAGCACGCGCCCTGGGCGCTGCAGGATTTCGGTTTTCGCTGCGTGATCGCGCCGTCGTTCGGCGACATCTTCTACAACAACAGCTTCAAGAACGGCTTCCTGCCGGTGGTGCTCACGGAATCCGAAGTCGACAAGCTGTTCTACGAGTCGGCGTCGTTCCCGGGATTCAAGCTGGTCGTGGACCTCGACGCGCAGACGGTGGCCACGACCAACGCAAGCCTGTCGTTCCATTTCGAGGTCGACCGCTTTCGCAAGCATTGCCTGCTGAACGGACTGGACGAAATCGGGCTCACGCTTCGGCACGCGGACAAGATCCGTGCGTTCGAAGCGATGCGCACCCAGCAGTTTCCGTGGTTCTTCCGCTAACCGACAATGAATAAGAGCAGCATGAAAATCGCAGTCCTGCCGGGTGACGGCATCGGCGCGGAGATCATTGCGCAGGCCCTGCGCGTCCTCGAGCGCCTCGAGCTTCCGCTGGAAATGGAGCATGCGCCGGTGGGTGGCGCGGGCTATGACGCTTCCGGCGATCCGCTTCCCGAAGCGACGCTCAAGCTCGCTCGTGAAGCCGACGCAATCCTTTTCGGCGCGGTGGGCGGCTGGCAATACGACAAGCTGGAGCGTGCCAAGCGCCCGGAGCAGGCGATCCTCGGGTTGCGCAAGCACCTCGGCCTTTTCGCCAACCTGCGCCCGGCGCAGGTCTATGCCGAGCTCGCGGGAGCTTCCGCATTGAAACCCGAAGTCGTGGCGGGGCTCGACATCCTGATCATCCGCGAGCTGACCGGCGACATCTATTTCGGCCAGCCGCGCGGCATCCGGAAGCGCGCCGACGGCGAACGCGAAGGCTTCGACACGATGCGCTACTCGGAAGGCGAGATCCGGCGTATCGCGCACGTGGGCTTCCAGGCAGCGCAGAAGCGCGGCAAGAGGCTCTGTTCGGTGGACAAGGCAAACGTCCTGGAGACTTCGCAGCTCTGGCGCGACGTGGTGACGGAAATCGGCAAGGAGTACCCGGAGGTCGAGCTGTCGCATATGTACGTCGACAACTGCGCCATGCAGCTGGTGAGGACGCCGAAACAGTTCGACGTTGTCGTGACCGGCAACATGTTCGGGGATATCCTCTCGGACGAGGCCTCGATGCTGACGGGCTCCATCGGCATGCTGCCGTCGGCGTCGCTTGATTCGAAGAACAAGGGCTTGTACGAGCCGATCCACGGATCGGCGCCGGATATCGCGGGTAAGAACATCGCGAATCCGCTGGCTACGATCCTGTCTGCGGCCATGATGCTGCGCTATTCGCTGCAGCAGGCGGCCGCGGCGGACCGGATCGAGGCCGCAGTGAAGAAAGTGCTGAAAGAGGGCTATCGCACCGCGGACATTGCCGAACGCGGAGCAAAGCAGGTGGGCACGGAGGAGATGGGCGCCGCTGTGGTGGCGGCGCTTTGACAAGTACCGTGCGGAGGAAAAGAACATGCTGAGAGTCGGAATCGTCGGTTGGCGCGGAATGGTGGGATCGGTACTCGTGCAGCGCATGCGCGATGAGAAGGACTTCGACCACATCGAGCCGGTGTTTTTCTCCACCTCCAAGGCGGGCGGCAAAGGCCCGTCCATCGGTAAGGACACGGGGCTGGTCAAGGACGCGAATTCGATCGACGAGCTCATGAAGCTACCCGTGATCATCACCTGCCAGGGCGGGGATTACACGAACGAAATCCATCCGAAATTGCGCCAGGCCGGCTGGAAGGGCTACTGGATCGACGCCGCGAGCGCGCTGCGCATGAAAGACGATGCGGTGATCGTGCTCGACCCGGTCAACATGCCGGTCATCGAGTCGGCGGTGGGCAAGGGCGTGCGCGACTACATCGGCGGCAACTGCACCGTGAGCCTCATGATGATGGGCATGGACGGGCTGTTCAAGAACGACCTCGTCGAATGGATGACATGCATGACGTACCAGGCGGCTTCAGGCGCCGGTGCGGCTGGCATGCAGGAGCTGGCGGCGCAAATGGCGCACTTGGGCGACAAGTCGCGCAAGCTCCTCGCCGATCCATCGAGCTCGGCGCTCGATATCGACGCCACTGTGACGGAATCCCTTCGCAACGGAGGGTTGCCCAAAGAGAATTTTGGATACCCTCTGGCCGGCAGCCTCCTGCCCTGGATCGACAAGGACATGGGCAACGGGCAGAGCCGCGAAGAGTGGAAAGCGCAGGCCGAAGCCAACAAGATCCTGGGCCGTAGCGAGCGCCCGATCCCCGTGGACGGGATTTGCGTCCGGATCGGGGCGATGCGTTGCCACTCGCAGGCGCTGACGATCAAGCTGAAAAAAGACGTTCCGCTGGACGAAGTGGAAGGGATGCTGGCGCAGGCCAACGACTGGGTGAGAGTCGTGCCGAACCGCCGCGACGAAAGCCTCGCCGAGCTGACGCCGGCCGCGGTGAGCGGCAAGCTCTCGGTGCCGGTGGGGCGGCTGCGCAAGATGCCGATGGGGGGCGAGTACCTGTCGGCATTTACGGTTGGGGACCAGTTGCTTTGGGGAGCCGCTGAGCCGTTAAGGCGCGTTTTGCGTATCCTCCTGGATCACGGGGTGGCACACTGAACGGATGAAGAGGGGGGACGCACCGGCTCGATCCGGTGCGGCCTTTTACATAAACCGATCGGGGCAGTAGCTGAAAAAACGTAGAATTTTTATCAGCTTGCATGGCTAACACTATGATGTTATGTTAGTTGTCCCATCTAATAAGACTCAGGGTGGTACAGTGGGAAAATCTGTCACCGCAAGGCTTTTTGCCGCGGCGTTGCTGTTGTGGGTACCACTGCATGTGCTTGGGGCGGGGCTGGGGAAGCTCACTGTCCTATCCGCGCTGGGTCAGCCGCTGTCGGCGGAAATCGAGATTGTCGCCCTGCAGCCTGGCGAAGAAGACACGCTCGTAGCCCGCTTCGCTCCCGCTGAGGCTTACCGCCAGGCCGGGGTAGAGTCCAACTCGGCAACCATCGGCGTTCGTTTTTCGATCGAACGCCGCAACGGCAGGCCGATCATCCGCATGGCCTCCAATGCGCCGATCAACGAGCCGTTCCTGAGTGTCCTCATCGAACTTTCATGGAACAGCGGACGCCTGGTTCGCGAATACACGTTCCTGCTCGATCCTCCCGAATACAAGGCCCCGCAGGCCGTCGTGGCCCCGGCTCCGGCACGCCAGGCCGTCACGGCGCCCGTGCCCGCACCGCGCGCCATACAGGAGAAGCCGATTCCGTCGGCCCCCGCGCCCGCGGCGGCCGGCAAGGCCTCGGGAACCTACGAGGTCAAGAAGGGCGACACGCTCGCCAAGATCGCCACGCAGACCAATCCCGGCAGCGTCAGCCTGCAGCAGATGCTGATCGCGCTTTATCGCGCCAATCCGGATGCGTTCATCGGCAATAATATCAACCGCTTGCGCGCGGGAAGGATCCTGAATGTCCCGGACCAGCCGACGGCCGCTTCGATAGACGAGGCCGAAGCGCGGCGGATGGTGACCGCGCAGTCCCAGGACTTCCGCGCCTACCAGAGCAAGCTGGCCGGCGCAGTTGCTGCGGCGCCTGCGGAAAGCGCAGCCACCCAGCGAAGCGCGAGCGGCCGTATTACCGCCAAGCCCGACGAGCCCACGCCGGCCGAGAAGAAAGACCAGCTCAAGCTTTCCAAGGCCGATCCCGCCGGGCGAGGGGATCGCGCGCAAGCAGCGCGTGGCGATAATGCGGTCTCACGTGAGAAAGCGCTGAGGGAGGCGGAGTCGCGCCTGGCCGAGCTCGAAAAGAATGTGCAGGACCTGCGCAAGCTGCTGGAGATGAAGAACCAGAGCCTCGCCGAGCTCGAGAAGAAGAGCGGCGTGAAGCCTGCGGCAGTCCCGTCAACCCCTGCGCCGGCAACGCCCGCACCGGCTGCCATAGCCGCGCCCGAACCAGCCAAGCCGGCTGTGGCTGTGGCTGCGGCTCCTGCGTCGACGCCGGTGCCTGCACCTGCACCTGCTGGAAAGGCCGCTCCCGAGCCGGCCAAGCCCGCTGCAGTGACACCCACACCGGCACCTGCGCCTGCCCCGGGCGCTACGCCTGCGAAGCCGGCAGCGGAAGCACTCAAGACGCCGGATCCCGCGAAGCCCGCGCCTGATGCCGCCAAGGCACCGGACGCCGCGAAGCCGCCGGCAGACGCAGCAAAAGCACCGACCGACGCAGCTAAACCACCTGCCGATGCAACCAAGGCCCCGGCTGATGCCGCAAAGGCGGTCGATGCCAAGCCCGCGCCGCCCAAGCCCGCTGCGGACGCCCCGAAACCCAAAGTTGTAGCGCCGCCGCCGCCGCCGCCGCCCCAGAGCCTGCTGGACGAATTCCTCGGCAACGAACTGGCCCTGGCCGGACTGGCCGCAGCGGTGCTGCTCCTGATCGGCTACGGGTGGTGGGCCTGGCGTCGCAAGAAGGCAGACCAATCCCGCTTCCAGGACAGCGTCGGTGGCACGCCGGCGGCTTCGAGCCTGGGCGCCTCGTCGGTGTTCAGCGGCGCAGCCAGCCAGAACGTGGATACCGGCGCCGCCATTTCGCAGGCCTCGGTGAGCGATACGAATGTCGCCGCCGCCGATACCGACGAAGTCGACCCGATCGCTGAAGCCGATGTGTACATGGCCTACGGACGCGATGCGCAGGCCGAGGAGATCCTCAAGGACGCACTGGACAAGGACCCGAACCGCCTTGCAATCCATTCGAAGCTGCTCGAGATCTATGCCGCCCGTCGCGACGTGGAGAACCTCGAGAAGACGGCGATGAAGATCAAGGAGATCACCGGCGGCGAAGGCGAGGACTGGGACAAGGCCGTCGTCCTCGGGCGCACGACGGATCCTGCGAATTCACTTTACGGCGGCGATCCCGAGGCAACGATGGTGATGCGCCCGGCCGCGGCTGTTGCGGCTGCGGCTGCGGCGGCGCCCACGCTCGACTTCGACCTCGACGCGGCCGCACCCGCCGCGACGACGGACATCACGCTCGATGCCGGGCCCAAGAGCGAGATGACCAGCGGTGCTTCGGTCGACTTCGATCTCGGCGCCGACCCGGAGCCCGCCAAGGTCGAAGAGCCAAGCGATTTCTCGCCCGGCAGCACGATCATCATGGACTCGAAGGCCGTGCAGAGCGCGGGCGGCGGGCTCGATTTCGACCTCGGCATGGGCGAGCCCCCAGCGCCGGCCGAGCCTGCGGCCGCGTTGGCGACGCCTGTCCCGGCCGTGGATGCCGGCGGACTCGACTTCAACCTCGACCTGGATTCGGACAACACGGTGATGATGCCTTCCGCGCCCAAGGCGCAGGACGTGGACCTGTCGGCGATCAGCTTCGACCTCGGGACGCCGGACTCAGGATCGGCGCTGGCGGCCGAAGGCGACCCGCGATGGCAGGAGGTTGCCACCAAGCTCGACCTGGCCAAGGCGTACGAGGAGATGGGCGACAAGGATGGCGCCCGCGACCTCCTGAACGAGGTGACCAAGGAGGGCGATGACGCGCAGAAGAACCAGGCGCGCCAGATGCTCGCCAAGCTGGGCTGACCCGCCCTTCACCCAATCAGGCCACGGCCTCAAACGCCGTGGCTTTTTTATTTTCCGGGCAGTAACGTCTCGACATGCAACGCATCGCACTCGGCATCGAATACGACGGCAGCCGTTTCCTCGGCTGGCAGACCCAGCCGGGCGGCGGGGCGGTCCAGGACGTCCTCCAGGCGGCGTTGTCTACGATCGCGGATGGGGAAATCTCGGTGACCTGCGCGGGGCGGACCGATCGCGGCGTCCATGCGCGAGGGCAGGTGGTGCATTTCGACACGGGCGCCGAACGGCCCGATTCGGCCTGGGTGCGTGGCGTGAATGCGCTGCTCCCTGATTCGGTCGCGGTCATCTGGTCGGCGCGCGTACCGAACGAGTTCCATGCGCGGTATTCCGCCCGTGTGCGCACCTACCGTTATTTGCTCGTCAATCGCCCGGTGCGTCCCGCGCTCGAGGCGCGCCATGCGGGATGGTTCCATTCGAGCCTCGACGTCGAGTCGATGCGCGCAGGGGCCCGGTACTTCGTCGGCGAGCATGATTTCAGCGCTTTCCGCTCCAGCGAGTGCCAGGCCAAGTCGCCGGTGCGAACGGTGCTCCGGCTGGACGTCGACAGCCCTTCCGGGGGCCGCGTCGTTTTCACTATCCGTGCCAACGCGTTCCTGCACCACATGGTGCGCAACATCGTCGGCACGCTGGTCTACATCGGCAAGGGCAAGCATCCGCCGCAGTGGGCTGCAGAGGTGCTCGAATCGCGAAGCCGCTCGAGGGCGGCGCCGACGTTTGCGCCCGAAGGCCTGTGCCTCGAGCACGTCGAATACGAAGCGCTCTGGAACCTGCCGGAAACGCCGCTGCCTGAACGCGAGACGCTCGCGTCCTCGGCATGAGGACGCGCGTCAAGATCTGCGGCATCACGCGCACGCAGGATGCGGTGGCCGCGGCCGAGGCCGGTGCCGATGCCATCGGCCTGGTCTTCTACCCTTCGAGCCCGCGCTTCCTGTCCATCGAGCGCGCGATCGAAATCCGCGACGCGCTGCCGCCTTTCGTGCAGACCGTCGCCTTGTTCGTGAATCCGGAACGAAGCGTGGTGGACGAGGTGCTCGAACGGGTCCGGCCTTCGATGCTGCAGTTCCACGGCGAGGAAACGCCCGACTTTTGCGCCGCTTCCAGCGTGCCGTGGCTCAAAGCCTGCCGGGTGAGGGCAGGGGTCGATTTGTTAGAATACTTCCGTTCGTATCCCGGGGCTGCCGGCTGGCTGGCGGACGCTTTTGTAGAGGGGTACGGCGGCGCGGGCCAGAGCTTCGACTGGTCGCTGGTGCCCGCGCAGCGTGACCGGCCGCTGGTGCTTTCCGGCGGGTTGACGAGCGAAAACGCAGCACAGGCAGTCCGCAAGGTCAGGCCATGGGCGCTCGACGTCTCGAGCGGGGTCGAATCCGCAAAAGGCATCAAGGACGCGGCCAAAATCACGGCATTCATCCAAGAGGTCAGAAATGCAGATGTATGACTTACCCGATGCGCGCGGACACTTCGGTCCTTACGGGGGCTCTTTCGTGTCTGAAACGCTTACGCATGCGCTCGACGAGTTGCGCGAAGCGTACGCACAATCCAGCAAGGACCCGGCCTTCCTCGAAGAATTCCGCTACGAGCTCAAGCACTACGTCGGCCGGCCCAGCCCGGTGTATCACGCGAAGCGGTGGTCGGACGAAGTCGGCGGCGCGCAGATCTACCTCAAGCGCGAGGACCTCAACCATACCGGCGCGCACAAGATCAACAACACCATCGGCCAGGCGATGCTCGCGCGGCGCATGGGCAAGAAGCGTGTGATTGCCGAGACAGGCGCGGGCATGCACGGCGTGGCCACCGCGACGATCGCGGCGCGCTACGGAATGAAATGCGTGGTGTACATGGGTTCGGAAGACACCAGGCGCCAGGTGCAGAACGTGTACCGCATGAAACTGCTCGGCGCGACCGTGGTGCCGGTGGAGTCGGGCTCGAAGACGCTCAAGGACGCGCTCAACGAAGCGATGCGCGACTGGGTCACCAACGTCGATGACACGTTCTACATCATCGGCACGGTGGCCGGGCCGCATCCCTACCCGATGATGGTGAGAGATTTCCAATCGGTGATCGGCGAGGAGTGCAAGATCCAGGTGCCCGAGATGGCCGGCCGCCAGCCTGATGCGGTGATCGCCTGCGTTGGCGGTGGTTCGAACGCGATCGGGATTTTCTACCCGTATCTCATGGATGAGAGCGTGCGCCTCATCGGCGTCGAGGCCGCCGGCGAAGGTCTCGCCAGCGGCAGGCACGCGGCCTCCCTCAGCGCGGGCAGGCCCGGCGTGTTGCATGGAAATCGCACCTACCTGTTGCAGGACGCCAACGGCCAGATCATGGAAACGCACTCGGTCTGCGCGGGGCTCGATTACCCCGGGGTCGGACCGGAGCACGCCTGGCTGAAAGACGCGGGACGAGCAGAATACGTAGCGGTGACGGATGACGAGGCACTCAAGGCGTTCCACGACCTGTGTCTCCTCGAAGGCATCATCCCGGCTCTGGAATCCGCCCATGCGCTTGCGTACGCAGCCAAGCTCGCCGCGACCCTGCCGAAGGACAAGATCCTGCTGGTCAACCTCTCGGGCCGGGGCGACAAGGACATGCACACCGTCGCGCAGCGTTCCGGCCTGCAGTTCTGATGTCGCGCATCCCGGCGAAGTTCGAGGCGTTGCGCGCCGCGCGCAGAAAAGGACTGATTTCCTATATCACTGCGGGCGACCCCGGTCCCGCGCTGACGGTGCCGCTGCTCCATGCACTGGCCGGCGCGGGTTGCGACATCCTGGAAATCGGCGTGCCGTTCTCGGATCCGATGGCCGATGGCCCCGCGAACCAGCGTTCTTCAGAGCGGGCTCTCAAGCATGGCGTTGGACTTTCGGACGTTCTCGGCATGGTGCGCGAATTCCGCGCGAAGGATGCCGCGACCCCGATCGTGCTCATGGGCTACGCGAATCCGATCGAAGCCATGGGCGTCGGGAAGTTCGTCTCCGCCGCGGCGGACGCCGGCGTGGACGGCGTAATCGTGGTCGACTACCCACCGGAAGAGTGCGCGGATTTTGCGGCGCTCTGCGCGAGGAAGGGCATAGACCAGATCTTCCTGCTCGCGCCGACTTCGACCGACGCGCGGATCAAGGAAGTCGCGCGCGTGGGTAGCGGTTTCCTTTACTACGTCGCGCTCAAAGGCGTCACCGGCGCCGGCCACATCGATACGTCGGATGTCGCTGCGCACCTGCCCAGGATCCGCGCGGCTTCCAGGCTGCCGATCGGCGTCGGGTTCGGCATCCGGGATGCGGCGTCCGCCAAGGCGATCGCGGCTGTCGCCGACGCAGTGGTCATCGGCAGCCGGATCATCGAGGAGATCGAATCCGCCGGGTCCGAGCATGCCGTGCGGCGGGTGGCCGAGTTCATCGGTCCGATCCGGGCGGCGCTGGATTCCTGACCAGGAAGGCGAAAGATGAGCTGGCTCCAGAAACTCCTTCCGCCAAAGATCAAGCGTGTCGAAGGCGCCGCGAGGAAGCAGGTGCCCGAGGGCTTGTGGACGAAGTGTCCCTCCTGCGATGCGGTGCTGTATTCCACCGACCTCGAGAAAAACCTCAACGTCTGCCCCAAGTGCGGCCACCATCGCCGCATCGGCGCGCGCGCGCGGCTCGAGGCCCTGCTGGACGAGGACGGCCGCTTCGAGATCGGCGCCGAGGTGCTGCCGGTCGACAGCCTCAAGTTCAAGGATTCGCGCCGCTACCCCGAGAGGCTTGCCGAAGCCCATGAGAACACCGGCGAGACGGAGTCGCTCGTCGTGATGCAGGGCTCGATCAAGTCGATTGGCGTGGTGGTTGCCGCACACGAATTCGATTTCATGGCGGGCACGATGGGCTCGGTGCTCGGGGAGCGCTTCGTGCGCGGAGTACGCCTCGCAATCGACGAGAAGCTGCCGTTCGTCATTTTCACGGCGAGCGGCGGGGCGCGCATGCAGGAAGGATTGCTGTCGCTCATGCAGATGGCCAAGACCACGGCTGCGCTCACCGAACTCGGCGAGCGCAGCCTGCCGTTTATTTCCGTGCTCACCGACCCGACGACCGGCGGCGTGTCTGCCAGCTACGCGTTCCTTGGCGACGTCGTGGTGGCGGAGCCCAAGGCGCTCGTCGGGTTCGCCGGGCCGCGCGTGATCGAGCAGACCGTGCGCCAGAAACTGCCCGAGGGCTTCCAGCGCTCCGAGTTCCTGCTGGAGAAGGGCGCCATCGACATGGTGATCGACCGCCGCCAGATGCGCGACAAGCTGTCTGTCCTGCTGGCATTACTCCAGGGCATGCCGGCGGAATCGACAAACTAGAGCCTCCTTGCGCACGCTTGATGAGTGGCTGGCGTTCATCGAGCGCCAGCATCCGAGCGCCATCGCGCTCGGCCTGGACCGGGTGCACGAGGTGCTCCGGCGCCTTGACGCCGCGCCAGCCTGCCCGGTCATCACCGTGGGCGGCACCAATGGCAAGGGCTCGACCTGCGCGATGCTCGAAAGCATCCTGCGCTGCGCAGGCTATCGCACGGGCATGTACACGTCGCCGCATCTCGCGCGCTACAACGAGCGCGTCCGCGTCGATTCGCGCGAGGCCTCTGACGAGGACCTCGTAAGCGCCTTCGACGCGGTGGAGCAGGCGAGGGGCGAAACATCGCTTACCTATTTCGAGTACGGCACGCTCGCGGCCGCTTGGCTCTTCGCGCGAGACAAGCCCGATGCATGGATTCTCGAGGTCGGCCTTGGCGGGCGGCTGGACGCGGTGAACGCGTTCGACGCCGACTGCGCCGTGCTCACCAGCGTGGACATGGATCACATGGATTACCTCGGTCCGACGCGCGAGCACATCGGCCGCGAGAAAGCCGGGATCTTCCGCGCCGGGCGTCCCGCCGTCGTTGCCGACGCGAAACCTCCGCAATCGGTATTCGACGTAGCCGCCTCGCTGGGCGCGCGAGTTCTCCTCGGCGGTCGCGACTTCGGCTTTACCGCGGAGCGCGACCAGTGGGTCTACTGGGGGCCGGGGGGCAAGCGGCCTGCGCTTGCATACCCCGCGTTGCGCGGCCCGATCCAGCTGGTGAATGCGGCAGCGTCCATTGCCGCCCTCGATTTGCTGCGCGACAGGCTTCCGGTTGCGATGCAGGACATCCGGCGCGGACTCGCGGAAGTGGAGGTGCCGGGTCGCTTCCAGATGCTCCCGGGGCGCCCGACCGTGATCCTCGACGTGGCGCACAACCCGCAGGCCGCGCGCAACCTTGCCGCCAATCTCGCGGACAGCGGATTCGCGCCCGAGACGCACGCGGTATTCGGCGCGCTGCGCGACAAGGACATCGCCGGCGTGGTTCGCGCACTTGCCGGGCGCATCACGCGATGGCATCTCGCGACGCTCGGCGGGCCGCGCGGCACGAGCGCGGCGGACCTTGCGGCGATCCTCGTGGCCGCCGGCGTCAGATCGCCGGTCGACCTGCACGAAACGCCTGCGCAGGCCTTCGAAGCCGCGAGGGAACAGGCAGGCGAAGCTGATAAAATCGCGGTCTTCGGGTCTTTTCACACCGTCGCGGAGGTAATGCAGCATCTTTCCGCGAAACGCAGCCCGGGAAATCGCTGAAGAACATGGCCGAGCGCTCGAACGCCACATCGAAGAAGAACCAGGACGCGGCGCAGGATGTAAGCACGCTGCAAAAGCGCGGTCGCCGCCGCCTCGTGGGGGCCATCGCCCTCGTCCTGCTTGCCGTGATCGTGCTGCCGATGGTCTTCGATCCAGAGCCAAGGCAGGACGCCCCCGCCGTCAGCATCCGCATCCCAAGCGAAGAAGGCACCAAGTTCACGCCGAAGGCTGCGCCCAGGCCCGGCGCGCCACAGCCCGAAGCGATTGCTGTCGCACCCAAAGCACCCGACCCCGCGCCCGAGATCAAGGCGACTGCGCCCGTCGTTGCCGTGCCGGTCGAGAAGCCCGCCGCCAAAGCCGAGCCCAAGCCTGCGCCTGCCGTAGAGAAGCCCGCGGCAAAGGTGGAGCCGAAGGCGCCTGAAAAGAAGGTGCCGCAGCCCGCGCCTGAAAAGAAGGCGCCGCAGCCCGCGCCCCAAGCGGCCGAGAAGCCGCCTGCCGCGCCGGCCGGAACAGCAATTGCGGGGGAGAGGTTCGTAGTGCAGGTCGGCGCGTTCGCCAGCCCGGAGAAGGTCAAGGAAATCACCGAAAAGCTCAAAGAGGTGAAGCTCACGCACTACGCTGAAAACGTCGCCACCGCCAACGGCCAGGTCACCCGCATCCGGCTGGGGCCGTACGACTCGAAAGAGGCCGCCGACAAGGCCCGCGAGCGCGCCAAGGCGCTGGGCCTGAGCCCCGCGAACCCGATAGCCAAATGAGCTGGCTGGACTACGCGGTCATCGGCGTCCTGCTGGTTTCGATCGTCGTGAGCGCAATGCGCGGCGTGGTGCGTGAAATCATCTCCCTGGGCGGCTGGATCATCGCCTTTCTCGCCGCAAACCTTTTTGCCGGCCCTCTGTCCATCCACCTCCCGCAGGCCATTCCCGGCGAAACGCTGCGCACGCTGGCGTCCTTCCTTGCGATTTTCATTTTTGCCCTCATCTGCTCGTCTCTGGTGGGACTGCTGATGTCGAGGCTGGTAAAAGCCGTCGGCCTCGGCCCGATCGACCGGCTGCTCGGCGCGCTTTTCGGCATCGCCCGCGGCGCGATCATCGTGATGGTTGCGGTGCTCGCGGCCGGATTGACGAGCGCGCCCCGGCAGGCCTGGTGGAAGGAATCGATGACCGGCCCGTATCTCAGGGACGCGGCGCTTGCGCTGAAGCCCTGGCTGCCGGATTCGTTTGCGCAGCGCCTGCGCTATGATTGACCCCTAGCCGCGTCGGAGCACTTTCATGTGTGGGATCCTCGGCATCGTTGCCCGATCACCGGTCAACCAGCTGCTCTATGACGGGCTGCTGCTGCTCCAGCATCGCGGCCAGGACGCGGCGGGCATCGCCACAAGCGAGCACAAGACCTTTCACATGCAGAAAGGCAACGGCCAGGTGCGCGACGTCTTTCGCACGCGGAACATGCGCTCGCTGCCGGGAAACATGGGCATCGCGCATTGCCGCTACCCGACCGCGGGCTCGGCCTCCAACTCGGCCGAAGCGCAGCCCCTGTACGTCAATTCGCCGTTCGGCATCGTCCTTGGCCACAACGGCAACCTCACCAACTCCGAGGAGCTCAAGGAGGAGATGTTCCGGCAGGACCTGCGGCACATCAACACCAACTCGGATTCGGAGGTCCTGCTCAATGTCCTCGCGCACGAGCTCGAAAAAGGCTCGGTCAAGCTGCGCCTCGACCCGCAGACCATCTTCTCCGCGGTGGCCAACGTGCACCGCCGCTGCAAGGGCGCCTATTCGGTGACCGCGATGATCGCGGGCTATGGCGTGCTCGCCTTCCGCGACCCGTACGGCATTCGTCCCGCGGTGATCGGCATTAACGAAACACCCGCGGGAACCGAGTACATGGTGGCCTCCGAAAGCGTTGCCATAGACGCACTCGGATTCCGCGTGCTGCGCGATATCGCCCCGGGCGAGGCCGTGTTCATCGACGAAGATGGAAATTTCTTCAGCCAGCAGTGCGCGCCCAAATTTTCGCTGAATCCCTGCATCTTCGAGTTCGTGTACCTCGCGCGGCCGGATTCGCTGATCGACGGCGTGTCGGTGTACGAGACCCGCCTCAACATGGGCGAGAAGCTCGCCGAGAAGATCCGCAAGCACTACAAGCACCTCGAGATCGACGTGGTGATCCCGATCCCCGATTCGAGCCGCCCTTCGGCAATGCAGCTTGCACAGGGGCTCGGCGTCGCGTACCGCGAAGGGTTCGTGAAGAACCGCTACATCGGCCGCACGTTCATCATGCCGGGCCAGGCCGTGCGCCGGAAATCGGTGCGCCAGAAGCTCAACGCGATCGGCATGGAGTTCAAGGGCAAGAACGTGATGCTCGTGGACGACTCGATCGTGCGCGGCACCACCAGCCAGGAGATCGTGCAGATGGCTCGCGAGGCGGGCGCGCGCAGGGTCTACTTCGCCTCCGCGGCGCCGCCGGTCCGCTTCCCGAACGTCTACGGCATCGACATGCCGTCGCGCTCGGAGCTCATCGCGGCCCACCGCACCGAGGATGAAGTGGGGCGCGAGATCGGCGCCGACGCGCTCATCTTCCAGGACCTCGAAGCCCTCAAGGAGTGCGTGCGCAAGCTCAATCCAAAGCTCACGAGCTTCGAGACTTCGTGCTTCGACGGCCACTACATCACCGGCGATGTCACCAGCGACTACCTGCGCACCATCGAAGTCCGGCGCGACGCGGCGCGCGACTCCGAAGAGGATGCCGACAGCGCGCAGCTCGACCTCAACCTGGTGACCGCGGGCTAGGAGGGGTAACGGGGGAACCCGGGGGCTCCCTGATTTGGTCGTGATACAATTTTTGCCTGGCGCCGATTTGATACAGCTTGCGGGCGCGTTATAAATCCAGCTAAAGCGTGCCGTCGAAACCCGGTCCGTTTGTTGGCCGGGTTTTTTTATTCCAGGACGGTAATACGATGAGCATAGAAAAGCCTCGCGGGTTCACTACCTCGATCCTCCATTCCGATGCCGATGCCGGCATCGAGCACGGCGCACTGCACAAGCCGCTGCACCTTTCAGTCGCCTACGGCTACCAGGACGCGCGTGACCTCGCCGCCGTTTTCCAGGGGCGGGCCCAGGGCTACGTCTACGGCCGCCAGGGCAATCCGACGTCCGGGGCGCTCGAAGTCAAGGTCACGAAGATGGAAGGCGGCGTTGCGACGGTGTGCTTCGCCACCGGCATGGGGGCCATCGGCGCGGCGATGCTCGCGCTGCTGCGCGAAGGCGACCAGGTCGTGGCGAGCCAGTTCCTGTTCGGCAATACGGTGAGCCTGTTCGGCACGCTTTCGGCGCATGGCATCGAAGTGACTTTCGTCGATGCCACCGACGCTGCGAATGTAGAGAGCGCGCTCACCGCGAAGACCCGCATGGTTTTCGTCGAGACCATCGCCAACCCGCGTACCCAGGTCGCGGACCTCGGGCGCATCGGAAAGCTCTGCAGCGCACGCGGCATCCTGTATGTGGTGGACAACACGATGACTTCGCCGGCGCTCTTCAGGCCCAGGGAGGTCGGCGCGGGGCTCGTGGTCAACGCGCTGACCAAGTACATCGGTGGTCACGGCAATGCGCTTGGCGGGAGCATCACGGACACCGGCCTGTACGACTGGACGAAGTTCCCCAACATCGCCGAGAACTACAAGTCGCAGCCCGCGAAGATGTGGGGTATTCAGCAGATCCGCAAGAAGGGCCTGCGCGACTGGGGCGGCACGCTTGCAGCGATGGACGCGCATCACATTGCGGTGGGCGCAGAGACGCTGGCCTTGCGCATGGTGCGGACCTGCTCGAACGCGCTCGCCCTGGCCGACTATCTTTGCGCGCATCCGAAGGTCGGGGCGGTGTACTACCCGGGCCTGGCCTCCCACCCGCAGCACTCGCTCTCGAAGTCGCTGTTCGGCGCGCACGGCGGCATCTTCTCGTTCGAGCTCGAGGAGGGCATCGACTGCTTCGACTTCCTCAACCGCCTCGAGATCGTCGTGTCGTCCTCCAACCTCGGCGACAACCGCACGCTCGCGATTCCCGTGGCGCATACGATCTTCTGGGAGATGGGCGCCGAGCGCCGCAAGGGCATGGGCATCGCGGAATCCCTCATTCGCGTGTCGACCGGAATCGAGGATTGCGAGGACCTCATCGGCGACTTCCGGCAGGCGCTGGGCTAGGGGAGGAATCAGGATTTCTTGTTGCCGTAGTAGGAAATACAATTGGCTTGAGAGCCGCTCCAGCAGCCGTCCTTACAAACCATAAGTTAGAGATTGTCGACGCGTCAATACGCTTACCACTTCCCGGGTCGCCACCAAATTTGCTCCCATTCCCACGCCGGACAGGCTCAGCCCATGCCCCGAACCGGTGGCATCCGCGTAGTCACCGCTTTCGCCCGCCGAGACCAGCACCTGCGCTGAATACGCCCCAGGCTCTGCCCGTCGCATGGTGGATCGCATTGGTCTGACGATCGTCCCCTGCGAAAACATGCGGGGGATACTGGTTCCTGAATCTACCCGTTGCCTCATGCACACCCCACTCGGCAATGGCTCGCGCCAGCAGATACGGCCCCAGTTCCCTCATGGCCGCAATCTACTCCATCACGGTTGCGCTTGCGGTATCCTCTCCACGAATCAGGCAAAGCGGCGAAGCAGATTGGCGACACTAAGCATTCTCCAGCGGCTGGAAGCCGAGGCCATCCACGTGATGCGCGAGGCGGTCGCCGAGAGCTCGAACCCGGTAGTGCTCTACTCGATCGGCAAGGACAGCTCGGTCCTCCTGCGCCTCGCGCAAAAAGCGTTCTTCCCGGCAAGGCTGCCTTTTCCGCTACTCCACGTGGACACCACGTGGAAGTTCCGCGAGATGTATGCGTTTCGCGACCAGACTGTGCGCGAGCTTCGGCTCGACCTGCGGGTGCACGTGAACCGGGAGGGCCTCGACAGGGGCATCACCCCTTCGTGCAGGGATCGGCCATCCATACCGACGTGATGAAGACCGAGGCCCTGAAGCAGGCGCTCGACAAGCATGGATTCGACCTCGCGTTTGGCGGCGCGCGCCGCGACGAGGAGAAATCGCGGTCCAAGGAGCGGATTTTTTCGTTCCGCTCGGCGCAGCATCGCTGGGACCCCAAGCGGCAGCGCCCGGAACTCTGGAGCCTTTACAACGCGCGTAAGAATATAGGCGAGAGCCTGCGCGTGTTTCCGCTCTCGAACTGGACGGAGCTCGACGTCTGGCGCTATGTCGAGCTCGAGCGCATCCCGGTGGCGCCACTCTATTTCGCCAAGCCGCGTCCTGTGGTGGAGCGGGAAAGCGCATTGATCATGGTCGACGATGAGCGCATGCCGCTCGCCGATGGCGAGGTGCCCGAGATGCGCGTGGTGCGGTTTCGCACGCTGGGGTGCTACCCCTTGAGCGGCGCGATCGAGAGTGATGCGAAGTCGGTTGCCGAAATCATCGCGGAGATCCAGCGCCTGCGCGTTTCCGAACGCCAGGGCCGCGTCATCGACCACGACGGCGCGGCATCGATGGAAAAGAAGAAGCAGGAGGGTTACTTCTGACCCCCACAGGCGAACTGGTGCGCATCGTCATCTGCGGCAGCGTGGACGACGGCAAAAGCACGCTGCTCGGACGCCTGCTATACGAGACCGATAGCCTGTTGGAGGACCAGCTTGCCGCGTTGGCCAGCGACTCCCGCCGCTACGGCACCCAGGGCAAGGACCTGGATTTCGCGCTCGTATCGGACGGCTTGTCGGCCGAGCGCGAGCAGGGCATCACAATCGACGTGGCGTACCGCTATCTTTCGACTGCGAAGCGCCGCTACCTCATTGCGGACACCCCCGGGCACGAGCAATACACCCGCAACATGATCACCGGCGCGTCGACCGCAGATCTCGCGGTCATCCTCGTGGACGCCCGCAACGGCATGCTCGTCCAGACCCGGCGGCACTGCTTCCTTGCGGCGCTGATGGGCGTCAGGCAGGTGCTGCTCGTGGTCAACAAGATGGACCTGGTCGACTACGCGGAAGAGACCTTCCGGGCCATCGAGAGGCAAGCGCGCGCGTTCGCCCTGAGCGTAAAGTTCGAGACCGTGACGGTCATTCCGGTTGCGGCCGTGACCGGCGACAACCTGGCGACTCCGAGCAACCGCATGCGGTGGTTCGCGGGCCCGACCGTGCTCGCCGCGCTGGAGGCTGCGAGCGCCGGAGCGCCCGCGCAGGCGTCGGCTTTGCGTTATCCGGTGCAATGGGTCAACCGGCCGAATTCGGATTTTCGCGGCTATGCGGGCAGCCTCGCGTCGGGCCGGGTCCGCCCGGGCGACCGGGTGCGAATTTATTCCGCCGGGTATCCCGCCGGACGCGAAACCAGCGTGACCCGCATCGTCACTCACGACGGGGACCTGGACGAGGCCGTTGCCGGCCAGTCGGTGACGCTGACCCTTGCCGATGACATCGACGTCTCGAGGGGCGATTTGATCGCGGGGATGGAGGACGGGCCGGGCGTGGCGGACCAGTTCGAGGCGACCGTCATCTGGATGGGCGAGGAGCCCCTGCTGGGCGGACGCGGCTATCTCATGAAGCTCGGTACCGCAACCGTCACGGCCGTGCCAAGCGCGCCGAAATACCGCATCGAGGTCAACACGTTCGAGCACCTCGCGGCGAAAACTTTAGAGGCGAACGAGGTCGGCGTGTGCAACCTGTCGCTCGACCGGGAGGTCCCGTTCGATCCCTACTCAAAGAACCGCGCCACGGGCGGATTCATTCTGATCGACCGACTGACCAACCATACGGTAGGCGCGGGGTTGCTGCATTTCGCGTTGCGCCGGGCGCACAATATTCATTGGCAGGCGCTCGACATCGATCGCGCCGCCCGCGCGCGGCAAAAGGGCCAGCAGCCGGCCGTGATCTGGCTCACCGGGCTTTCAGGCGCGGGCAAGTCCACGATCGCCAACCTGCTCGACCAGATGCTTTTCGCCCAGGGTCGGCACACCTACCTGCTCGACGGCGACAACGTCCGCCATGGACTCAATCGCGACCTGGGCTTCACCCCCGCGGACCGCGTGGAAAACGTCCGCCGCGTCGCCGAGGTCGCTCGATTGATGGCGGACGCCGGGCTCATTGTCATCGTTTCGCTGATTTCGCCCTACCGCCTCGAGCGCGGCATGGCACGGGCGCTGATCGAGGCCGCAGGCTTGAGCTTCATCGAAGTGTTCGTCGATACGCCCCTGGCGATTGCGGAGCAACGCGACCCCAAGGGCCTCTACCGCAAGGCCCGCCGGGGGGAGCTCGCGAATTTCACCGGCATCGACTCGCCCTACGAAGCGCCGGAGGCGCCCGATCTCCGGCTCGATGCAGGCGCGGATTCGCCCGAAACCTCGGCCGCTGCCCTGCTCGCGCATTTGCGCGGCAAGGGCATTGCCGAGTAGCCGGAAAAGTACAAAAGGATAAATAAGGGGCGGGACAAGGATTGCCCCTGCGGGACCACACAACACAAAAAATTACAATTGAAACCTTATAAAAATACGGTAATAAGTCACATCTTTCTCGGTGCCCCCGGTCGTATCCTTCGCGCCTAGGGGAATCCGGGGGACCGGGCGATCCTTTGGAAGTATTTGTCGGATACGTTGCTGTTGATTAGAGTGGCGACTGCTTTCTTACTATTGTGTCGAATTCGGGGGAATACAAAGAATGAAAAAGAATAGCGGCAGCCAACCTGCCTCGCGTGAAGTGATCGCCGCGCAATCGCGGAACGATTCCGGTGTCCAGGTCGAGCCATTGCAGGCCGGCGAAGCGGCATCCCATCAGGCCCCCGAAGCAAAGCCCCGCAAGATCGCGAAACGGGCCGATCGCGTCGACCCGACTGAAATCTCCGACGAAATGCTCGCCGCCGAACAGGATTCCGCGCTAGGAGAAACCGGGGCCGGTTCCTCCGACGCGATGCTGCTCGCACAGGCGGCGCCCACGCCGCCCGCCGCACCCGCCGCAGAAGCTGCGGCAGGCACAGCTGAGGCGGCCGGTGCAGCAGGGGAAGGTGCCGCGGCAGGCGCCGGCGCAATCAGCGGCGGAACCATCGGCATGCTGGCAGCCGGCCTCGCGGCCGCGGCCGCGGCCGGAGGCGGCGGTTCAGCTGCAGCTGCTACGGCGGCGGTTGTGGCCGCCCCTGCCCTGCTCACCGTCGCAGCCCGCGTGGCGGACGGCTACGTTCGCGGCGCAAAAATCTTCATCGATTCCAACCGCAACGGCGTAGCGGACGCCAGCGAAGACACAGGCGTCGTCACCGACGCCCAAGGCAATTTCACCCTGCAGACCGCGGCGCAAGGTTCGATCATCGCGGTTGGCGGCTTCAACATCGACACCGGCCTGGCCAACACGGTGGTGCTGAAGGCGCCGGCGGGGTCGACTACCGTCAACCCGCTGACCACGGTGCTCGAGCAGTACGTCCAGAGCAATCCCGGTGTAACGCTCGCCAGCGCGCAGTCGGCGGTCAAAACGGCGCTGGGAATTCCCGCCGGCGTCGACCTGACCACGTACGATCCCCTCGCCCAGAGCCCGACGGATCCGGTGGCGCTCGCCACGCAGAAAATCGCCGCGCAAATCGTCGCAACCCTGGCGCTGTCGGGCGACAACGACCAGGCGGTAATCGACAACATCGTCGGGCTGATCGGTCAAGGTCCGGTCGACTTCAACAGCGCATCCATGCTGGCGAGCATTTTCGCCGGCGTTTCGGGCGTCGACCAGGGCGCGGTCCTGGCCGCGACGAACGCGATCGACACCGCCACGA
>Ga0163151_10001806_pt1 | contig 35022 bp, 30 predicted proteins | sample OliLakLV19MP5IB2_FD_145596 | JGI IMG/M metagenome (GOLD analysis project Ga0163151, IMG submission 145596) | Freshwater microbial mat bacterial communities from Lake Vanda, McMurdo Dry Valleys, Antarctica - Oligotrophic Lake LV.19.MP5.IB-2 | ecosystem: Environmental > Aquatic > Freshwater >... | reverse complement strand
CCCACGGAGCACTGTCCGCGAGTCTGTCGTACTCTGCAAACCCGTCGGTGATAGCTTTGGCTATGTCGATTTTCGACAGTTCAGCATCTGGCATGGCATTGCCTAGTGCTTCAGCATCTGGCAACCATAGCCACCAATGTCCCGGCAACCGCGAGAGCATGGCCACGGTGTCCTCAAAGTTCCCGTCGAAGCGTTCGGGATTGTCTGCGCTCTTAGGCAAGTGGGTCGTGTAAACCTCGCCGCAACGCTTCACACACACCATGAACTTGACACAAGGCTGAATGTCAATCGTCACTTCGCACCTGTCCAGAATGTCGGTTGAGTCCATCGGTACTGTGCAACGCTTGACTGATCACACTTGTAGTCGTGGACGCAATTGGCGTATACCGTTGCAGGTGCCGTCCATATCGACAATGCAGCGACGTAGACGGCGATGAGGACCAGGAGGGTCTTGCTCGTGGTTTTTTTGAGGTTGGTCGTGTTGGTTTTCATTTGTTTTGTCCTGTCTTGAGGCTCTTGGCCTCTCGGAACCTCCAGGCTCCGAGAGACCGGTTTCCCGGTCCAGGGTGTCAGTCGTCTAGCCAGCCTGATTCACACCTGCCAAGGACGCCAACCGTCGTAGTTCGTCAATTGCAGCGAAGTGCCGTCCTGCCGTGTATTCGTAGGACTCACAGAGCCGGTGGACCACCGCTTCGCGAGTTTCTGGCGGAGTTGTGAGCATCGCTGCGTTGTACGTCTTTTGGAAAGCGACGAACGCAGCGTCGATCGCAGCGAGGTGGGGAGCGACGGATTCTGTGTAGGTTTTCATTTGTTCTGCTGTATAGGTGGTGGTCGTGTTGGTTTTCATGGTTCTGTCTCGTTGGCGCAATATTGATTATGGCGGAAGAGTCTTATAACCGTAGGTACAAACTGACGAGTCTTTGAAACATTAGAAAAATTAGACTAGAATGTTGCGAATTCTAATAATTCAAGACTAGGACCATAGGCTGTATGATCGCGACAGGAATACGACGGAAAAGGACTGTAGGGCCGGCGGAACCACACAGGATCCGCTCTCTCCCAGTCGCCTGCATACAGGTGGTCAAGTGGTGCTGCATGGTCGAGTACGGGGTAAAGCCATTGATCATCAAGCGTGAGATTCAAGGTGAACTACGCTGCTGGTGGGACACGGTCGTTCCCGAGGACATGAGGCACAGGGGCACGGACACCCTGGCCGCGCATACGCTGCTTGCGGCGCGTGATCCGTTGAGGCTAGTCCGATGGTGGATAGGCTCAGGGGACTACGAGCCATGGAAGATGCTGCGACGGTACGACACGGCCATGTCTCGCTACATCCGCGACGCGTTGAGGCATGACCCCGACGCCACCTTCTTGACCCCTGACTGACACGCACAGTCGTCCTGGCCGGGCCAGGGTACAAAACGACCCACCTTGTTCCACGGGGGGAAAACCGCCAAGCCTCGCCGTGCGCCAGTGTCCGACGCGAAGGGTGTACCGGCGAGGAGGGTGTACCGTGGAGGAGGGTGTACCGTGGAGGAGGGTGTCGCGAGTACACGGCCTCTTTCGCGCGCCTGCCCGGTAGAACACGCCCGCGGGGAACGCGCCCCCGGGCCCCCCATGGCGGGGGTCACGATATGGGATTCCCTCTGCTCCGACCTGAGTTTTCCTCAGTCGCGATTTTTTTAAAAACCTTGTGTTGTTGTGCTGTGGCATAGTGTTTTGCTATGTCTGTTGACCTGTCTACGCTTCCCTGGGAAGATTTTGACGTTAGGAACGCTCGTGAGCTGGCCTATTCTGGTGGCTCGGTCTACGCTCGTTTCGGATCGGGTGCTGTTTACCGTTACGACGGTGTTCCTTCTTCTGTTTGGGACAAGTTGATGTCGAGTGGCGGCAGTGGTTTTGCGTTTGTGTCTCTTGTCCGGAGCCGTTACCCTTCTTCGTTGGTCGTTTAACGGCCTTGCGGGTATTTATTATCAGGTTCAATTGAGTCTACAGCAAACGTGTTTTGCTCTGTCCTTGCGGGTATTACCCGCAGGTTCACTTGAACCTACGATTTTGTGGTCTGCGGGTATTCCGGAATATGCTTCAGCCGTTCGTATGGGAAAACACACAGAGGCGCATTTCCGCACGATCTTTATGTTTCTCTTTTTCGTTTTCTCACGCTACTGGCTGAAGCATATTCCTGAAATACCCGCAATACCCGCAGTGAGTCTAAAAATAATAGAAATAAATAATAAGACTGCGGGTATTCCCGTTTATTTTCAACGGATTTCCATTATTTTTCAAAATTTTGCTTATATACGGACAAAACCGCGTGCCCAAAACCAATAGAAAACAGTGTATAATAATTATGATGAACACAAAACTCGATTTAAAATACTTGGCTTCGGTCCTCGATGTTCGTGGAACGATCTCCGTCCAGAAGGCTTCGGGGCCCAGAACAAAGTGTTGCAAACGGTCAGACGGCGGCTCTTACGCCATCGTCCAGGTGGTTTCCCGCGATGAATTGGACGTTTTTCGGATCCAGCGGATCATGGGTGCGAAGTGTGTCTTGCGTCTGCGCCGCCCGGGAACATCGAAGGTCGACGAACGGGTGACGGTGTGCGGAAAGCGCGCTGCGGCGGTTCTTCGGGCTGTGGTCCCTTACATGAACGAGCCTTCTCGGGTGGAGTCGGCCCGTGGGGCGATAGCGCTGGAGGACGCTAAGTCCGCGGAGCGTCGGTTCGGGCCTGAGCACGGGGACGGTTCTGGCGCCTGCCAAGTCTGCAACGATGACAGGCCCAAGCCTTTCGATGAGGAGTGCGATTGGCTTGGCGATCCTGTCGAACAGCCTTCGGATGTCCACGCCGACCCGTTTTTCGACGTCGAAGGCTAGACAGCGGCAGTGTTGAAGTCCAAGTTGCGCGGTGTCAGTCTTCTTTGTACGGAAGGCTGGTCTGCGCCGGTTGGTGTGACGCGAAGACAGGTTCGTCCGTTGACCCGTCCGCGAACTTGTCGTAGTTCGGGTGTCCCTTGGTCGGCACTAGTCTGTAGCAGCTTTGTTTGGTGTGGGGGTCTCTGCCGACGATTAGTCTGAGTTCTGAGGCCACTGCCGACTCTCTCCTTTTGAGGGACCTTCCGAACTTGAGCCTCTTTCCGTCCGGGTTTGTTCCTAGCGCGTGTCCGAGTTCTTCTATCGTTCCTGCGGTCTCGACTACGTCTCCGACTTTCCACCACGAGTTCGACTTGTCTTCGTAGACGGCTTCATGGAACGCTCCCCATCCTAGGCTGTCCGCATCTGCGTGGGATTCGAGTTTGCCCTGGTTGGCCATAAAGTTCACAAGTCCGTTCGCCATTAGCACACCTCCGACGATCTGCGCGTATTCTTCAAACCCTCCCATTCCTCTGGCCTCGAACAGCGGTCTTCCTGCATCGACCCAATTGGTGACCATTTGACAACACGCTGCGACGATTTCTTCCCGGTTTTCCTTGCACCAGACCGTGAGGTTCTTCTTGAACTTCCTCCCTTGGCTGGGCCTTTCCATTTGTGCGTCGATCCTGATCCACACAGTTCTCCTGACCATGTCCTTGTTGAGTTCTGCGTTGTTGCCGGTCATTACCCAGATACATTTGACTGGTACGTCTATGACTGCGTTGGACCCGAGCATTCGATCGTGGTAGTTGATGTTGGTGGTGGCGGCGGCGAGCGTTCCTGAATCGACCCTTTTGTCGACGTTGTCCCAGATGATCGCTTGGGCGCCTTCGAGAAGGAAGCTGGATATCGACTTCTTCCTTTCTTCTTCACGCTCTGGCAGAGTGCTTGCGCCGACGAACCCGCACGACGGATAGAGGCAAGTTTGGGCGAGCAGGGTTTTCCCGGTCCCTACAATCGGGGCGTCGATGTAGTGGACTGGTGTCGGCCCTTCGATGATCCTCCTGACGAACGCAAGCACCATGAGTCCCATTGCGTTGTCCCTGCTGGCTTCGTCCTCGAACGGGAACTCGCCGAGCACTTCGTCGCACAACCATTGCGCTGGATTCCCGTGCGTCGACTTGGACGCCCAAGGTCCGCATGTGACGTATGCCCTAGTGTCTTCATCGTAGCCGACTTCTGTGGCGAAGGTACCGTCCGACCTTAGCAGCGGGCATTCCGAGAGCCCGTCAAGAATTGGGATTCCTGGCCAGCAGTCTTTGGCCCTGACCATAGCTTCGACTCTGGGATGTGGCTCCGACACTACGAGTTTGCCTTGCTTTTCTGACCACTTGACAAAATCGCAGGCGTCGGCACAGATAGACCTTAGGTCGTAGTCCATTGCGTCTCGGACCCTGAACGACTTGTCGTGTTTCGTGATGAGCGCGAGCACTCCGCTCCTTTGGAACAGTTTGGCCGGGTCGTTGTAGGCGACGATCGCGTTGAACACCTTGTCTCTGACGACTGCGTAGGGTTCTCCGACTACGACTTGTGGCTTTACCGTTTCCGATACGTCGAACGGAGGCTTGTCGGTGGGCGAGTCTAGTGGGCGTTGTGGGTCTTTGGCCGGTTCTTTCCTTGGTGGTGTGGAGACTTTCTCCACAAGGTCTGGCCGTGGTTGTCCGTCGAATGGCGATCCTCCTGATCCAATGTGGTCGAAGGCGTCGTCTTTGGCTCTTTGAGTCTTGCTCTGGACGCACGAGACGATCGTCGCCTTACCTTTGAGCGATGCGCAGACGGTGGACGCGTACCATTCGCCGACTTCGTCGCGGTCGGCCCAAACGATGACGGCGGCGCCTTTGAAGATGTCACTATAGTTGTCGAGCCATCTGGACTTTCCAAAGGAGAGGACTTCGGCTCCGTCTGGTTGGCAGGTGGCGACTTCTCCTATGGCGTTGAGCGCGTCTGCGGCTTTTTCGCCTTCTCCGATGTGGACAGGATCGCCACTTTGGACCGCGGCGATGACGGCCGGGAGGTTGTAGAGGAGGTCTTTGTCGCACCTGGGCAACTTTTGGTACGCGCCCTTTAGAATCTTTCCCGTGGCTTGGTCTTTGACGACCCGAGGGTAGTCCTTCTTGAGGTTGGCGTCGACCATTTTCAGCTTGGTGAACGCATAGGAACCGTCGGCCCTATGGTAGTCGTGCTCAGCGGCGGGCGGAGTCCAGTTCGAGTTGCCGGTCTTCACCGTGGCGTCTTTCAAGAACCGCAGGTCTGAATTCTCTATGCCGATGGCTGATGCGACGTCCTTATCGGTGGCTCCGCAGGTGCGGCACGTGACCTTGATCCATCCGTTGTCTCCTTCCCAGATGTGGAGCGAAGGGTTGTGGTCGTCGTGGCACGGGCAGAGCGCTTCAAAGCCGTTCGATCCGGAGATACGTTTGGGACTGGCCTGCGACAGCCTTGAGGCGAGTTCCGAAAGGGTCACTTCTCGAACACGACCTTGCCGCTGGTCGGATCAAACGTCATCGTTGACTCCGCCTTGTCCAAGGCGGGCGAGTGTTCCTTGTATTTTCATGATTTTTCCTTTCTAGGAATCGGTCCGTTCAAATTGGACTCCGGTCGGCGCCAGGACTACGACCTTCTCCCGCTCCATTTTCCCGTGGGCGTAGAGGGCTTCTGCGGTGTCCTTGAACGTGTCCCTCAAAAGCCCGAGTGCGCTCTGCACCCTGCGGCGCAACTTCTCGTTGGGGATTGTTCCCTGGTCCACGTTCGCAAAAATATCTGCGCACATCCCGAACGCGATCAGTGGGACGCACTCGTCTCCGAAAGTTTGCGCGGTCGCTGTCCTTGCCGCATCGAGTATCTGCAACCCTGCGGCGATGGCCGCGTCGCGGTCGTCAGGATCGGGTTTGAGAGTGTGGTCGACGCTCACGCCTTGCATCCTGGCCCTTTGAGGTAGTACCAGGCGATCAGCATTCTTGGCGACTTGCCTTGGAGGCTGAGCTTGATGCGCGAGAGGAAAATATGGGTCCGCACAGTGCTCAACGATGTTCCCATCTCGATCGCTATAGCCGAGTCGTCCATTCCCACGCAGGCGAAGGCGACCGCCTCCTGCTGGCACGGTGACAGCAGGTGCCATACTTCCGCCACGGCACTGTTTTTGTGGTTTTTTTCTGAATTATTCATGGTAATCGTCCTTCCTTGAGCAGGTTTCTATAGTGCCCAATGATCTGGTTGGACGCCTCTACTTGGTCTCTGAGCGCGTCCGATACTGCGGCCATGCGGATTTCAGCGTTGCCAGGGCCAGAGGTCCACCACCAATGTACGAGAGGTCGCGGGCCGTCTCCGGTGATCCTGAGTTTTCCTTTGGCTGCACTGAGGCACTTCGAGACGTGGCACACGCTGATACTCAGTGCCCTTGATATTTGGCGGTCGCTTTGCCCTTTGCAAGCCATCTCGGTGACGCTTCGCTGAGTCGGTGTGAGCTTGGTCAGGTTCTGGACATGGGCACTCGTCACTTTGGAGTCCTCCCCATGAGGATCCTTATGCACGGCATCACTCTCGCCCACCACGGGAACGTAACAAGAGCGCGAATTCCGGCCTCGATTGGAACGCCGCGCAGATCTTGCTTTAATGCTATCTGTAGCAAGGAGATGGAGCTGATTCCCAATACATCGTAGCCTCCTTTGTAAACCACCCGCGATAGAACCTCACAGCTAGACTCCCGTGACATCAAGACGAAGAAGCACTGCGCCTCGTCGGGCAAGGCACCATGCAGGCCCTTCAACGTGTCTGCGGCCTGCGTGAACCAATGGGGGGCGATCAGGTCCATGTTTTCGTTTGAGATGTACTTCAATGTTCGATCCTTGCGCGTAAGCGTTTGTGTCCTTTGTTGTATGCCCATATTTCTACAGACACGCCGTTCGTGTGACAATCATGCCACAATGATTTTGATGATAACAACACTACCGGGACATTCTTATAAAAATTCTTCAACAACCTTCGTCTACTGTGCCGTTGACAAGGGCAGTTTGAGGCTGGACGCCATAAACGTCGACACAGGCGAGCACAAAGGGGTCTGGCTAAAGTGCTGGGACGACCCCTCTCGAATGTCGCTCAGGGAAAACTTTGACTGGGAACCGGTGCGGCTCACGATGTCCGGTGTCCGCAAGGAGTTCAGGAAAGCAGACCGAATCGGCCCTCATGAGTCTGGACTGGTCAGACGCGGATTGTTCCACGTTCCGAAATGTTCGTTCCACGAGGTCATCCGCCCCTCGGGCTCCTGAACGATTCATCGGTCGCTTCCCTGGCGAGTCTTCTTTCGGCTTCTTCTGGAAGCTCTCGCGCCTTGATCGACTCAAGCCGCAGGCTCCAGTTCTTTGCCATGTTCTTGACCCTGGCGTTGAAGTCGTCCTCTGACTCGCGCCTGCGTTTGTGCGGCTTCGGCGCGAGTCTGTACTTTTTGACGATGTGCTCGGCTTCTTTCCCGACATCGTCTTTCACGATCTGCCAAATAGTCTCGTCGGTCGCGCTCTCCGTCGCCTTGGCTTGTTTTTCCAGCCGTTCCTTCCTTATGGCGATGTCGGGAGTTTCGGACAGCAATCGAGGGAACGCCACGGCAAGGACAGACTCGGCGATGAGGTCTATGCGGTCTTCTCCCGCCCGCTCTGGATATGTCGGTGGAACGAGCCCGAAGCTTTCGGCCATGTCTTTGTAGAAAGAGTTGACTGAAAGTGCCCCGTATGCCGCGTTCTTGGCGATCTGCTCGACGCCTCCGCCAACGTCGGGCGCTCCCCTCATTGCCCCAAGGTTGCCCCTTCCGGTAAGGTCGCGAAGGCTCGTAAGGTGCGGCTCGAATCCGGTGGCTGCGACCGAAAGCCCTTGGACGACCGGGCCTGACACGAACGGGTGCAGAGCGCTGTTGACAACGTCCTTGAATCCTGCATCGACTGCTTGGTCTAGTGTTCCGCCTGCGCTCATTGTGTCGGCGAACCCCCTCACACCCAATGCGCGCAATCCGCGCCCGACGATAGGGTCAAGGAAGTCGATGGAGACCGACTTGCCGTTGCCCAGTGGAATTTTCCCGACCTGTGAGCCTTCTTCTTCCCACGGCCACATCGACCTTGCCGCATAGTAGGCGACTGCCCACGTGCCCAAGTATCCGGCCAATCCTCCTGAGATTTGTTGCTGGACTCGAAGGCTTGCGACTTTCGCCTTGGAAAGTCCAGAGGTCGGGAGTTCTGTCGTCATCGTGTTCGCATTGAGCCCCTTCAGGTACATCGTCTTTCCTGCGGTGTAGAACGGAGCAATTCCACTACCCTTGAGCATTCTCTCGAGCTGTGCCTCTATTGCGGGGTTGTAGGCGCCCAATTGGTTCACGAACTTTGCCAGTTCGTGAGGAGTCGCTTTAGGGTTGACCTCCTTGGCGATCCTGAGCATGACGATTCTGGCTTTAACGTCGAGCCCGTTCAGCCCATAGAGGGCAGGGGCGAGCGAGAACCGCTTTAGTTCTGCCCCGTATGCCTCGGAGTGCTCCTTGCTTATCGTCACGGACAGAGACTTGGTCGGGAGCGCCCCAATGTCCGCGAGTTCTGCCAGTTCTGCCAGTACCGTTTCACTCCCCATTCTGATCTGCGAGATTTGAAGCAACGAGTTCACCATCTTCGTCAGCGGCGTGTTGCCTATAGACTTGCTGAACCATCCACCTGGAAGGTACGGAGTGCTTGCGACCAAGACGCCAACGAGGTTGCTGGCGTGGAAAGCGGCGTCGAGCGGCCCGACCAGTCCGTATTCGTTGATCTTGTGGAGGACTCCTGATATGTTCTCGTTGACAAGGTCGCCCTTGGATTCGAGCAAGTGACCGATCTCACTCCCGAGCCAAACAGGGACCTTGTACTGTTTGTTCGGCCCTGCTGAAAGGATTTTCGCGGCGTACTCCACTCCGTCGATGTTGATCGTCGGATTGTCTTGTGCAGGGATTCCGGGATTGACCCTTCGGATAATCTCGTCTTGCTCCAATCGGTGGATGAGTTTTGCACGATCGTTGTCGTAGTACGCTTTGGTCACGCTGTCGGCGAACGACTGGGCATCGGTCCCGTAGTCTGGCGCGTGTCCGGTGGTGAACTGGTTGCGCTGGTTCTTGTTCTTTTGTAGAGGCGCCCTTCGCCCAATCGTGAACCTTCGTCCGTCGTTTCCTATTTTCGCTCCTCGCGCTGGACGCAGTGGTTTGCCTAGTTCGTCAAGCGGTGCAAGCGGATAGTAGGTTTTGTGCGGCCCGAGAGAATCGCTGAACACGCCTTCGTTTTTGGCATGGCTCTCGTTGAGCGCGGCTTCAAACTCTCGCTGGTAGACTTCAAGAGCCCGTTTGAACTCAGGCGTCTTGCCCTCGGCTTCAAACTCTGCACGGCCCATGACTGACTTGACTCTCGCCGCAGCATCGACGAGAAGCGTGACGAACCCGTCTTTGGCAGCGTCTTCCACTCCGGACGCTATAAGTACAGTCAATGCTTCTTCTGACCCGAGGTTCTCAGCGATCTGCGACCATTTGTAGCCCCATTGTGCAACGAACTGTATATCGTCCATGGCTTTGACTTCTCTGGCGAAACTTTCCCAGCGGTCTTTGGCTCCGAGCAGGCGCGATTCAGTGAGCACCTTCCTGAGCGTGGCGAAGTACCCTTTCTGTCCAGCCGCCGCATCAATGGCAGGAACGGCCGCCTGCATGAGCACCTGGACTTTCGCCCTGCTTGCACCAAGCGTCCAGGCTGCCTTTGCGGATTCGGGCGCGACCTGCGACAGGATGGTCGTGTTTTCGATGAAGAAGTTGCGCAGCTTGTCGCGTGAAGCCCTGACATCGTCTGCATGTTCTGTGAGCTTGGAGGAAAGAGTGTCTGGCTCCGCTGGCTTTTTCCCTTTCGGCGTTCGCTTTGGTATCGCTATTCCTGAATCGACACTGGACTCGTATTCACCTGCGATCCGCTGGGCATAGCGAACGAGCGCGGCGTTGTCAAGGTTCAGCGCGATGTTGGAGTCTTTGAACTGTAGCGTGTGCGTCCCGTTTTCGGCAGTTTCAGTCGTGATGCCTTTTGTTTCAAGCGATTTCTTCGCGCTCTCTGGATCGGTGACGGTCTTTCCTACTGGCTCCGCTGGCTTTTTCCCTCTCGGCGTTCGCTCTGGTTTCGCGCTCTCTGGATCGGTGACGGTCTTTCCTACTGGCTCCGCTGGCTTTTTCCCTCTCGGCGTTCGCTCTGGTTTCGCGCTCTCTGGATCGGTGACGGTCTTGTCCGTCGGTTTCTTGGTTTTAATCTCTTTCTTGAGGACTTTCTCTCGTTCCTCTTGAACGGCAATCTCTTTCCTTTGAACGGCAATCTCTTTCTTGAGGACTTTCATTTCGTCAGGGTCGGTTTCATTTTCAAGCGCTTCCTCTAACGCAGCAATATCGTTTTGAATGTCATCAATCTTGGCTTGAGTGTCCTGCAACGGAGACGGTTTCTCGGTTTCGGCAGCATCGCCATGAGCCTGCAACCGTTTCTTTTGAGCGGCAATCTTTACCCTGAAGTCTGCCTTTCCCTCACGGTCTTGTAATTTAAGATCTTCCTCTAACGCAGCAATCTCTTCTCTAATGCCCTCTGGTGTATTGCTTCTTTCTATCTCGGTTACATGAAACTGCCACTTTGCAAGTGCATCTCTGTCATGCAGAGGAACAAGCTTGTCATACATACCTGGCCTCCCTTTTTCAACTCCAAAATAATAGAAACCACCGGATTCATCTGCCGGGTGTGCGATAAGTGCTCCTTCTTCAAGGACTCCGTTCCTGCGCGCTTCATAAAGACTTGTACTTGAATCAAAGTATATAGTGTTTTTGAAGACACCTGTACTCGGTTTGGCAACAGGGGCTGCTTCTGCACCCGTTGTTCCACGTGGAACAACGGGTGCGTCCTCCCCTGTCTTTGGGGTTGGTGCGGTCTCCCCTTTCGCCTCAGCCACACTCTGGACTGGTGGTTCTGGCGCGAGTGGCCCGACAGTGTCGGCAGGATTTTCCGTTTGCTCAGGCGCGGGGGCTGGGGCCATTCCTGGCCACTTGCTCGGGTTTGTGGTGAACGAGTCGAACACTGCCTTTAGCGAAGCGGGAACCTCTAGCTTTCCTTTTCCGATGTGTGGAGCGGATTGACCTGCGATACCACCGGGCCGTGTGGCGTAAACGTCCCTCACCGCAAGCGCCAATTGGGCCATGACCGGATCGAGTCCTGGAATCGACGCTTGCTCTGTCAGATATTTCTCGAACGATCTGGCGAACCGCTCCTCGTTTGCGACCGACCACTTTCCCTTTTCCACGCCAATCGCCAGTTCGACTTGAGCCGTCGTCTCTGGCGAAAGTGTGCGGCGCAAGTAGTGGCTCGCTTCATGCACGACCTCTGCGATGGTCGCTCCTGGCCCGAGTTTGATGATCGCGGACTTCCCGTCTGCGTCGAATTCGATGCGCCCGAGTTCGGACACTCCTGCCGTGGACGTTTCTTCGCTTTTCGACTTGCCGAACAACGTGCCTGTCGTGGGCTCCGGCTCGACCGGAGTCGGCGAAGCTTGTTCTTCACCGAACATTCCGGGCTGGTCTGCATACCGCATGTTGTAGTCATTGGTGCGCGGATGGTCTACCTGTAGACCCATCTGCTCGATGACGGCCCTTCCGTTAGCATCGTTCCGCAGGGCGTAGTAGCCTTCCCCTAGGCTGGTTCCACCATTGTTTTCGACAGCTTTCCCAAAACTCGGTTGCATGTTCCGGGCGACGATGTACGGTTTTTTTGTCGTCTTGCTGAACAGATTGTCTTGACCGCTCAGCTTTGCCGCAATGTCTCTGAACTTTCCTGACGAGACGATTTCGCGCAAGACTTCGCCGACCTTCTGTCCGGAACCGCCTGTAGTCACGGCGTCTCCGAGCGCGTGGAAAGCGTCCACAAGGTCTTCGGGCAACGAGTGGAGTTGCCCTTGGGACTTGAACTCTTCCCATGTCCAGCGGTGGGAGTCCTGGAATTCCTGGAACCTTGTGTACTCGTCGAAGATAGCGTTGAGCGCGTCGGACAGTTCAGGGCTCTTGTTCTTGAGCAAGTCGGGCATGGCCAGGAACAAACCTTGCGTAAGTCTTGCAGATTCTTCGCTGGACTCGAAAATCCTTTCTGCGAGTGGTCCTCCTTTTTCTCCTAGAAGGTCGATTAATGCCGCGCGTTTCAAGCGCATGAGCCCTTCGACGGCCACTCTTCCGTCAGCGGTCACGAGTCCGGATCGTTCGGATTCGGGGAATTGGTTGATGAACCTATTTACTAGACCTCTGTTCTGAGAGGAGTTGACCGAGCGGTCGAACGATTCACCGACAACCTTGAAGGATTGCCAGAAATTTTCCGGCAACTTCCCTGCGTCGGACTTGGCCGTCTCGACTTGCCCCATCGCGGCGGCGGGAGATTTGTTCCCTTCCTCTGCAAGCATCTTCGCGGTTGCATGGTCTACGTCGGCCACTCTGACTCGGACGTACACGCCTGTATCGGTCGGGGGGAGTCCAAGTAAGTTCCGTAACGTTCGTTGGTACCGTGCCCATTCAGCCTGGTTTCCGTGACCGTCGGCGAGCAGCTGCATCGCCATTGTCCGCCCGTTGCCAGAGATGACAGTCCCGTCCGGCATTACGATCGGTGTGCCGTCAGCCATGCTTCTGAACTCGTCCAACGCTCTGTCTGTGTCGAAGTTTTTTGCGATGCCCTCAATTTGCATCTTCGGCGATTCGCGGTCGCGACTTCTAGGCTGGAGGTCTGCCGGGAACTCCTTAATTGGATCGAACGTGACGTAGCTGTGGCTAGGTTTCAATCTACTGATTGGCCAAATTTCATCCCTGGCAGTTTGTTTTCCGTGGTTGGTTGTCCAATAGTGGGTCTCGCCAAGATGGGTCCCGCCTCCTTCGGCGGGCTTCGGCCCAGTTGGCGCAGGCGGGTTTTCGCTGACGATCTCGGCTTCTTTGTCCAAAGTCGCCGACACTTTGTTCAGTTCTACAGCGATGTCGTCAGGCACGGAGAGCGTCCCATCGGGTTCGATCCTGACGTTCGCCAGAGATTCTGCGGCTGGTCGGCCACCGTCTTTTTCGATGTTCAGTGCGGCCCTTGTCATCATGGTCGCTCCTGACGTCGCATGGTCTTCGAGTTTCGCGGGATCGGTCGCGCCAGATTCGTGCAAGGTGCTGAGGATTTCTTGCCTAATCCGCTTTGAATAGTACAGTACCTCTGGGGGCATCGCGAGCCACTCTTGGCGCAACCCATCGACAGGGAGCTTGACCGGCAATACCTTCTTTATCAACTTTTTGCCGTGCCACAACATCAGCCCGGCGAAGAGCAGTGGCACAGATGCGCGAGTGCGCTCTTGCCATGTGGAATTCGGGTTGTGGAAAGTGGCGAGCGCGGCGGGAACGCCGGTGCCTTCCCAGATTGCTGGCAAACCACCGTCGATGGCTTGTTGCAAAGTGGCCTGTACGCCTGCAAGTGGCCCTAAATATGGAATTGCGTAAGGCACTACCTCCGCTACGGTATCTGAAAGCGTTCCGGTCACCGACTCTTGCCAGCCCTTGTTGAACTGCTCTTCTGACGCGAACGGAGTCGCCCCGTGAGTCGCAAGTTCCTCTTGTGGGGCTATGCCCACGAGGCCCATGCGCGCAGCGGTCTTGACAGAAAGAGACGCGAGCGAACCTAGTCCTTGCACGAGCTCAAGCGGGCTATAGTGCTTCCTCGGCCCTTGGTCACGGACGGCTCCGTCAGTACCACGGACACGCCACTTACCGTCCTCGGCGAACGGGGCTTCCGTTTGAGTCCTTGTCCCAGGAAGCCCGACTCGCTCGGCTGCATCGTTGACGTCTTCCATCGAACGGCCTTTGGACATAGCCTCGTTCTGAGTGTGGCCTGCGACATATCCTGGCGGGATGCTTCCAGACTCGTCCATCTTGGAATGCAGGTTCAGCCGGTACGCGCGGCGGTCTGCCGATTCGTTGTACCCGAACGTGGGGTTTCTACCGTTCGCCAAATCGTAGAGCGCCATAGCTCCCTGGATCGTCGTGGGGTCCTGTTGCAGGCGCATCGTCACGGTCATGCGACGCTCAGAGGGAATAAGGAAGTGTAGCTCTGGTCTTTTTTCCAGTTCCTCGCGCTCTGACTTCATGCGCTCGACTTCGGTCTTGAACGCTGGCCACGAACTCGGGTCGCTCAGTTTCTTGCCAAGCGCCGCCCCGGTGCCAGGTGGAACATTGCCGCCGTCAGACTTGAGTCCGAACTTTAGCCACATGTATCCAATGGCGGCTTGCCGCACGTCTGGCGGTAGCCCTTGTCTTGATCCTGGATTGAGGAACGATTCGCCTGAGAACCCTGTGAACGCGCTGTCTATAGCCTTGGCCTCCGAGTAGACGTTGCCCGGTTTTGCGGTGAGTTCCATCTGCCGCTTGTACCTGTCCCGTTGTGGGTCGCTCAAGTATCCGAAAGTCGGCATTCCGTACTTTTCTGTGTCGTATTTGTGGAGCTTTGAATCCATAGAATTCGGATCGAGCAGTTTGCGCTTGTAGTCTTCTGGCCAAGCGCGAGGGTCTTGGAGTTCCCTGGGCACACTGGCTTGGGCCGTCCTTGAGTCGATCGACTTCCGGACGTAGTCGGGCATAGGAATAAGCGCGGCCCCGGTCATCGGTGCTTGGACTGGCGATGGTGCCTGTTTTTGCTGGGGAGACAACTGGCTCAAGAACGTGCTGAAGTCTGGCCCAGGCTTGTGAGCCGTAGGAGCAGTGGCCCCGGTCATCGGTGCTTGGACTGGCGATGGTGCCTGGTTTTGCTGGGGAGACAACTGGCTCAAGAACGTGCTGAAGTCTGGCCCAGGCTTTTGAGCCGTAGGAGCAGTGGCCCCCCTTGGCTTTCGCCGAGGCTTGGGTTCGGGCTGTGCCTTGCGCGGGGTCCTCGGCACAAGAACTTCGGCGTTGGCCCTTTGTCGCTCCGCTTCGATCTGGCCAAGCTGGACTGGCGGTGGCCCTTCCTTTTGTTTTCCGAGCGTACTGAGGAACGCCCCGATGTCGGGGTCTTGCTCCGGCATTACTTTCCTCCCGTGTCTTGCGAACCGTAGTGAGCCTCACGCCCCGGTGGCGGTTTTGTTCCAACGACCTTCTTGGCTCCGCGAGGGACTCGTTTTGTTGTCCCTGGCGTGAAGGATGGCGACGGTGCTCCACCTTGGGTGAGGCTCTGTATCCGTCCAATCTTTACGAATTGCCCTTGGCGCACATTTCCGACATATCCGCGCGCGCTTACTTCTTCCACTTTTTTGCTCTTTGACGACGCCCCGATCATCCTGTCGTTGCCGATGTAGACAGTGACGTGGTCGACCTTTCCGTCTTTCTTCCAGTCAAAGAACAGGAGGTCTCCGGGTTGCATTTCCCCTGGGTTTACTGCTGCCGTGTTCTTGTACATTTCTTGGGCGGTCGAGCCTGGAGCCTTGAGCCCTATCGACTCAAGCGCGTTGCAGACCAGTCCGGAACAATCGACGGTTTCATCGTCGCCTATCTTCCGGCCTCCTCCCCATACATACGGCTTGCCTACGCTCTTCTTCAAGGCTTCGATAAACCCTGACACGTGCGGTTGGCCTGCCGCCATGCTCGACACACTGCCGATGGTCGTTCCGCTCGATATCGGTTCGGTCGGAACGATCAGGTCAAGTCCGTCTTTGAGCCTGGAGTGCAACCTGTTGAGTTCGTCTATCGCAGGAGCCGCCGCATCGACCTTGGCTTGTGCCTCTTTCGCCGCCAAGACGAACCCCTTGTACTCGTTCGCCTTGGCCCCAGGAGGAATCGTCCCGTCTTTCCCCTTGTAGTCTCTCAGACGCGCGTCAGCGCTTTCTTGAGCTTTCGCGGCCGCTTTCGCGTTGGCGTCGCGGCTGGACATAGCCTCCTTGAGCCGTTTGCCCACTTCCTCGAACCCGACTTTGACCTTGTCCAGTTCAAACTTGTCCTTTTCGAGCCCTTGGCGGTACTCTCGGTAGTCAATCTTGCTGGCAGCATCGACCGCGTTGTAAAGTCTATTGACACGGTCAGCATTGAGCAGTCCGGTTTGTGCGGCCATCCTGGCTGCTTCGAGAGGCAAGAGGGTGTCGAGCCTTTCCGCTTTTTCTTTGTCCAGTCCGATGGCGGAGGCCAATTTTTTGACTCGTTGCGCATTGAGCCCTATCCGTGAGTCGGCTTCGGCCATTCTCTTTTCTGCTTCTTTGAACGGCTGGGTAGGCTGTCCGTGCGCGTTGAACGCAGGCAGGCCAGAGTCTAGCACCGAACTAATGTAGTTCCTTGTATCGTTCAGTTGGGCCAAATCTTTTGCTGAGAGTTTGCCACTGCTCGCTATGCTGTCCAGCTTGCTCAGTCGCGTCCTTAGCCCGACCCGGTATTCACGGTCGTTAAGGTGTTGTTGCGTTTCGGCTTGTCCGTAGAGTATAGACTTCCTGTTGAAGTCGGCCGTGTAGGCGTCTTGTTCGTTGTTTTTCTGGGCTGTCACCGACCGCTCCACTCCGAGCGCGGCTTGCTCGTACCGCAGTGTCTCGTTCTGCCAAATTTGGATATCGCTCGCGTATCGCTTGTCGTTCTGTTGGTCGATGTATCCCTTGGCTAGAACGGGCGCCTCGAATATCGCCTTGCCGATCACTGCCGCAGATTGGGGGTCGATGATCCCGGCGACGGCCATCGCTATGAGATGGGTAAGCCCAATTTCCGGCATCTTGGAAGGATCGGGAGGAGTCGGCATCCTAGACATCGCTGTGTGGAATTTTTGCCATCCTTCGTCGATGCGTTTCTGGTCGAGTGACGCGAATTGCTGGACTGGTGGCGCACCAATGTCCTGGTTCTGGGTTCCGGTAGTGCCGACTGGCCCTCCCTCAGCCATATCCATGTAATCCCCGTGATAGTTAGGGTCCCATATTGATGTCCTGGTGACAGGATCGTAGCGAGTTCCGGGCGGTGGCGTCCCAGAGTTTGCCGGTTGTGCCGGAGTCGCAGTTCCCGGCCCCTGCGCGTTTTGGCCTTCGACTGTGCCGTTGTAGCTTCCTTGGTCTTGGCCTTGTTGTGCCTGCTGTGGCTGGGCTGTAGGCATCGGAGGCGGCTGTATGCCGAGTTGCGCCGCGAGCGCATCGGCGGTCTGGTTTGCGGAATGGGCCTCCGGTGACACGCCTTCCGCCGCTGACCGGTTGTAGCCGTCGGAGATGATCCGCTCGGACTGGCCATCGGCGATGAGCGACAGCGCATACCTTTTGTGCGCCGGGAGCATTTTTCCGGGTGAATTGTTGACGACGGTCTGTAGTAGTCCCGCAAGCTCTTGCCCGATCTCTTGCGACTGCCGCACTTATCCCCACCGTCCGAGGTTCGACAACCCTTTCGCCCACTCGTCTGATCCGATCTGCTGAGTTCCGCCAGAAGTGTCGCCACTGGCGTTGCTTCCGCCCGTCAGCACGTTCGATGTCTGGTTCGTGTTCTCTACTTTCTGTGCTTGTCTCCACGCTTCATAGTTGCTCCATGCTCCCGCAAGACCTGATATCGCCCCTGACGCCGCGCTTTGGGCTCTGTCGGCTCGCTGTGCCGCGATGTTGCTGAGGTTCGTACCTGCGTTGATGACTCCCCCGATGAGTCCAGTCTCGTAAGGCGCGCCTGCAAGCGCAAGCCTTCGACTGAACGCATCGACCGACATACTCAGATATTCCTGGTCGCGGGCTTTGGCGTGTGCGACTTCCGAATTCCCAAGGACTCGTTCCGCCGCTGTCTCACCGGGCCGGTATCCGCCCTGTTTGAAAAGTGCGGCCACTAGGTTCTTCGTGTCGCGGGCTCTGGAGTCTGCCGTAGCAGAATCCATCCGGTCGAACATAGCTTTTGGATCGAGCAGTCCTTGCTCTCCGGCCCACTTCTGGACGCCTTCGATGTCTCCTTTGCGCTGTCCGAAAAGGTTCTTGACCCAATCCAGCTGGTTCGCAGCAATACCTTCGGCTGCTTTCGCCTGACGGTCCGCACCCTTTTTCCCGATGAGTCCACCAAGGAGCCCCCCTACGCCTGTTATTATTCCTGCTCCTACTACTGCGGGTATGGGCATACCGTAGATTATGGCTTACAAACCAGCAGAGCTTTTTGTTGCTCTCGCCAGACTCCGCGAAGTGCGGAGATATCGTTTGACGCCAAATTGCGATACCCGTCAACAAACACATCCAATGACGACTTTTCGAGGTATGGCATTACATGTTGGAAGTGGGTGCCACAGAACAGGTGGTCATAGCGGTCGAGGAATTCATTGTCGAACCGTTTTGCCTTTCTGCCAAGTAATTTGCACAATTGGCTGCCGGTGTCTTCGCGCTTCCATGTTGGTGCACAATAGTATTGGAACGGACGAAATGGATGCCACTCCATCGAAGATGTCCGAACATTCTCAACTAATAGTTGGCAGTCAGGAACGATCAAGTGGCTCGTATGAATTCGAGATGAAGTAAGAGTATGAGTAAGCGGACAATAGAATTTAGGGAGCCTTCTTCCTGCCAAAAGCGCATCTCCAAAGTCTGCCAATTCGCAATCTTTCCAAAACACTAAGTCAGGGTCAAGTATTACTAGACGACCTGTTGCGCACTCGATTAAACTCCAAAGGATATGGTAGTGCGGCCGTTCCGGCTCGATCTGCACGTAGTCTGCGCCGATGCAGTTAGACAATTTCTTGAACACATTACGCGCCTCCGGATGGGAACTGTTGTCGAAAACGGTAACGGCCGCAGTCGGATAACCGACCCGTAGGGTCTCAAATGTCAGTGATGCTGGGCGAGGAACGACTGATGTTTCACAATAAGTAATTATTGCTACATTCATTACGGTACCAATCTACCTGGCCCGCTGTATTCTGAATTTGGCAACACCATGATGATCTCCCAAGGTACAAAACCAAACGCGCTCACGAGCTTGTACGTTCGTTCGTCCGATGCGCTAACGGAGGTGGTCATACGCTTAATTCCCTGATCGAACAGAAATGATTTGACCTGAGATGCAAGACCTAGAAGTGCAAGCGGATTGTCGCTTTGCATCATGGCCACCCATGCTTCGGTGTCTTTCCAGGCTACGGAGATCGAGCATCCTTCGGACGTGAACACACGCTCGTTCATTCGGGCACGTTAGCCTTGCTCTTGTTGTCGGTCTGATGCGAGTCAGTCATTTTTTCCCTATCCTTGAAGCCTTCTCGCAGGCTTGCTTGAATATCGTGCCCACGATGTGCTTGCGGATCCGAAGCTCGTCCCATCTGCATCGCGGGGTAGACGGGACGTACACTCTCCACCCTTTCCCCTCGATCTTGAAATGTCCGTTGCCCGCTATTTCGATCGTGGCGTCGAATGTTTTGGCGACCATGCGGACGTTCGCTTCGTGTGCGGCTCGGTTACAGGACATTGGTCAGGCCCTTATCCATGCCATCACGTCTTCGATATGGACGCAGACGTATTCCTGTCCTTCAAACTTGAACTCGTTCCCGGCCCATTGGCTTACAATGGCGCGGTCGCCGACTACGGCACTCATTGGGTTGGTCTCTCCCTTGTCGTTGAAGACTCCTGGCCCGACCGAGACTACGGTCCCTCTGCGCGGTTTTTCTTGGGCGTCTTGTGCAAGGTGGATGCCTCCCGCTGAGATTTCCTCCTTGTCGTCCATCTTCAGAATGAGTCGGTCGTTCGCTGCTTCCAGTGTTGTCATCAAGGGAATCGTACCATATTCCATCCTGGGATGATAGGATGGGCCTTATGAGTTGAGCCTTGCTTGTGCTGGAGTCCGCCATACGTCTAGGCCTCGGACTGCGCTGGAATTCTCTGAAAGTACGATCTCTACCTGCATCCTGCGGTGACGCGCCCATAATGGCCAACGGTCTTGTGTCTTCCCGACGGTGGTCGTTCTCGTGACAGGGGTCGTGAGTGTTCCGCCTTCATCCGTCCGCGTTCCGGCTTTGTCGTTCCGGTCGCAGTAGAAGTTCACCACCGGGCAATCGTCAAGGTTCGCCCGAATCGTGTCGGTACTGTTGATCGCCCACCACTGGGCATCGTCGAATTCGGGAGACTGCCAGTAGGCTTTGTAGTTTCCCGTCGTTCCAAGGGCTCGGAAGCCATCGTCCCGGCCTTCGGAAAGTTCGCCGATGGATGCGGTCAAATTCTTCAGTCCAGTTCCGGTCCCTGCCAGCGCGTTGGTGTACGAGTTGTAAAACTTGTAGACTCCCGACCCTTGCGCGTTGGTGTAGACCGCCGAACTGGCGGTGAGCCCTCCTGCCGTTTTCCTTGCGACAATGGCGAATCCGGTCGCCCACGCAGGATCGGTGTGTCCAGCGGTGCCGTCGAACGTGACAGTGTCGCTTGCGACCGAAGTCGAGCTCGGGGTGTGCCAGGTTGGATCGATCGGAACGAAACTGTCGCTCGTGTCGTACTCGATTTCGTCCATCGCTCCGTTTATCCTCATGGCCCTTAGCCCAAGGTCTTCGGAAAAGTCGGCCTTCAGCCAAGACGAACCGATGCTCGACAGGTCGTAGCGGTACATCTCGAACTGCCTTCTTCCGTCGATGAGGCTCTTTCTTCGCAGGATGAGGATTCGGTCTACGTAGACGACCATGAGCGCGTCTCCCCGTTGGTCTACCTGGAGTGCCATTCGGTCTGTGTTCACAAGTGTGCTCCCTTGGGTGAGGAAGTCCCTCACTTCTCCGCGCAGAGGTATCGTGAGTTCTTCCGGTTGGAACTGTTTGTCGCCTGCCGCGACTGCAAACGACGGGATGACGAAGATCGCGTCGGCGTTCGAGCTGACGTAATAGACCGCAGGGTCTCCCGCTTCGGTGCGCCAAACGACCACGGAGTCTGCTCCCGCGCATCCCACTGAACCAGGGAGCCTGGAGAACGGAGATTTGGAAAGCGGCGTCATGCCGCTCTGGGCATAGGCTCCATTGTCGCAGACGACGATGTTCCCACCCGGCACTTCGAGCGAGATTCTCGGCTGGTCCTTGAAGTCTGACGAAAGTATCCAGTTGGCGCCTTCAAGCGGATCAAGCAGGTCAAGGTCGGAGTTGTCGGTTTTGACGAGGTTCAAAGGATCGCCGACAATTGAATCCCGCACAGTGAATTGCTTGTTTTTCCGGAACAACCACTCTGTATAGCCGTGGATTTGGCTCGCTCCTATGATGTCGTCGTACTCGAAAACTCCCGTAGTGAACGCCGCCAGTTGCCCAAAAGCGGCCGTGTCCGTCTGGAAAGTGTAGCCCGTCGTCGGGTTTGCCTCCGTGACGGTGTCCACGATTCTCCACTGGCCCCAATTCTGATCTTTGTGGTTTTCTGGAAGCTCTTTTCTTTGTGCACGCTCTTTTCTGACTACGATCTGTGTTTCATCGACTTGAGCTTCGCTCGAACCCTTTAGCGTGAGATAAGGGATTACTCCCATGTACGGTGGGTCTTCGCCGTGGAAGTCTAGAAATGCAATATCCCCTCTAAGGGATAGGTGCGGTAGGATGATCGCTCCTCCGACTCCTGATACCAGCCCCGTTAACGTAGCCTTCCAAGAGTAACCTATTTGCCAATCCCGATTGGGGACGTACAGTCCAGGCATTCCACCAAGCGTGACGGGATCAAGGGTAAGGGTTCCGGTTCCAGTCGTCACAGTCATCTCAATCCCGAAATGTTTAGTGGTCGACCAATCGGCACGGGTCTTTCCCGGTGGGAAACTTGCGTACACGTTGTAGAGCAAATTCACAGTTTCGTCTGCGCTCGATCCTGAGACACGGGTGTCCAGATCGACTCGGACTCCATTGGTGTCCTTGAAGTAAATTTGTACTGACCTTAGATCAAACGCCAAAGCCGCCGCGTTCTTTCGCATTTGGAACTTTATGCAGTCGCTGTACTGAAGGTTCTGGTTTCCTGGTGAAATCGTGGCGAATGGTACGAGCGCAGAAGCGGCCCCTTGAGCCGACACAGTGATCGCAGCCGAGACACTGCCGACTGTCGCCATCGCCGTAAAGACTGTCTCGTCAAGTGTGGAATCGCCTGGGTCGGCCAATCCGTTCCAGTTGAATTGCTTGTATCCGAGTGTTGTCGATCCTGGTTGCCTTCGATATTGGACTGTCGCCTTATCGCTTGCATCATTCGGAGCAACGGGCTGTTTGAGCGCGACGAAACTGTAGGGATCGCCCAGTGTGAACTTCCAGAGCGGCGTGTTCTCAGATGTCGGTGACGGGAGTTCTTCGCCTGCTACATGGCTGAATCCGTAGACAGTGTCGTCGACAACAAGGATTCTGTAGTACGAATCCGCAAGAATTGGAACAGCGCTCGTTCCGTCGATCGCATAAGTAGACTCTGAACCAGACAGAACTGTAGCTCTGGTGACACCAGACCCACCGGTCGTACTGTCTGCAATCGTAATCACCGCAGCATCGAGGTCGTCGCCTAAGTACCGACCGCCCCAAAACAAATAGAATCCATTTGCATAATCCGAGACGGTGACGTCTCCAGGATTGACGTTGCTCAAACCCAAGAGCGCCGTTTGTACTGTTGAGTTACTGGCATTAAACGCAATTGCGCTTGTTGTTTGACCATAAAACGAGACCGTGTAGGTGCCTGCGGTCGCTCCACCAAGAAGTATTTGTGTGACTTCACTACCGACGTGCGAATGCCTGGACCTTATGAGGACTGGGGTTGTCGTCGTGCCGGTCAAGGCTCCCCCAGCGAGCGTGAACGCTACTTCCATGTCTGCCCACGCGGCCGAAAACGTGATCCGGTGTCCGCCAGTGATCGTGGCGACCGTCACATCGGCTGGAACCAGGTTTGAAAGACCTTCAAGGTCAGCCTCAAGGCTAATAGCGCCATTGCTAAGCCGGTCGTACACGACTCCGGAAAGCACCTGGCCTTCAAACGTCAGGTTGAACGTGCCGCCTGTCGCGCCGCCAAGGTGAAGGTCGTACACCGTGTTGACTTTTTTTGTTCGGAGCACCTTGGTTCTGGCTCCGGTCGTGGTGTCCACTGTCATCAATCGACAGAGATTAGAAGTCGATGATCCGTAACGCTCGACTGTGACATAGGTACTGTAAGCTTCCCCACTGACTACTCCGCCTGCTCTTCGGAACAGCTTGAGCGCGTCCATTTCCGTGTCCTTGTACCTTTGGGCTCCGACTATGTTGCGAAAACCGTAGCGAGGTCGAAGGGATCCGTTCTCGTACCGGCAATTGGTCCCCCCCGCTGAATACGGTTGTTGGACGAACCGTTTGTCGATCGAAAGGTGCGGGCCCAGAAACGGCCCGAGCCTTGTCAGGACTTTCTGGCTCAAGACCTGAACCTCTGCCCTCTTATGAACAGACTGTCCGCGCTGGTCATCGCGTTCTTGTTGTTACGCCTGACTTCTTCGACTTCGGCTCCCCATCTTGAGTTGGCGCTCATCGCCCTTCGGATCGCGCCGCCTTCATCGGTGACAGGGTCAGCGGCGCGGAAGTAGGCTAAAAGCGGAAGCCCGTCATGGAGTTCCTCTGGAAGTTCAGGCAAATCTGTATCGTTGACCATGTCGTCGTACAAAATCTGCGCCTCGGCGAAGTTGTTCGCGCTTGACGACAGCACATAAGCAGAATCTGGGGTGTAGTAAAGCTGGATTTGGTTCCCACGGTCTACAGCTATGAGCGGAGTCCCCGAATCGGACTGTCTCCAACCTCGGTACTGACGCTCGAACATCGAGCGATGGTAGAGCCCGTCGCGTCGGTGTGCGCTCTGCACGACTACGTCGGAAAGCGACATTCCGAAAATTTTCACGCACCGTTTTCCGAATCCGACTTGCCTGACCGCTGGAGTCGTGGTCGTGCCGCTGAGGCTCGATGTCATCGTGATGAGCGGGAGTGGTGGCGTGAGCGCGCCGCTCAGGGCTACGTTGAACCCGACTGCAACGGCGGTCACTGTGGCTTCTCCTACTCCGATGTTGGACAAACCTACGAGCGCGCTCTGTACCGTTGCCGCCGACGCGTTGTAGTTCAGCGCGCCTGTAGTCTGCCCACTGTAAGTCAAAGTGTAGGTTCCGCTGAGAGCAACCCCGATGTCGACGACTTGGTTGACTCCGGGTGGTTCTTGCAGTGTGTAGAGCGATTGCTCTGCGACCGGCTGGAAAGTTATGCTCGGTTCTACGATGTAGCAAAGTTTAGTGACTGTCCGGTACGTCCAGTTCAACAATCGTTTGCGGACTACGTCGAAGTCTACTGTCGCTGCGTCCAGGACAGGATCGCCCTGATAGTAGTTCAGGTCGTTTCCCAGCAACCGCGTCAGATCGGTTTGAAGTTCGGCGAATGTCACGACACTGATTATGACCCAGTGGCGCCCATGCGGATCAAAATGAATTTGGCCCCCGCTTTCGCGGAGGCCGTCGGTGCGACATGAGAATACACAGGTCGCACTTTGCCCTAGTTATGCGGCCCAAGCCGAAGGAGCCGCAATGTCTGCGGTCGTGTCCACCGCTGTCATTTTGCCCTGGGCCGCAGGATGTGCGCAGAACAGCCCGCCCCAAGCGACCACGGGGATCATGTAGGCGTCCGCTCGTTCGGACGCACGTATCGCTCCGGTCGTGATTAGAGGGTCTTCGTCCATGACCCACTTCCAGTAAGGAAGGTCGCTCTGGCCCATGCTCAACATGTAGACTCGCTTGTTGCCGCAATCGTTATCGTGGTAGTAGTCCGTGATGCCGTGCCGCGCGTATGCGTTCTGGGTCGCACCAAAGCCGTCAGTGGAGTGGCCGTTCGGATTCATCAGCACGAGGCCGTGCTCTTGGAGTTCGTGCTGGAGATATGAGAACACGGTCGTTCCCATGAACCCGCATTTCGCGTCTCCGTTGTTGGCGCAGATGTTGTTCTGTGCCAGCAAGAGCTGGTCAAGGTTGAACGCTGAACCGGTGAACGCGGCCACGTAGCTCTGGAGGAACTCGTTTCCGGCGCTCGACCGAGTCGCACCGTAAGTGTTGGTCGCGGAGATGATGTAGTCAAGTCCGGCAATCGAGCCTCGGGCCTGGTTCGTGTTGCCGAACAGCCGAGTGTTGACGAACCGGGCGTACTCCTCACCTATCTTTCGGAGTTTGAAGTCGACGAGTTGCTCTGACTTCAAACGGTCTCCACGGATCGACTTCGTTTCAGACCCTGTGATGAATTCTCTCTTGTAATAGTGAGCCAGGTCCCATGTGAAGAATGCGACGTCGTCGGTGTTGACGCTTGCTCCAAGGAGCGCGACCTCATCGTTGCCGTCAGCAAGGAATTGGAAGTCGTCGAGGCGTCCGAGGAACTGCATCTCGTATTTGGTGCCTGAGGCATACGTGATTTTCTCGAACGTCAAGTGCCCGTTGGGCATACTGCCCTGGGCTTGGTTGCCAGCCGAACGGGGAATCCCGCCGAACAACATCCTAAAGAAGACGCGGTGCTTTGCAAGACCAATGACGATCTTTTGCGTGAGCACAGTGTTGAATGCCATCGCCGCGCGGGTGTTGGCCTCGCCGACGATACCTGTCCATAGACTCATAGTTTTTTTTCGCTGTGTCGTTCCCACTAAGCGGGGAAGGTCACTGCGACGGGATGCCGATGCGCCCTTTTATTTACCGCCAGACTGATCGCTGAAACTTTCCATGGCCTCGGAAAGCGAGATGTACGTACCAGACTTTGCGGCTTCGTTAATGCGGTCGGGGCTCAGGACTGACGTCCTTCCTACCTTGCCGTTGGAATGCACCATCGGCTTTACTCCTTCCGCTTTTTCCTGCTTGGAACGCTCCTGATGGAGCCTGTCGTCGTAAGTGAGACGGATCGCGGATTCGAGGTCAAGCCCGGTGTCTTTGAACCGGCGCATAGCCTCCTCGGCCTCGGCCCTGGAAATCTCGAACATCGGGACTTCTTCTTGGATGGACTGCACGGCAGAAACGTAGACGTTGTCGAACGAACCCTGTGGGTGACCGCCGCCCGTTGGGGCTTGCGCCACTACTGGCCGCTCAGATTGACGAACCGCCATCAGTGGCGAGAGTTCGTCGAATATCATGTCTACAAGTTCAGCGTTGTTCCGCTCAACGATCTTGTCCTCGCCAGATTCGTTGTTCCATCCTTGGCCTGCAACCTTCTCAGCCAGTTTGGCTTTGACAGATTCCCTGGCCTTGGCGAACAAGTCGTCAGGTTCGGTAGGCTCGACTGTGTAGCCGAGCGATGCGATCGTTTTCACGATATCGTTGTCGTAACGCTGTGCGGCGACTCCGAGTATCGTCTTGAGCCCTTCGACTCTGTGGGCGGGGTCTTCGTGCAGAAGCATCCCTTGGATGTTCCTTAGCAGTTGGGCATCTTCCGACTCCTTCGCGACAGTGGCGCGCAAGGCGTCGTTGTCCGCACGGAGCCTCTTGTTGGAAGCCGTGCGGTCCTCGTAGAGTTTCTTGTACTGCTCGTCGGAGACAGTCTCAGGTTTCTCTTCTTCGGTGGTTTCTTCCTTGACCTTGGCGTCGGCCTTTGGTTTAGGATCGGTGCCCGCAGCGTCTTGGAGAACTTCCTCTGTCTTTGCTTTCGGCCGTCGCGCCGAAGTAGTTTCTACAGGAGGTTCGTCCACGCCTGGTTGTGCGGGTGTGTCGTCAGGCACGTCGCCCAGGAGTGATCCCAGCGATGCGCCCTGCGAGTCCAGTTCTCGTCCACCGCCACCGCCCGATGTTTCGTCGGGTGAGCGCATGAATTGATTCTTGAGTCGCGTAAACATGGTTTTGCCCGTTGGGGCGTGAAGATTGTACCCAGCGCAAAAAACCCCGAGGGGATCCTCGGGGTTTGCAGTGTCTCAACGCGCGGCTGGCCCAAAGGCCATCGGGGCTTGCCCGCTACCAGGGGCGGCGGGTTGCGCGAGCGCGACACGAGGATCAACGTCTCCGAAGAGCTTGACCCATCGCTCTGCGAACCATCTTGGGTCAATGACCGGCCCCACAAGTCCAGACTGCAACGATAGAACGAGGATGTCGCGGTCTTGCGCCCGCTTCATCGCATCGTCACCACTGGTGATGCTGTCCGCTCCGATCTCTACTCGGCTTGGCTCCGAGAGCATCGCGTAAAGAGAGCTTGCCTTGGTACCGGGCAAATTTACGGGGAGGTTCACGCCGAGAACGTCGATCAGCCGTGGGTGTTGGTCCATGAGCCGCATCACGTCCACTGCCAGTCGTCCGATCTCGGACTGGAACTTGAGCATCATCGCCACTGTCCAGCCCATGTTGGCGGTCTGGTTGCGGTCTTCGATCAGGTTTTGTGTCGCGGTCTTCCGGTCGCTTCCTTGACCTCGGGCAGTCTCGTTCTGCATCGAGTTCTGGGAATAGAGCTGCGAGTACCACTGGATAGCCGGTAAAAGCGCCTGCTGCATTTGATCTGTGGGAATCTGTTGCATCGGAATGTTCGGCAGCGCGGAATTGTAGAGGACGAACCTCGTCAGACCGGCCTTGAAATCCTCCCATGAATCCATGTCGATCGCGTTCGAGTCGATCATCACCGCGCCTTTCCCGTTGAGCGCAGAATCGAGAAGCGACTGCTCTAGCAGGTTGAGGGTCTCGAAGTCGGACGCCTGCATATCGACCCTTCCCAGAGGACGCATCATCTTTGGCTTGCAATAGTTGACGCAATAGGCGAGAGGAGGTCTTCCTATCGGACTCTCGAAAGGGTCTTCCGGGTCTTCAAAAAGGTTGCCCCAGAAGTGGATGATCGTGGGCTTGCCGTCCTTGCCGTATCCGTAGTCGTAATAGGTCACGCACCGGACGCTCCAGGTGCAGGGTGACAACGATGTTTGGAAAACCTTCCTTGCTGCGGCCTTCGCCTTCTTGGGTCCGATCCGTTCCTCAGCGTCTTCGACCGACACCCATTTTTGTGTCACGACATGTCGAGAGTCGTGAGGGTCGCGCTTGTTGGGGTCCCATCCGAAGTCCATGCACCCGATGTTCTGGAGTTGGGCTTGAGGCTTGCGCGAGTTCGGGTTCACGATAGGCCAAATCTCCACCGCGCCTTGCCCGATGGAGTCTCCGTCGTCGAACGCGCTGGAAACTCCTTGGTGCCACGGTGCGAAACAGTGTTGCTCTCCGTGGTAGGTGACTCGCATGACTTCCGATCTGATCGCGGCGTCAAGCTGGTCTAGTTGGGGATAGGTGAACGCTGGCATCCTGGAAGCGACCCGCGACACTGCGATGTTCGACGCGGTCAGCATCCTCGGCGAGCGACCGATCGGCATATCCTTTGGAAAGATGTCAGGGTAGCGCGGTATCTGGTCGCCATAGCCGCCTTCGCACCTTACCGTCTCATCGTCGGTGAACCCGAACGCCCGCTTTACCTTGAGGTAGAGCGAGTCGTAGATATATGGGTCGAAAGCGGCGATGCACCGATCTCTGGCCAGCTTGGGTTCAGTGAGTCCTTTCATTTCAATTTGCTTATTCGGTCACGTATTTACGCAAGCTGTCCGGCAGGTCAGGGCTCGTTCGGCTGAACTTCAACTGGTCGGGTGTCACTTTCCCTGATTTAAGGTCGGCTTCCCACCTGCGCTTGTTGATCTCTACACTGCGCTCCATCGCTGGGCTCATGTACTTGGCTCGACCCTTCTGGAGAAACGGACGCTTGTAGAATTCACCAAAAGTCATTCGCGAAGTAGACTTGCCGCAGGCGTGGCAATTGTCTGGCATCCGACCTTCCCCAGTCGAAATGTCCCCGCAAGAACAGGTGCGCTTATAGTTCATCTTTCCGCTTGACCTTGTAGACCGGCAGTACCGTTCCGTTCTGAATATCGCCGATCGTGAAGACTCTCTGCTCTGGATGGAACGATGTCGTTTCAGCTATAAGGCTTTCGACCAATCCTTGCGCTTGTGTCGCATCGTTCTGAGCGTTGACGACCGCCTCGTTCGCTTTGGAGATGCGGTCGTCGCAGTCGAGTTTCTCCTGAAATGCCACTCGCGCCTGCCCTTCGAGCAGTGCGGCATCGGTCACGCCCGAGTAGTCTCCGTTCTTCCAATGGGTCTGGACATCGGTGCGGGCGTATACAGGAACCGCACGAATCGTCTCTGTCTCCAATTGTCCTTGGCACTTCGTCAGCCGGTTGTGGGCTTCCGACGACTTCTGCCTTGCAGTTTGCAACTCGCCTGGAAGGGTGACTTGCCTGACCGCGCCACGGCTCAACGTCATTCGGATCAGCATTCCACGGTCTTGAGTCAGCATACAGTCAAATTGATAATGGTCGCCTCCGGCCTTTGCGAACGTGGGCACTCGGGCATACTTCTTCCTGACCGGACTGAGCTTTCGGGCAATGGCTGAAACCATCGCGTCGAATGCTGGGCCAGGGATGCGCACGACCTCTGGAGCGGGCACATCGTCCAGATCGCCGAGCGTGGTCGGTTCCTCTTCAGGAAGCGTATTGCCTGCGCAATAATCTCCTTCAACGGCGGTTTTGCTCTCACCTTCCGTTGAAGAGTACGCTTCACGTGCAAGAGCTTTCGTGTTTTCCCACTCCTCTTCGGTCATGTCGTCCGGCTTTGGCGCGTGGTCGAACAGCGGAGCGTCGTGTTCAGCGACGGCGGTCGCGGCTACGGAAGGCTGATCTGACTTTGTTGAGACTTCGGTTCCGGAGGGCGACGAGGAACTTGGCAGAGTCCGGATGGACGACGACTTCGGACTTCTGCTGTTCGGGCTGGTGTTTGTAGGTGGCTTCATATGCTGCACTGAATGCGTCGATTAGATCGTCGCGGTCGGTCGAAAGATCGTTGAAACGTGAACATTGTACTTTGAAGTACGGAAACTCCTTGCACGACCGAGAAAACCAGACCCTTCCACGGTTTGATTGGCCTACCCATCCTGCCGCGCAAGCCCACTTCCCACGGTTCTTCCTCATGACTTCCAGGAACATCACCCGTTCGTGGTAGCGAAGGCGACTGATCGTGGAAAGTTGCACGACCTCGTTGTACATACAGGTGAAGGTTCCATCGGGATCAGCCCGGGCGTCGGCGATGATCCGGTCTTCTGTGTGCTCGATGTCCATGCGCCAATGCCCGATGTCTTCGACGTAAATATCTCCGTTCTCCATCATCCCAAGCAAGATCGAACCTGTCTCATCGGGACTGACTCTCTTGAGAGCCATGTCGATTCCTCTGTACCAATGCTTGACGAACGGGGGTGGCGTGTCCTCTGGCCATAGGCGGAAGTTGTCCGGGTTGATGAGCTGGGCGATGGATGTGAGCGGCCTTCCTTGGCCTTGGCTCATGTAGCCTGTGAGGTCTTGATCCTCCCATTCCTTCGCCTGCTCCAGAGTTCGCCGCTTAGTCAGTATCGAACCTACTGCGCGCCCAGGCGGGCACAGATCGCCGTCAGGGTCATCGTCGCCAACGAGCGCGTACCGGTAGACCTTCCAGCCTCTCTGGTTCTTTTCAGTCCACCTGCCTTCGCGGGCCAGCAACCTAGCGCCAAGGTCGTCGATCTGATAAAAGTGGAACATGACGATGACTGTGGCTCCGAGGACTCTCTGCTTGACAGTCTTTTCCCAGAACCTCCATGTCGCTTCGTTCGTCGATGGACTAGCCGCCGCATCGTCACTGGCATAAGGGTCGTCGATGACGAGGATTCCGGCGGTCTCCGCATCGCCCGAGACGCCCTTTCCGGTCACACCGGTCTTGATGCCGACGGCTAGGAACGAGTATTGTCCATCGTTGAGCAGTTCACGGGCAGGCGTTCGGAACATCTCGGTGCTCACCCGTTTGTTTATCTGGCCAGAAGCACCAGGGAACATCTCAAGGTGGTCCTCGGAAAGCATGAGGTTCTTGACCGCATGGCCGAACGCTATCGAATGGGTCGCGTTGTACGCGGCTGAGATGAACCGGATCTTCGGCCTCCTTGCGATGCACCATGCAGGGAACCTTTCTGAAACGATGATCGTGCCACCAGTTTGGGGCGGTTTGTGGATCAGGATGCGCTGGCCTGGATTGTCTGCGGCGTCTTGAAGCACTTCGCAAAGGTGTTCTTGCCAGGAGTCTAGTTCAAACGGGCAAGTCCGCTTGCAGTAGTCCAGGAAAGAGACGTCGTCGACGGCTTGTCCATCCTCGGCCTCCATTCGCAGGATGTCCATAAGCCGATTGGCTTCGGTCGGATTCGCGTACTCGATGAGTTCTTCTATGCGCTCGCGTGTCTCTTTGTCAATCAAAGAGTGGTTCCTCGTGGCAGGTCTCTGGCGCGGGCAACTCTTTGTACTCAGCGTCGATCACCGATCCGGCGTTCTTCCTTGCGTCAAGGGTGGACAGGAGACGCGATAGTTCGTTCGCCCTCTGGTTGCCGTTCAGATTGGCGACGTTGACTGTGACGGAGGTTCCTGCGTTGTTGATGTGCCCAGTCATCTTGGCTAAATTCTCTATGCCTTTGTTCGCGTTGTAGGGATCGAACGTCCATTCTCCTTCTAATTTCTTTCCCTTGCTGTCGACCACCGGGCGGTGCTGCATACACCGCTCCAACAGTTCCCTTTGCATACCGATGAGGTACTCGTAGGTGACTCCGGTGGTGCGGCTCGATGCTTCGCGGATCATTTTGAGGGCGGTGACGATCTCTGGTTCGTCCCTCCACTGCTCCCCTACCTTCTTTTGGATGTTCGCTTCGGCGCAGGCCAGTTTGATGTCGTAAGACTTGAAGAAGGCAAGGACGAACTTCTGGCGTTTCCGGTCCAGTCTTTCGACGGCCATCTGGGCGACGTATGGGAGGCTGGAAATAGTGGCGGCCACGGCACTAATGTACCACGACCGCTTTTTCTCGCTCGAACCAGTGAGACTTTACCTTAGTTAGACTCTAGGGAAGCTCAAGCGGACGTAGTCGCCAGAAAGTGTCGCGGCGGCGGCTGCACCAGTGCCGCAGACAGCCAGAGTGGGAGTGAGCGCGACGGTCGTTGGGAGCGATGTGCTCTGGTAGTCGTAGGAACCGCCGGACAGGACGACAGGAAGGTCGTCGATCCAAACTCGCACGACACCGGTACCGACCACGGACGACACGTCTACTTCAAACCGGACCACAGTGAACGTGTCGTCTGTGTAGGTCGCTATCGCCGCAACGCGGTCAACGGTGCCGGATGCTCTGCGGATCACAAGGTCAAGGGTCTGGGCACCAGTAAGTTTGTTGATGCCGACGTGATCGGTGCCAGTTATGACTCCCAACGCATAGATCGACGTGTCGAGTGCGTTGAGTCCGATGAACCAGCCAAGAGAAGTCTTCACAGCCTCGGCCGTGGTGACTGAGAGCCGTGTCTCGAAAGTGTACTTTTTGCTGGCTTCCAGTTTGACTATCGCGCCAATGCTTTGGATTTCGCAACTGTCGTTGAGATTGGTGCCGGTGCCGAGCAAGACGATTCCGTCGGACGCGCCTGCGATTGTGAAAGTCTCGGTGCCGACGCCGCTTGCGACCCACGCGCCGGTAGTGGCTGCGGTGTTAAGGCTGAAGAAGTCGTCGAAGAACGTGACGCGGTTGACGTCTTGGATAAAATTTGATAGGGGCATTGTTTTCTCCGTCCGTTTGGACAAAGAAAAGCTACCCTTTAGTTAGAGCAGCCTTTCAACCGGAGAAACATCGGTAAGGTTTCAGTCATCGTCAGAGGCGACCGGCTTGGTGGCAGTGATGACGGCGCTCATGTCCTGCGCGGCATTTATGTAGTTGCTCAAGGCGAACACCACGTTGTCCTGGCTCTTGACCGCGAGTTCGTCCGTCATGGAATAACCCCAGCCTGCCTCGAAGTCGCACGAATACCCCATAGGGTTGTGGGCGATGTCAGTGTGGGGAGCGTTCGCTCCGAGCCCCTTTGCCTCGTCGCCGTTGCGCCATTCTGCCTTCAGGTAGTACCATCCCATTTCCGAGACCGGTGTCCATTTGTGGGTCGGATCGCCGTAGGCTCTCGTCGAAGCCCAGTGCGGAGTCACGATTTGGCACGTGCCTCCAGGGACGAGCACCCGCCAAAGTTCGTTGAAGAAGTGGCACCGTTGGTACTGGTCGAGATGCTCTACGAAGTGGGCGGCGTAAGCCTCGGTGACAGAATTGTCAGCCCAAGGCCACGGCTTGTGGCCAACAATGACGCGGGCGACTTCCTCTGTACCATCATCGGAATCGCCAACGACTTTGTTCCCGTAGATCGGACGACAGACGTTCATTACGACGTCCACTGCGTCGAACTTGATAGAATCGACGCCTGTCCATTCCTGGTCTGCGACTGTTTTCTTGTTGTTCCCGCAACCGAAGTCGATACGTAGCAACGCCGAAACGGGTGCGGATTCTGTGGTTTCTGATCCTTCTGTTTGTTCTACCATGTTATTCCAGCGGGCCCAAACGCCCCTGCTCCGTCGTAGTGTCCAACTTTGCAACGTGTGTCGACCGCGCACCTGTGCCCTGCGGCGCGAGCGTTCTTCCAGAAGTAGAGGTCTTGCGTCATGCACCCTTCGTTTCCGACCAACGTCTTGAACCAAGGCCGTTCGATTTTGGTGTCTTTGAACATCGACATCCGGTACAGCACGAATCCCATACCGAGCCCGCAACACTCCTGGACTGTGTTAAGCTTGGGGACTTGTGGCCGGAAGTTTAGGACAGGGTCTTTCGGATCGCCCCAGATTTGAGCGCAACCACCTGGGCCCTTCGTGAAATAAAGCCCACCGATCGCGTCCAGTTCAGGGTGGGCCTCCATAGATTCCAGTAGCAACAGCACACCGTCGGGTGCCGGAGTGTTGTCGTGCTCGATCGTGAGGACGTATTCCCAGTCTTGGACGTCGGGGGTCGTAACGACGGAGCCCAGGGTTCGCGAGTAGGCGTCTCCTACTTCCATCCCTTCGGCGAGTATCCTGGCGACTTGGTTGTTCGGGGGAAAGATGAGCGAACAGTGCGACAGGTACACCTTCGGGTAGATCATCGGCCCAGAAGGCATGATGGCCACAATCCTCTGTTTCTTCCACGATCCGCCCTTCATGAGCCTGTCGTGCGTCCCCATGAAGTCGTCGTTGAGACTTCCCCCTGGCTCTTGAAGAGTCAGGGTCAGTTCTGGCTTTACCATTTATATGTTCCGCAGGAATACCGGGAAGTTTGCCGATACGCCCGCTATGCCCGAGCAGGTGAACTGTGACAACTGATAAGTCATCGAAGTCGCCGACTGAGTGATCGAGACAAGTCCACGGAACGGGACGTAGAAGTTCGTGCCCGATTGAGTCTTGCCGAACTCTGCGTAGCCGCTTGCAGTGTAGGTCGAGCCAAGTTGGATCGAGATGCTGTTCGCAAGCTGGGTGGTCGCAGTCCCTATCGAGGAGTTGTTGGTCGTCGAAAGAAAGACGCCCAGGAAATACTCGCCAGGAGCCAAGTACGTCGCCAAGGCAAAGCTGGCAGGCCGTCCGCCGACAATGTTGGAAAAGTTCGCACTGTTGGACGCCCATGTATAGGTGGTCGAAGCAGTCTGCCCGACGATGGGGCTTAGCGTGGAACCTGTCCGTGAGTACAGCACTGCGCCGGAGGTGAAGACGATATTGCCAGTTTCCGCCCCAGCGCTTGTCGCGTTGGTGATCCACATGGGCACGTCAACGCGGGTGAACGTGACGGGTGCTTGCACTTGAATCCGCTGGAAACTCACGATCGAGTTCACCTGCTGGTGCGAAGTCGCTCCCCCATCTGGCGGGAAGAACACGTTGGAGACCGTACTCGGGTTCACCGACGCTTGGAGAACCGGGGGCAAACCGCCGGAACGAGTCGAAAGGCTCCAAGAAACGCCATTGGCGTTGGACATGACCAGTGTGCCGAGAAATATTTTTGTTAGGGAGTCTGAGACAAACCCTGCTCGCGGAAATCCTCTTTTCATAATGCGGCCTCTAATACCGAGGTCTGCATAATACCTTAGTCGGTTTACGGGGCGTTCCGCTCCGCGTGGGCGAAGCACTTCCCCCACGACGGTGAAAGCTATGGGTGGGCGTTCTGCGCGACCACCCAGTCAATGAACGCCTCGACCGCCTAGGTGTCCCTGGTATTTCTACTTGATCTTCTAGCGGAATACCCATAGCCCTCTTTTTATCCAGATTTCTGGCGTATCATACCTCTGCCAGCGAAGAAAAGCGTTGAAAGGAAACACAAAATGAAAACTCT
>Ga0163151_10001805_pt1 | contig 35061 bp, 28 predicted proteins | sample OliLakLV19MP5IB2_FD_145596 | JGI IMG/M metagenome (GOLD analysis project Ga0163151, IMG submission 145596) | Freshwater microbial mat bacterial communities from Lake Vanda, McMurdo Dry Valleys, Antarctica - Oligotrophic Lake LV.19.MP5.IB-2 | ecosystem: Environmental > Aquatic > Freshwater >... | reverse complement strand
TCTTCCACGGGGACGGATCTGGTCCTGAATTTGGGGCTAAGTCTGCTGGGGAGCTATGGTAACTCATCGCAGAACGTGTATCTGTGGGTGACGGACGCGAGAGGGTTGGGGACGGGGTGGGTCCAGACGGGCGTTTGGGGGACGGGCAGTGTGGCGCAGGCGCCAACGCTGGTGTCCGCCACGCCGGGCAGTTCGACGTCCGCGACGCAGACGTTCGCGTTGACGGGCCGCGACACCAATGGATTCGCGGATATACAGCGGTTCTATTTCCTGGTGAACGGTAATGCCTTCATTCCGGCGGGAAGCTGCCATGGTTTCTATGACCGGGCGAGTAATGCGATATTCCTTTACAATGATGCGTTGTCGGCCGTGACAGGACCGTTGACACCGGGGGCGACGGGGATTTTATCGAACGGTCAGTGTGCGATTAACGGCGCGGGTTCGTCGGCGACGGCGTCGGGGACAGACGTGGTATTAAACATGCGCATTACACGGCATGGCTCGTATGCGACGGGCCTGCGGAACCTCTATGTCTGGATAACCGACGCTGCCAATACGGGGACGGGATGGGTGCCGGCGAGTAGTTGGACGCTATAGCCGCATGGAATCGGCAACGGCGCCGAACTGGATAGCAAATGGGTCTTCCAGATTCGACCATTTGTCGCCGTCGAGAATTTCCTCGACAGTGTCCGAACCCGAGTATTTGCAGACCTGGGCGATGACGTCATCGGGCGGGCGGACGGTCCCGGCGGGAGTCCGGAGCATTAGGAGCGGGAATTCACCCAATTGCGGGATGCGTTCAGAACGGATGGGAAATCGGAGTGCTTCGAAAAGACCCTGGATGCGCGGATTGCGGGTAACGACGAAATGGAGTACGGCGTAGTGGAGCGCGAAGAGGCGGATGTCGTCGACCGACCGCTTGGGTGCGGCGACGAGTTCGCGAAGGCGGCTCAAGGGAACATCGGGAAAGCTGAGGACCCACTGGAGCGGGGAGGTGACGGTGACAGTTTTCGGCCCGGTGCGGGTGGCGATTTCGTGGGTGTAGACGTATGGATTCAGGATGGGGGCGCCAAAGTTGATTTCCATCATGTCGGGAACGGCGGGGTCCAGGCTGATCGGTTTAACGGGGGCAACTTCGGCAAAAAACGTCTTGAACTGCGCGATGGCGGCGGCGGCATCGCGAGGAGCGTCTTTATGACTGCCGGCGAGATAGGGGCCAAAAACCGCGGCGGGGCGGAAGAGTTGCCTGACGGTCTCCAGATGCCCGGCGGCCTGCGTCTGGAGCGTGCCGCAGAACTGGCGGGAAATGTCCCGCAGATCCGCATAGTTATCAAGATTGATGTCAGCCATTTTTATTCTCCTCGACGGGCACGGCGCGAAGCCGTCGTTGACCCATGTTACTGACCGACTAGTTTAACAAGACCGTGGAGGGTGGCAAGACTTGTGCGGCCGATATCAAGAACTCGTTGATGATCCCGGGGGAAATCGAAACAAGTCAATGCTGACTCGCGGCGCCGGGAGGAACTACTCCTCCCGCTCTATCAAGAGCGCGGCCATCAGGCTGGGGCTGCGGTGGCCATGCATGACGGCGATGACCCAAAGCGGTTTTTCATCGGGCGCGTAAGCGATTAAGTAGTCGCGCACCCGTTTGAAACGTATTGGACGGCTGGTCAGATCGGTTCGTCTGTGTCCTTGATGCGGGAATGGAAGGAGTGCGTCAAGGGGATGGTGAATGTCGGCGATTACGCGGTCGGCGGCTTTGACGTTATCGGCGGCGATATAGCCCCAAATCTCGTTAATATCGTTTTCTGCCTCCGGGTGAAACTCATAGCCGGTCATGAACCCGGCTTTGCCCTTAGAGCTTCGCTCTTTTCACGAAGGCGAGCGAAAACCTCGTCACCGGGGATGAGCTTCACTTTGCCGCTCTTAATATCGCCGTAGCGGGAATTCAGCATTTCACGTGTCCCGGCGAATTCATCAACGTAACCGGCAACCGCGTCTTGCACAAGTTCAACGGCGGCGCGACCGCTTTCGCGGGCGAGGCGCTCAAGCTTCGCTTGAACACTGGGTTCAAATTGCACTTCCATATCGTGTGCTCCTTCCTTGCCGCCCCTTTCCATACTACTGGATTCGGGGCGGGGCTTGACCACGGCACGCTATTCTAATCTGGGTGGCCTGGAAATTACTGGAATCGCGACTGCATCTTTCGAACCGCTGGCTGACGCTGCGGGAGAACGATTATGAATTGCCTGGCGGGAAGCGGCTGCCTAGTTATTGGCTGATTGAGAAGCCATCATATGTGCTGGTGATTGGGGAGTCTCGCAAGGGGTTGGTGCTAGTGCGGGAGTACCGGCCGGGGAGCGGGAAAGACCATTTGAGTTTTCCGGCGGGGTTCATAGACGATGGCGAGTCGCCGGAGCAGGCGGCTCTGCGGGAGTTCAAGGAAGAGACGGGATTTCACGCCACGAAGGCGAGGATTCTGGGCACGTTCGACGCGCAGGCGGCGTGGCTGAAAGCGACTTGCTCGGTGGTGTATGTGGAGGCAAGCGATCGGCCGGAAGCGAGCGCGGTCGACGCGGAAATTGACGCGGTGCTGGTGATGGACTGGGGACAGGTGTTGGACCAGGTCCGCATGGGCGCAATTACCGAAATGCACTCCGTGGCGGGCTTCTACCTGGCGCGGGATTTGTTGGACAAGAGCTGAGATTCGGCCATCTCTTTTAGCTGCGCTTCGAGGTCGGCGACCCGGCGCGAGAGATCAGCTATGGCCTGGCCTTCGGGATCGGGAAGTGCGCCATGATCGAGGGGCTCATTGGCGCCGTCGCGAGTCCGGACGACTTTGCCGGGGATGCCGACGACGGTGCTGTTTTCGGGGACGGAATGGATAACAACGCTGCCTGCGCCGATGCGGGCGCGGTTGCCGATGTGAATGTTGCCGAGAACTTTCGCGCCGCCGCCGACGACAACGTGGTTGCCAAGGGTGGGATGGCGCTTGCCGGATTCCTTCCCGGTGCCGCCAAGCGTGACGCCCTGATACAGGAGGCAGTCATCCCCGATTTCAGCGGTTTCGCCGATAACGACGCCCATGCCGTGATCGATGAAAAAACGGCGTCCGATGGTCGCGCCGGGATGGATTTCAATGCCGGTTATCCAGCGGGCGGTTTGGGAAATGAGGCGAGGGATGAGGGGGACGCCAGCCCTGTAAAGAGGGTTGGCGAGGCGATGAAAAAGGACGGCGTGGAGACCTGGATAACACAGCAGAATCTCGACAACGCTCTTCGCGGCGGGGTCCTCGCGGAAGACCGTGTCGATTTGTTCCTTGATCGTTCCGAACATGCGGTTACTCCCATTATGTGATGTACAAAACGAAAAATGGATGCTATTCTGCCCCTAGATCGTCTAGCTATTCCGGCAGGCGATTCCCACCTACTGTTTCACGACCCCTTAAAAAACTAACAAACGAACCCTGTGAGGACTATTGCGTCCGAATAGGAGCCTAAAACAATATGTGAAAGAATTGTCGAGGGCAAGAGGATTTCCGTCTATGAAATTGTTACTCAGTCTGATCATGAGCGGCCTGGGAGCGGCCATGTTACTGGGGGCTCCGGCGTTGCGCCTATCCGATACGACGATCGGGCCGGTGTCGATCGCGGCCGGACAGAACGGACCGTCCCGATCGGTGGAGCTTACCAACGCCGGGGATGGCACGTTGAATGTAACATTGCGGTCATCGGCGGCGTGGGCGACGGCGGCGCTGGGAGCGTCCCGGCCGTGTTCGATCTTCGGTTCGGGCAGCGGGAACTGCACGCCTATCAACGTGGCGTTGAACACCGCGTCGTTGGCGCCGGGAATGTATACGGCGGCCATCACGGTGAGCGATCCGAATGCGCTGGATGCGCCGCAGACGATTATTGTGACGGTGGTGATTGGCGGGACGATTCCAGATTCGGTCAACCTGTTCGTAACGCCGGACGAGGGGTCACGGGATAGCGTGCGGATCAAGACGAATGGCCTGCTGGTAGGGACACCGGCGACGACGAGCGGCGGGAGTTGGCTTTCGCTGGCGTTTGAAGGACAGGGAAGCTTTGCATTCGTGCTGCCGTACGCGGTGGTGGCGCGCAATCCGGGCGGACTGGCGGAAGGCACGTATAACGGCACGCTGCGAATAATGAGCGCGACGCAACCGGTGGATAACAGGACTGTGAACGCGACGCTGCGCGTGACAGCGCAGCCGATTCTCACCTTGAATAGCACAGCGATTTCGTTGCGAGCCGCAACGGGAGCGCCAACGCAAATTGCGAACCTGATTGGAACGAATCGCGGGCGGGGGACACTGGCGCTGTCAGCGCCGGCGGTGGCCGTGACAAGCGGCGGGGGATGGCTGACGGCGGACCTGGTGGCGGGGACGAACATCGTTCAAGTGAAGGCGGCGGCAGGGAACTTAAGCCCAGGCTCATACGCGGGCACGGTAACGATAAACACCAACGCGGTGAATGGGCCGGTCGCCGTACCGGTGACGTTTGAAGTGGTGGCGAGAGGCAATCCGGTGTTGACGTCCGGCGGCGTCGTAAATAACGCGACATTCGCCGGCGGCGATGCGCTGGGACGCGGGACCATTGCGGCGGTGTTCGGCGAACAGTTCGTTTTCGGGGATCCAGTGGGAGCTTCGTCACTGCCATTGGGGACGACATTGAGCGGCGTCAGGGTATTGGTGAATAACGTGGCGGCGCCGGTGTATTTCGCGTCGTATGGGCAGATCAATTTCCAGATCCCTTATGAGGCTGCTGTCGGGACGGCGACGGTCGTGGTGGAAGCGAACGGGCAGCAGTCAAACGGCGTAACGGTGCCGATTGCGGATCGCGCGCCGCGGTTGCTGCGGTTAGGCGTTGGCAACTACGGCATTCTGGTGAACCAGGACGGGACGTTCCCGCTGCCGCGCACTTCGGTGCTGGGTGCGGCGGGGCGTCCGGCGCGGGCGGGCGACACGCTGGTGATTTATGCCATCGGACTGGGCCCAACGTCGCCATCGGCGGCAAATGGAACGGCGTCGCCGTCGTCGCCGCTGGCCGTAATTGAACCTCGGCCGATGTTGCAATTCGGCAACATCTCCATTTCGCAGGGTGACGCGACGACGCCCTTGTTTGTGGGGTTGACGCCGGGATTTGTCGGGCTGTATCAGATCAACGTGACCATCCCCGAAACGGTGGAAAAGGGCGCGAACATTCCGGTGTTCCTGGATATGGGGAACAACATTTTCAGTAACAGGGTAGAATTAGCGATCGAGTAACCTTGACGGAGCGACTCTACTATACGGACTGCTATTTGAAGCAGTTCGAGGCGCGGACCATTTCCGTTTCCGGCGACGGTATGCGTGTCGTTTTGGACAGGACAGCGTTTTATCCGGCGTCGGGCGGGCAGTTGTGCGATCTCGGGGAATTGGCCGGAGCGCGGGTAGTTGCCGTTGAGGATGATGGAGATGATGTGACGCATGTGTTGGCGACGCCGATTGGGGCGGGTCCGGTGTGTGGGCGCATTGATTGGACGCGGCGGTTTGAGTTCATGCAGCAGCATTCGGGGCAACATCTGTTGTCGGCGGTGTTCCATGAACTGTTCGGATTGGCGACGATGAGCGTGCATTTGGGGGAGGATGGCGGGACGGTGGAGTTGGCGGTTGGGACTGTTAGCGAAGGGCAGATGCGGGAAGCGGAAGCGCGGGCGAATGCAGTAATCGCGGAGAATCGGGCGGTATTGATTTTGTTCGAAGAGAATCCGGAGGGGCTGCGGAAGGCTTCGGAACGGACAGGTCCGTTGCGGATAGTTTCCATTGAAGGATTGGACAAAAGTGCCTGTGGCGGGACGCATGTTTCGCGGACGGGCGAGATTGGTTCGTTGCTGCTTCGGAAGGCGGAGAAGATCCGGGGAAATACACGGCTGGAATTTGTATGCGGGATTAAAGCGGTACGGCGGGCGCGGTTGGATTTCGAATTGTTGTCGGCGGCCGGGAAGGGCGTTTCACGGCCTTTGGAGGAGGTGCCGGCGGCCGTGATTGCGCTGCAGGAGGCGGCTAAGGATGCGTCGAAGTCAGTGAAGACTTTGTCGCTCGAGTTGGCGAATTATAAGGGGCGTTCGCTGTTCGAAGGCGCGGTTGCGGACGCGGATGGCGTGCGGCGTTTTTGGTTGCGGCTGGATACGGTCGACGAGAGGGCGCGGGCGGCGGCGCAGGCTTTTGTGGCGTGCGGTTCGGGACTGATTCTGGTGTCGGGCGGGGGTGCGGTTTTGGTGGCTGCTTCGGCGGACGCGGGCGTGCACTGCGGGAATTTATTGAAGCAGTTAGGGCGTGGAGGCGGGAGCGCATTGTTGGCGCAAGGGAGTTTGGAGGATGCCGGGCCTTTAGCGGAGGCGCTGGGAGTTTAGCGGCCGGCTGGCTCGAAATCCGTTGCTTCCCAATTTGTAAGATCCGAGTGCGAGGAGCTTTGCGCCGGAAGTAATCGTCACTTCCACTTCTTCTTCACCGAACCAGTCCTTCAGCTCTTTCGGCATGTCGTCGCGCATGTCGCAGCCGCTCGCGAATGGCGAGAAGGCGGGGAGGACAAGCAGGCCGTTTCCCTTTAGAAACGCCCGGTGGCGGCGCTTGATTGTTGCGGCGTCGCGGAGCTTCATGATTGGGTGAAAGTGGCCAATTACGGTCAGCACGCCATCCTCGGAAGCGGGGGGCAGCACGTCTCCGTGGATTGCTCGGATGCCTTCGGTACGCCATTCGGCCTGGTAGTTTTGGCCGCGATCATGGTTGCCCGCGACGCAGATGAGCTGGGTTCGATTTTGTACCGATGCCAGAGTATCGTTGATGAGTTTGGCTTCTTCCGGGCCCGGTTTCGGAGCGTGGATGATGTCGCCGACCAGCACGAGCTTTTCAGGTTTCAGTTCGTCGCAAAGAGTTTCGAGCCGCATCTTCGCGCCGGCGTCTGTGAGCGGCCAGAGTTCGCCGCGGCGGCGTTGCGCCCAGGCGAAGCCCAGGTGCAGATCGGCGATGAGAGCAGTTCCCCGCTCCGGCAGCCATAAAGCGCCGCTGGGATGGAGTTCAATCATTCCACTCCTGGTAAACTGTGGCGGCGAACTCGTCGAAGGCTTTGCCAGGGTCCTGGGCGAGCAGGACTTCGCGGTTGAAGGCGGCGAAGAGCGGGAGGGCGAAGGGCGAGGGACGCGGATGTTCGAAGATCTCCCACTTTTCGTCGAAAATCCGCTGGGCGTGGCGGATGGAGTTGGGCGCGTCGAGCATGTCGCCCAATACTTCGCGGACTGTCTCCTTTACGAGTAAGTGGTCCGGCTCATATGTTAGAAGCGTCTGATAAATGAGCGCGCCGTTCCAGGCCTGAAAGCGCTTACCGGAACCGCGTTTTTTGACGAGTTGTCCCGTCTCCGCGACGCCGCGAAAACGGCGGCCCAGTGTGTCCGTGGTCTTCAGGACCAGTTCGAGATCGGTAAGAAAGTTATGGGGGTTGTAAGCCTGACGAAGCGCAGTTTCGCAAACGTCGATTTTGTTATTCAGGACTAACAGGTGGCCGTGGTCGTCGCTGTTGGACACGACGCTTTCACCATGGGCCAACCGGTGGGCGGCGACCCAGGCCAGCGACTGGTTGACGGCGCGGCCGGCGACGCAGTGGACCATTAGCAGGCAGCCGCGCTTACGGGGGACGAACTCAAACTGAATTGGCGAATCGACGGGAATCGGCGCGGCCTGATTGTGACGTTCAATGAACTCGCCGGCGATTTTAGCCTGTTGAACGGTCGCCGCGTAGACTTCGCGGAGCACCGATTCGACGAGCGGGCGTCCGCCCTTGGACCAGGCGACTCTTAGCTGCCGGCGAAGTCTGAGTTCTTCTTCGGCCATTCGTGAGGAAAGCGGCATTTTGCCGCCCATCCAGCGCGGAGTTGTAACGCGGTCGCTTTTGGAAGGTTTGACGACGGCGATGGCGCCGTGAAGTGTCTCTACTTCCACGGCTTTTCCGCCGATACTGAAGGCTTCGCCGGGCCTTAGCGATGTTAGGAAGCCTTCCTCTACTTCGCCGAGGCGGCGATGGTTTTTAGTAACAATTCTTATGCGAAAGTCCTCAGAGATAGTTCCGATGGCTTGGAAGTATTCCCGCGCCAGCTTCTTATTGGCTACTCTAAACTCACCGTTTTCAATGATGATTTTGCCGAAGCGGGCGAGGACTTGGCCGCCGCCGGCAAGGTAATCGAGAGCCGCATCGAAGTCATGTCTGGCCAAATGTAAATACGGTCCCGCGTTACGCACTTGCTGCCATGCCGCTTCTATCATGTGGGGACATTCAACGGCCATTCCCAGCAGACACTGGGCTAACACATCAAGCGGGGCTTGGGGGATGCTCAAGTCCTCGATGTAACCGGCCAATACGGCCTGGCGCATGGCGAGCGCTTCGAGCAGGTCGGGAAGACTAAGGGGGACGATTCGGCCGTACGCCACACTGCCAACCCGGTGGCCGCTGCGGCCGAGGCGCTGGAGGGCGCGGGAGACGCCGCGGGGAGTGCCGATGAGAAGCACTTGATCGACGTTGGCGTAATCGACGCCCATTTCGAGGGAAGTGGAACAGACAACGGCGCGCATTTCGCCGGCGGCGAGGCGTTGCTCGACCGATTCCCGCTCGGCTCTTTCGATGGAGGCATGGTGGACGGCGATACGATTTTCCTCGTCGGGGAGGAGGAGACTGAGGGCAAGGCCGAGGCGTTCGGCGGCGGAGCGGGTGGCGGTGAAGGCGAGCGTGGTTTGGGCTTGTTGAACAGCGTCAATAACGGCGTGGGCAATGCGGCCGGGATCGTAGCCGGCGGCGGGGAGTTTTGTTGGCGTGTGGATTTCGAGGTGATGGACGCGGCGAATGGAGTCCGCGACGATGGCGCAAGGGCGGCGGCCGCAGAGGAGTTGGGCGACGGCTTCGGCGGGCTGGGCGGTGGCGGAGAGGCCGATGCGTTGGAGCGTGTGGGGGGCGCGGGCTTGCAGGCGTTCCAGCGTGAGTGCGAGGAGGGAACCGCGCTTGTTCTCGGCGAAGGAGTGAATCTCGTCGACGATGACGGTTTCTGGTTCAAAACCGTCGCGCCAAGGCTGCTGGGAGAGCAGCGAGCTGAGGGATTCCGGGGTGGTGAGCAGTAGATGGGGACGGCGGCGGGACATGCGGACGCGGTCGTTTTGCGCGGTGTCGCCGGTGCGGATTTCCATGCGGATTTTGTTCGAAGGCGGGAGCGCGGCATTGACGGCTTTGAGCGGTTCTTCGAGATTGCGATGGATGTCGCGGCCGAGCGCACGCAGCGGGGAGACATAGACGGCGAGGCAGGCGTTGGGGAGTTTGGCGCGTTGGGCGCGGGCGCCGAGTTGGGCCAATACGGAGAAGAAAGCGGAGAGCGTTTTGCCGCTGCCAGTGGGGGCGAGGATCAAGACGTTGCCGCCATGGAAAGTGCGGCGCCAGGCGAGTTTCTGGGTCTGCGTGGGTCCTTCGAAACTTGCGTGGAACCAGGCGGTGAGGGACGGTGGCACCCACTCCGGCCAAGGCTTTTTATTGTGGTGAGCGGCGGCGGTCATGCCTTCTGGAATAGCTCCTGGACGCGGGCCAGGGTGTCGATTTCGGCGGCTGTCTTATCTTGACGCCAACGGACAATCCGGGGGAAGCGCAGCGCGTAGCCGCTCTTGTGGCGGGGACTTTTTTGCATGCCATCGAAGGCTACTTCCAGCACCACTTCCGGCTTGACCAATTGGACGCGGCCGCCGGCGTAGCGCTCAATTGTACCGGCGCGGAAGATCTTGGTGAGCTGCTTGATTTCTTCGTCGGTGAGCCCGGAATAGGCTTTGCCAATATTTAGAAACTTGTCGCCGTCCCTGACCGCGAAAGTTACATCAGAAAGGACGCCGGCGCGGCGGCCGTGGCCTTGTTCGGCGGCTGTGACAACGACGTCTAAAGTAGCAAACGGCTTCTTGACTTTCAGCCAGTTAGCGCCTCTTCTGCCCGATTCGTAGTTAGACCCTTTCTTCTTTAAGACCAAGCCTTCGTTGCCGCTCGCTCTCGCCGCCAGAAACAAGTCTTCGATCTGGGCGTGGGTTTCGATAGGCGTTTGGCGGGAGAGGTGGGTTAAGTGCAATTCTTCCAGCATCCGGCGGCGAGTTTCGATGGGTTGGTCGAATACAAGTTCGCCGCGATGCATGAGGATATCGTAAGCCAGGAAGACCACCGGTATTTCGCCCATTGTTTTTTGACTTACTTTTTTCCGGGCGATGCGCTGCTGAAACTGGTGGAACGGTAAAGCCCGGCCGTCTTTAAAAGAGAGAATCTCGCCATCGAGAATGAGCGGACCGGTTTGGTTTGTGAATGCTAGAATGATTTCCGGGAACGCATCGGTAGTATCGTCGAGACCTCGGGTGTATAACTTTACTTTGCCATTGGCGACATGGAGTTGCGACCGAATTCCGTCGTATTTGTCTTCGGCGTACCAGTTGGTTGGGTCGGCTAGCTCGACGATGTTATCAAGGGGTTGGGCGAGCATAAAATCGAGCGGATGGAAGAGCGCGGCTTCGATGGTTTGCAGTTGGTTCTTACGGGCGGCGAGGGCCACTTGCGCGATATCGCCGCCGCGATTGTTAGCGGCTCTGACGGCGTCGGCGGGCTGATTGGTTGCCTGGGCAATGGCGTCCTCCACCATTTTTTCCTGGAGACCGATGCGGAGGTTATCGGTGATGGTTTTGACGAAGAACTTGAGAGCGGGGGCAGCGTGGGTTTGGAAGATAGCCGCTAGCAGGTCTATCTTGGTTCTTGTTAAACGTGTTTGCCGCAGCGTATCGAAATAGTCTTCGGCTTGGCTGAGAGAGAGCGGTTCGGACTTAGTAATCGGGCGGCACAGATGGGAGATTGTTTCTCCGCTGTCGCCGACTTCACGGTAACAAAGAGAGAGCGTTTCGGGATCCCACTTTGTGGCTACTTCGAGGGCCGCTCGCAAGGTGGCGTAGCCGACCGTTAACTTGCGGGGATCGGTGGCGGAAAAGGGAGATCCGCTGAGAAAAAGAACGGCACGGGCGAGATCGGCGTCATTCAGAGTTTTGAGGTAATTGGCGACATGGGCGATTTTCTCGTTGCGCGAACCAGTGGCGGCGACGCGTTCAGCGGCTTGGGCGAGTTGGTCCATTTATATCTGGACCTCGGCGGCGACCTGGGCGGCGCGCGCATTGCGGCCGCGATGGCGGAGAATACGGGCGAGTGGCTCGGCGTAGCCGTGAACGATATCGATTTGACTGGGATTTGATTCTTCGATGAGCATGAGGAGTTCGGAGAAATCGGCGTGATCGGAATAGGGGATGAGAACATCGGCATTGGCACGGGCGCGGGCGTTATCGAGGGCGGCCCAACCGCTGACCAGCGCGGACTTTCTCTTGGAAGGCGGGATGGGAAGTTTTTCCTCAAGGCCCGGGGTTACGAGGATGGCGCCGTTCTCCGACGATTGCGGAAAGGTATAACCTTCGGCTTCAAAATAAGGAATGAGGCCAGCGATGGAGCCGTGGATTTTGCAAGGGATTTGATGAAGAGCGAGGGTGTGGGCAATCTCCTGGCCGCGGCCGAGGCCATAGCCCTGAAAGATGGGCGTTAACCCGGCGGCGAGGCATTCCTTGGCGAAGTTTGCGATTCTCGATTGGGCTTCGGCGACTTCCAGAAACTGATAAATGGGAATGCCGAAAGTGGATTCGATGATGAGGTGGTCACACGGCGCGGGTTCGGTGTGCCAGCCGCAGATGGGGGTCCGGCGTTTGATGTCGCCGGTATAAACGAGGCGCTCGCCCTGGAATTCGATTTCGATTTGGGCGGCGCCGAGAATGTGGGCGGCCTGGCGGGCGGTGAGCGTGGCGCCGTTCCATTCCATGGATTGATGAGGATTGAGGGTCAAGACCTGCTGCGCGCGCCCGGGAGGGAGTGGCCAGCGATGACGGTATATTTGCGCGGTGATGCTGGTGGCGATCACGGTATCGTGGAGGCCGCGGGCATGATCGGAATGGGCATGGGAGAGCCAGGCGGAGGGGACGGGAACGCGCGGGTCGAGCCACAGATCAATGGCGGGGAGAAAGATGCCTTCCGGTTTGAATTCGACGTTCATGGGCCTTCATTCAGCATAGATGCCGGATCGGCGCACATCGTATCATAGAGGTTTACCCATCCCGTAATGCCGATCCGCTTCTACAACACCCTCAGCCAGAAAGTCGAAGACTTTGCGCCCGCCGACGGAAAAACCGTCCGCATGTACGTCTGCGGCCCGACGGTCTACAACTATGCCCACATCGGCAACCTGCGGACTTTCACGTTCCAGGACATTCTTCGCCGCTGGCTCCGCGCCCGTCACTTCGACACACTTCACGTCATGAACATCACCGACGTGGATGACAAAATCATTCGCGCCGCCGTCCAGCAGAACGTCTCCATCAACGAGTACACCAAGCCGTACGAAGCGGCTTTCCTGGAAGACATGGACACGCTCCGTCTTCAACACCCCGAAAAGATCGTCCGCGCCACGGAACACATCGGCGAAATGGTCTCGCTTATACAGTCCCTGACCGAAAAGGGAATGACCTACGAAAGCGACGGTTCCATCTATTACCGCATCGCCAAGTTTCCCGAGTATGGCAAGCTCTCCCATAACGATTTCGGCGGGATGATCGCCGGCGCCCGCGTCGATGTCGACGAGTACGAAAAGGAAAATGCCCGCGACTTCGTTCTCTGGAAGCAGAAGAAGGACGGCGAGCCGAGTTGGAATACCACCATCGGCGATGGCCGACCCGGCTGGCATATTGAGTGCTCCGCGATGGCCATGAAATATCTGGGCGACACCCTCGATATCCACGCCGGAGGCATTGACCTGACGTTTCCGCACCACGAAAATGAAATCGCGCAAAGCGAAGCGGTGACTGGGAAGCCATTCGCCCGTTTCTGGATTCACGCCGAACACCTCATCGTGGAAGGCCAGAAGATGTCGAAATCAGTCGGCAATTACTTTACGCTTCGCGACGTGATTGAAAAGGGATACCAGCCCGAAGCCGTGCGCTATCTACTCGCTTCGGTCCCGTATCGCAATAAGCTCAACTTCACCTTCGACGGCCTGAAAGCCGCCGCCACTTCCATTGACCGCCTCCGCAATTTTGAGTTGCGCCTGAAAACGGACAAATTCCCCGATGGCGCCGCGGCCGAGGCCGACAAGCGCTCCGCTGAGTCTTTGCAGCGCTTCGACGAGGCAATGGACGACGACCTCAACACGGCCAGCGCGCTCGGCGTGCTTTTTGAATTCATCCGCGATTCCAACACGGCCATGGACTCCGGCACCTTTCAGGCCGGCAATGCCGCTCCGGCGCTGGAGGTTCTTAAACGCTTCGACGAAGTCTTCGACGTCATGAAGCCCACGGTTGCCGAAGGCGGCATGGGCAATGAAGCGATCGACAATCTGGCCGCCGAGCGCAACGCCGCCAAAAAGGCCCGCGACTTCGCCCGTGCCGATGCCATTCGCGCCGATTTGCTCGATAAGGGCATCATCCTCGAAGACACCAAAGAGGGTACACGCTGGAAACGAAAAGCATGAACATCCACACGAAAGCTGTCCACGCCGGCGACCGCAAGAAACAGGGCGATCACATCCCGGTAACGACGCCAATCTACACTGCTTCCAGCTTCGTTTACGAGGACATCGAAACCACCGACAAAGTCTTCGCGCACGAAGTGGAAGGCTACGCGTACGCGCGTTACGACAATCCGACGAATCATGCGTTGGAAGAACTCTGCACTGCGCTGGAGAGTGGTCACGGTTCGCTGGCGTGCGCCACCGGCATGGCCGCGCTGGAGATGGCGCTGCGCACCGCGCTTATTGACCGCCGAAAGAAAGTGGTTGCCGCCAATGCACTGTACGGCGCCACCATGAATCTGCTTACGAAGGTGATGGAGCCGTTCGGCGTTGAGACGACTTTCGTCGATATCTGCGACTTTGAAAAAGTAGCTGCCGTAATTGCCGAAGAAAAGCCCGGCGCGGTCCTAATGGAAACGATTTCCAATCCCCTGCTGCGCGTCGGCCCGCTCGACCGGATAGCCAACCTGACAAAGGAATCCGGCGCAGCCTTAATCGTGGATAACACGTTCGCGACACCGATGCTGATCCGGCCGCTGGAACTTGGCGCTAACCTCGTCGTGCATTCCTTGACGAAGTATTTAGCCGGGCACGGCGACGTCATGGGCGGCGTAATCGTTAGCGACGAAGGGCACTTCGAAGCGTTGCGAACGCTCTCGCGCACGTATGGCCCGGCGCTCGGACCCTTTGAGGCCTATCTTTCCATGCGCGGTATTAAGACCTTCCCTTTGCGGATGGAACGGCAGTGCCGTAACGCGATTGCGGTTGCCGCCTTCCTCCGCCACCACCCTCGTGTTTCGAAGGTGAACTTCCTGGACGATCCCGAGCACCCGGACGCCGTGACGCTGCAACGACTGCTGCCTAACGGACTCCACGGCGCGATGATCAGCTTTGAACTGAAGGACGCCGGGCGCGAAGAAATTTTCGCCTTCATGAACGGGCTGAAGATGATTGTCAAAGCAACCTCGCTCGGCGATGTTCACAGCATGATGCTGTATCCGGCGATGAGTTCGCATCGGGATTTGGCGCCGAAGCAGCGCGAGCGGCTTGGCATTAGCGACAGCCTGGTTCGTCTCTCCGTTGGTATCGAAGATTCCGCCGACATTTGCGCCGATCTGAACCAGGCGCTATAACGCAAAATGGCCGCCCGGAAGGGCGGTCATTTTGCAAACCGAAACCTAGATTTAGAATTCCAGGCGCAGACCCATGGTGATTAGCCGCGCGCCGTTCTGCGGTCCGGTTGGACGGCCGAAGTTCGCATTGCCGATTGTGCCGACAACGCCGCCGAAGTTGGTGCGGTTCAACATGTTGAACGCATCGGCCCGGTAGGTCAACACGATCGGGTTCTTGTCGTTCTGGAACAGCGCGGTCCGCTTCACGATCGAGATGTTTTCCGTGAAGACCATTGGCTGACGGAAATCGTTCTGGTAGAACGCCGCCGTGCCGAGCGTATACAGCGGAGCCGCGCTAAACGCCCCGGCATTGAAGAAGCGCGAGGTGGGGTTGTTGGGATCGAGCGTGGTGCGATCAATATTGGTGCGGATCGGAATGCCGCTAAGGTTGGCCTTTGTGAGAGGCGCAAACAGGACGCCATTACCCAAGGGGTTACCGGGAGTGGCCAACTGGAGCAGCGTTCCGGTCCGATAGACCTGCGCCGAGGAGATGGTCCAACCGGTTGCCAGCGCGTTGCCGATCTTGTTGTTCGTGTTCAGGAACTTCTTTCCCTTGCCGAACGGCAGATCGAAGGTGCTCAGAATATTGAAAACGTGCGGGATGTCGAAAGGCATGAAGCTCTTCGCATCCGGCAGGTTGTTGTAATCCTGAGGAGATCCCTGTCCGCCCTGCTGATTGAAGACCTGACGGAAATGGCCGTTGCCGAGACTCTTGGACCAAGTGTAGTTGGCGAGCAACTGGTAGGAACCAAAGCGGCGTTCGATTTTGGCCTGCATCGCGTCGTACCAACTGACGCCATAGCCGGCAAAGAGGCTGCTGACCGACAGGTACTGCGGAAACGGCCGCAGCGACTGCGCCACGCTCAGGCCTGCGGGGAAGTTCGCAAACGGAGCTCTGACTCCGGCCGCTGCCGCCGCCGGAGAGTCAATCCGGGCTGACAACAGCGAGCCGCGGCTCAATACGCTGGTCGGCAACTGGTTCAAGTCGATGGTGGAGTTCAATCGCGTCCCGCGATTGCCCTGGTAGGCGACGTCGATCAGAAACTGCTTCACTTCTTGTTGAACGCTGGCGCTCCAGTTGTAGATGCGACCGGCCTGGCCTGCCGTCGGCCCCTGATACTGCACGCTCTGGAAGTTCACGTAGGAAGGATCGATGATCGGAGGAGGACGATAGCCGGGCGCCAACGGAATCCCGTTGTCCCAGTTCAGGACTGGATTGCGGCCATCGCTCACCAGGTCGTTGCTGCCGGCAAAACCCGCACGGCAACCACAGCCGCCGCTCGATAGGCCCTGGTAGTAAATCGACCAGCCGCCGCGAAGAACGGTCTTCGGCGTCAACTGATAGGCGAATCCGAGGCGCGGTCCGATGTTCGAGTAGTCGGTGGGATAGAAGCGCTTCTGGCCGGTACGGCCGGGGCCGGCGCCGGAGAAAACGAGCGCTCCGGGCAGTCCGTTCGCACCAGGATTTGGGACCCTTATGTCGACATGCGAATAACCGTTGCCGCCAGGAACGTGCCAGCCAATCGGCACCTCGTAGCGGATACCCAGATTTATCGTCAGCTTCTGGTTGACTCGCCAGTTGTCCTGAAAGTAGACCGAAGTATCGTGGTAAACGGTGGTGTCGAAGAGCACTGGCGGAACAATCTGGGACGCTTGGTCAGCGCCACCGAGGATCATACTCGCAAACTCATGACCGGTGCTGGTAAGGGCAGTCGGCAACCCCGTCTGATTGCGATTGAACACGTAACGGCCATTCGTGCCGGCCAGGTCCTGTCCCAGCGTTTCAAAACGGCGGTAGTTCCAGCCGAACTTATATTCGTGTTTGCCTTTCAACAGCGTGTAACCCTGGGCAACCGAATACTGCGTGTTGAATTGCAGACCATTGGCAACCTTACCGTCCTGCACGCCGTAGGGCGACAGGCCGGCGGCGCCCGAGAACTGAATACGCGGTAATGCGTCGGAATCTCCGGTCAAATTGAAACCGAGCTTGCTGCCAGCGCCTGCTTGATTCGGATTAGTCCATGACTGCCGCGTCTTCGAGACCGAATAGTTCGTGTGCATCAACAGGTTCGGCTTAATGCTCAAGTCGTGGTTAACCCGATAATTGAAGGGCTTCTGGAAATTCTGCAAACCATTGCCGATCGCTCCATCGAAGCCGGAAACGTCGTCCTGCGCCTGGACTTCATTGCTGAAGAAAAAGGACGCCCGGTTCGTCGAGCTAAAAGCATGGTCGAACTTCAAACTCCAGATGGTGCGTTCAAAGACGCTCCGGTTCACGAAGTCAAAATTGCCGGCCAACCGGTTCTGGGTCGGGTTCGGAATCAACGGGATAACGCCGCGCGCGACCCGGCTGAAACGAGCCTGCGGAATCGTATTGGCAGGGAACGGCAGACGAACGTCGCCCGCGGTTGTGGCCGGATCATAAATCAGCGGTACGCCAGCTTCGTTAAAGACACCTTGCTTCATCTGAGCCGTCGGCACGGTGAGTACCGGGAAGCCGAGCGATACGGGACGAATATCCTTGTCATAGGTAAAGAACCAGAACGTCTTATTGCGCCCGTCGTAAACCTTCGGGATAAAGATCGGGCCGCCGATCACGCCGCCAGTCTCGTTGAAGCGTTCCTTCGGGCGGAAGTTGCCAGCCGGGTTCGGATTCGCGTTACGCTGCCAAGCGTTCGCGTTCCAAATGTCTCGGCGCATATTATGGAACGCCGCTCCATGGAACCAGTTCGTGCCGCTCTTGGCGACATAGATTTCGATACCGCCGCCAACACGGCCGTACTCGGCTGAGTAGTTGGACTGCAACATCTTGAATTCGCTGAACATTTCCGACGATGGGAAATTGAACACCGCGCTCGATTCGACGTTTAGCGCGCTGCCGCCGTCGATCAGCACTTCCTGCGCGCGACCGCCGGAACCGGAGACGCTCTGCTCACCGTTGTTGGTGACGCCGGGCATGAAGTTCACAAACGCCCGCACATTACGGATGCCGCCCGTAAACAGCGGCAAGTTGTCCATGAACTTCTGCGAGAGGTTCTGCCCGCGCTCCGCGCTCGACGTTTCCAGCAACGGCGCGTCGGCGGTGACTTCCACCGTCTGCTGGACGTCGCCGACTTCCAAACGCAGGTCCAAATCCTGCCGTTGGGCAATGCGGATCTCAATGTTCGTCCGGTTCAACTTCTTGAACCCGGTCTTTTCCACAGTAATGTTGTATGTCGAGACTGGTACGGTCGGAAAGACGTATAGACCGGCATCGGTTGTGAGAATTTCCAGCTTTATGCCAGTCGAGTTATTGGTAGCGACCACTTTCGCGCCGGGGATCGTCGCGCCATTTGGATCCGTGATGGTGCCGCTAAGGGAGCCGGTCGCTGTCTGAGCGTACACCGCCGCGCTGGCTACCAGCACGATTCCGACTAACGAGGTCATCTTAATTCGTGTCATTTTACCTCTTCGATTTTTGGTAGCCAAGTCTATGATTTTTCATATACTTGGACCACTCAGGGGAGTTTTCTCTGGCTAGTATAACAAAGCCGTGAAACTTTACTAGCCCCAAAAAAACTTAGTCTGAGAATTGTGTTGACTAGGCGTAAAATTCCGTTCACACTGATATTGATAAATATGTATCACTTACTGCTTCTGGCTATTGGCGGTCTTGATGGAATTGTTTTGCTGGAATCTACGGGGAAGCCCCTGCACCACGTCACTGTCGTTCTTCCTCAGCTCAACAAATCCACGGAAACCGGGGACGACGGCAGGTTTCGGTTCACCGGCCTTCCCGAAGGCCAATACGACATCCTGGCGCAGGCGGCGGGGCTCGGCGATACCCGCAAAAAAGTCTTGATTACAAAGGACAAAACCGCCGAAGTCGCGTTCTCGCTGCGGGTCACGCCGATACGGCAGGAGATTACGGTCACCGCGTCCGGCAAGGTGGAAACGACATTAGAGGCGATCAATTCGGTCACCACGCTCGACACCTTCGACTTGGCGGCCAAAGCCGGCAGTTCCCTCGGCGACATCCTTGACGGTCAGCCCGGCGTCGCCAAACGGAGTTTCGGTCCCGGGACGACGCGCCCGGTTCTTCGCGGTTTTGACGGCGACCGCGTCCTGATTATGCAGGACGGCGTCCGCACGGGAACGCTTTCGTCCCAATCGGGAGATCACGGCGAACCTGTCGATCCGCAGTCGCTGGAACGGGTCGAAATCGTCCGCGGCCCGGCCACGCTCCTTTATGGTTCGAACGCGATTGGCGGCGTGGTCAATATGATTACCGACCACCATGCCGGCCAAAACGCCTCCCACGATGGCGTCCACGGTTACCTGTCCGCAATTGGCGGTTCGAACAACGGGTTGCACGGCGGCAGCGCCGGGATTAGCGCGGGAACCGGGCCTTGGGTGGTCCGGCTGAACACCGGCGGCCAGCGTACTTCCGATTATCGTACGGCGCGTGAGCGGATCGACAATTCGGGCGCCCGCACTCTTAGCGGGGGGACTTCTTTATCCCGCTACGACGGCCGCGGATGGTTTACGCTCGCCTACAACACGCAACGCGGTACTTATCAAATTCCACAATTGGAGGGTGCCGAAGAACAGGTCCGCCTTCCCTTCTCCCGCCACAATATCCGCGTCAGCGGCGGCTTGCACGACCGGCTGAATTTCAGTCTGAACTATAGCAATTGGCAGCACGATGAAGTCGCCAATGGCGAGATTGAGAACCAGTTTTTCAACAAGCAGTTCGACTACCGGTTGGTGCTGGAGCAAAAACGGCGCGGGGCGTTTAGCGGCAGTTTCGGCATTTGGGGATTGCAACGGGATTATGAAGCCGTGGGCGCCGAGGCCATCACGCCGCCGGTGAATCAGAGATCCTTCGCGGTCTTCGGGGTCGAAAGCATTCAGCTTGAGCGGGCGCGCTTGCAGTTCGGCGGACGAATCGAAAACACCCGTTACAATCCGGAAACCGGCCGCCAACGCGCCTTCACGGCCTTCTCCGGCAGCGCCGGCTTGAACGTTCCGCTGTGGAACGGCGGGGCGTTCGTCACCAGCTATAACCACTCCTACCGCGCTCCGGCGCTGGAAGAACTTTACGCCTTCGGCCCGCACGTGGGCAATCTGACGTTCGAAATCGGCGACATCGATCTGCGCGGAGAACGCTCCAACGGCTTCGACGCCTCGCTCCGCCACACCTCCGCGCGCTACCGGGCCGAGGCCAACTGGTTCTACTACAAGCTCAACCAATTCGTCTATCTTGCGCCCACCGGGGAGATCGAGGACGGTCTCGTCGAGGCCAAATATGCCCAGAACAACGCCCGCTACACTGGCTTCGACGGCCGGATCCAAGCGGCCCTGCATCCGATGTTGTGGTTGCATTTGGGATTCGACGCCGTTGACGCTCAGCTACAGCTTGACAACACGCCGCTGCCACGAATCCCGCCGGGCCGCGGTCGCGTTGGCGTCGACTTCCGATATAAGGCGCTGAGCATCGCGCCCGAGCTGATACTAGCGCGCCGGCAGGATCAGATTTTCCCGACCGAAACGGAGACATCCGGCTACGCCACGGCCAATGTCCGCGGCACTTACACGCTGGCGCGCCAGCACGCGGTGCATCTATTTTCGGTCAACTGGTTTAACGCCAACAACGCTTTTTACCGCAACCATTTGTCCTTCATTAAGGACGCGGCGGCGGAGATGGGGCGGGGCGTGGCGGTTAGCTACAACGTCCGGTTTTTCTAGCCGGCATTGACGGGCACGCCGTAATGGGATTCCACGTAGGCGTCGAGAATCGCGATAAATTCCGGCACGATGCGGTCACCGCGGAGCGTGATCTTCAATTTGCCGTCAACATAAACGGGCGCGACAGGCTCTTCAAAAGTCCCTGGCAGCGAGATGCCGAGATTGGCGTGTTTACTTTCGCCGGGGCCGTTGACGATACAGCCCATTACGGCCACTTTCATCTCCTCGACGCCAGGGTGACGCTCCTTCCAGTGCGGCATCTGCGTGCGCAAGTAAGTCTGGATATCGTCGGCCATCTGCTGGAAGAATGTCGATGTCGTACGGCCGCAACCCGGGCAGGCCGTAACTTGCGGCGTGAAACTGCGCAATTCCAGGGCTTGCAGGATCTGTTGACACACGATCACTTCGTCCGTCCGGTCGCCGTTTGGCAGCGGGGTCAGTGAGCAGCGAATGGTGTCCCCAATTCCTTCCTGCAGCAAAACGCCAATGGCGGCGGTGGAGGCCACAATTCCCTTTGACCCCAGGCCCGCCTCGGTCAGGCCGAGGTGCAACGGGAAATCGCATTGGGCGGCCAACATCCGGTAGACGCCGATCAGATCTTGCACACCGCTGACCTTCGCGCTTAGCAGAATCATGTCGTGGGCCAAGCCGTGGCGCTCCGCCGCCGCCGCGCTTTCCAGCGCCGAGACGACCATGGCGTTCATCGTGACCTGTTTGGCGTCGAGAGGATCGGCCAGTTTGGAATTTTCATCCATCATGCGCGTCAGCAACGCGCCGTCGAGCGAGCCCCAATTGACGCCGATGCGCACCGGCTTGTTGTATTCCACCGCCACTTCGATCATGGTGCGGAAATTGTCATCGTGCTTTTTGCCGATATTCACATTACCGGGATTGATGCGGTATTTGGCGAGCGCCCGCGCACACTCCGGGAACTTTCGTAGAAGCTGATGGCCGTTGTAGTGGAAGTCGCCGACAATGGGCACGCGCACGCCGAAAAGGTCTAGCGTTTCAACAATTTTTGGCACCGCCGCCGCGGCCGCTTCCGTGTTGACAGTGACCCGCACAAGTTCCGACCCGGCCTGCGCCAACGCCATCACCTGGTTCACGGTGGATTGCACATCCGCCGTATCGGTGTTGGTCATGGACTGCACGACAATCGGGTTACCGCCACCCACCAATACGCCGCCGATATTCGCGGCCACGGACTTACGTCGAGGACTTGCTGCCATATCTCCAGTTTACCAGCGGAATCCGAAAGCACGGCCCCATCGCAATCATAAGTTTTTTCGATTGGATGTTCCTCCAAATCGTCCGTAAAGTAAAAATAGCTCTCCGTTCGAGAACACGATGTTCACGCGGGCTTCACTCGAAATCAATCGCTATCGGGTGAAATGATTAAGGAGACTCTGTGTCGATACGTATTCTGTTGTTCGAGCTGCATGAAGGTCTGCTTTGTGAGCTCCGGGACGCTCTGATATCGGCCCGCCTGGTTCCAGCGATTGAAGAAGGCGTTGCCCTGGAAGCGGTGGACTGGAGCCAGTACGATCTGGTGTTCTGCCCCGTCGCGGACAACATACTGCAACAAGTGCTGTCCGCCGCGGCAGGCCAGATGAAGAGAATTCTCGTCATCGGGGTCAGCCGTCTGCCGGAAGTTCAAGAATGGCTCGATGCTCTCGAACTCGGCGCTATCGACTACTTTGCCCCTCCGTTTGAGCAGTCCCAAGTACGCTGGCTCATGCAAACCCATTTCCCAAGCGGGAACCTGATCGCCGCGTAAACTTACTAGCTCAAAATCCATACATCCATCGGAGGCTTAGTTACTCGTGTCTGTAAGAACGCTATTCGTGTGTTTACTCATCGCGATATCGTCAGCGGCGGCGCAGCCCGCCATGACGCGCCATGAGTGCAAGCTAGTTACCAATGGTTCCGCCGATACCCTGTGGGTGGAACTTTACGACAATCCCAGTCATCTGCTGGCCGATCGCGTGCCGGTGAACCGGGACGGCACGTTCACCGTAAATGCCCACAGCACGCAGCTATACGAAGTGCGCGTCGTCACCAGCCACGGCGCGCGCATCACGAGCGAGCATGTGCAATTCCGGCAGGTGCAGCCGATGGAAATTCGCCTTCCCAAATCGACAACGGACGTTTCGGCGCCAGCGGGGCCGATCAGCATATTACGCTTGGCTCACAAACCGGTGAAGGCCGCGCGGCGCCTGCTGCGCGAGTCCGATTCCCTGGCGGAACATGGCAAATCTGGCCGCTTCCGCCGAGCGGCTCCAACAGGCCTTGGCCGCCGATCCAAATTGGTTTGAAGCCTGGAACAACCTGGGATCCCGCCGCCTGACGCTCGGCCAGCACGCGGAGGCCGCGAACGCCTTTCGGCAGGCGCTCTCGATCGACCCCAATAGCGCCCCCGTACATACCAATCTCGGGCTGGCACAGTTGTTCCTGCGTCAGCCACTGGAGGCGGAGGAATCGGCCCGGCGCGCATTGCAATTGGAGCCCGGCGCGGCTCGCGCTTCCTACGTATCGGGAATGGCGCTGCTGCAACAAAATAAGCGTCCGGCGGAGGGCTTGGAAGCGTTGCGAGCGGCGGCCGCGGTGATTCCGCGGGCGCGATTGGCAATCGCCGAATGGCACTGCCGGCACGAGAATATGGGAGCGTGTGAAACCGAACTCAGGACGTTTTTGCGGACGCCGCGCGGGCCGAATCATGAGGCGGTGGAGAAGTGGCTGGATTTGGTGCGGAAACAAGCGGCGCGAACGCATTAGTCCGCGTGAGGTATGATGGCTCCATGGCAGTCACGAGTGCCCTTCTCACTGTGGCCGAGTTCAGCGGCCTGCCCCAACCTTCGGGTGGAGTCCGTCAAGAATTGCACCATGGAGAGTTGGTTGAGTTGCTCCCGGTCAAGATGCTGCATACGAGGATTCAGAAGCGGTTGGTAGGGCTCGTGCAGGCCGCACTGGACCCAGCCGAATATGGCGTGGACAAGGAGTTCCCGTTTCGTCCCGAGCCGGAGTACGAGGTCTGGGTCGCCGACGTGGCGGTGTTCATTCTAGCGCTTTGTGAACAGACGGCGGACGATGACTACTTCCACGGTGTTCCCGCCATCGTCATTGAGGTGCTCTCACCGTCGAACAGCGCCTCCGAAATGCTGGATCGCGAGGAGATGTGCCTTCGGCGCGGCGGCCAGGAATTCTGGCTGGTCAATCCCCAGCGTCAGAGCGTCAAGGTGATTCGCGCTGGCGGTTCCTCTCGCGCTTACGATAGGGATAGCGTACTCGAGTCTGGCGTCCTGGGCGGATCGATTGCCGTGCGCGACATTTTTGATCGTTAAGGCACTTTGGCTGGATCATACCGCGCCCCCGCCGAAACCTGGAGCATGGTGATCCGAACCTTCGTGGGGAAGAACTTTTCAGAGTCCGGGCGGCGATGAGCGTGGCCTCGTCCGCCACTGGCGTCCTTGATCACCAAATCCATTTGCTTGATGCCTTCGGTCCAAATGATTGAGCCGTTTTCCCACCACGACGTCATCGGCACGTCCTTCTCATAGACACCGGCTTCCTTGTACAACTCCGTTCCGGTGCAGCCGTAGCCATTGCTCTGCCCCTTGTTGGGAATGTAGCAAAGCGTCCATGTGGTTGGCTCGCCGCCGGGCGGCTTTTCCAGGACTTCCAAGCGAATGTGGACGGAGCCGTTGCGGTAATCGACCGGCGCGGTCCAGTCTTTGGGCCGGCCCGGATTGAGGAGCGGACCTTTGACGTAGTAATGCGATTTGCTGGGCGTGGAGTTGTCGGCTTCGGCTTTGGTGTAAGTGAACGTGACGTCGAAGAGAACGAACTGTTCGGCCTGGGCGATGCCCGCTGTCAACAGAGCCAAAACTGCGAGTTTCATTGCAACTCCTTCGCCTTCTTCAAACGCTTCGCGCCGGCCCAGTAAAGGCTGACCTCGTGGCCATCGGGATCGTCCAGATAGGAATGCCTCCAGCCCCAGGGCATTAACTCCGGCGGCTTCGTGAACTTGACGCCGGCAGCGACGAGCCTGCCGCGGAACTTCTCCAACGCGCGTACCTCAAAATAGATCCGTACGCCGCCGGTTTTCAGCCTCGTTCCCTTTTCGATCAGATGGAGTGCGATAGTTGATGCCGTGCCTGGGATTCGTAACCGCGCGTAGAGCACGGCCACAGGACTGCGATACTCCTCCAACAGCTCGAAACCAAGGTGATCGCGATAGAACTCCAGCGCGCGGGGCACGTCCGCCGAGTAAATCATGGCATGGTTGAACTCAATTAGCGGGGGCATTTCAAAGCATAGCGCCGCCCGCCGCCAAAGGGAAACGGAACCTCCTGCTACACTAAAGACATCTACAGTAATAAGTATGTCCATTCGATCCTATTTCCGCCTCGCACTCCACACGCAAATGCTGCCCTTGCTTGAAAGCGGCGAGGAAACCCTCGTCGGCGGCCAAGCGGTGATGGAAGGCGTCATGATGCGATCGCCGCACAGCTACTGTACGGCCGTTCGCCGCGCTTCGGGTGAAATTGTCACCGAAGAAAGTCCGCTGCCGCGCGTGTCGGAAACGTATCCGATGTTCAAGTATCCTATTCTCCGCGGCGTCGGCACGTTGGGCCAGGCCATGTGGCTGGGCGTGAAGGCGCTCAAGTTTTCCGCCAACGTGGCGATGGCCGATGAGAACAGCAAAGACGGTAAGCCGGAAGCGGCGGAAATTCCCGCGTGGGTGATGACGGCGAATTTAGTGTTCAGCCTTCTGTTCTTCATCGTGCTTTACAAGTTCGTTCCGCTCTGGCTGACGACGCAACTGCAGAACGTCTATCCCGTTATCGAAAACCGCTTCCTGTTCAATTTGGTCGACGGCGTGATCCGCATTGCGATTTTCATTACGTTTTTGTTCGGACTTTCGCGGTACAAGGACATTCATCGCGTTTTCGAGTTCCACGGGGCTGAGCATAAGGTGGTCTTCAATTTTGAATCCGGCAAGCCCGTGACCACAGCCAATGCGCAGAGTTACGTGACATTTCATCCGCGCTGCGGAACGAGCTTTCTGCTGGTGGTGATGGTGATTTCGATGGTCCTGTACACGATTCTTCCCGTTGACGGATTCGCCGCTAAGTTCGCGGCGCGAATTGTACTGCTGCCGCTGATTGCCGGCCTTAGCTACGAGCTGATTCGCTTCGCCGCGCGCAAACGCGGCTCGCTGCTCGCGATGATGACCGCCCCCGGCCTCTGGCTCCAGAAAATCACCACGCAGCCGCCCAACGATCAGCAAGTCGAGGTCGCCATTCACGCGCTGGATGGCGCGATGGCGCTGGAGAAGAAGCAGGGCGGCGAACTCGTCATCGCTTAGCAGGCCCCACCCGTCGTCTCAAGTTTTGATGCGGGAAAGGGGATCTCCATGCAATATTCCGAAAAACTCGATCACTTAGAAAAACGCTTCGAAGAACTGACTTCGCAGATGGCGGATCCGTCCGTTATCGCCAATAATGAGACGTATCGCAAGACGGCGAAGGCGCAACGCGATATGGAGCAGGTCGTCAGCAAGTATCGCGAGTACAAGACGGCGGCGGAGAACTTGCGGCAGGCCCATGGGATGCTGCAGGAGATCGATCCGGAAATCCGCGCGATGGCGGAGGAGGAAATTGCCTCACTGACGCCGGGGATGGTGACACTGGAGGAGGAGCTGAAGTTCCTGCTGTTGCCCAAGGATCCGAACGATGAACGGAATGTGGTCATCGAAATCCGCGCCGGAACGGGCGGCGACGAAGCCACGCTGTTCGCGAACGAGATTTTCCGGATGTATACGAGGTACTCGGAAACGCTGCGATGGAAGGTGGAAGTCACCGACGTCAGCCACAGCGACGTGGGCGGCGTGAAGGAAGTGATCGCGATTATCAGCGGGGACCGGGTTTTCAGCCGGATGAAATACGAGAGCGGGGTTCACCGTGTACAGCGCGTTCCGCAGACGGAGACGCAGGGCCGCGTGCACACGTCGGCGATCACGGTCGCGGTGATGCCGGAAGCCGACGAAGTGGAAATTCACGTCGAGGCGAAGGACCTGCGCATTGACACGTTTTGCTCGTCCGGTCCTGGCGGCCAATCGGTGAACACGACTTATTCCGCCGTTCGCATTACGCACCTGCCAACGGGGACAGTGGTGTCCTGCCAGGACGAAAAATCGCAGATCAAGAACAAAGATAAAGGCATGCGCGTGCTTCGCTCGCGGCTGTATGAATTGGAGTTAGAGAAGCAGCAGGCGGCGATTGGCGCCGAGCGGAAGAAGATGGTGGGGTCGGGCGACCGCAGCGAGAAGATTCGCACGTACAACTTCCCGCAGAACCGCGTTACCGATCACCGAATCGGCCTGACGCTGCATCAACTGGACCAAGTGATGGAAGGCAAGCTGGATCCATTCATAGATGGGCTTACCACTTACTACAACACCGAAAGGCTGAAGCAGCAGGCCGAGGATGACCATTCGAACGGCGCTGGCCCAGGGCGTAGAGCTTCTTAATAGAGCGGGAATTGTCGCGCCTCGATTGACGGCGGAAGTTCTGCTGGCGCATGCGTTGCGCCGGGAACGCATTTATCTGATTGCGCATTCGGACGATGAACTGACGGCAGTGGGCTGGATTCACTTTGGACGCTATTTGCACGAGCGGTTGCAAGGGAAGCCGACGCAGTACGTCACGAAAAGCCAAGAGTTTTATGGGCGCGATTTTTATGTCGCGCCGGGCGTGTTGATTCCGCGGCCGGAGACGGAGTTGTTGGTGGAGCGGGTGTTGACGCGGCTTCGGCCGGGGATGCGGGTGTTGGATGTTGGCGCGGGGTCGGGGTGTATTGGGGTGACGCTGGCGCTGGAACTTCCATTGAACGTTGTTTCCACCGACTGCTCGTTCGGCGCGTTGAAAATTGCCACGCGCAATGCGACTGCCTTAAAGACGCACGTCCAATTCGTCCAGGCCGATCTGGCCTCGCCATTCGCGGCGGAATCGTTTGACGTGGTAGTGTCCAACCCTCCGTATGTGCCATCGATTGACCGGTCTACGCTGGCGGCGGAGGTTCGCGAATGGGAGCCGGCGGCGGCCTTGTTCGCGGGGCCGCGTGGTCTGGACGTTTATCAACGCCTGATTCCGGAAGCGGCGCGGGTGTTGAAGCCGGGCGGGCTGTTGGCGATGGAGTTTGGGTTTGAGCAGGCGGAAGCGTTGCGGGAAATGCTCACCGGCTGGGCCGATGTTGAGATCTATGACGACCTCGCCGGCGTCCCGCGAATTGTATTGGCCGTTCCCGTAAACTCGTAGCAGCGATGCGCTCCATTTTCCATATCGATATGGACGCCTTCTTCGTCTCCGTCGAAGAGTTGTACGACCCAACGCTGAAAGGCAAGCCCGTCGTCGTCGGCGGCAAGGCTCATGAGCGGGGTGTCGTCTCCGCCGCCTCCTATGCCGCGCGCAAGTTCGGAGTCCATTCGGCCATGCCGCTTCGCACAGCCGCCGCTCTCTGCCCCCAAGCCATTTTCGTCGACGGCCATCGAGATCGCTACGAACTCTATTCCGGCAAAGTGAAAACGATTCTGGAGACGTTCACGCCCAAATTCGAAATGGCTTCGATTGACGAGGCCTATCTTGACATGACCGGGACTGAGCGGCTCCATGGCCGGCCGTTGCTAGCCGCGCACAAGCTGCACGAAGCCGTCAAAGCCGCGACCGGTCTCAACAACTCCATCGGCTGCTCCACGGCGCGGCTGGTTTCGAAAGTCGCCTCCGATCAGGCCAAGCCCAATGGGGTACTCTGGATTCCGCCTGGCGCGGAGGCCGCTTTCCTTGGCCCGCTCGATATTCGCAAAATTCCCGGCATTGGCAAAGTGGCGGAAAAGAATCTGCAGGATATCGGCGTGTATAAGGTTGGCGATCTTGCCCGGCTGGACGATCGGTTTTTGATGGAGCGTTTTGGCAAACTCGGCTTGGCGCTGGCCGGGAAAGCGAAGGGCTTCGACGCGGGCTCGTGGTTTGAAAAGGAGATGGCGGCGAACGAGGATCCGAAATCGATCAGCCACGAACACACGTTTAACGACGACACCGCCGATCGCAATCTGCTGGAATCCACCCTCGCGCACATGAGCGAAAAGGTGGGGCGGCGGTTGCGGGAACATGCCCTTCACGCGCGCACGGTCCAGATCAAGTTCCGCTATTCGGACTTCACCACGTTTACGCGCGCTCAGTCGCTCGACCACGCCACGCAGCTCGATACCGAGATATATCAAACCGCCCGCGATCTCTTCCTGCGCCACTGGCAGCCCGGCCGGCCCATTCGTTTGATCGGCGTACACACATCCGGATTCGAGAATACCGAAGGTCAACTTGACCTCCTCGCCGGCGAAAAGAACGAAAAGCTAAAGCGAATCTTCACCGCTGCCGATATGCTTCGTGACAGGTTCGGCGACGGGTCCGTTAGCTTGGCGGGCGGACTCAAAGGCCGGTTCCGCGAGCGGGTTCACGACGCTCTGACTAAAAAACCGGACCAATCTTAAATATATTGGTGCGAGAATGAGTGTTGATTTCGCGTATAAACACATGCGGCTGATCTTCTTTCTACTTCTCACCACGTCTCTCTTCGCGCAGCGCGGCGTTCCATCAGCCATTTTCCATGCACCGCAGAAAGTTCGACAGGCTTCTCCCTCCGAAAGCCTTACGCTGCGCGCCGCTCCGGAGCGCTGGCTTCCCCCGGTCACCGCAGCCGAGCGCGCGTCGAAACAAGTTCGACCGGGGCTGACGCAGATCGGGTTCCACCGCGCGGTTACGCCCGCCGACGCGGAAGGCGGATGGCAAACGGCTCGCGATGGCTCGTCCATTTGGCGGCTGGTCCTGCGTTCTCCCGGCGCCGTCGCGATGCGTCTCCACCTCGAAGATTTTCATGCCAGCGAGGGCCAAGTCTGGATCACTGAATTGCACGGCGATCAGCCCCAGTCTTTCGGTCCGTACGCGAACGACGGCATTCACAACGACGGCGAATTCTGGACGAACGCCGCGCTTGGCGAAGCCGTTCTCATCGAATTTCAAACCAGTTCCCGCTCCCGTTCCCTCCCTTTCCGCATTACCGAAATCTCTCACTTGACTGGCCTTCCTATTGAGATTGCCAAGCCCACTCCGGATATGTCGATTTCCAAGATCGGAGAAACCCGAGCCGCCGCTCTTTCCTGCAACATCGACGTCAACTGCCGGCGGGAGTACGCCGAACTAGCCCGCGCCGTCGCCCGTATCTCGTTTGAAACCGGCGAGGGCGGAGCGCTTTGCAGCGGCACCGTTCTCAACACGCGCAACAGTTCCTTCATCCCGTACTTCATGACCGCCGCCCACTGCATCTCTACCGATGCCGAAGCGCGCACCGTTGAAGCGTTCTTCCTCTATCAATCGCAAAGCTGCAATGGCCCCGCGCCCACCGCCGCGTCCATCGGCCGTGCGCTTGGCGCACGATACATGGCGGGCAGTTCGCTCGAAGCCGGCGACTTCACATTGCTCCGCTTGAATAGCGTTCCCGACGGCACGTTTTTTGCTGGTTGGAATCCCGATGAACTGGGCGGAGGCGCCGCCGTCACCGGCATTCACCACCCCACGGGCGATCTGAAAAAGATCTCCTTCGGCTCCCGCGGGGATACCGTCAACACACGTGGCCGGCCATCGCAGAACTTCTACACCATCAATTGGCGCGAAGGCGTCACGCAGGGAGGCTCGTCCGGCTCCGGAATTTTCAACGACCAGAATCAGCTTGTCGGCATGCTCTCCGGCGGTCCGCGCCCGCCGGCGGGGCAGACGGAATGCGACTTACGCCCGGCCTTTGACTGGTATGGCCGATTTGACGTTGCCTTCCCGCGAATCCGCACGCTGCTCGAAGATCGCGCCGGCTCTACTCCCGGAGGCGGCGGCACCACGAACCCGGCAGGTGGCGCCCTGATAACCAGTGGCACTCCGCTGCGGATCACCCTGCCTGCAGTCACATCGTCCATTCTATTCAGCGGCAATCAGGGCTATCGCGTGGTGGTCCCGGAGGGCTCTACGGAACTGGAAATTAACCTCGCCACCACCACCGCTAACGCCGATCTGGACCTTTTCGCCTCTTTCGAAAGCGAGCCCGCCATTGAGAGCGGCCGCATCAGGTCCGACTACAACTCCATCACCAATTCCGGCAATGAGCGAATTCTGATCAACGCCCAGTCTTCGCCGCCACTGCGCGCTGGAACCTACTTCATCGCCATCGCCTCGTTCACCACCGGTCGCGAGATTATCACCACGCTCACCGCCCGCATCGGCTCAGCCACCACCGGCGGCGGGGCCTCTCCCACCACACTGCTTACCAACGGCGTCAGCCGCGACTTCAGCTTGCCGGCCGTCACTTCCGGCACTCTGTTTCGGGGCAGCGCCGCCTACCGCATCGACGTACCGGCGAATGCGACGCAGTTGCAAATTCGGCTCAACACCGCCACACCCAATGCGGATGTCGATCTCTACGCCCGCTTCGGCACCGAAGTTGTTACGGAGAACAGCCGCGTCGTCACCGACCACCGTTCGGACTCCGACAGCGGTAACGAGACAATCGTCATCAACTCGCAATCGACGCCGCCGCTGCGCCCGGGGACCTACTTCATCGCCCTCGGATTGTTTACCACTGGCGTCGCCGTCACGGGCAATCTCACGGCGTCCATTTCCACCACCTCCACTGGCGCAAACGCGCCTCCGGCCGTTCTGACCAGCGGCGTTTCGCGCCTTGTCAGCCTGCCCACCACCACTGGGCCAACGCTATTCTCCGGCGACCTCGCGTTCCAGATCACCGTTCCCGCAGGAGCAACGCGGCTGAAGATCGATCTGCGCGGCACGGCCCCCGATGTCGATGTTGATATGTTCGTCAAGTTCGGCGCGCTCGCCCGCGTTGTTGACGGCCGGCCCGACGCCGATTACTCCACCGAAGGCCCCGCCGGTGATGAAAGCGTCGAGATCACGAATGGTTCCACGCCCGCGCTCAAGCCCGGCATTTACTTTATTCAGTTCGTCAACTTCACGAACACCAAGCCTTTTGCCGGTACCATCACCGCCACCGTCGACCGTGCTGCCGTGGCCCCCACCGCGCCTACGATTTTGACTTCCGGCGTTCCCGGCAAACTCGCGCTCCCCGCTGTCGAAGGGCCGATTCTTTTCTACGGCAACTACGGTTATCGCATTCAGGTTCCGGAAGGCGCCACCCGCCTTACCGTGCGGCTCAGCACCGTCACGCCGAATACCGACGTCGATCTGTACGTGCGTTATGGCGCCGACGTAGACCTGACAGCCGACGGCGAAATAGTCGCCGATCACTACTCGGAAACGCTGACGGGCAATGAGGTTATTGTCCTCGGCGCCGATTCCAATCCGCCGCTTCGCGCTGGCACCTACTTTATCGCCACCGCGCTTTTCACGCCCGGCGTCAACGTCACCGGCTCGGTCACGGCCACCATTGAACGAGCGCCGAGTTCAACGCCGACCCTCGGTCGCGCACTGACCTTCAATGAAGCGTCGACGTTCAGCTTGCCGGCGGTGGACGGCCCGGTTCTCTTCGGCGGCAGCAATGTTTTCCGCGTCAACGTCAATCAGCCCGGCGGCTTGAAGTTCGAACTCCGTACCGCCACTCCCGGCGTCGATGTCGATATCCACGTCCGCTTCCAACAGCCACCGGCGATTGAGAACGGCCGCATCGCCGCCGACTTCACCGCCGCCGGCGATACCGGCAATGAAGACTTGACCGTTCTGCCCAACCTGATTGGCAATCGGCTCGGCACATACTATGTCGCTCTGTCCGTCTATACCCCCGGCACGCCCATCACCGGAACGCTGCTCGTGAAGCCCATCGTGCCCGGAGCGTCCGGTGACGAGAAGCGCGAGGCGGAGAGCGTCATGAAGGAACGCGGCGGCGAATTCGTCAAGCCGAAAGTTCGTCCGATCGGGGAATGAAGTATCGCTTTTACGTTCTGGCGGCGGCGCTCTTGTTTTCCACCGGCGGCGCCGCCATCAAAGCGACAACGCTCACCAGTTGGCAGGTGGCCAGTCTCCGTTCGCTGATCGCGGCCATCGTCCTGCTCGTGCTGCTGCCGGAGGCCCGGCGACTCCGATCGCCGCAAGTCTGGGTTGCCTCCACCGCGTACGCCGCGACACTCGTTCTCTTCGTCCTCGCCAACAAACTCACGACCGCCGCCAACGCTATTTTCCTCCAGGCCACCGCGCCGTTCTATCTATTGGCCATCGGACCGTTGTTGCTGAAAGAGCCCAATCGACTTCGCGACTACGCTCTCGGCGGTGCGATGGCGATCGGCATGGCGTGCTTTTTCTTCGACTCTTCCAGCGCCTCCGCGCTCGCGCCCAATCCGGCGCTGGGCAACGCGCTCGCCGCCGTCACAGGCCTAACATGGGCGCTCACCGTCACCGCGCTTCGCGGCCTTTCGAAGCAGGAAGGGGCAAGTGGATTGCCCGTCGTCAGCGCAGGCAACCTGGTGGCCTTCGCCGTCGCGCTGCCGTTTGCGCTGCCTCTGGGTACTATCGGCACAGTCGATCTATCGGTGCTGCTTTATCTCGGTGTCTTTCAGATCGGCCTGGCGTATTTCTGCATGACGCGCGGTGTCAAGCATGTTCCCGCGTTTGAAGCGTCGGTGTTGATATTGCTCGAACCAGCCATGAACCCGGTTTGGACTTACTTCATTCACGACGAGCGGCCTGGGCCACTGGCGCTCTTAGGTGGCGGCATCATCATGGTCAGTACGCTGGCGCATACGCTTTTCTCAAGCCGCGCTGAGGGCTGATTCGATTTGGCCGCGGAGTTTCCGGGCGAATTCCGATTCGTCATCGGCTAGGAAGGCTAGGCACTCGCCGTACTGCGCTGCGGCCTCCGACGCCATTCCCGCATCGCGCATCCGCCCGGCAAGAAATACATGCGCTTCCGCAACCCGCCTCCGCCATCGCTCCGGGAATGCCGCCGCCAGCGACTGATAAGCTTCGAGCGATTTGGAAGCCCAGGAGACCGCCTCCGTTCTGTTGGCGGTAAAGGATTGATGGTAATAAACGCCGGCCATGGCGTGTGTACGCGCGGACGGATTAGAGATGCCTTCCAGTTCCTTATGCGCCTGCGCAAACCAGTCTACCGCCTCGCCGGGACCACCCATCGCGGCCAGCACCCGGGCTCTTACCGAACAACTGAAAGCCAATTGGATCCGAAGCGTATCATCCCTAAATTGCGGAGCTTCGCCGGCCGCGATCACCGCCCGGCGAATCCACTCCATCGCTTCATCCAAGGCCCCGTCCTCAAGCTGAATCTCAGCGGCTATCCGATACAGGGTGGCAACATGCGCGGAAATCGATTCAATCTCATCTTGGTGAGGCTGCGCCAGAAGTTCCGCCTTGCGAATCGCGACCAAACCCTGCTCCGGATTTCCGCATCGCCGCTCGGCCCAAGCGATCGTCCGAAGGACTGATACGGATTGCTTCCAGTTTTGTGCCATCCACTCTTCATCCTGCGCCTCAATCAACGCGAAGGCAGCCTTGGCTTTTTCGAGCGCCCTGCTCTGCTCGCCCATAACCGTGAGGATGTCAATATAAACTTCCAGGCCAGCCATCGCCAACAGGGGAGAATCCGCTGGTAGTTTCAGCCCTTCGTCCATCACCGCCAGCGCCTCGCGCAATCGGCCTTGGTCTCGTAACGCGGCAGCCGCCATCAATCTGACGTGGAACTGGATCGCTCCCTGCCAGCGCCCCGCCGCCTTAGCCGCCGCGAGTAATATGGGTACCGCCTCGGCCGAACGGCCCATACTCATCAACTGGCCGCCGAGCTCTTTCTGCACCCAAAGCGCCGGAACGCTTTGCGCCTGTTCCTCCAGCAACTGCCAGGCTTCCCGCAACGAGCCAAGCGCCTCCGCGCTCTTTCCACTTCTTTGTTGCAGCCACGCAAGTCTGCGCAGCGCCTCACTCTGCGTATCCCGCAAATTCTGCGGACCGCCCACAATCAGTTCCCGGCCCAGCCGAACTGCCCGATCCGCCATTGCTTCCGCATCGTCCAGCCGCCCCAGTTCCATCAGGACATAGCCAAATTCAAGGTAGACATTTGCTCTGTCGAGTGCCGATACCGCTTCACTCCCGGCCTTCGCATACGCCGTGCGTACTAACGATTCCGCATCCTCAAGGCGTCCCACGCCTCGATATGCCCTGCTGAGCAGAATCATCGCATCCACTGTCCCTGGCAATCCAGACCAGGCGACCAGCCGGTCCACCCGGATCTCCCGCTCTCGTTTGTCTTGGATTTGCGGCAATAACCCCAATAAACTCTTGACGAACCGCGCCTGATCGGCATCGCCGCCGGGCCGCCATTGGTCTAGGCGGACGCGCTCCATTCGTTCGTCAAACGTCCCGGTCGAATCGCTCGTGGTCCACCACTTGTCGCCAAATTTGGACTCATCAAATCCCTTATCCGCCAAATCTTCGGA